>OIHW01000001.1_pt1 | contig 184307 bp, 155 predicted proteins | sample 1582531 | NCBI WGS metagenome assembly OIHW01 (sample SAMN02675048, study PRJEB24791) | human gut metagenome, SKBSTL034 | isolation source: stool | host: Homo sapiens | place: USA
CTTGATCTCAGCCTTGGCTACGCCACGCAGATTTGTCAAAGTCTGTAGTTTGGCGATCAGGCGGATACTTTGTCCGGTCAATACGGGCTGTCCGAATTTCATCTTGTCCATGCCGTAATTAATCATCATCTTCAGGTTGTTCACCTCGATGATCTGGTTCCAGAGGTGAGGAAGGAGTGACAGCGTCAGGTAGCCGTGGGCAATTGTGCTGTGGAACGGGCTTTCCACTTTGGCGCGCTCGGGGTCTACGTGAATCCACTGGTGATCCAGTGTCGCATCGGCAAAAAGGTTGATGCGTTCTTGTGTCAGTTCTACATAATCTGAAATCCCTATTTGCTGGCCTACCAGCTTTTCAAAGTCTTCGTACGAGTTGATAACTACTTTTCCCATTATTTTTTTGTTTAGTGATTTATGATCTTATACGTCCGCCGTCAGGTAACTGCGATCTGTTTTTATCGCCGGTTACAGGGGTGTCTCTGCAATTTTCGCAATAATTCCTGGAATAAACAAATATTTTGGCAAGATTGGACAATACGTAGGCGCAGACGGGATTATTACCGACTTTGCAACTTAACTCTGTTTATATTGTTGATTTTATATAGACGGAGTGAAGTTATAATCTTATTTAAGTCTTATGAGGAAGATAAAAAGAGTCATAGGGTACACGTTGGGGATCGCAATGGTGCTGATTGCCGCTATATTCTTGCTTAATCTTCATCTGACCAAACGCCTCGAACGGTATCTTCGGAAAGAACTGATCCATCGGACGGCCGAGGCTACGGATGGCTTTTATAGGCTTTCTTTCGATAACCTTTCTATCAGTTTCTTCAAAGGTGAACTGACGCTTGAGGGAATAAAGCTATGTCCCGACTCGGCGGTTTTCCGGGATTGGGAAAGAAAGGACAGCTTGCCGTCTGTCTATGTGACAGCCGAGGTCGGCATGATCGACTTTAAAGGATTGAATCTTACGTGGCGTTGGAGTTACAAGCAGTTGCATTTTGACTCATTTGAAATTAGGAATCCTGATATACAGGTGTTTAATCCTTACTATTCGACGCGGGCGGAGGTGAAGGAAAGGAAGGAGGCGGAGATCAAGACCTTGTATGAGGTGGTTTCTCCTTATATTAATGTATTGACTGTCCGGATACTGAATCTGGAGAACGCCAGTGTGTCCTATTCCGTGGAGAATCCTGTTTCTCCGATTGTCTATGCCCTGAATGATGTCAGTTTCCATGCGTATGGTTTTCGTTTGGATGAGAATTCGTCTGAGAGTGGAAAGTTGCTTTATTGTGATAATTTCGATTTCATTACTAAGCGGTCGCAGACGCTATTGGCCAATAATGACTTTCGTTTGCAAACGGATCGGATCCTGCTGAGTACGGAAGATTCTATTATTTCTATCTCTAATATTACGCTTACACCCCAAGGTGAATTGTGGGGGGAACAGAAAAAGCGGCCGGACAGCTATCTGAATGCGTTGATCAGAGCCATTGAAGTGAAAGGAATACAGTTCCGTCGTGAAAATGCGCTGAATTACCTCACGGCGCGCTCGTTAGATATCATTTCTTCGGATATACAAGCCTTTAATCTGGCGGGGGAAAGCCTGCCGTCTGCTAAAAAAACGGAGAAGAAAAGCTTGAATGAGGCGGAGGCGGATTCTTTGGTCCGTTCCCTGTCTCTTTATGAATTGATCTCGCCTGTCTTACATACGGTTTCTATTGGTACGGTCGGTATCGGGCAGGCAAAGTTGCAATATTCTTTTGCGGTTAAAGATAAGATCGAGGTGTATAAACTGGCGAACTTCGATTTCCAGGCAAACGATTTCCGGATAGATTCCGTATCGGAGACTCAACGCGGGTTCTGGTATTCGCGTGGTTTCTCGTTTGAAGCGACTGGTATTGAGGGGCTGATGACGGCACGAAACCACCGGTTTACGGTGAAGCGCATGACGTTGGACACGGAAAGCGGGGATTTCAACCTGGAACGAATCAGGTTATATCCCTTGTCGGTTTGCGGACAGAATGATTATATGGCAGGAAGCATTGATACGGTTGGAATCCGCGGTTTGTTATACGACAAGGGGATCAGTGCGCGATTGCTGAAAATAGACCGCCCGAATCTGCGTTATGTGCTGGTTTCTTCCTTCAATAAGAAAGATGTGAAGTCGGTAAAGCCGGCAAACAGCCGTGTCGATGTGGAGTCGATCTTGAATCCTTTCCTCCGTTATTTCTCTGTTAAACGGTTGAGTCTGAATCATGCATCTGTGACGATCGATGATAAAAGCATGTCCGATCCGGTTACTTATAAACTGAATGACTTTAATTTCTTTGCAACCGGCATTTGGGTGAACCGGCAGACGGGGAAGGGGAGTGGACTGTTTTTCGATTACGGAAATATGGGATTTAATTTTAGTCGGTTCGATAACTATTTGCCGGGAAAAGAATATCGTTTGTCTGTGCGGAAAGGGCAATTTTCGACCGTAAAAGGAATTCTGGAATTACAGGATATCAAACTGCTCCCACAAAATACGATGGAGAAGAAGGCAAAGACATATATCCGGTTTTCTTCACCGGGACTTCGTATAGGCGGGCTGAAACGGATACCTGAAAGGCTGGACCGGAATATTCGGGTAGCATCGTTCCGGGTAGATTCGCCTGATGTCCAAGTGTGCAGATCGGACGGAAGTGGCATGTCGGCTTCACTTAAAGGCCTGGCATTGGAAGGGGTTTCCTGGGATAGCACTTTGTTGAAGTTGGGTTCGGTTCACATGGAAAGTCCTGTGGCGGATATTTATTCCGGTCATTTTCTCGATACTCTACAAAATCAAACGAAGTTAGGTTCGGTTGATTTATATACAGCTTTGGAGAAAGTTGCCGGACGAATCTTTTTAGGTCGCTTTAGCTTGAAGGATGCGAACATCCGTTATGCCTATTATGGGAAGAGCGATTCTTTGCAACATCAGAAGTTAGATACGACTAACCTGTTTATTGAGGGGCTGGCTGTTGATACTCGTCTCCGTACATATAAATTGGATGATATTCGTTTCTCTACCCGTAACCTGGAGCTTCCTCTGGATAACGGTTTTTACACGTTAAAGGTAGGTGCTGTGGATTTGACCGGATCAAGTGTAGTCATTGACCGTATTCGTCTTATATCTCCTTATCCTAAAATGCAGTTTGCTTATTTGCAGCCGCATCATAAAGATTGGTTTGATGTGAGTGTCGGGCAGGTTGCGCTGGCAGGTATCGATCTGTCCACTTATTTATCGGAGAAGGTGCTTCGGATAGCTGATGTACAGATATCGGATGCTGTATTACAGAATTTTAAGAACCAGAAAATACCGATACCCCGGCGTATTGTTCCGATGATCTATACCGGATTACAGAAGGCTCCGGTTAAGCTGGATTTCCAAAGAGTGGGCATAAAGAACTTTTCCGTTGTTTACGAAGAGCTGGCAAAGAAGGGAACGGTTCCCGGAAAACTGTTTTTTACGGATATGAACGGAACGTTTACCGGTTTTACAAATATCGTCTCCCGTCCTGACCAATACATCGTGCTGGATGCTGATGGCAAGTTGATGGGGAAAGGAAACTTTACGGCTACTTGGAAGTTACCGGTCGATTCACTGAATGATCGTTTCTTGCTGAATGCCCGCCTAGACAGTTTTGACCTTACGGCGTTGAACGAATTGCTGGTTCCCCTGGCTTCGGCGGAGGTACAAAGTGGATGGGTTCGAGAGATGGCTTTCAGTACGGAGGCATCCAGCAAAGGAGCTACAGTGGAGATGGTTTTTCTATATAATGGCTTAAAAGCTGCTTTACTGAAAGAAAAAGATGGTGTACTAACCGATAAGAAGTTTCTGACCGGTCTGGTCAACCGTGTGTTAAAACAGAATAATCCGGATAAAACAGGAAAAGGTTTTAACAAACCGCGTCATTCGAGTGTTTCAATAATAAGGGATCCTTATCATTCCACTTTCAATTATTTGTGGCAGATATTAAGACCACCGTTGATTGAATCGGTCGGTATGTCCAAAAAGAAGCAGGATACAGCCAAAGAAATTATGACTTTTCTTACAAAAGTGAAGAACTTCTTCCGGGGAAAAAAGAACGTTTCAGGAAAAAACATTCCAGAAGGGGAAGGAAAGGATGTTTTATTATTGGAATTTGAACCTATAAATAATTAAGAATATGGATTACATTATAACTCATTATCCGGATAATAAACGTTTTGAAACACAGGTGGATGGCGTGGTAGCTTTTGTACAGTATCGTTTATCTGGGGATAAACTGGATATTATCCACACGATTGTTCCGCCCGCTATCGGAGGGAGAGGGATTGCTGCCGCTTTAGTAAAATACGCTTATGATTACGCGATCGAGAATGGTATGAAGCCGTCGGCAACCTGTAGCTATGCGGTCACTTGGTTGCATCGCCATCCCGACTATGCCGGATGAAGGCGTTCAGTCTTTGATCTCTATTCCCAGCATCCGTATCAGCTCCAATGCTTGTAAAGAGGAAACGGAAGATCCTCTCAGCTCGCTGTTGGCAAGATTTGTGATGCGGATACCGGATATTTCCGAGTTCGACAGGTCGATTCCTTTCAAGGATGTATGGTAAAACTCCGCTTCCATCAGGTTACAGGCATCGAATGAGACATTCGTCAATTGGCAGTCTTCTATTCCGGCTCCCTGCAGGTTGGATCGGGTAATTTGTATATATCGCATTTTACTCATTGATAGATTCATGTATTCTCCCCGGCACTCTTCAAAAGTGATATGATTGAATATCCCGTCCGACATATTGGTTCCCATTAATTTACAACCGATAAATTCTACCCGGTGAAATCCACAACCTGTTAGGTTTACATTCGACAGATCGCAATTTTTAAACATGACATCGCTAAATTGGGATTTCTGTATACAGCATGTTCCGAAGCTGCAATTGGAGAAAACACAAGACTGCACTGAAAGGTTACTTTTCTTTATTCCTTCTATACGCAAGCTTTTAAAGGAATACTCGATTAGGTCCTCATCGTTCTTTTCTAACACTGTCTGTATATTTGTACTTTCATGAAGAGCGTTTGCCAAACGGGGGTGTGTAATTCTCATATGCTGTCTGTTTTTATAAAAATGAGAGGATAAAAGTACATATTTTGTTCGTATGAATAAAAAACGAGGATATATCATTTGATATATCCTCGTTTTTGTAGTCGGGATGAGAAGACTCGAACTTCCGACCTCCACGTCCCGAACGTGGCGCGCTAGCCAACTGTGCTACATCCCGTTTTTGATTACGGCTGCAAAGGTACAACTAATTTTTAAACTGCAAATAGTTTTGCTGTTTTTTTTCGAAAAAAAATATACTTTTTTCTGTATCTTCCTTGAAATACATTTTCTTTGAATATTTTCCATTGAAACATTTGGAGTGTAATAAATAATGTTTACCTTTGCACTCGTTAAACAAAACAACGGTGCCATAGCTCAGTTGGTAGAGCAAAGGACTGAAAATCCTTGTGTCCCCGGTTCGATTCCTGGTGGCACCACCAAAGAAAGTACATAAATGCTTTTCACACATGAAAACCCTTGAATTAGAGATAGTTCAAGGGTTCTTTTTTTTACCCTCACTACGCATTCCGCTACATATTTGTGAAGTTGGATTTCGCCAATTCAGTGGCTTTTTTTAAGGCTTTTGAAAAAGCCATAAATATGTACCATACTTCATTGTTTTTCAATTGTTTGACAATTCCAATCTCCGGTGTGAAAAAGTAATTTTGCACACATGACCGGATGAAGTCGAAAAAGTGAAAGAAATTTAAAAATTCGGTATTTCCCATCGGGATAAAAAAAAGGAATCGAACCCGGGATACAAAAGGCAATTCGAACCTGAGAAAAATGGGATTTTTATGGCTTTTCCACAAGTCCCTCAAAAAAGCCACCGAATTTAACATTTCGCTCCATATCCTCATGCCATCCGGTTTTGACGAAACAATTGAATGTAACACCTCAAAAAAACAAAAGTGATGAAACAAGGAACAATGAACATTCTGTTTTTCGTGCTTAAAACGAAATTGTTGAAAAACGGTGAGGCACCGGTATTGATGCGGATAACCATCAATGGAGACTATGACGATGTACGTATCCAAAGAAGCGTACCCCTGAACTTATGGAACGCCGCCAAAGGATGCAGTAAAGGCAGGGACAGGGCATCAGTGGCACTGAACGCCTATATTGCCGAACTGCACGCACGCGCCTTGGAAAAACACAAGGAACTGGTATTGGAACAGGCCCTGATTACCCCAAAACTGATTCTTAAACGTGTTTTCGGGAAAGACACCGAAATGCGTACACTGCTCGGCACCATGAGGGAAGGCATCAAGGAAATGGAAACACTGGCGGGTATAGACTACTCTCCCGTCACAATCAACCGGTATAAGAACGTGGTGAAGAAATTACAGCTGCTCATCCCCTCTTATTACGGAAAGGAGGATGTCACTTTCCATGAGCTGACACCGGAGTTCATCCGTGCGTTTGACATCTACCTGAAAACGGAGGCGGGACTGTGCCGGAACACGATAGTCCGTTATATGAAATGCTTCAAGAAATTTACCAATATGGCATTGGCAAAGGAATGGATGCGCAAGAATCCCTTTTACGGTTACAAGATGGAGCAGGACGAGACCGATCCGGTATTCCTGACCTATGACGAGTTGCAGACCGTAATGAAAAAGAAATTCACCATTCCACGGCTTGAACTGGTCAGGGATGTCTTTGTCTTCGCGTGCTTCACCGGTCTGGCATTCTCCGATGTTGCCAGTCTGAACAAAGAGAATCTGGTACAGGACAATCTCGGAGACTGGTGGATAAGAAAAGGAAGGGTCAAATTGGAACACCGTAGGAAGGCCTCTTCCATCAGCAATATTCCATTGCTGCCCGTACCCCTGGCCATATTGGAGAAATACAAGGAACATCCGACCTGCATTAAGAAAGGATGCTGTTTGCCCGTCATGTGCAACCAGAAGATGAACAGCTACCTCAAGGAAATAGCCGATTTCTGCGGCATTAAGAAGAATCTGACCACGCACGTTGCCCGTCACACTTTCGGGACTACGGTCACGCTTGCCAACAATGTGCCTCTTCAAGATGTTTCCGTCATGCTTGGCCATGCCTCCACACGTATGACACAGCATTATGCACGGGTCATGAACAGCAGCCTGAAAGAAGCAATGAACAACGTGAAGGAGCGTCTTGCACAATAAGTATACAAATTCAGTCATTAAGCCGTCCCCCTAGGGATGGCTTTTTTTGTAATCTATAATTCACAATATCCTGCCGTCCTTTCAATTTCTTACCTGCAAATATAGCCATTTGTCGGGTTGATTGCGCAAGGCGGCCCCTTTCAGGGGCTGGTTGGCTAAAAGAAAATCATCCTCGCTTCGCTGCGGTATTTTCTTTTGCCAAACCTTGCTCAATCCCCGACAAAAGACAGCCCGGCAAGTAAGAAAACGAAAATCCGGCTCCATGGAGCCGATCATGTCAAACTTAAAAAAATAAAGGTATGAACAGAAAGACAACAAGCAAAGGACAGCAGGAAGCCAATCCGGAAATGACGATGTTGGTTTATCGGGAAATGAGCTATCCTGCACGGGAAGTGCAAGGCAAAGATGGAAACTATCTGGTTTCCGTAGAAAGACTGGAACAGGAACTGCTGGATGGCATCAGAAGCCTTGATCCGGCAGCATTCGATTTGGACGAAGAAATCGCTTACTATTGTTCGGACGAAGAAATCCGCCTGTTGACGGACGATGAACTGGAAGAAATGATTTACGGCTGACATTTAAAAAAGTAATGATTATGAATGAAACAACAGCAAAGGTCTGCGAGGAACAAGTAGCAGACCTTACCATAGAAAATGCACACAGGGTCACGATGATCCGGAAAAACGGTACGGACTATCCCCCCGTACCGTTTCTTTTCAGAAAGGAGCATCATGGAATGTCCAATTACACACACCTGTATGGGAATCCGGAAGAACGGAATGAATTGCATTCCAGGGATTTCAAAGACTGGCAAGCCGTAGCATTCAAACATCCGGGCTATCTGGATGATATGTGGAAACAGGCTTGCGACGCATACGCCTGGAGTTCTTTCAATCCGGAGATTCGCGGCGAGACGGACATCATGATCTACGGAGAGGAGCTGCACAATGACCTGCAACTCATGCCGGAAGAGGAACGGGATACATACATCGCCGCCTACCGGCAAAAGCTGTCCGCCCAGCTCTCGGCCCTCTCACGCTGTGCCAACCCGATGGTGACGGGACGGAGCGGATTTGATTACTACAGGCAGGAGAAAACGAACAGAAGCTATCAGAACCGTTACGAGGAATTCCGCAATTGGCGGAAAAAAGTTCTTGAAACCGTCAAACGGAAAAAGGAAGCCGCACGACCGGAGGAAGAGAAACAGGAAAAGGCATGGCAGACGCTCAAACGCGACATCAAGAGCAGTGCCGATACCATCCACGGGATTGATACCGGACAATGCCGGGGCTATAGCCGTGCCCTGTTTGTCAGCAGCATCCTGAACAAGGTATCCACCCTGGCCAATCACGGGGAAGTGGAAATCGTCCGTAGGGCCGTGGACTTCATTTCCGAATATAACGCAAGGGTGAAGAAACCCGTCATCACACCGAGAAACAAATTCTTCCAATTGCCGGAACTGGCGGAACGGATGCGCGAAAAGCTGAAAGCGATGCAAAGCCGGGAAAACAAGGAAGTGCCGTTCGAGGGCGGGACACTTGTATGGAACTATGGGGAAGACCGCCTTCAGATCCTGTTTGACAGGATTCCCGAAGACAGCAGACGAAAGGAACTGAAATCCTCCGGATTCCGCTGGTCACCCAAAAACAAGGCATGGCAACGGCAGCTTACCTCCAATGCCCTCGGTGCCGCAAAAAGATTGTTGGACCTTCAAAACATCTGAGCCATGAAAAACGACAATTTGAGATTCATCATTGATTCACGTTGCTTTGACGGCAGTTGCGTGACCGTCATGTCTGATGGGATACATAGTGATTATGGTCACGAAACACTGGAAGAATTGAGGGAAAGGGAAAATAACCCCAGCCTCATTGCCGTGCCCGGGAATGCCATCTGCAAAAAAATGCATATCCACCTGCAGTCTCTCTGCGCCCCGTTCTGTGAAATTACGGAAGAGGACTATTTTGACTATATGGACACCCTGCCACCCATCCGGCACACCCGGAATTTCTTTTTCATGAGCGAGCCGTATCATGCCGGCATTCACCGGTTCTGCTTCCGGATAGACGGACGGTATTTTACGGGGCTGCGTTCCGTGAACACACCAAGAAAGGATTTGGAACAGCAAATGGACAGACATTACCGGAAGGTCACATTCAAAGGCGGCATCCTCAAAGAAAAACCAATGGGAATATTTGACCATACACGGCATAGTTTCACAGTTATAGTCCCATATCTGTTCCTTGACAAAAATGGAGAGAAGAAATTCATCTGCAACCTGGTGAAAGGTACGGACGAATCCTCCGGCAAGGATGCAAGACAGGAAACAGCCAAGGTTCTCCAAAGCTTGCGCCGCCATCATTTCCTCTACTTCTCCGGCTATGAGGGAAACGACGATATGGGCAGATTCCTGGAAAGAGTGGTGCAAAACAGACATACCCTGTCAGCAAACGGGGATTTTCTGCAATATCCCACCAACCGAGAGTCTGTGTCTTTCGCCGGAACGGTCAAAGAAACAGGGGAAAAGTTCTTTTACCGCATCTACGACCTGGAACTGTTCCATTACCTGCTGTACAAGCTGCGGAGCATCAGAATGGAAAAGAAGGAAGTGCAGGCTTGAATCAGTATGCAGGATGGGTTCCCGGCAGGGTTTCCATCCTGCACATGTATCAGAAATCCAACAAAAAAACGCAATATGAACCATACAGACTTTTACGCCCGGATAAGGGCTATCAAAGAAATGGAATACAGGGAATTGTATGCAGCCATAGAACTGCATGGGGCTTCCTATGAATGGAACAGCAATGATGGGGAATGCCCCGTCATTGCTGTCAATACAGGCGGCGTACAACCGGCTCCGGCTGATGTGCTGATTTGCAGGGTTGCCATCGAGAACGGCAACTTGCGCCTCTATGGTGTGGAGAATGAATACGGGAATGAGGTAAACTTCCGGCCAGATGAAGCCTTTGCCGGACATCTGTCATATATCATAGATTGTTTGCCGCCCGTCAACGGAGTGGATGATGTGACAACATTAAAGACAGAGGAGGAAGCGGTATGAAGAAGGAAAAACAATCCTGGACGGACTATGTTCCTCATTCGGTCAGCCTCTATTACGTGGACTACCGGGAGAATTTGGACAGCCATGATGATTTGCAGGAACAGTGCATCCGTCGGAACAGTCTCGGTCCGTTGGAAGAACAAATCCTGGAGTGGTATGCCGATCAGGAACATGGCAACCTGCAAGGGTATCTCTCAGAGATACGGAATGAGATGGAAGCGGACGGGAAATCCGCCGAATATATCCGACATGAGGAGAAGATAAAAGACCTGCTTTACGAACGGAACAATACCGATCCGGCAGAAGAACTGATAGACAATTCCGCTGTAACCAATATGTTCTACTCCCTTGGAGTCGAAATCGAGGGCTATGTGTACGGAGGCTGTGGGCGCGGAGAATCCGAAACGGTCTCTCTTCGTAAAATCAGACGGGCGCTTCAACTGAAGGAAGGGCTGTTTACCGATGAACTCCATGAACTTCTGGTCAATGCTCCGTATGGTGGCGAACTCCGCATCTACTTCAATGCCATATTCTCCAGACTGATTACGGGAGATACCGCACATGATTTCAAGCGCATCCGATTCTATGGAGGTGTCATTGTTGCTATTGTAGACAGCCGGAATGGTGCGGGGTATCATGTAAGTCTTCAGACTGACATCACCCTTCCGTTCTACAGGGACAATCTTTTTGTGGATTCTCAGGTACATTATTCCTATGCGAATGAAATTTGCGGGTTGTTGAACAGCTGGTGTGATTCCACCCGTTGGGAAACCGGAATGATGCCTCTGGAAGTCACTTTGCAGAAGAGTCACATAAATGAATATCAGAAGCAGGAAGCTCTTTATGAAAAAAGGTTTCGGGAAGGCGGATGTACTTTTGGAGACATGAACCATAAACGCCACAGAGATACCTATTATATAAACAGCTTCCCATGCGGTACCAAATGTCCGCATTGCGGCACGTTTTGGATTGACTGAAAACAGACGAGTCTTTTACACATCTTGAAAATGAATAAAACTATGGATAATCAAAGAACAAAGATGCTGGGTGAGAACCTGACGCACTACAGAAATCTTCAGGAGAACGGCTCTGTAAACCTGATCGAATTTCACACAACCGACAACCGGAAATTCGGCATCGGAAATCCGGATGCCATCAAGCTGTTGCTCTCGGCAGCCGTTACCGAACTGGAACGCCAGCTCCATATAGCGCAGTCCGGAGGTTTACCGGAACGGTTGGAACAAAGCCGGGAGTATAAGGCGGCAAAGGCACTGGAACAGGCACTGAATGATACGGGATTCAGTCCCGAACGTTTTGCAGAGACACTCCCGTTTTTCCATAAGACCTTGGAACAGACATTTTTCAGAACAATAAAGACATGTATCATCGCCATGGCAAAACGTGAGTCGTGCCGGATTGACAGCCGAAATCAAGCGTCTTACGAAATGTGCCGGATGCTCGCGCCCATGCTGGAATATACCGACTTACCCTTTATTTGACGACATGGAATTCAAGTATGGCCGAAAAGCGGACTCCAGTGCTGAAAAGCCGGAGTTCGATTTTTCATTGTTTAACAGATAAAACACCAAAGTTATGAAAATCCTGAATGAAGAACATTTCGAGAACGTAAAGCGCTATGCCGAATCCATCGGTGACACCTCACTTCAAAAGTGCTTGGAACGGTTGAAGAGTTGGGAAGGGAATCCTGACTATCCCAGTGAGATTTCACTCTACTATGACCATGCCCCGTACTCGTTCGGCTTTACCCAGCATTATGCTGATGGAAGAATAGGTATCGTAGGAGGTCTGCTCTATCACGGAATACCGGACAAATCATTTGCCGTGACATTGCAGCCGTTCCACGGATGGCAGATACATACCTGAAAAACATGAAACTTGACAATGACAGAAAAGCAGACTTCAGAACAGAGAATCCGAGGTCTGCTTTTTCATTTCTTGCTGTAAAGATAGCCGTTTTCCGGGCTGATTGTGCAAGGCGGCCCCTTTCAGGGGCTGGGTTGGCTGAAAGAAAATCATCCTCGCTTCGCTGCGGTATTTTCTTTCGCCAAGCCTTGCCGCAATCCCCGGAAAACAGACAGGAAAGACATCAAGAAATAAAAATGCCTACCCATGTAGGCTGATGTTTTACTTAAAAAAGAACAGATATGGAAACACTGGATTACAATCAGCTGCTGCTTGTCTCCCTGTGGCAATACAACCACCACGGGGATGAAGGGCTGACTCCTGCACTTTTCGAGGAAACGTTCGGAAAGGTCTATGGAAGTCACTATTACGAAAAATGGACCGGCTGCTTCAATCGGAATCTCTGGGACATGATTGCCTATTTCAGAAGCGAGAAGGAGAACGGACAGAAGTTCTGCGACATGGTTGCCCGTCAGGTCAAATTGTATCAACAAAAACGATCTCAATATGAAGTACGGTAATTTTTATGACCTGGAAAGTCTGACTCTGCTCAACAGGCATGAAGGGTGTGCCTGCTCCATAAAGGAATGTGATGTGGAGAAGGTGAACCGGCTGATTTCAAGGATGCGGGAGGACAGGGAAAGAGTCGGTTTACCGACTGCAGGAGACGTTGTCACTTATATCACCCGCGGAGGTGACTATTATCCGCAGGCACACATTGAAAGGGGCGATGACCGGGAAGTTCATATCTGCCTTCTCCCACAGACACCTTTTTGCCATGAAAATGAAAAGTGTACCGGTTACAATACCGAAGGTGGCCCTTGGGTTACAACCGGTCCGGAATTGCTGATTCCCGATGGCATACGCAGTAAACAGTTCCGGATGTGGGGGCATACCGGAAGGCACAGGAACGGTGCCGTCCTCTTCCACACATTCGTCAGGGCATGGAAATACACGGAACCCGATCCTCTGTACGGAAAGTACACCACAAAAGAATGGACGAGATACCTCATCGAGTGTCAGCCGGATATTGAACCGGCTGATGCCTTTGTCTATCGGAATGAGGCATTCACCCTTTACTCGCGGGAAGAACTGGAACGGCTGGTCGGGATTCTGCACGGAAAGCTTTTCAACGGATTCCGTCCCGGTCTGTTCATACTCTGGGCATACCGTATGGAATGGAAGGAACTTCCCGCATGGGAATGGAACATGCTGAAAGCGGACACCCATCTCTCTTTCCTTGGCATTTCTCCCGTCAGGATACAGACTGACCATAAAAGACATATAGTAACAATCTATAAAAAATCAGAGTAATATGGTACCATACAACACACCGCAGGCGATACGTCCGCTTGAGAAAATGGTCTGTGATTTCGCCTATTCGAACGGCTACGATCCGATATCCGTTTTCAACGATTTCCTGCGTTATGTCATTCACGGGTTCTCTCCCGGCGCACCGCCCCTTATGGACTGGAAATACAAACGGCAGCAGAACAGGCATTTTATGGAAATGCTTACCGGATGGATACGGCTCATGCAGCGGGAATTGCAATCCGGCGGATGGTTTGATGCGTTCGGTGACCTCTTCATGGCAATATCCTCCAAAAGCGGTCGGCAGGTGAACGGACAGTTCTTCACTCCGCCGGATATCTGCGACCTGATGGTCTTATGTACCGATTCGGGGGAGACAGCGGCAGGAAAACGTATCTGTGACCCGACATGCGGAAGCGGAAGGCTGCTGCTGGCATATCATGTACGCCACCTGGGTAATTATCTGATTGCAGAGGATGTCAGCCGTACCTGTTGTCTGATGACCGTTTGCAACATGCTCGTACATGGCTGCATAGGTGAGGTCATCCACCATGACAGCCTCTGCCCCGAAAACTTCATGGACGGCTGGATGGTAAACCATACGCTGACCCGGACGGGCATTCCCTCCATTCGCCGGATGAGTGAGGAGGAATATCGGACAAGCAGGAACATGTCCGTTGACCTGCTCAGAAAGCGGAAAGAGAAATTGCGCCAAATGCAGCCTGGCAAGAAACAATTGCCATATAAACAACAGAATTTATAAACAATAAACCGAATGATTATGAAACTGAATGTTAGCAACGAATTGAAATCCCGCCTGACCCATGCGGCGGAAAACGGAAGTGTGATAGCCAAAGATATCCTTTCGGAAGTAAAAAAGAACGTACCGGTGGAAGAAGTCATACGGGGGTCCTACAATTTTTTCTCCACCAAACGCAAACGGACGGAAGCCGGCACGTTCAAGAAAATCCGGATCGTGTTCACGGCATGCAACAAAGACTTGGCCCATCCCAATTTCCCGGACCGGAACAATCCGCAGGCGCCCTGGTTTCCGGAGAACCGGACAGATCTGGAACCGTCCACGTTTATCGAGCTGTTCAAAAATCTGGGACCGTACCAGCCCGATGAAATCAACTATTTCTGCAGCGCCATCTCACTGGACAGCAAGGTCACAATCAGACTGCATGACAGTATGAACGATTTTATGGAGGCTTATCTGGAAAGCAACTACAGTCCCATATCTGACGGTAGCGAATCCAGCCTGCACAACTCCTGTATGAGATATGAAGACAAGGCCCGTAATGCAGCGGATTTCTATGCCAATTTCGCAGGAGCCAAAATACTCGTGGCAAGGGATGACAGCAGCAATGTGGTCGGACGGGCCATTGTATGGAACGAGATAACATTGTGGAAATCAATAAACACACCGATTGCCGCCTCCCTGCTGGATCGTATCTATTCCTCACACGCATTCGTCGTCGAACTGATCCGCAAGCAGGCGCAGGAGGCAGGCATCCTGTTGCGACGCAGATACAACGATTATACACATACAACGGATTTCACCGTACTGAATCCCATTGAGGGGCAGGAATGGGCAGCCGGAGATAATATACAGGTTTCTTTGACGGTGAAAGTGCCCGCCTGCAGGTGGCACAAGAAAGGGGTGCCTTACCTCGACACGTTCTACAGCCTCCATCTGACGGACGGTAACCTGGAACTGAGAAATACGGAGGGCGACACGAGCATAGCCACCTGCCGGAGCACGGAAGGGTGTGCAAACAGGAAAAAATATGTATGTCCCAAATGCGGGAAGATACATATCTTCCCGGATGCGGCATTCTGCAAGAACTGTCAGGATATGTACTATGTATCTACCGTATTCGGGAAAGTCCTGAAAGGATTATCAGTGGAATATAAAGGAAAGAAATATCCGTCTTTTCTCTTTCGTAAAGGGCGTCCCGTACCGGAATTCAGACGATACCTGCAAATCGAAAAATTGTTCATTTCCTAAAATATCATTATCATGGAAAAACTAATGGCTCTTTACGGCATTTCTTCCCCCTCCGGCAGAGAGGGGAAGATGGCTAAATTCATCATAGAGGAACTCAAAAAGATGGAGATTCCTTTCCGGCAAGACAGGTACGGAAACATCTATGCGGTCAAAGGCAACCGGAAAAGCTACCCCTGTGTCGTGGCGCACATGGATGAGGTACACCGGCGCAAGACAGGCTCTTATGCAGCCCATCTTGTGGCGGACTCGATGATTGTCGGCTATGATCACAAGCGTAAACGGATGACCGGAATCGGTGCGGATGACAAGAACGGCATCTGGATCTGCCTGAAATGCCTGGAGGATTGCAAGACGGTGAAATGTGCCTTCTTCGTACAGGAGGAGGTGGGATGCATAGGCAGCAGCCATGCCGATATGTCCTTCTTTTCCGATTGCCGTTTCGTGATTCAGTGTGACCGGAAAGGGAACGGGGATATGGTAACACAAATCAATGGGATGAAGCTCTGCTCCAACGAGTTCATTTCAGCTATAGATGTCCGGAAGTACGGCTACAAGCCGGCACAGGGACTGAATACAGATGTGGCGGCTTTGAAAAGAAACGGTCTGGAAGTATCCTGTATCAATCTTTCCTGTGGATATTACGAACCTCATACGGACAACGAATATACCGTCGTGGCTGATCTTTGCAAGTGTTACCGCTTTGTCTGGCATATCATCTGCTGCCACAAGGGAACCAGCATGCATATACCGGAAGCGGGAAAAAAAACTTTCCCCGGATATTATGAACTGTTCGGGCTGACCGGATATAGCGAAGAGGATTATATCCGTTTGTCAGAAGAAAAATACATGGGACATACTAAAACAACCAAGACAAGCTCTAAGAATAAATTCTGATTCATCAACATTAAAAACATAGTATTATGGAAACAACAGTAATGCCGGCAGCTGCATCGGTACAGAAACAGCAGGGCCTCAACCAGGTAGTCATTAACAAGGTACAGCGGATGATAGAAAGCAGGCAAGGCGGTGTCATGGACACCATTAACCGTCTGCTCAGTGAGGGACGGATCGCGCAGGATTTCATCGCTCCCATCGGGGTAAGCCAACGTAGCAAGGAACGCCCCGTTATCTCTTTCAAAGCGGAAGGAAGGGTACAGATGGCAATGCCCGAAGGGAACTTCAACCTGCACGGCAACGCCATAAGCCAGATTTCGGAGAAGATGGGCATTCCCGCCAAATACCTGCGCGAGCTTTCCGCCGGGGATGTTTGGCAGAAACAGTTGTGCGCCACCATCCTGAACGAGCATTCGGGATGGACCGAGCGTACACGGGTACTGATACGGGCGGTAGGAATGGAAGTCCGGGGCGTATTGTCGGACTCCTACCGTCGGCTGAACTCGGTGGATATCCTGACCGCTTTCATCCGTGAGGCGGGAGGACAGGGAGCGGTCGTGTCCGATGCCTATATGAACGACACGAAAGTATGGTGTGAGACAATCCTACCCACTCCGATAGAGATACCCACCCGTAAGAACGGAACGGTCATCATCTTCGCAGGAGCACGCTTCTCCACATCCGACTATGGCAACGGATCGGTCGATATGCGGTCGTTCCTGCTCAACGGGGCGTGCCTGAACGGGATGGTCAGGGAGTCCGTCATGCGGCAGATACACCTTGGAGGCCGACTGCCGGAATCCCTGTCCCTCTCCCAAAAGACCTACGAACTGGACACGCAGACCACCGTATCGGCTGTTTCCGACCTGACCAAAGGACTGTACAGCAAAGACACCATCATGCAGAAGGCCATCGAAATTCAAGGAGCATCGGAGATAGACGTGGATTTCGACAAGGAACTGAAGAATCTGGTGCAGAAAGGAGCCTTGTTGAAAAACGAGGGACGTGAGGTCGAGAAACTGCTGATGAACAACAATCCTGACGACGGAGTTACAGGCGGGGCCACGCTATGGAAACTGACACAGGGAATCACCGCCTTTGCAAGGGAACAGCAGCCGGAACGCTGCCGGGAACTGCATGAAATTTCGGGACAGCTGATGAACCGGGTAAAGATAAATTAAGAGAATAACAACCGAATTGTATGACAAGGGCGGCCGTGAGTCGCCCGTAAAGCAGAAGAACAATGGAAAATAATATAGTGTGCAGCAGATGCGGATCGGCCAATGTCAGGTGTGAGGCAATGGTAAACCCCAACACAAAAGGGTTCGACCACTTCACGGACGAAGCTTTTTATTACGGGTGGTGCGAAAACTGCGGATTGGGAGTTGCCCTGACCGACAAGGAGGAAATCCGGAACGAAATTTTGGAGAAATACCACAGGTTCAAGAAAGAGAATGCTTGTGAGCCACATTACGCAAATTGCCGGATTGTCCAAAGGGACAGCGGTCAGGTCAAGGATGTAAGAATTATGCTTTCACCGGACACCGGTATGGCCGATGACGGTATTTTCTTTTACTGCCACACATTGGAAAGCCTTATTGGGCTGTCCGTTCCCGGCAGGGAAAGTTTCACCCTTACGGAATGTTTCGGTTTTGCCTTGCTGACAGACAGAGAAAAGATGGAACGGCAGGTATTTAAACATGAAGCGGACGGAAAGCCCGTTATCGTAACAGGCAGGGAAGTGCTGCTTTTCTATGGGGAGCACTATGGTATAAGACCGGAAGAATTGAAGCAATACGCAACGGAGTATTGCTGCCATATCAAACATTACAGGGAATATGGATATCCGTTGCTGGACAGGTCCCTCGTGAAAAAAATGCTGGAGGAAGAGGAACGGATTACAAAAGGGGAAACACGGTCATTCACTCTGCGGATACACTTTCCTTGGCATGTGAAAATCACAAAAGAGGATAATCCTGAATATGCCCCATACAGATATGCCTTGAATGCCTATTGCCTGGACAATCCGCAATGTTTTAACCGCAGATACACCACTTTGGAGAAAGCCTTGCTCCATTGTCTGAATGGATTCAATGAAAATGCCGCAATCAAAGACCGGTATCATTCAATAGGGGAATACTTGCTTCAAAAGTAAGAACAGCAGACAACTACATCTTAAAAAACAGAAACGTCACAAGGGGATGTATATCACATCATACCTGTGGCGTTTCTGTTTTAGCCACTTCCCGATTCTTGATTCTGCCCGCTTTGGGAATCTGCATCTAATATGGCAATTGGGGTCATTTCCTTATTTAATTGAAAAATAGGCAATTGCTATGCCCAATATAATGGCACATACAATACTTCCCAGTACTATAAAGAGATAGTTGGGATAATGAAACTCAAGGTCCATATAAGGTATATGTTTTCGTTTTACATATTTACTCCATAGCCAAATAATATATTTGCCTATACTTTCCAGTCCTACAATATCAATCATTATTATTGTCTTTTGAATATTCATTCCATATACTGACTCCATAACCCATATCGTTCCAAAATTTTTTACTTTCGACATGCATTATGTAATGTTCTCTTGCCTGCTTGAATTTTTTGCTTGCTTCTTTTTGCCAACCTTTGCCTGAAGGTTTATACATCTTATATTGTTTCGTTTTTAAAAACGGATTATATCCATTTATCAACCCTTTTCCTACTTTGCCACAAAAGCCAATGGCTTTAACCCCTCCAAAAAGAGGAAGCGATATTATATCCAAAAAAGCCCCAAACCGTTCTTCCGATAATTGACTTGCTCCTGCTAAAGTACGCCCCGTAAAAAAAACTAATGGTGAGTTTATTTTACTATAAGCTGTATTGACAAGAATTTTACCTATGCCTTCAAGAAAAGTGTCGGATGGTGAATCCAACCAAAATTCAAGAGAAGTCAAGGCTCCAGCTTTTTTAATTTCTCCATTATCTATTGTGTGTGGTATATCTATAATCCTTCTTTCCGTTATGTCAATTATTAATAATCTTTGTCCTGCGGATATAGAATACTCACTTGACAGATCATTCCATCTTTTTAATTCTTCAACGGTAACATCAAACATTTCTGCAATATATGCTAAGGTATCTCCTTCACACACTACATATCTTGCGCATCCATTTTTGCTAAATAGCCCTCTGAGGCTTTTTTTTATCATTTCCTTTGAGGTATCAATGCATTGGATTTGAACAATGTTAGGTATGCATATTTGGTATGGCAATATATTGTCATTCATATCTATGACTGTTCCATCTGTATCCTCGTAATAATCCTGATATTGCACAAAAGCATACCCTTCTCCTATTACAAATCCAGTATACGGAATTCCTTTTGTTTTATAATCCAGAAAATCTTCTCTGCTTATAAAAATATTATTGTATTGGCTCATACTATTTATTGTTATCAACTAAATGCAAGCTAAAACATTCCCCCCAATTCATATATGATACTTCTAAACACTTTCCCTTTGTATTGCAAAACTTATATAGAAAATTGTTATGATTTCTTTCAAATTTATCCAACTCTATTTTATTTAGAGAGCATCTTAACACATTAACACTTAATTCTTCAAAAGTACCACGATAAATAGCACAACTGTCTGTATAAAATTTCATCTGCAAATCAAAGTTATTTCTTTCTAACAAAAACAAACTGACAAATAAGAATTTATCTGTTTTATCATGGTGCTTTTTAAAATACAATAAATCACTTGTCCCATCAGTATAAACTAATCCATCTGAATAACTTGCAGATTCTTCGTTCGTTATAAAAGAATTGACAGGATATTTACTATTATTCAATTCTTCTAATATCGAATGCAAGAGCTTTTCATTATCAACAAAATTATTTATCAAGTAGGTGCAGCAACTATCTACACCTACATTATATATCTTAATATTATTGGTCATTTGGATATTTTTTTCAATAACAATAAATCCAATAAGAATGATTGCAATTATAAAAAATATTTTTTTTCGCATTTTACTTTATTTCAATAATATCATTTGACACAAAAACCACTTCTGTCTCAAAAGGATGATAATTATAATGATGTTGTAGCCAAAAAAAACATTGTAAAAACAAAGGCTTTATTGCTATACCATTTATATCTTCCCAATCAGAGCCATACCAATCCTTTATATGCATTTTTGTTTTTAAAAGGAACTTATGCTGGGAAAACTGAATTACCTCTATATCTACTACAATCTTTTGGGTTCCCCCAAATATACCATAGTAATCATAAGAATAGATTTCACTTTTAACTGAGAAGTTAGGTGTTCCTGTTTGATTACCTCTAATAATAAATTCTTTTTTTATTTGTTCACCATTAACAACTTCAAGTTTATTTTTTACTATTAATCCTTTTATTACATTTAAATACATTTGAAAATATGGTTGAAAACTTGGAACAGAATGAAGCTTTTTTGAAAGAATAGAATGTTCATCAAAGCTCAAAGTAGTTTGTTTTCCTGTTATAAAATTATTTGTAACGACTTGTTCTATATTATCGTTATCAGAAAGAACTAAATTATTTATACATTTATAATGGTCTAAAACAGCTTTTTCTGTTAGTTTATCCAAATCCCTCATTCTACTTTTAGCCCAAAAATCAGCATTCTTATTTTTTAATAAATCTTGAAGAGATAATTTATGACCATGTGCAGAAAATTGTGAATTTTCATCTTTTCTTTCCGATTGTAATTTTCCCCACTCTTTTCTTCCTTTGTAGTAATACAAAGGATTTACATACACACTACATTTTCCTCCCATATTTTTGTCTGCTATATAGGCATAGAACGTAATTATAGTACCTATTAAATCTTCGTTGGATACTTTAAAGTCAATAAGTTCACCTCTATTGTGTTCTTTTTCAAATGTGCCAATAACGACATCTCCATTATTGGAAATATAACTATACTCCCATTTTATTTCATGCTTTGATTCAGGAACTCCATTTGTATAACTTTTAACTCTCAGTTTATAGGATTGACTATATTCCAATCCTTTTTTGTTTGTGTATTTATTAATTAATAATGGGGTTACAATTTCTATTTCTGCAACTTCTGTTTTAAGTGTTATTGCGCTTTGAGCTGGGGAATATATTATATTTTCCTCCTTATATTCCTCCCACCAGAATCCGTCTGTAGTATTTATCCGCCTATCTAGCCGAATAGTTCTGTTAATATCCAACCGTGTAGGAGATATGAGGAAACGAGTAATCATAGGAGCTTTTCCCTCCGCACTCATACTCTCCTCATGATAATAAAGATACGCTTCATCAAAAGCAAGTTCACGAAACATCATGTCATCTATGCTATGCAGTATCTTCCCCCAAACCGGAAAAGGTTCTGCATGAGAAAAGAAAGCGGAACGCTGCCGGTCCGTATCAACAAGCATCATATCCAAAATACAATTGCTGCCATTAGATTCCATTTCTATATATATGTTTCCTCCTAACACTCCTGTTACAGGTCTTCCTTCACGGTCTATATTACGGGAAAAACAGTATTTATACTTTAGTAGATTGCATTTGTAGCCATTTATTTCCAATATTATTTCTGAATTCATGACGACTTGTTTTATGCATTTGATATTACATCTCAAACTTAGCAAAAAATCAAGAAAGACAATGTTCAAGGAGCATTTTTTATGCACCATATGCTCAATAACACATTTTATGTCTTTCGGTTACATTAAAATACAACACCTGTTAGGGATATGTTCATGCCGGAAAAATAAAAAAGGTTCGGTCGTCTCGTAACAACCAAACCTTTATCAACAAGCAATCTACGGAATATAGAACAGTTCAAACTCCTCTTTTCTTCTTCTCTCTATGCTTGGAATGACTTTCCCCCGATAACAGCGGAACGATACATATTCCCTGTAAATATCCCGGTTGCCGCTGTCCAGTTTCTGAATCAGTTTGCTTTTAGGTATCTTGCCGTTGCCGATCAGACGGTAACAGCCTACATTAAAGCCTAACAGACTTAAAAGGAGCGAGTCTTTCCCATATTTTCGGAATACCTTCAAACACCGTTCAAGGTCGCATCTCAAAAGTGAATCTGCCTGTGCCTCACTCAGGTTCTCGGTCAGCGTCTCGTGGGGAAGCAGGCGGTGTCCGTAACCGATGTAAGGCATTTTCCCCCGGTGCCAGCCTTCCCACCGCTTGATGCAGGCTACCGCCTTATCTTTGTCAGACGGGGGATTTTCCGCCTTGCCGTACAAGACAAGTAACAGAAAGATCATAACGGCCGGTATTCTTTTCATGCAGCCTCCTTGTTATTTTCTTCATCCGTATCCTTTCCATTAAAATCATATGTCAATTGTTGCAGATTCCCCCAATTATCTTCAAGATAGAGGTCTATGGTCTGGGATTCCTTGCCGCTTTGCGAAGTATAGTAAAGACGGAATTTCCATTCGTTCAGCAGATAACGGTCATTGGGCTTCAGTACCGTTCCGTCCTCCATCTTCAGACTGCCCTTGCCGTCCGGCTGGAAATACCTTAGCGTATAGACGGTTCCGGCAAAGTTCCCTTCCGGCTTGATTTCCAGCCGGATTTCCACAGTCTCCCCATCGGTAATCTCATCCGCTACCGGCATGGACTCTACCGCAAACGGGTATTCCTGTCTGATATCCAGCTCATTGTCACAAGCGACAAGACCAAGAAAGGAGAATGCCATACAGCAGGCTGTCAGCATAAAATCAAGGATTTTTCTTTTCATGGGTATGTATTCTTTTAAGGTTAGAAAATGTATTTTACTCCGATTCCATACTGGAAGTGGCAGATTCCCGAGGCGCTGCCCCACACGAAACGCTCACGCAGACGTACCAGCAGAACAACCCTGTCGGACAGGTATCCTTCCGCTTCCAGCGTTACCGCGCCGCCATAGATGAAAGACTCGCATTGCTGCAAAACGGCTCCGTCATCCAGCAGCCGGTCTCCTTCGTTCACGGTCTCATAGCCCAACAGGGCGGAAGCGCCGAGGTTCAGGAAGAAGGACTTGCCGGGGGTGGAAAAGAACGTATGGTAATAACCGCCTTCCCCCGTATATTGCGACAAGGGTATATGCGTACTCCGGTAAGGGATGTTACGTTTCAGCATCTCACCGCCAAACATCCACTGGTTTCCGTTCCCGGTACAGGTGGATACAGCCAGCGAGAAGGCATAGCCTGCATCGTGACGGTTTGCCCGGCTGTAAAATCCGTCGGCCATTTCAGTGGTGAAGCGGACGGCTTTTATTCCCGGCAGGCGGCGCTGGGCTTCTGCCTGCCCCGTAAAGAGGGCAAGCAGGAGGATAATAAAGAGGGAGTTTCTTTTCATGGCGTTCATCTGACTTTCAGTTCATTGACGGTTTCTGCGCGTACCAGGTCCTCATTCTCTACATCAAAGGACTGATGCCGGCCGCCTTGCTTCTCATACATTTCCACTATCAGCTTCTTGTCGTCGGGAATGGTGAACTTGGGCAGGGCAAACACCGTCCGCTCGTTCTTCTTCCCGTCCACACGGGTCACATAGTTGAAGGCACGAAGCGGATAGATGACCTGTTCCTGCATGGCGGTACGTTTCATGATTTTCTTGTCCACGATCTTGAAGGTCACGAAGTCCACGTCGAAAGGCACGTTCGTGGCGTTCTTCACTTCGGTATGGAAATAGATCAGTTCGCCGTGCGCATAAAGTCCTTTAAGCAGATATTGCACTCCGAACCGTTTGCAGCCGATATGCTTGACCTTGCGTTTGTTCTGTTCATACACGGATTTCATGATCAGCCGTACCAGACGGGGAGACTCCCCGGCGAGTTCCTGCAAGTAGATTTCCATCGCATTGTTCGGACGGTTCACGGCCTCTCCGTCATGGATGAAGTCGCACATTTCCACATTCAGCAGCAAAGGCTCGTCGGCATACTTGACATTGAATGTATAGAAGTTGCCGTCTTCGGTAATTACGCTCATGTTTGTCTCGCTCCGGAAATGTTTCCGGGTTGCCTTCACACGGATCACATTTTCCGCACCGTCCGCCTTGCCCGCTATCAGATTGGGCGAACCCAGGTCCACATATCTCACGGGAGAGGGAAAAATAATATGTACGGTCTTGTCATATGTGATTTCCAGACCGTGTGGGGGAATCATCCGGCTGAATCCGATCTTGCGGCTCAGTCCTTCATAATAATCCCCGCTGCTCTGCTGCGCGTATGCAGCCACTGTGCCCGCAATCAGGGCAAGCATCATCAGAATCTTCTTCATGTGTGTTTCTTGGTTGATTGGTGAATAAATGGTTGATTTCCTTTCCTCCTTCATTTTTCAGGAGAATGCAGCAACAGCCGGTGTCCGGCCTTCAGGGTGATTTTCACCGTGCGCATCTTCTTGCCCACATATTGTGACATACCCTGTATCACCCCCTTGCCCACATCCGAGGCAATCTGCGCTCCGGCATCCGTTGAGATATTGATGCTGCTTCCTATAGAGGTGCCCATGCCGGCGGCAATCTCACGTGCGGCATCATACTCCATCGAGTTCGGTACAAGGATTCCCTGCTGCCCGTCAGCGTCATACACTTCGAGTTCCACCGGAAACAGCGTGCCCCTGTACTCCACTGTCTCGATCAGGATTCCCATCCGTTCCCCCTCGACACGTGTGCCGCCGACCAGTACCGTACCTTTGGGGATAAGGAGATCGTCCACTGCCATCGGCTCAAGCAGGCGGATACGCAGTGCCTGTCCGTCAGATACGGTCTGCGTGCCATGCACACAGGCGGCGATGGTGTTCCTGCCGGAAGATGGCATTTTGCCTACCGGGGTGTGGAAGCCGGTATTTCTCTCGCCGGCATATCCGGAAGCAATGTCTTCATTGCCTGCAGGCTGGGCCAGTGATGACACCATCCGGTTCTGTACCCGTTTTACAGGCCGGACAGCCGTCCGTTCTTTCCGGCTGTTTGGGGCATTGGCCGTAGAGGAAGCATCCTGCTCTTTCCCGTTGTAGCGGGCAGCCAGCTCGTAGGACTTTTCCAGCAGAGCCATCTTTTCTTCCAGGGTCTGGCCTTCCGCCTGTTCTTCCGCCGGCTTCCTTTCTTTTTCCAGATCCTCAATACGGCGGAGTAGATCGGCATCTGGCTGATTTTCATTCCGGGTATATACAGTGCCCAGCGAACGGTTCATATTCCGGTAGGCTTCTGCAGAGGAACGGATGGAGCCGGGGGCTTTCCCCTTTTCCGGTTCCGGCGGAAGTTCCATGTTTGCTTTTCCTGCGGTAAGACCGGCAGTATCCTGACCGTCCTTGTTGAGCAGTTCGGACATTTCCTGGAAGGTTCCCCTGCGCCATTTTTCCTTTTTTGCCAGTGCTTCCTGCTCGTAGGCGCTTACCTTGTTGCCCTCCATTTCCGAATCTTCCGGTGAAGGCATCTCCACGTTGAAACCCTTGCCTTTTTCCATTTCCGCCTTCTCCTTTTCCGACGGGCTGAATACCAGCAGGAGGAACCCCATGCACAGCAGGCAGAAAAACGGATAGACAATATACTTTGCGCGCCGGCGCTTCTCTTCGGGAGTCAGCGGCTTGTCATTTGACACTCCGAGCCGTTCCCTGATTTTCTGAAAGTCCATTTTCATGTTTATGGATGTTTGAATGAATGTTTCTTGTTCTTTCCGGCCGGAACACGACGGAACGGATATGTCCCATTGCCGGTCTTTGGCCCGGCTCCCCGAAACGGGATACACAGGAGAGAATCGAGTACAGGCAGGAGGCAGCAAGCAGGAACGAGGCCGTGCCTGCCAGAAGGATGCGCTGCTTTCCTGTCAGCCGCCGGCAGAACAGCCGTACCCGGCTGTCCACATGGCCGAAGAATCCGCGTTTTCCCCTCATCGTTCCGCACTTCTTATGTCCTTATTCTCCAGCACGGTAAACTGCTCGATAATGAATCCGTTGGGATTGTCATCCGAACGTCCTGTGTTCTGAAGCGAGCAGGAAGTTACGAGGCTGCGCTCGGTCACGTTGCTTTCACGGATAATCAGCTGCCGGGCGTATGTCCGCACCTTGTAAGGGTAGGCGGCAAAGTCGCACACCACGCTGTCCACATGCACCACCTGGTTGATGTTGCCTGAAATCAGGCGGTTGTAATACCCTCTTTCGGCAAAATCCACATAGTAGTGATAGGCACTCTTGTCTGCCAGTTGCAGGGCACGGTTGATATTGTGCTCGATGGCATCCTTCTGGGGTGAGAGCGAGAAAAACAGTTCGTGAAAGCGCCTTACATGTTCCCGCGCCTCGGCAGGCCTGTTCTGTGAGAGGTCCTGCGAAAGGGCCATCATCAGCGATTTGCCCCCGTCAAGCACATAGATTTTCTCGCGTTGCTTCTCGGCAAAGCGGTATGAGCTCCACAGCGCATATCCGGTAACGAGCGCACAGCAGCAGGCAAAGACCGCCAGCATCAGGCGGATGCGCTTGAAGCTGCTCTCAATGTTTGTCAATGACTTGAATTCCATTTTTTTGATGTCTGGTTTGAATGAATAAATATTTCCGGTATGACGGGACATCCCGTTCCGACAGGTCACCGGACCCGTCATCTTGGGTTGCCCGACTCATGGGAAGGAGGCTCCGCAGGGTTTATTTGCCCCTCAGCCTGCCTCCGATATTCCCCAATACGGCACCGCCTGCTCCGGCTGCAAGGCCGCCTGTCTTGGTGGCCGTACGGTTCAGGTTACGGCTGAAGTTTCCGGCACCGCCTGCCTGCACTATCCAGCCTGCTACCGTAGGCACGGTGAAGTATCCGATAATCCCGATCAGCATAAAGATGATGTAGACACTGTTCGAGTTGTCTATCGAGTAGTCCGGATTGTTCTGCAGTTCCTGAATGTCATTCTGAAGCATCAGTACCTGAAGCTTGGCAAGCAGGGTGCTGAACAGGTCGCTGACCGGAAGCCACAGGTAAACGGAAATATATCTCGTGAACCACTGTCCGAGCGTGGACTGGAATCCGTCCCATACACTGAAGGCGAACGCTACCGGTCCCAGTATCGAGAGTACGACCAGGAAAAAAGTCCTCACGGTGTCTATCAGCAGCGATGCCGCTGCGAATATCAGCTCCAGCAGGCTGCGGAATGCATCCCGGATTTTCTTTTCCAGATTATACATCCCGACTTCCACATACATGCCCAGCCGGGAGGCGGTATCTATGGTTGACCAGCCCAGTTCATCCAGCTGGCGGTCAAACTCCTCGTCACTTACCAGATATGCTGTTTCGGGATTGCGGAGCATGGCCTCCTTTTCCAGTTCCTCCTTTTGGATCCGGTACTGTTCCATATCCATCGTCTGCCCTTCGAGCATCTTGTGTGTGCCCTGCACGATGGGACTGAGAATATTGTTCAGCGTGCCGAGCACCAGCGTGGGAAAGAGCAGGATGCAGATGCCTATGGCAAAGGGACGCAGCAGGGGATAGACATCTATCGGTTCGGCACGTGCCATCGACTGCCATACACGGACGGCAACGTAGAACAACGCACCCAGTCCGGCAAGTCCCTTGCCCACGTCCATCATGTCCTCGCAAAGGGGAAGCATCTCGTCATACAGGGTTGCCAGTATGGTGTGCAGGTTGGCAAAATCTATCGACAACGGCATCATGGCTACCAGTATTTGGAGGTTTCATTCCCATAGAGCCGCATCACACGTTCCAGGTCGTTCTTCTTTCTGGCCCTGAGGTAGCTTACGGCTATGTTCTTGTTCGTATAATAGCTCACAAGGTTGCGGTAACGGCGCATCTCGTAATAGCAGTTGTCCACCACGTCCATACGGTCCTTGTCGGTCATGGACAGGGTACTGACATTGATAACCTGTTTCAGGTCCTGCAACACGCCGTTGCTCTCTTCCAGCAGGCGGGTGTAACCGAAGGCGATGGCGTCCAGTTCGCGCGGTGAGAAGTTTTCATCGTTCATCATCTTGCCGAAGTTGGTTACATAGATGTCGGACACGTCGCCCACCATCAGGATGATGTCACGCACCTTGCGGGCATCCTGTATCAGGTTGTTGACCGATTTCAGCTGGTCGTAATATTTCTTGGCCTGCTCATAGATCTTTACTGTCTCGGCAAAGCTTTCTGCCGTATTGACTGCCGTCTTTGAGGTATGGGCGATATTGTCCGACATGTTTATGATGCTTTGGGCCAGATTGCCGGGATCTGTCACCACCCATTGGGCGCGTGCTCCGGTAACGCCCAGTACAAATGCCGTTCCGATCAGAAGCGTTCTTGCCTTCATGCCCGTTCCTCCTTCCTTACATAGTCTCCGCCCGGTGAGAATGTCAGCACGTCGGCTGCCTCATTGTAGGACACATCGACACGGTAGCCCGTATTGACAAACAGGTTTCCGTTTTCTTCCACCAGCAGGTAAGTCTGCGGCTTCAGCCTTCGGGTTCTCCCGCTACGGGAAAACACCGTCACCTTATAGCATTCTCCTTCCTTGTATACCAGTACGTCAGGTCTGCCTTCCACGCTGGTCCACGTTCCGCAGATCTTGTCGCGGTCGATACCGCTTTCCGAACAGCTCTGCAATATCATGGCGGCCATGCTTATCAGACATACCGCCAGCCTCATAAGGGGTCTGTTTCTCATAATCGTTTTCATTTCGGGTTTGATACCTGTTTCTGTTCCTCTCGCTTTTTCTCCGCCAGACGGCGGATGGCTCCTTCCAGACTGCCCTCCGGTCCTCCGGCAATCCGTTGTACTTCCAGTTTCTCCGACTCCTCGGTCGTGAACGTGAAGTATTCTTCCTCGCTCACTTCCGTGGCATATACTGCCGAGCAGGTTCCTCCAAGCCCTATCCATACTTCCCGGTAGAAGCGCCCGGGATGGTTCGCCTGGTTGATGGAAAGAATCTGCCCTTTCTCTTTCTCGGTCAGACCGAGCAGCCGCTGGATGTGCTCGAACTTGTTCATGTATTTCCGCTGGTCAAGCAGTATCTTGCAGTCAGAGTTGTTGATGATGGCCTCTTTCACAATCGGGGAGCTGATGATGTCGTCCACCTCCTGTGTCACCACCACAGCCTCGCCGAAATATTTTCTGACGGTCTTAAAAAGGTACTTGATGTATTCGCTCATATTGGCGGACATCAGGGCTTTCCAGCATTCCTCTATCAATATCATCTTACGGATACCTTTGAGCCTGCGCATCTTGGCGATGAAAGTTTCCATAATGATCAGTGTCACCACCGGAAGAAGCACTTTGTTGCTGCTGATATTGTCCAGTTCGAATACGATGAACCGTTTGCCTGTCAGGTCCAGTTCCTTGTCGGAGTTCAGCAGGAAGTCATAGTCTCCGCCCCGGTAGAACGGTTCCAGAACGTTCAAAAAACCGTCAATGTCAAAATCCTTCTCACGCACCTTTTTCTCTTCAATCATTCTTCTGTAGTCATCGGCGACAAACTCATAGAAACCGTTGAAGTCCGGTCTGATGTTCCGGTTCTCCGAAATCTTTCGGATATAGGCGTTCACTGCTCCGGAAAGAGCGACCTCCTCCGAACGTTTCGGCGACTCGTCCTCCCGTTTCCACAAGGTCAGTATCAGCGTGTTGATACTGTCACGCTTCTCCACATCGAATTTTCCGGATTCGGTGTAGAACGGGTTGAAGGATATCGGATTGTCCTCTTCATACGTGATGTAAATCCCGTCCTTCCCGTTGGTACGGTCATGGATCATCCTGCACAACCCCTGGTAGCTGTTTCCAGTGTCTACCAGCAGAATATGCGCTCCCTGTTCGTAGTATTGGCGGACAAGGTGGTTGGTGAAAAAGGATTTTCCGCTGCCCGAAGGCCCGAGGATGAACTTATTTCTGTTGGTGATGATTCCTCGCTTCATGGGCAGGTCGGAAATATCCACATGCACCGGTATCCCGTTCTGGCGGTCTGCCAGCCGGATGCCGAACGGACTGGGCGAGCTCCTGTAATTGGTCTCTCCGGCAAAGAGGCATACGGCCTGTTCCAGGAAGGTATAAAAGGATTCTTCGGATGGAAAGTCGCCTGCATTTCCGGGGATTCCCGCCCAATAGATGACCGGTGTGTCAATGGTGTTATACCTTGGCGTGCATTCCATCATGGCCAGCTGGCTGCCCGTGTCGTTCCTGATGCGGCGGAACTCTTCCGCATCCTCCGCCCAGGCGATGACATTGCAGTGGCATCTGACGGGAAGCACTCCTTTGGTATGTGCCTCATCAAGATACATCTCCGTCCACTCCTGGTTAATGGCATTGCTCCGGCTGTATTTTGACAACGAGAGCATATTGCGCGAGTTTTTCTCCATCATCTGCAGGATTTCCTGTGCGTCGTCGATGAACACGTATTGCGAATAGATGTGGTTGCATGACAGCAGCAGTCCTACGGGTGCGGCAAAGGAGAGGCGGCAGTCGCTGCGGTCCGTGGACATCCTCTCGTAGCGCATGTCCGTGGAAAGTCTGCCGGGCAGGTCTTCCGTATCGGAAAGGGTATGCAGGCAGAGGCGTTTGTCACCGATGCGCATCCTGCCGGGCTTGAGGCAGATGTCCTGCAATACGGCGGTCTCATCCTCCAGCGAGAGGGAAAAGTATTTTTCCACCAGTCCGGGACGTTCCTTCGTACCGGTGATTTCGTCTGTTTCCAGACGGCGAAGCCTTATATGTCCGGAATCATTCATAATACGCTCGAACTGTTCCACCGCCTCAAGAAAGCGGGCGGCAGCATCCTTGTCGGTTATCTCTTTGGGCAACAGGAATCCCCGGCAAAGGGTATTGAAGTCACTCTTCCGGCGGCTGCGTTCGCGGGTTGTCTTCGTCAGGAACAGGTAGCATTTGTGATTCAGGTAAGGTCTTTCATTGAAATGCAGCTCATAGCTGCGTGTCAGAAAGCTCTGTTCTCCGTCATCGGTCTTCGGACGGTAGGTTTCCTTGACGAACCAGTCCTGTTTGCAGACGACACTATGTTCCGGCAATACCTTCGCGGCTTTGATCCAGGAGGAGTGCATGGCCTCATACTCGTCCGCCGTTACCGTGTACAGTTCGGGCAGTTCCACTTCGAAAGCCACGGTCAGGTCGGCATCCTTGCTCACGATACAGCCGTTTTCTACCGATAGCAGGGGGAATCTGCGTTCCAGCGTTTCCGCCTTTAATACATTTCTCATGATTGTTGTTTTTTTCTTCTTCTTGTGAATAATCTGAAAACTCTCTTGCGGTGAATCAGATAGCGTGGATGTCGTTTTTCAGCCAGCAGCTTCATCAGCCCGTGTTCACCGTAACGGGCATTCAAACGGAATATCACCCACACCAACAGGCTGCCGGACAGGATTCCGAAGGATAAGCATATCCATTGGTCCACCCCCGTCAGGTAAAGAAAGACTACCATAAGGAGCACCATCGCAAGCCCTCCGGCAAAGACGAACAGGTATTGCGACTTGAGCCCTTTGAACTCGACGGGGTTGCCGGCACCTTTGTTTACCGGATATTCCATAGGCTTTAGAGGAAGAAGGAACGTAAGATGGTGGCGGCTACGATCAGAAAGATACAGGCAAAGAACCAGCTGGCGGCGGTTTTCGAAGTGTCAGGATCTCCGCTGGAAAATTTGCCATAGGTCTTGATACCGCCTACCAGACCAAGCACCGCACCGATGGCATAGCATAGTTTGGTGGCGGGATCGAAATACGAGGTCATGAGGCTGGTTGCCTCGTTGATACCCGCAAGGCCCTGGCCCTGCGCAAAGGTGTTTGCGGCGATGACCGCACACATCACAGAAAAAAGGATTCTTCTTTTCATTGTCGAATCGTTTGGGTAAGACATAAATTTGAATTCGACAACAAAGATAAATGGGGATAATGCGCTATGATTCAGAGGTGTCATCAGATGTCATCAAATGTCATCAGATGTCTTTGCCGTACAACGGATGAAAAAGAAAAAACAGGTTTCCTCCACTTTGGAAGAATGCCTGTTGCATGTTTTCGTTAAATGGGTACATCATATAAAAAATCCCATATACTTTAACGCATACAGGATTTTCCGAACATGACAAATATTGCCTTTTCAGACCAGATTCCTCCAGTCAGTAACATGTTTGCTTTCTTTCCTCTCTCTTTTCAAAGGCAACGCATTCCCCTCCTTATCCACATACTTCCCCATCAGTTCCTCAATCAGCTTCTTGTTCTCCACCTGGGAGGAGAACAGTTCAAACATGTCCGTTTCCCGGATGGAATGCAGTGTCATGGCCGCCCTGTATGATTTGTTCTCGTCCGAGCCGGCACCATTCAGGTTAAGCAGCACGTCGCCTACATTGAGCAGGTCAGCAGGAGTAACCATCGGAGCAATGGCTTCCGTTTCGGGAGAGCGGCTGTCCAGTTCCTCCTGTTCTTCTTTCAGCATTCTCATCTCCTCCAAAGGCAGTTTGCATTCCACTTCATCTTCCGGAATATCCTTATCCGCTCCGATAAAATCACTTCCGGTTTCCAGTTGCTGGCTCATGTAAGGGGCGACGGTCTTCCCGGCATTCTCGTCCAGATAGACAAAGCGGGTAGCTCCCATCACATCCTGTGCATTTCCCGGTTCACCGTTGTCTTTTTCTGCTTGTGGCCGATTGCGGGGAGTATAAAGCAGATCACAGATTTTACCTATTCTCTCTTTTTGTTTCCATACCTTATATAACAGATAAGCGGTACAGCCGAACCGTATTGATAAATAAACTATTTCTTCCATTCTATTGGCTTTTGAGTTGCTTCTTGATTATATATTTCATTGATGATATGCTGATACCTTTCCAGATGGTCTGACAGTACACTCCCTAAAAACATGGGGACAGACATTTCCGGTGCAATGACCGGCAATACTTTGGCAACAGTCCTGTACAATGTATCGTTAATATAGGTCTGCCTTCTTGCTCCCGACAGTTTCACTTTCAGAAACCGGCTCCGGTATTCATCAGAATCAGCCGCTCCATCCGGTGTTTTTTTTATTTGCTGTCTGGAAGAACCGCTTTTCTTCTCCTGTTTCTCCAGACAAGGTCCAGCCTGACTTTTTGTTTCCGGCTCCTCTTCCGGAGGAACCGTTCTTTCCAAAGCGGTCACATCTCCTGCCATCATGCGTTTCAATGCCTCCTCGTCCACTTGGTAATCCGTTCTTCTTTTGGTGGTCATAATTGTTTTTATTGAAGTTTCAGTATGGTTTCTATTTCCGCTGCCAACAGGTCCAGACTGCTTCCTTTCATTGCGGAGGAAGATGGAGGGAACAAAGTGCTGCGGAACAGAGGTCCTTTCATTCCGGAGTCTTTTTTGTAACGTTCTGCACTGGGAATGACGGTTTCCAGTACCGGCAATTTCAGCGAACGGAAAATTTCAGTATAGCCGTTATACAGGTCTTTGGAAACACGTTTGTCCATCCGGTTCCAGAACATATGGATACCACGCAAGGGTACATCCTTATGCCGGTGCATGTATTCCCGGATGGCAAGGACAAAAGACATGCTGCTCCGCATTGCCATTCTTTCCTGCGTGATGGGGGTGAATACATAATCCATATTGATTACGGACTGGAATACACCGGGTACATTTACGGTGCCCGGAAGGTCAAAAAGGACAAGGTCATAGTCCAGTTCCGACTTTTCAAGAAAGCGTCCGGCCGTTTCCCGGGCTTCTTCCGGAGTGGAGTTCAGGATGCTGTAGGCTTTCCTGCCGCTTGCTCCGAACTGTTCCACCAGCTGGTTTTGCAGATGCACGTTCTTTTCAATGTTTCCCACTTCCCAGTTCCGCATGGTACTGATGCTGTGCTGTGGATAATCACAATCCACCACCAGTACGTTATACCCCTTCAGGTAATGGAAGTAACTGGCGAGCAATACCGTGAACGTGGATTTTCCCACACCGCCTTTCTGGTTGCTCAAAGCGACAAATAAAGGTTCTTTCTTCATAGGCTTGAATTTAGAGTGTATAATTTGTTTTATATCTGTCCGGTTTTTTTTGTTTCATCACACGGCTATGCATCCGTTGGTATATGGCAATGACGCATTGTTTGCCGGTTTGCATGAATACATTGCATACCATATTGCACCAGTGTAATGCCAGTTGCCGGAGGGTGTTGCCATATAAGGTGCATTGCATTCATGCAATATGGGGTTCAATGTATCCCATACTGCATTGCACGGATGCAATGTATTCCGTCATGCAGAATTGTCGTGCAGCATATATGGCATTGCACATATATGGATGATGCCGCATTCACACCATACACCACCTGTGGCAGGCAAGCAATACCCCTTACAGGACAATGTTTCAATGTATGCCCTCATGCACTGTGCCAAAAGTAGCGGCTATTTTTGAAACTTCCACCAACATTTCCCCTACCTGACATCAGATGTCATCAGATGTCATCAAATGTCATATCAAACGCTGTTTACCAATCGGTTATCACTGTCTAATTTTGCAAAATCGGAATCAGACGATGGAAAAGAACTGACTTCGTCGGACCACAGCGCGCCGTGAACGTCGCGCAGCAATCCGACGAAGGAGGATTCTCTGTTCAAGCGAACAGAGCAAGTTGTGTTTTCGGCAGCCCGAAACTTTTCGGGCATCCCAAAACCAACTTGCCCGGCAAAAGCCGGGGGATTTTTCTCCAAAGTCGAAAAATCTAGAAAAAAGTCAAATCATAAATTCCCTAAAGTGCATGAAAGAAAGCTCAAGGAAAAAAATGGGACGAAAGCCCAAAGCAGATCCGGCCATACATCGTTACGGCATCAAGTTGACAAATGAAGAAAACGTACGCTTTGAAGCGGCATTCTCTGAATCCGGCATGAAAGAAAAAGCGGGATTCATCAAGAAATCCATTTTTGGAGGTCGCATCAAAGTTGTGAAAATCGACAAGGCGACAATGGACTACTACATCAAACTGACCGAATTCCACAGGCAGTTTCAGGCCGTCGGAAACAACTACAATCAGGTTGTCCGGACTTTGAAGAACAATTTCGGGGAAAAACGTGCGATGGCATTGCTCTACAGGTTGGAGAAACTGAGCATCGAACTGATGCTTGTATGTAAAAAAGTCATGGTGCTAACCCAGGAATACGAGCGGAAATGGTTGCAAAAATAAGTCACGGAACAAGCCTTTACGGAGCACTTGCCTATAACTACGACAAGGTAACGGCAGGTACCGCCGAGATTCTTTCGGGCAACCGCATGATTTCCGACAGATTGGGATTGCCCAGTGAGGACATACGTCTGGCATTGCTCTCTTTTGAGAACTACCTGCTGGCAAACCGCAATACGGAGAAGCCCGTCCTGCATATCTCCCTTTCTCCAGCGCCGGAAGACCGGCTGACTGATGGGCAATTGGTAGAGTTGGCGGAACGGTATATGCAGAAGATGGGCTATGGGAATCAGCCGTACATAGCCTACAAACATGCCGATACCCATAATGCCCACATTCATATCGTCAGTGTCTGTGTGGACGGACAGGGAAAAAAGATCAGTGACGCCTACGAGCATCGCCGTTCCATGACCGCCTGTCGGGAACTGGAAACGGATTTCGGCTTGCGCAACGGAGCGGACACGGAAAGGCGGAATCCGAAAGCGGAACTAAAAAAGGTGGACGCTTCCTTGGGAGATGTCCGCCATCAGGTAGGCAACACCCTTAAAGCCGTACTGGAAAGCTACCGTTTCCAGACTTTCGGGGAATACAGCGCACTGCTTTCCACACTCAACATCGAGGCGAAACAGATCAGGGGGGAATACAACGGCATACCCTACACCGGCATTGTCTATTCTGCCACGGATGATACCGGCAAGGTGGTCAGTCCGCCGTTCAAGAGTTCACGTTTCGGAAAACGCTTCGGGAATGAACTGTTGGAAAAGCGGATGTTGATGAATCTGAAAGCTCTCAAAGAGGGGAAATGGGCACCCTCCATACAGGCGGACATCGCCCGTGCCTTGCGGCAGGCGGATTCACGGAAACGATTTGTGGAACTGCTGGGGCAAAAAAATATCGGTGTGGTGTTCCGTGAGAATGAACGGGGGCGTATCTACGGTGTCACCTTCATTGACCACGACCGACGGGAGGTGTTCAACGGCTCACGCATGGGCAAGGAGTTTTCCGCCAATGTGTTCAACGACTATTTCAAATGGTTGGAAAACATACCCGAAAAGGAACGGGGTGGACATTCCGCTACAGAGCTTCGGCAGCATCACCGTCACGAATCCTCTAGCACGCTCGAACTGGCGGCAGGCATTCTTTCAATGGAAACCAATCCGCGGGATTACGAGGAGGAAGCCTTTGCACGGCGCATGAAGAAAAAGAAGAAGACCGGACGCAAACGTGGCATTTAGACAAAACAAGTATCAACCCATTTATATACAATTCTTATGCAGCAGGAAGACGATTTGAGGGCGCTTGCCAAGATCATGGAATTTGGCAGGGCCGTGAGTATTTTTCTTTTGGTGGTACACGTCTATGTGTATTGTTATCCGAGTATCACCGCGTGGCACTTGAACCTTGCGGTGATGGACAGGATTCTGGTGAATTTCAATAATACGACCGGGATTTTCAACTGCATTCTCTGGAGCAAACTGTTGGCAGTGCTTCTGCTGGCCGTTTCCTGTCTGGGTACGCACGGAGTCAAAGGTGAAAAGATAACCTGGCCTAAAATTTATGCGGCGCTGGTGGCAGGATGCGCACTGTTCTTTCTGAACTGGTGGTTGCTTGAGCTGCCATTGCCGCACGCGGCAAATACCGCATTCTATATTTTTACTCTTACGGCAGGCTATCTCGCCCTGCTGATGTCGGGGCTATGGATGAGCCGCCTTTACAGGCACAACCTCATGGAAGATGTGTTCAATATGGAAAATGAGAGTTTCATGCAGGAAACCCGACTGATGGAGAATGAGTATTCGGTAAATCTCCCGACGAGATTCTATTATAAAAAACGCTGGAATAACGGATTTGTCAATATTGTCAATATTTTCCGTGCCTGCATGGTTATCGGGACACCGGGTAGCGGCAAGTCCTATGCGATAGTCAACAGTTACATACGCCAGCTTATAGCCAAAGGCTTTGCTATTTACATCTACGATTACAAGTTTGATGACCTGTCCACCATAGCCTATAATTCTTTGTTGAAGAATATGGACAAGTACGAGGTCAAGCCCCGGTTCTATGTCATAAATTTCGACGATCCGCGCAGGTCTCACCGATGCAATCCTATCAATCCGGAATTTATGACGGACATTTCCGATGCGTACGAGGCGAGCTATACGATAATGCTCAACCTCAATCGCACCTGGATTGAAAAGCAGGGTGACTTTTTTGTAGAATCCCCCATCATTCTGCTTGCTGCAATAATCTGGTATCTGAAGATTTACAAGAACGGGATTTATTGTACGTTCCCGCATGCGGTGGAATTACTGAACAAGCCTTATTCGGACCTGTTCACCGTCCTGACTTCCTACCCGGAGCTGGAAAACTACCTTTCTCCTTTCATGGATGCATGGAAAGGAGGGGCGCAGGATCAGCTCCAGGGCCAGATCGCTTCGGCAAAAATCCCCCTTACGCGTATGATTTCCCCACAACTATACTGGGTGATGACAGGAAATGATTTTTCGTTGGATATCAACAATCCGAAAGAACCCAAATTACTTTGTGTCGGCAACAATCCGGACAGGCAGAACATCTATTCGGCTGCACTCGGACTATATAATTCCCGTATTGTCAAACTTATCAACAAAAAAAGACAGCTCAAATGTGCCGTAATCATCGATGAGCTTCCCACCATTTATTTCCGGGGGCTTGACAATCTGATTGCAACGGCACGAAGCAACAAGGTGGGCGTACTTTTGGGTTTTCAGGATTTCAGCCAGCTGACCCGCGATTATGGTGAAAAGGAGTCCAAGGTTATTCAGAACACGGTAGGAAATATATTCAGCGGGCAGGTGGTCGGAGAAACCGCAAAGACACTTTCTGAACGCTTCGGCAAGGTGCTCCAGCAGCGTCAGTCCGTTTCCATCAACCGTCAGGATGTTTCCACTTCCATCAACACGCAGCTTGACTCGCTTATCCCGGCATCCAAGATTGCCAATCTGTCGCAAGGTACGTTTGTCGGGGCTGTGGCGGATAATTTTGGCGAGAAGATAGAACAGAAAATATTCCATGCCGAAATTGTTGTGGACCATGCGGCAGTCAGTGCGGAAGAAAAGACCTACAGGAAAATCCCTTTCATCAACGAATTCAAGGACAAGGACGGTAATGACATCATGATGCAGCAGATTCAGCGTAACTACGACCAGATCAAGTCGGACGCACAGGCTATCATCAACGAAGAGATGGACCGTATCAAAAACGATCCGGAGTTATGCAAGCGATTGGGGTTGGATGATGAAAAAACATCCAAGAAGGAGTAATCCTTCCTCTCATTTAAATATCAATGAAGTGCGTGGGGGGGATTTTCCCGTCAATTCCCCCCCCCCATACTATTAGGTCGAAGCTCTGCAATAGGGGTATTCCTTTCATCTACTTCCCGAACTCCACGACAATCTCCATCACTTCCCCATGTACTCTTCGCACATTCAGCACCCGTGCAGGAATCCCATGATTGAAGCAGCATTGGATAAATTCCATTCCGATGAACACTCCTGTATTGTATTCCTCTGTATCGTTCTTCGTGCTTTTGCAGAAAGTTACGGTTCCTTTCATCTTTTCATTCCTTCTCTTGCGGTATTGCGCTTCCTTTTCGTACATCACAAAGACTTCTCCTCTGACAATCTGCACCTGTTGGCCTTCGGTTTGTAGGAATTGCAGGTAACTTTCCAGCAGGTCTTCCGGGCATCCGCTATGGGATAGCATGTTTCTTATCCCTTGTATCTGAATTGAATTTTCCATTACTTTTTATTTGGCTATGATTATCTTTTTATCCTTGATGACAAGCGTGTCTTTCCCGCCATGATTCGTCAGGCTTACATCTTTCAAGTCAATACGGCTGTTGGAGATGGAAAACTCCTGATGAATCGTATCGTTCCGCAGGAAGTGGATGTCCTGTTTGTACAAGCTCGGAATGGAAAAGAACAAGGCTATGATTCCGCCCATGCAGCATACCATCAACAGTGTAAAGGCAACAAACCACCGCTGGTATTTTCTGTCATCCAAAACCTTCACCTCAACCGGTGCAGGATCTTCGTTGATTGTTGCCTTTTTCTGGTTGCATATCACACGGCATCTCAAATTGGGGAATTCATGTAGGCTGAACAGGTCCGGAATCTGTTGCAGGAATTGCAAGTATTGCTTGGTTTCCATCTGCACTTCCAGTTCCATGGTTACACGGATGACACTTCGTTTCATTATCTTGGGTTTTCCTATTGCCCCCGTGGGTTTGGCAACATTGACGGGACGGATGTCCGATGCGCCTGTGTCCACGCTCATGACAAGCTCCATGCTGGTGTTTCCCAACGAGGGGGCATTTACCGGATGGCTTCCATAAGGTGAAGAGTTTTCCGTTCCTTCATATTCCGCTATCAGGTCTGCTATTTCTCGCACCTCGGTTACTGCCACGTTCTTTGCCTCTGCATTCACAAAGGTGTCTACTTTTGCCTTCACTCTGTCGGTCAGAAAGGCTTTTATCTTGTCTTCGCTTTGTTTATTAATTAGATACTTTGGATATTGTTTAGCGATAATTGATGCAGTATTTTCTATATAACTATTTATATAATTATAACTGCCACAAACACTTATATAATAATTAAGAATCAATTTAAATTCTTCCATATCCTATCTTCTTTACTAATAATAAATTCGTTATCTAGATTAAAAGGGAACTCTATAATATTTTTATACTTTATGTTATTTGGAACAGTATAAAGCATATCTGAAGCAATTAAAACATTTCCATTCTTAATGTAAAATGAAATGCGGAACAAATAAAAATCATTATAGTCCTCTATGTGATCAGAAAGATAACGTATATCAGACTCTACATAATCTTTATTTAAGCCGTGTCCTTTTTGATACAAAAAAATATTATATCCATCTTTGTACTTTTGTATGGTGTCATATCTTATGTATTTTCTAAAATATGATAAAATTGCATCAAATCGTTTTTGCGGAGTTTTATTTTTATAATTATATAATATTATATACTCATTTTTATGTTTGTTCCATATTTTTGTTATGCCATCTATCGAATAAACTTTAATTTCACTAGTTGTTTCAGTACAACTAAAAATAAAACCACATATGAAGAAGACTAATATATATTTAAAATATTTTCTCATCCTTCAAAACCTCCTATTATTTAGATATAGTTTGTAAGTCATTTTTGTTAGAAAAGGTTTATATCCCCTTACGTGTTGCAAAATAAACCAAGAACGAAATCCCGCCAACAAGCCAAATCCACATTGAATATCAGCAGGGTTTAATCCAAAGTTATCATAGCTTTCAATACGTAAAACCGCATTATAAGTATTAGCAGATACTAATTCATAAGACTCAACAAAAACTAAATATGCAGAAGTATCGTCAACAGCCATAGTCATGCCAGAAAATAAATCCTTTACAATATTCTTAACTGAACCAGAACGCCAAGAAAATTTAGGTCTAGTTGAATTAAGTACTCCCTGTAAAGTCTCTATTTTATTAATATTTCCATTTACACTTCTTAGCTGTTCATTAAGATTCTCTAAGACACCTTCCTTATCATAAATAAATTGTTTCAAGGTAGGATGTGAAGCTAAAGCGTCATCCATATACTTACTTGAAAAAATAGCACCTTTGTTATCCCTAAAATTTTGTATTAATTTTCGCATATTTTCTTTTCCTCCAAGTACTGTAAATACACTGGTTAATATAGAAAGATCTTCAAATAATAAATTATCTGAGGCATTAATTTGCAACTTATTTAATTTTTGTATTTTTAAGGCTTCTTTCTTTGTCAAATCACCATATTTCAAATCATCAGGAACTTCTCCATTACTATCTTTTCCAGGATCATTAGAAGATTTAGCAAATAATACGGGAAGTTTCCAAACTTCTACCTTTGTTATAACACTCACTTTTGAAGTATATTTTTTCAAATAAGGCATAACTATTATTTCTTTACCATACCACTCCGGAAGAATATATAAACTCAATATTTCTCCCTTAGACTTCTGTTTATATATTTTTCCATCAACAACCACAACCCATTTTATATTTAATTTATCATCTATTGAAACAATATCTGAAGCAACATTATAACTTACAACATTATATTTTACATTTTGACAAACAGTTGTAGACTTAACGCCATCAACGGCTGTTACTAATACAATATTATTTGATACATGCATACTTTCATCATTACTCTTCTTATAATTAGAAAATGTAGGTTCCGACACCTTCCACACCTTCTCCCTAACCTCCAGATTATTCCTTTTGATAATCCCCGGTGACAAATACAGCACCATCATCATCGGAGAGTTTCCGACACTCATATACTCCTCTATTTTCACACAGAAGCAGTCCCAGAACCGGAAAATGTCCGCAATCTCCACTTCGTTGTAGATGAAATGGATTTCCCCGTTGTGCACGGCCCCTTCGTTCAGCCAGTCATAGAAGAACTGTTCTTCACCCTTGCACTCAAACGCAAGCGTAATCAGGTCTCCCTCGACCGGCAGACACTCCCGATTGCCGATTTCCTCGCATACTTGGATGTGGAGTTGTATGATTTTTCTCAGATTCGGGTCATCATAGTGCCGGATGTGGCACCGATAGTTATAATAGAGTATCGGCACCTCCATTCCTCTTATTTTCAGAATAGTTTCATAAATCATGATAATACAGTTTCAGGTGAATGACTATGGTAATAGGTCACGGCTGATCCAATAGTATGTCTGCCCGTTGGACTGGAACGGCTTGCCGGCGGCTTCGTCCAGCAGTTTTTTCTTTTCCTTGAAATATTCAATCAGCATGTCCAGCTCCGCATCCGTAATCATTTTCTTTTTCCGCAAGTCCTTGACACGGTAAACTTCAAAGAAAGGATAGTCGGTCGGGCAGGAGGTAAACCTTTGCAAGGCCTCTGATAGGGGCATTCTCAGGAAAGTCTTTCTCCCTACCTTGCAATATCTGTCCCTATTGCGCCCTGAAAGGAAATGTCTGGTCAGTTTTCTTCTTACACGTCGGGTTGAGGCATATTCCGGTGCGTTCAGGCTGTCCGTCTTTACACGTACGGTAGATTCTTCGGCATCTGTCTGTAGGTAGTCGTCCGGACAGTCGCAGATATCCACCTTCGCTTGCTTTTTCTTTTTGACCGCTTCGTATTTATAGTCTACGATTAGCTTGGAGGGTGCTTCCACATACTTTCTCAACCGTTTGAACTCCTCTTCGTTGACAAGCAGATAATAGTCCAGTGTGGAGGACAGCGAGTCCGGCAGTACGATTGGCTGTGCAGGCAGACTCCAGGCAGGTTCGGTATCCGGAAGTACGGATAGCATGGGGTGTACCCCCGACTGGCGGATATGGTAATAAGCTGTCATTGTCGAATCTGTCCTATATCGGTGTGTACCCACTTCGTCGAATGCCCTTGCCAGGCTGTTGCTCAGCAGGGTATTGTCAAACTTCACTTGTATCAGCATGGAATCCACGGCGGTGGTCAGTCCTTCCAGTTCCAGCGATTCGTTCTTTTGCGGAAACACCAGCCATCCCTGTGTCATGCTCCGGTTTGGAAAGTCCAGACAATAGGTGTTATGGTTCACCTCCGCATATTCGTTTTCATTTCTGATTTGTTCGGGATATACAATCAGTTTCCGTTTTTTCCGGCTGATGCGTGGTGCCGAGCAGTCTATCATGTTCCCGATTTGCAGCACGAAGTTGTTGAAGTTGTCCGGTTCTCCTCCGTAGAGCTGGAAGCCGATCATGCGGCAGTTGTTTTTTACCAGCTTGTTCACCAAGGTGGAGTCTGCCCACTCGCTGTTGAACCCTTTATCGCCGATGACAACCAGGATATTGGTTTCATCCGGACATTTGTTGAATTGCTCCACTCCGATCCGAAGGCCGGACCAGCTGCCGAATCGTCCGTATGTAGGTTTCAGTTGCTCGGCATTACGTGCTTTGGCGGAAAGGAAATCAAGCAGCTCCATGTAGTCGGGAGTCAGTTTGCAGATGGGGTCTTTCCGGTTGTCCGGTTCATTGAAGGTAAGCACGGCACCGAACCTGAAAGAAAAGCTGTCGTCATTCACCAGTTGCGATTGCAGTCCCTGGATGGCATTCACCACGGCTGGAAACCGTTGGATGGTGTTCTCTTTTCCTTCCAGGACAAACATGAGGTTTATTTTTTGCAGGTCCTTCTCTATCTTGTTTTTGAAAGTCCCGTAATAGATTGGATTGCCGTTGACATTCAGCACATAGCTTTCCCGTTTGTCGATGACCGGCATCGGAAGCCGGGTTTTGAAGCAGAAGCTCGTGTCATTGTTCCGGTAGGACAGTACCGGGCTGTAGCGGATAGCAGGCTGGCTGGCCGAAAATTGCAGTTTCCGCTTCAGGTCGTTGGATGATAGCGGCAAGGTGTCTTTCCGTTCCCTGTCTTTAAAGACGAGCGTGCTGTCCGGCAGCGAGGTTAGGTCTATATGGAGCTGTTGTTCGGGGGCGGTCAGCAGGCGTCCGTCTATCCATCCGATGACAGCATGCCCTATGCTGTCTGCGTCAAGCTGCGGCTTGTCTGCCACGAGGGTGCATCCTTTGTCGTCCGATATTTGATAAGGATATACGACACTGTAAAATGGAATCTTGCCAGCCTCTTGTGTCAGGTCTGTATTTTTGAACAGTTTTACGGAGTCGTTGGCAAAATACGTTTTTGGGGTGGCCAATGCCACGCTGTCGTTCAGCATGACCACCTGTTTGTTTTTGAATCCGGTAACAATGTCGGTAAAGCCGCTCCGGGTCAGCAACAGGTCGTTTTGGTTGATCCATCCGCAGTATTTTGCCTGTTTCCATTCTTTCAGTTTCCCGTTTTTCAGAATGGCTGGGTCGTATTGAATGACTCTGAGCCAGTCTCCTTTTCGCTTGATGACGAGAAATGCGTCCATGTATTTCACAGACTGCATCTCGTTCTTTCCGCTCGGACTCAGATAGGTCGTTCCTGCTTCATTGGCAAAGACAATCCACGGGGTATGCTTGGGCAGTGTCTGGTTGCGGGGAGCCTTTACCCCTTCTATGGAATAGTTCCGCATATATTCACGGGGTACATTCTTTATCCGCGTAAAACGGTGTACTGGTCCGCAGGATGCCATACAGATGATGCACCAGCAAATCCATCCTCTTTTTATGAATGTCGATATGCAATTCTTTTTCATGCCTCATTTGTTTTTTTGTTCGGAAAAGCGTTCGTGCTGTGTTACCATCAGCTGCATCACACATTCGTTGTTCAGGTTGTCTCCCATATCGACGAACACCTCGTCTATAAGGGTTTTCCTGCGTGCTATGATTTTCAGTCCTTGGCAATAGGAATAGAAATCATTCTTCTTGCTGTTGTTGACGGTTACCGCTATGTCCGGATTTCCGCAAAGGTATTTCTTCAGGATATAATTGTAATGGGTATTGAACGGCTTGCCGTCCACGATGGCTTGCAAGTGTTCACGGATGTCATTGCCGATGATGACAAGCACGTCTGTCGAGTCGTTCTCCGTATATTGGGGAAGGATTTCAATGGTGTGCCGGATCGGATATTGGGTATTCTCCGTAGTCAGCAGAACCTCGTATATGCCGGGTTCTGTATAGGCGTAGAGTGGGTTCTGCTCCCGCGAATCGACAATTCCGGATTCTCCGAACTGCCAGCGCCATTCTTTCGACGGACCGTATCCTTTGAAAGATACGATTTCTCCTTGAAAGGCGGTTGCCGGTGCTTTCATCCTGACAAGCTCGTCGCTTCCGTAATCATCCCGGCTCCTGTGTACTGTGATGATCTGTTTCCTTTCCAGTCCTCCGTCCACTTGAAGGCGTACTTGGTAGCGTCCCGGTTTCTTGAACACGTATTCTCCGCTCCGTTCGTGTGATATGTCCCCGTTGCCGAATTCCCAAAGCCAGGAGCGTGCGTTGCGGGTGCTGTCTGCATAATGGACCGTTTCTCCGGTTTCCACCTCTATGGGGGTCAGTGTCATACGCACGGTGCGGCTGGAAAAGAACAGCCGGATCAGTATGGCGACAAGGATGCACAGCAGCATGGCTGCGATTACGAACAGAATCTTTCTGGTATAAATTTTTCCCATGTCATTTGTTTTTAGTTCCTGAGCGCAAGTCTTCCTCCTTTTTCTGCAAGCCTATCTCGCACTCCTCCAGATTGGCTTTGAACAGACTTATGTTTTGTCCGATACTCCATAGCTGTTTCCTGTCGGACAGCCACATGGCATAAAAGTCGGCAATGTGCATGAACAGCTTGTATCGCTTGTCCCAGCTGTTCCTTTCGTATGTGTTCCGCAGGTTGTTTATCAGATAATGGATGTCGTCTTCTTCATACTGGGCGTAAACGCCCGGTTCAAATGTTTCTATTTTACGGAACAGGGAGTCCACCGGCAACTGGCTTTCCGCTTGTTCCTGCTGGAAATCCTTGATGCGGTTCATCTTGATCTTTACGAACTCTTTCTGCTCAAACATCTTGAAATCTGAGTTCCACATGAAGATTACCAGACAACACGCTACGGTTGTCAGGAAAAAGAACAGGAATACATAGGCATGTCCCATGAATATTTCCCGTTTGTTCATTGTTTTTCTGTTGTTGTCCATGGCTTTCCGTTTTATTGTTTGTTGCCGCCGGAACCCACATTCAGGTTACGCCTTGTTTTCCAGTTGTCTTGGATGCACTGCATCAGGTCTTTCTTCACCATCTCTTCCTGGATATTCAGCAGACGGATGGAGTCTTTTACCCCGAGGAAGATGTTGAGGTTTTCCAGCAGCTGCCTGTAAAGCCTGCAATCTTTGGTATCCATGCCTTGGACATATTTGAGCAGGTTCATCTTGCGCGTACTAACAACGCTTTGCAGGAGCTTGTCGTTTATTTGCGGTGAAGTGTTCATCAGTTTCATGTACTGGTAGATGGAATCCATGCTGTTCGACAGGGACAGCTCTTTGGCATAGATATGGTCATATTCCAGTGCCTGCTCCGTGATTCGCTTTACTTCTATGCCGGAGGTTTTCAGGAAACAGGCAAAGATGCTTACCGCAAGGATGGTGCAGCATGTCAGATAGCCCGCGAATCTCAGATAGGCTTTCCTTACTTCTGTGTTGTTTTTCGGTTTCATATAGGATGATGTTTTATATTCATAAATAGGTGCTGATACCCAGATAGGCGCCTTGTTCGGTTGGGGTTCCCAGCCAGAACCGGGCATCTTCCTGCTGGATGATGTAGCGGATCTGTATCTCCTTGTCCGAGGGAAGGAACAGTTCTGTCAGCGCATTCAGTATTTTACTGTCGGCGGCGCCGGGAAAGAAGCTCTCCATCCGTCGGGCGGACAGGGGACCGATTTCCACCAGCATCTGGTAGGTGCCGTCGGCAAAACTGTTTCCCAGAACCATGTCGTCTCCCAGAATGCAGCTTCCCAATTTGGGAATAAGGCAGGAATCCACTTCCACCACGCATTTGTCTCCTCTCTTGATATGCACGGGCACACCGGTCAGAATGGTCATGCACTCGCCGGTTTTGGAGAGGCTCGCTGTAATCTGTTCCATATAGGCCAGCATATGGACAAGCATGACCGCCAGATGGGTCGGCAGCAATTCCAGTACGGGCCATTGACCGGAAAAGATGCTTACGAAATCCGGATGTACGTTCATCTCGTCAATGCGGCGTTCCTTGTTCTGGAAGGCTACCAGCATATGGTCCAGGGAGATTTCGAAAGGCTTGAAGAAACGGCGGGCGAAAAATTCCTCTTCACGGTGGATGCGGATTTCGTCCAGCACCTGTTCCTTCGATATTTTCTCGGACTGGTAAAGGTTCTTGTGGAATATGCCTTCGGGCAGCTCGTCATAAAGGCTTCTCCTGTTCACATAAAGATACAGGTAATCCGTCAGGTCATAATGGGAATATTCCGGGTGGATGTCATGGATGTCTTTCGAGAATCCGCGCCGGATGTCTCCCCGTCTGAATATGAGGGTACGCTCTGCATCATACCCGGCCTCTTTCAGTCCGCTGGCCACCACTTCCGCCTTGAAGTCGGTATCCGGCAGGTTGAATGAATGGGAATGTTCGTCAAACCGTACTATTTTATCTTGTTCTTCCGTCATGTCAGTTCGCTTATAGGGGATTAGTCCAGTATGTTCCAGCGTGACTCGCTCGATTCTTTCGGTTGTCTGGAGCGTTCGGCGACAACGATGTTTTCCTTGTGCTTGCCGATATATTCCAGACGGCTGAGGGTTGTCCACAGGTCATTGAACAGGTATAGGAAACGTTCCGCCGTAACCATCAGTTGGCGGATATTGTGGTGGTTGTACAGCAGCCCGCAGTTTTCCCTCAGCAGGCCTTCGTAGGCACCGGGAGTGATGCCGTTCCATTCGTTGAAGTATTTCAGCAGGTCCTCCTTGTCTTCCTTGTCCATGAAACTCAGGCATACATACAGGCGGTGAGCCAATGTGGAGAATACATTCAGGAAGTGTAGCGGTGAATAGTATTGCCCCTCGTTGCGGAAGGAGAAGTAGATATCGGATATGAACAGCATGACATGGCGGCACAGCATACCGATGTTGGTGGCCAGGCTGGTCTGTTTTTCTGCATTCTCCACTTTGGCAAGGATGTCAAACGAGGCCTTTTCTATGGAATCCACAAGTTGCCCGAATTTGGTATAGTAGCCTTTCAGATCCGGATGGCTGGACATGCTTGTGCATGGCGGGATGAAGTTTCCGTCCACTTCACAGCGGTTTCCGTTCTTGCGCAGGCGTCCGATCAGCAGAAAGTGTCTTCCCAGCTCGCTTCCGTCGGTCTGTCCGCTCGGTAGCACGCTCAACGCATATTTGGGTAAGGCATTGGGCTGGCGTGGACTGATTTCCTTCTCGTTCGGAATGCCCGAAGGAAGATGTTCGAAAGGGTCTGCCATCAGTATGACATCCCACCGTTTGTCCTTTTCTTCTTCCTCTTCTGTAGGGATATGGAAACTGGCGGTGAGTTCGTCATCCTCACCGGCATCATAATCTATCAGGTAACCTCCGGAAGTAAGGGCGTGGCAACGTTTCAATCGGACTTCCAAGGTGCCTGTAACTAGTTCCGTAATGCTGAAATCGCCGGAAACCGGTTCTCCTTTCTTGAATGGCAGGAGTCCGTAGGTATTGCGGTTCAGATGAAATGACTGGTATTCGCACAACCGGTCCGTAAAGTGGTCTTCCTGTTGGGTGAAATGCCCTTTGTTGACAGGCATTCCGTCCGCCCAGTTTACCAGTGGATATTTTTTCTTTTGGCTCTGTTTTCCTATCATAATGTTTCTATTTAATATTCGTTATACTTTATAAGTTCGTTTGCCACACGCTTGGCTATGATTACATCGTGTCTTTTCAGCTTGTTGCCGGCAAGTGTAACGTCGGGGTCTATATAGCGCCGTCTCTTGAAAAAGGACGGTTTGGTATAGAATACCCATTCGTAATAGGCTCCTCCTTCATTCTTATATACGATGGGCGAAGACGGTGATTTGAGGTTGCAGTCGTCAATCATGCGCTGGAACCACTGCCCGAAGATGACATCCTCGGATGCCTTGCCGGTTATGCGTTCCGATGCGGGGTCATCCACCCTGCGGAATATGTCCACATCCATTACGATGCTCCGTTCACGGTTGATGTACAAGGTATCCGAGTCATATTCCTCCGAATATTTCCATACTTTATAAATTTCAATGGGTATGTCGAAATAGCTGTTCACCGTTTGGGAATACAGGAGTGGAAATGCAAAGGGCAGCAGGCAGGTGGAGGCCCAGATGCCGTACTGGAGTTCGTTGCAGAGGTTGAACACTACGGAAAAGAGACCGGCTCCCAGAAGCATGACCGTAACCGTCAGCAGGCATTGGATGCCGAAAGAAGGCATTTCCTTGCTTGATGCGAACACTTTGCGAAGGATGAGCCGGTTGTAATATCCGGCAGTCCAGTACAGGATGACCAGCAGGATATAGGCATAGGGCATGAAATTATAGTCCATGAATCCGGACAGGCCGGGCAGGGCAAGGATTATGCCGCACAGCAGCAGATACGCAATCAGTTTTTTGTTGTTGAGCAGCTTGTTCTTGCGTGCGATAAAATAGGCTGCGATTCCGAAAATCACGGTCAGCAGCGGCATCAGCAGGTACGATGAAATGAGATGTTGGGTAACTGGGTTCATAAGTATGGTATTTATGCTTTATTGTATTCTATGAATATCCGGTAATTGAATGTGTCCGGCGAACAGGCCGAGAGTTTGGTACGCAGGTTGTCTTTTATCTGTTTTTCCTGCGAAGGCTCATCCAGTTTCGTTCCAAGAATCAGATGGACTTCTTTGGTTCGGATCAGTCCTTCGTGCGGCATCGGGCTGATTTCCACCCCGTTCCGGATTTCTGTCCGCACCAGCAGTTCGCCGAGTTCTTTTTTGCAGAAGTTGGCTATGTCGTTCTGTGTCAGGACACGGCCGTGCGAAATGAAGGCGTATTTGTAGATGTCAATCCGTTCTCTGTTTTGGGGGGCTTGTTTCCCGCCGTAGGTGGTACTGACCAGAGCCAGTGTCTTCGGGTCCAGGTAAGTGGTGGCATTGGGGGACAGGTTTACGCCTGCCTGTATCCGGTTTCCTACCTCACAGTTGGTTGTCCAGTATTTGACGGTAATCTGCCCCTTGCCGGACAGTTCGTCAATCATAAGGTAATAAGGTGTTTCCCTGAACTCGTTCATGTTGTCTGCCGTCTGTTTCATTTGCGCCATCAGCTGCTCCATCTGGATGGTAAGTGCCTGTAGCTTGATGCTTGATACGGCATTGAAGGCATGGGTCTCGTCATCCAGCAGGTCGGACAGATAGCCGAGCAGCTCCTTGGCGGAACGGGAGTCGAAACGCTCGCATCCTCCTTTGCGGATGGAGTAGGTTCCATAGCTTTCCGTGGAATCCTTTGCGGGATAGAGGAGTTCATGGTAGTTCTTTCCGTCAGAATCCTTCACGCTGTGTACGGACAGAAGGGATTCGTAGCTGCCCGTGCGCAAGGGTATCACCCTGAAAGTTTCCTCAAGGGTGGTCGTCTGTTCGTGAAGCGTCTTGTTCTCTACAGGCACGATATTGATGCCGGCATGAAGTTCTTCAAGGACTTCCGCTGTGAAATGGGCGGGGAACTGTATCTTCACCCATACCAGCTTGTCCTGCATCTTCTCCAGAACGGCCTCTTTGAAACAGGACCGCAGGGTGTCCGGAAGGTTTTTCCTGCAGGAACCGTCGAGTGGAAAGGACTGCGATACCTTCAGAAAATGTTTGCTGTAAATATCCATGACTTCCTTGTCTATGACGGACATTACGTCATAGTCTTGGAAAAAGGCACGGGTTGGTTCTTTCTGTATGGTTGTCTTTTCATGGATTCCCCCTTCCATCACGACTGTTTTCCCTTCTACGGACCATTCCGTACAAGGGAGCAGGAGCAGATATTCATAGCTTTCCGTAAGGTTGGGAAAATCCAGATAGAACGAAAAGTCTTCAAGGTCGGAAATGGATTCATCCACCGCCATTCCTAACCAGACGGTACGCGGAGGCATCCTTGTCTCTGCACGGGCAATCATGGTCTTCTCCAAGGTAGGGGCTATCCGGTAGAGAAGGTCGTCGCAGACCATATATTTCACGTCGGCTTTGTGCAGCAGGGTATCGCAGGCGGGATAAAACGATACGCTTCCGGTCGATAGCTTCCGGGTAAGCGAGTCGCTCTCGTAATACATGCCCGATTCCCGGGTTATCAGGTAACACGGTTCTATGGGATAGGCGTGTACGATGCCGTGTGCGGGAAAGGGTGAGGTAAGGATGTCCGGAGTAAGGATTCGGGCGGTCTTTTCCAGCAGCCTTGTCTCGATGGCGGTAAAATCCTCTCCCAGCATATATATCTCGTTGGACAACGCTTCCAGCAGGAGCTTGACAACCGGGTCGAAGTTTTCCGCTTTTTTTATTCCCCAGAAAGCCGCAGCGTATTTCAGCATACGGTTTCTGATTTGCTCTTTATTGTATTTTTCTGTACTCATAATCCTTTCATCGGGTTGAAATCGGTCCTAAATAGATTACATAATAGAAACACCGTTTTTCTCCGGTATGTACCAGGGTTCCATATACATATACTTGTACACGTTTCTTTACGGCGGGAGCATCAAATACATTGTCCTGTCGGGTGGTATCATCAATGATGACACGTACATTTACACCCGTAAGCCGCTTCTCGTGCCGGGTAATTGCCTTGGTTATGTATTCCGAGAATTGTCCTTCCCAACGGGTGTGTGAAACAATGCTTTCAAAGTCGAGAAAAAAGATCTCACAGCCGAACTCCTTGTCAAAGGCATGTTCGCCGGGAGCCGTACTGATCAGCAGTTCGATAAACTGGTCGATGGACTCGATTTCCGAGCAGGATGCAAGACGGCTGTTTTCCACATCCTCGCTGAGCAGGGCTTCAAAATCCAGGGGCAATTTGCAAAACTTTGTTTCCATACTTGTCAGTGCCATTCGTTTTCAAATTCTTCGTCTATGAACTTCAGTGTTCTTGCGGCAAACAGAAGGACGATGCTGCTGGAATTGGATATACGGTCAACCTTGCGTTGCAGACGGATGCAGTTCCCATCCACAAAGCGCAAGGCAAATGCCGCTTGTTGGTCGGGTTGCTCCTTCTGGTAGATCCGTATTTCGCCGTCTTCACGGGAGTGGCTGTATGCGGCCCATCTCAACAGCTCGTCACCCGGCATACCGATAAGGGTACAGGTAATGAATCCGCCGTATGCCTCACCTTCAGGCAATCCGTCACGGTCTGTATTCCGCTTGAATTGCAGGTCGAACTCTTCAATGCTGTATGTCTCATGGCAGACGGACAGCCGCATCACGTAGCGGTCATCTGGCATTGAAGATTTTTTGTTTTTGAACAATGAAGTGAACCAGTTCATGATTATAAGTTTAAGTGACACGAATCGCCGGTCTCCATTTCCCGGAAGTGGATGAATAGTGATATACGGCTCTCTTTGGTTGTTGAATGCACATTGAAATCAAGGCATTTTGCTCCCTTGAAACGGATGATCTCTTTGGGAGTACCGGGCAGGCCGGAAGTGTTCATCACCTCTCCGTCCTTCAGGATTCTTGAATTGAACATCCATTCCAAGAGTTCCTCTGTAGGAAATCCGGCAATGCTTACCCGTATTTTACCTCCGTAGGTCTTCCCGGTTACCTTTCCGTTAGGAGTGGTTTCTTTCCGGAAGTCATACTCGTAGCCCAGCAGGTCGTATGCCTGCACTTCCTCATGCTCCGAGGGTTCGGCTGTCCAGAACTTGATATACGATTGTGCACTCATATCCTTATGTTTTTTATTCTTCTTCACTCATCAGATTGGTTTGCAGCATGGTTGTCAGAGTCCGTTCCTCGTTCATGCGTGATTCCACGAACAGTACCGTGTCCTGGCTGTCCAAATGCTTGCGCGAATAGGCTCGCAGGTAGACTTTGAATGCCTGCACCTTCGTCCGGTATTCTTCTAAGGGAAGGGCGAAGATACCTTGTTCTCCCACACGTTCTAATCCGTATTTCTCCAGTTCGTTTTCAAATAACTTCTTTAATTGGTCATTAGAGATTGAATAAATGATTAATGTTTTATATTGATTCATGCATAATATATTTTTAGAAATACATAAAAAGTCGCAAATTGTATAATTATAGAAAAGGTATATATGCTATAATACAATAAATACCTTTTTTTACTTTCAAATTCTTTAAAATATGATTTATACTTGTCATTCTTAAATACAAAGAAATGAGCCATATAGTAAATATATGATACAAAAACAACAAGTAATAAAAGAATCATAAATTCATTTTCAAAAATTGTTGTGGGAATATTTATTTTTAAGACTATACCACAAATAAGCAATATAACAAATAACCAACAACTAGTAATATTTATAGCAAAAGTAGCCCAAGAAGAGATATAAATATTCACTCCTCCATAAATTTCACTACTCTCTTGTTTTTTCATTCTTGATACAATATTTTTCATGTGCTTATTATTCCACCTTAAAAAACTTATCCAATAAAAAGGATTTAAAATCCTTTTGAAAATAAAAAACAACAAAGTGTATTCACAAAAATATAGCATATTGTAATATTTTTCTATAACATTCTTCATTCTTTCAATTTTTCAAATAAATCAACAGAAATATCCTCACCAATTTCACTCCCCAAATAACTACCAAGTCCAACAGCCAGAAAACCTGCAACAACAGCCCCCACTCCTGTTAAAGCCAACAAACTAACCACAGAAGTTCCTATAACTACTCCCGCTGCAGAACCTAAAGCACCTCCTGCATAACTTCCTACAATTTTGGCGGCAGTCTTTTGAGTTTCATTACCAAATTCGCCTTCTTTTAAACCGACTGATAGCAATTCAGATCCATCTAACAGACCACCTAGAATATTTGTTACAAGTGTAAGCCTTTTCCCTATTTTCAGCAAGGAATATGTTTTTACATATTGGTTACCATAAAAAACATAACCATTATTTTTCTCGGTATAAAGTTTAAATTTATTAGAAATTCTTGTTTTACCAGTATTTTCTAACCCATCAGCAAAACCACTTAAAACATCATTAATATCATTAATATGATACTGTTCATTCAATTTATTTATATAGTCTAATACTTTATCAAGAATTTTGCTAGTGTCCTTAGTTCCTAAAAGCTTCAGTAACTCTATTGACGAACGATCAATATAATAGTTGTTATAATCATAATTATATGTTTCATTTATATCCTTACTTTTCACTTCAATTTTAATATTGAAATAAGTATCGGATTCATCGGTAGATATGATTATTTCAGAATCCTTTTTAGGTATCGTCAATGGGCCTTCTGGAATATTTAAGACATACATATCTCCTTTTTCTGAAACTAATTTATTTCGAATGTCATCAGGTGTCAAATGAAGGCTCTTGATAATTGCTAACAAAGAAGTATCTATTTGTTGAACTTTTATTGGATTGTATATATATGATGAATTTTCTAATATAGCCATCTCCGATGGAATGTTTTCAACATATGCATACCCACACCCAATGACAAATCCTTCATAAGGATATCCTTGGATACAGCTGACCCTAAAGTCATCTAACTCCATATATGTTGTTCTATAATTTCCCATATTACACCCATCTATTGTCGAAATCAACACCTTGAACAGTTAATGTTTCTGGAGAAATCGTTAATGTTGTAGATAACCCCTGTCCGAAACTGATACTTCTGTGTAGCCTTATGCAATACGCGTTCATAAACGCCACCTCAAATATCACTCCGGACGTTCCGGTCTTGAACAGAACTGCCCCGTTCTTTTTCACCCACGGTTTCACAGCCCATCCGTAGATATTGCTTTTCACCGTCTGCGAAAGGGTTATCATGATTCGTCCCCCTCGCACTTCGCCTTCCGGCTGGTTCTTTAGGTTATCTACTGGCTGGTGAAAACCTATTTTGAACTGTTCCACTGCATATTCGTCGCCGTCAACGCTGAATATGACATTCACGTTGCTGTCCACTTGCGGAAAATTAAAAAGTCCCATAACGCTGCTGTTTTTAAAACACCCACTGATTTTCAAACTCTTCTGTACCGAATGCCAGTTTCTGTGCCTGTACGGTCAGTTTGGTCGCAATATAGCTTTTGCCCTGCCGGATATAGCTGATTTCCATATCCACACAGGTCGCTTTCTCAAAGAGTATCTTTTCGAGCGTGGAGCCTTGGTTGTCATGAACTACGATGGCTCCGCTCTGGTATTTACGGGCATCCAGCATCCACTGGATCATGTCACGATTGGGAAGATGGGGATAGGTCACATAAAATGTGCCGCCTTTTACCTCGGTCTGTACCTGTCCTTTTATATCTATCCCTTGGGCAAATCCGAATTCGCAGCCGATGAGCTGGTAGCTGTCCTTGTACATGTCGGTCAGTGAGGAGGCAGCCAGGTTGCCTATCTTTAAGAATACGGTATATCCAAACATACGATACTTGATTATTGGTGAATATTCCAGGTTAATTCATTCTGTTCGTCCAGACCTACCTCCAGACTTTTTCCTTTGCCCAGCTCCTCGTTGATGATAAGCCGTGAAATCGGTCTGCGCAGATAGTTACGGATTACACCGGCCACTTGGCGGGCACCGTATTTGGGTGTGAATCCTTTGTGTGCAAGCATCTTACGGGCATCATCAGTGATGGTTATGCCGATACCCTGCTTGTCCAGAAGTTTTCTGACTCCGTTGAACTGTATGTCGAATATTTTCAGGAGTATGTCTTCGCGGATGGGGGAGAACGGAACGATTTCAGACAGGCGTGCCAGAAACTCCGGACGGAAATACTGCCCCATCACCTCCATGATCTGGGTGGTGGACGGAACATTGCCGGACTCAAGTTGCTTGGTCAGCCACTCGCTTCCTACATTGGATGTGAACAGCACGATGGAGTTGGAGAAATCTCCTTCCTTGCCCAGACGGTCATGCAGTTTTCCCTCGTCCATGATTTGCAGGAAAATGTCATATACGGACGGATGCGCTTTCTCTATTTCATCAAAGAGGACAACGGCGTATGGCTGTTGCCGTATTTTATTGACCAGCATGCCGCCTTCCTCATATCCCACATATCCCGGAGGCGCTCCGTACAGCAGGGCGGCGGAGTGTTCTTCCTTGAACTCGGACATGTCGAAGCGGATCATGGATTTCTCGTCATTGAACAGGGCTTCCGCCAGTGCTTTGGCAAGTTCGGTCTTGCCGGTACCGGTGGGTCCCAGCAGGAAGAAGGAGCCGATGGGCTGTCCCGGCTTGTTCATGCCGCTACGGGATTCCAGGATGGCATCCGTTAATGTCTTCAGGGCCTGATCCTGTCCGACGACGCGTCGCCTCAGATAATCTTCCATATTGAGTAGCCGTTCCTTTTCCTGCGACTGTATCTTGCCGATGGGGATGCCTGTCTTGCTGGCGACAACGGCGGCTACCTCATAGATACCCACCTCTTCTATTTTCTTTTCTGCAAATTGGAGGAGGACGTTCAATGCGTTTCTCAGATAGCCGGTCAGTTCTTCATACTCCTGCAATTCATGGATGTCCGCTTCATCGGGTATGACTCCTAAAAGGATGGGGCTTAATTTGTTGTGCATTACGAAAAGCAGCGTTTTCAGTTCTTCGGTCTTTTCCTGAAGATCCTTTTCGTCCTTTTCTATTTCATCCAGCCCGGACAGTAGGGTCTCCACATTCTTCTTTCCTGTTTCATTGACCATCTTGATGGCGGAGAGCGTCATGTCCAGCAGACCGATGGCGGAATCAGGCAGACGGCGGTCTTTGATATACCGTTTGGCAAGACGGACACATTCGGCTACGGCTTCGTTGCTGATTCTTACATGATGGTAGTCCACGTATTGTTTCTGCACGGAGTGTAGCATCTGGATAGCAGACTTTATGTCCGGTTCGCTTACCTGTATGACCTCGAAACGGCGGCTGAAAGCATGGTCCGGCTCGATGATTTTGCGGTATTCGTCAATGGTGGTGGCACCGATGACGGTCAGGTCGCCGTGCGACAGTTCGGATTTCAATACATTTCCCGCACCGGTATTTCCTTGTCGGTTGTCCAGCAATACATGGATTTCGTCAATAAACAGGATTGCATTGTCGATATTCCGCAATTCTTTCAGGATGTTTTTCAAGCGGTCCTCGATTTCCCCCTTGTAGGTGGCTCCCGCAATCAGGGAGGCGTTGTCCAGTTCAAATACACGGGTTTCTTCCAGAAACGAGGGGACTTTATGGCTGACTATCTCCCAGGCAAGTCCGTAAACCAGTGCTGTCTTTCCTACTCCGGCATCACCGACAATCAGGACATTGGACTTGCTCCGGCTTCCCAGTATCTCCATGACCATACGGTTTTCACGGTCGCGGTTGATGACCGGATGCAGCTTGTTGGCCGCATCTTCGGTTAGATCCACACAGTATTTGCCCAAGAAGGAGGATGAGGCGGAAGTCGGGGTATAGGACTTCTCTGTAGTGGCGGAAGGAGATGCCGGCTGCCCGTTACCTATATATATGGAATGGATATCCTTTTCCAGAATGGGGAAAGACCTGAGCTGGTCGCTGGAAAAAGCGACACCGGGCTTTGCCAGTGCCAATAGCACACAGATGGGATTGATGTCGAACAGCCCGAACTGGATTCGTGCATCGTCTGCGGCACGGAAAACGGCGTCAATCCGTTCCGAAGGCTTGATTTCGGACAACTGGGTGGATTTCGGGCATTGTTCGATATACACGTCCGCCCATTCCTCCAGATAGCCTAAATCCTTGCCTATACTTATTATAAAATCTCTTAACCCTACATCTTTATGAAGTAGAGCCTTCAACAAATGCGAGGGTGTATAACACTCGTTCGCATTTTCACGAGCCACTGCAAGTGCTATGTTAAGCGCAATTTTTACAGAATCATCAAGATTGATGAAACCAACTCCTGTTTCCATAATCGTAAGATTTAAAAATTGCGCAGGAGAACATTGCAAATATAAGGCAAAAAAAATAATTCGGCTATTGTTGGCAGCCTTTTTTTTATGCTTATGGGCATATTTTCGGTAAAAACAAGAAAAAATCATCAAAAGTTCTTTGTAGTTTTCAGAAAATGCCATATATTGGGCGCAGAAATTGAAGGACAAAGATAGGACTGTAGCAGGACTCCTTTGACCGGATATTTCAAAATCAACTTATTTTTTTAATTTAAAACTTTGAGAATATGGCATTTAAAGCGTCATTTAAGTTTTCGGACTCAAGAGAGTTTGATGTACTGACCTGGAGAGTTAAGTTCAATCGTGATGTGGACCCCAAAGGCCGTCCGGCATCTGACATTTATGGTGGCACAATCTATGTGGAAGTCGAATCAACTCCCGATACCATTGTGCTGGATAAGATGTTCAAGCAGTACCAGCCCGTAAACGGAAACATCGTCTTCAAGAAAGCGGATGAAGATGCCAAAATGAAGGAATTGGTGTTCGAAAATGGTTATGTGGTGGATTACGAAGAGGCACTGAATGTGGCTAACCAGTATCCGATGACAATCAAGTTCGCCATTTCTGCACAGACCGTGAAGATGGACGAGGCTACATTTGTACAGGATTGGCCGGAAAACAACTAATGGTTGTTTCCTAATCAAAGTTTTAAGGTGCCGGAATATACCAATTCCGGTTATTTCGGCACCAAAAAACATACCGACCAGTCGGATTATTTATTTAAAATCATAGTTTAAGATAGTATGGGAGCAAGTTTTCTGAATTTGGTGGCTACTAAAGTAACCGTGAAAGGAGAAGAACAGAAATTCGTTTCACTGCATCTCCGTCAGGGTTTCAACCGGCATCACACCTTCACTGTGGTGGTGAATTATCTGTCGCCTAACAATACGTTCCAACAGACCCCGGAAAAATTCATCGACTACATCGGGGAGACTGCCAGCATTTCATTTGTCCATAGGCAGACGGGTGAAAGTTATGACTTCGAGGGAATCATCACTCAAGTGGAAATGGTTGGAAGCATGGGCGAGACAGGCGGAGTGGCCATTCACGGAACAAGCCCTACGATACTGTATGAGAACAACAGGACACTCGATTCTTGGATGGATCAGTCCCTCTCTACCATAATAAAGGAGGCGACGCAGGAGTATGGAAAGGTCAATCTGGTTTCCAATCCCAAGTATGCGGCGCCCATACCCTACATGGCGCAGTATAACGAGAGTGTCTTTGACTTTATGAATCGCCTTTCGGCTCTTTATGGGGAGTGGTTCTATTATGACGGGACGAAAGTTTATTTCGGCAAGCCTGACAGGGACAATACGGAGAAGATTGTTTATGACATGGATTTGGAGGAAGTACGTCTGGTTGCCAATCTGGTACCGGGTAAATCCGCAAGATACGATTATGTAGCGCAGGAGAACAAACAGCATAATGCGGATACGCCTGCCAAACCGGATGGCATGAACGACCTTCAGTCTATTGCACACAGCTGCTCTGAGAAGGCATATACCGCAAAAACGACCTCGGCTGCCGACCCCCATGTAACAGACAAGGCGGAACTGGACGAACAGATGAGGATTGTAAAGAATGCGTCTGGTGCCAATCTTCTGAACATCAAAGGCATAGGAAAGACTTGCCGGATAAGGATTGGTGAAATCATCGATGTTTCTTTCCCCGACAGGATGAAACTGCCTCCTTTAGGCAAGTTCCGTATTGTCGGGATTGAGCATGAGGTACGCCGTGACGGACATTACTCCAATAGTTTTGTCGGTGTGCCGGACGGTACGGTACATATTCCTGTTCCCGATGTGAAGCGGCCGTTGGCGTTGCCGGAACTGGCTACGGTGAAGGAAAACAACGACGACAAGGGACAGGGACGTGTGAAGGTGGCTTTCGACTGGCAGAAAAACGGCAAGACAACCAATTGGATCAGGGTGCAGACTCCTAATGCGGGAGTAAGTGGTGCGGTTCCCAAGAATCGCGGATGGGTATTTGTTCCGGAAGTCGGCGATCAGGTTATGGTAAGCTACGAGCATGGCAACCCGGACCGCCCCTATGTTACGGGATCGGTGTTCCATTCCGGTTCAGGTAAAGGAGGGGACAAGGACAACAAGGTCAAGAGCATTATCACACGCAGCGGCAATGCCATCGTTTTCGATGATGAGACGGGAAGCATCGTTATTACTGACCAGACGGGAAAACAGCTGATCATGTTGGATGGCACGGATGCCATTACCGTCATGGCGAAAAAGAGCATTACCCTTACCAACGAGGCGGAATCGGTCATCGTAATGGATGATAAGTCGATAGGCTTGCAGGCCGATACCATTGCTCTCGAAGGCAGGAAAAGTGTAACATTGCTGTCCGGCAACGAATGTATGGTGCTCAGCAGCGAAAAGAGTATAATTAGCAGCAGCGGTACCAATATCAAACAGGAGGCGGCAAAGGATTACGATGTTGCTGCAAAGAACGGAACGGTCAACGGTGTAAATCTGATGATAGAGGGAAAGGGAAACGTAACGGTTTCGGGAGGAATAGTAAAGTTTAACTCATAATTCGGTTGGCCATGGGAGCATCTGCATCTGTGATACAGGAATATTACAAAGCGGTCGATTACTGGGCGGACATAGTCGGCAACAGGGACTGGAAACTGTCTGTATGGATTGTCGGGCAGAATGATGTGGACTTGGTGGACAGGTTTCTGGAAATAGAACGTTCTCCGGTAGGGCAGTTCGATGACATATTCTTTCGTTTTGATACGCCGTACAGGGGGGATGACGAGGAATACACCGAACAGCTCTGGCAGGAATATGCGGGTTGGTTTTCAGAAAAAGTTGAGGAGAAGTATGATATTCTCAGGGCTCTGAGGCACGACGGGTTGCTGAAGGAAGAATACATTCCTGATGTGTCGGTTGAGCATACGGCGGGCAACTTGTGGAGAGAGATGTTGCGTTTCAAGGCATGTATCTCCCGGTTGGATGATGCCTTTTTCTGTCTGTACTTTCCTCCGGAACAGGAAAGGGGGTATTCCCGGACAGGATGGTTCGGCAATGTGCTGAAAGAAGGTGTCCCGCAGGGAATCCGGATGACAACCATTGACTTGAAAAAGAACAGGAGTATCCGATTGGGTGAGTCTCGGGAAGTGGTTTGCATACGCCCGCAGTTCGATATGGCGGCGGCTTTGCATAACCGGATGGCACGGTCGGATAGCGGTAACGACCTGATTGCACCTGAAAATCGGTTCAAGCAGCAGGTTACGGTTGTCATGGATTCTACACAAAAGCAGGATTGGAAATTATTGGACAGGGAAATCCGAAAACTGTTGGATATTGCACAGGAAATAAAGGATACGAATATCCGGATTTCCGCTCTGCTTATCGCATCCGAGGCATGTTATGCTATCAGGGAATATAAGCATAGCATGAAATACAGCGACGAAACCGTCCGGGAGGCGGAAAAGGCGATGCAGGGCGGTGAAACGGCAGGATATAGTTATTGGAAAATGGCTGTTTCCATGAAAGCGGCCATTCTGACAGCCGGGAAAAAACGGGAGGAAGCGGTTGCCTTGTATGACATGATGGCTAAAAAAGCCGTCATGCAAAAGGACCCTTATTATGTCATGGAAGGCTATCGCATGTGTGGTTTCCTGCGCTATGAGGATGGAAAGATGGAACAGGCTTTCGAATATTTTTTGCTTGCCCTGGCAGGAGGCAGCTACCTTTCTGCTGAAATCAGGCGGAGTTCCACGTTCGTTTATGCGGCGTATTTGGCTCTTCATACGGGAAGGCTGGTTCGTGCTCCGATTGATGTCGGGATATTGGAACGGCAGCTCTGCGAATGGATTGGGGAGGATTGGAAGGAACTGGTGGACAATCCGGATATGCAGCAGGCGAAGGCCAGAAGAAGGGGAAGTTTTTTCAGTTGAGCGAGATTTAATTAATATATATTTTAAATTTAAAATTGAATAAGTATGGATCTTGGTAATTATGGAATCGGCGGAAACGAAGTGAAGATTGACGCTTCCGAAGGTATTGCGGAAATTCCACAAAATCGAACCTTATTGGTGGAACAGCTGACGAAGGATGAGCCGGTGGCTCCCGAAGTGGTTGCCGGTCTGACCAACATTGACGAAGTCTTTGCACATTTCCGGCCGGAAATAGATATCGAGTTCGCGGATGCGGACGGTGCTCCCGTAGAGGAAAATTTCCGTTTCCACAATGTCGGTGATTTTTCTGTCAGGAAAATGACGGAACAGAGTTCATTCTTGTCCGGCCTGAATGCGGAAAAGCAGTTTGCGGACAGGATGGAGAAGTCGTTGCGTTCCAACAAGGTGCTGCAACGGGTGCTGGAAAATCCGGAAACACGTGGAGCGTTTGTCAATGCGATTTCTGCCATTTTGGATGATTTGAAGAACAATGAGAAGTCTAACCCCACTAATGAATGATAGTTATGAGCGAACAGAATACACAAAGAGAAGCAGCCGTACAGCAGCAACAGGCTGTGGCGCAGTCCAGAAATCTGAACGCTGAATTGCAGATTCTGGCTAAGTTTGGCGGTTTCAATGTCTTGGAATCTTCCGTGGACGGCATACAGAACATGAATCCGGAGCGCAAGGCACGGCGGAACATATTCCTTTCCGACCCCGAACGGGCGGCTGAGCGCAAGGAACTGGAAAAACGGCTTGAGATGTGGGTCGATATGCTGAAAGGCAACAAATCCATCAGCGAGATGGTGGAACTGTGCCAGAAGAAGTCTGCGGCGGTGTCCGGTCTGCTATCCCAGAACCAGCTGAAAGCGGTGGAAGAGGTCAGGCAGTTGGAGAAGTCCTACCGCACGGTCATGCTCTTCTACAAGAATACGGATTCCGACAAGATCAAGAATATCTCCATTGTGAACGCTTCGATGAGCCAGCTTACCGATTTGGACAACTCCTTCTTTATCGATGCCATTGCTAACGAGCTTCGTGCGAATTATGACCGTTTGGACTTGCGTACCAACTATTCCCTGCTGGTTATCCCGGGATATTTGGGTTCCAACAAGGTTGTTGAAAAATGGGCAAAGATTGCGCATGACAACAAGGTGATGATTTACACGGATTTCGCTGATCTGGAAAAACCGGATGATGTCATTGAAATGTTCTTTGATTCCAATCTTTCGGGAGGCGATGTGTACAAGTCCAACGTATGTATGACCTGCAACTATCTGGTAGGACGGGGATGCTATGCGGAACTGGGCGAAACCGAAGACTTGCTGATTCCTCCTTCTGCGGCATTGGCCGGCAGTGTGTACAAGACGGTAATGGCACAGGTTACCGCCGGTAAGAAGTATGGTTCCATGAGCGAGGTGGACGGGGTTGCTTTCAACCTGAAAAAAAGCGAGATTTCCGAAATCGAGAAGATTGGCCTGATTCCGATGGTGAAGGAATACGGCAAGGTGATGGCTTTCTCTGCCAAGACATTGTTCAACGGGGACAACTTGGGATTGCAGACCTATTCCGTAGTCCGTGTGTTCGATTGGGTAACGAAAGTGCTGATGGATTTCCTCAACCGCCGTGCCTTTGAGAACTGGAACAGCAAGGCGGAAAGGGATTTGCGTGGTCAGATCAGCAAGTTTTTGGATAGCATACAGGGTCCCGGACGCTTGATTGAGAAATTCAAGATTCTTCGTTTCGAGCGCGATCCGAAGCAGAAAGACCGTATTTTCCTCGACATTCACCTGACTCCTTATTTCCCGGCAAAGAGTTTTGTCATCAAGTTGGAAGGTACAAAAGGGGATGACGAGAACGACTGGAACAGCGACTATGCACAGGATGCATAGGTAAGTCCTTGCAGGGACAGCCGGAGTGTGCCGGTTGGAACGCCCGGTTGTCTCTTTTTCACATTCTAAAAAATTCTCACCATGTCAGATGTGTTCAAGAATATAGCTGACGCCGCCGGTAACAGCAGCGTCAGACGGGGCTTTGCCGACCTTTTTTCAGCCTCCAAGGCAGCTTTGGACGAGATTCAGGCAGGTCTGGGCGGAATCCTTCCTTCCATGCCGGGTATGCCTGTCGCCAAGTTCGGCGACCTGTCCATCGGGATAGACATGCATCCTACCGTTACCCCTCCCTCTCCCATCATGCCTGTGCCTCATGTAGGCAAGGTGTACGACCTCATGGCAGACCTCATGGCCGGCATGGCGGCTGCCATGCCGCCTGCGGTTGATGGAGTGGCCGGAGTGGCGTGCAACATCCTCAAGAGCATGGCTCCGTCGGTCAAGGTGCATAACCAGTGGATTGCGCAGGCAGGTATCGGCATCGTGCATCTGCCGGCATTTGTATTGCATCCGGCCCCGTTGGTCAGCGGTATGTCCGAGTCCGAGATGTGGATGGGCAGTTCCACTGTCCTGGCGGACGGTGCGCCCTGTTCCTCCCTCACACATCCGGCACTCTCATGCAACATTGTGGGAATACCGACGATTCCCCGCAAGGGAAAGCCCAGGAAGGTGAGCAAGGCCCTGCTTGCCCCCACTTCCATGCTCTCCACCATCACATCCGTAGGAAATCCCGTGATTGTGGGAGGACCGCCTACCATTGATGTATTTGCGCTGGCGATGAAGTTCGGACTGAAAGGCTTGGGCAAGATGTGGAAGAAGATAGGCGACCGCTTCCAGAACCTGATCGACAGGCTGAGGAAAAAAGGCATGAACAGGCTGGCGGACATTCTCCAGCCCATCAAGTGCAAGACTTTCGGTGAGCCGGTGGACGCTGCTACGGGCAGGGTCTATCACACCAATGCAGACTTTGAGCTTCCGGGTCCGATTCCCGTCGTATGGGAACGTACCTATTACAGTGATGCTGCCGTGGACGGTCCGTTGGGATACAACTGGCACCACAGCTACAATCTGGGAATACGGCAGCTGGAGGAAGGGGCGTTCGCATTCCGCCATGCTGACGGACGGGAGTCTTTCCTGCCCGCGCTGAAACTTGGAGAATCCCATTTTGACCGCAAGGAACAATTGTTCTGGACGCTTGACGCTCAGGGTTATCAACTTACAGACATCCGGGGACTGCAATACCGCTTTGACGGTCCTGAAAACCGCTCCGGCTACCGCATGGTGTCAGGCATTTCCACGAAGGACGGATTCCGGCTCCGCTTCGAATACGCTTCGGGGGGAAGGCTGGCAGGAATCATATCCTCACGGGGAGAATTCCTGAAAGTGGAAACCGACGAGTCGGGACGGGTACTCTGCGTTTCCGTGAATCAGGATGGCGAGGAGGTGAAGCTGGTCCGTTACCGTTACGATGACCGGGGCGACATGGTGGAAACGCTGGATGCGTTGGATGTCAGCAAGCATTTCGTCTATTCCGGCGGACACCTGCTGGTACAGCTTATCAACCAAGGGGGTATGTCCTTCCATTGGGAATATGAAGGTAAGGGGGAGAATGCCCGCTGTGTGCATACATGGGGCGATGGAGGCGTGATGGAATATTTCATCCGTTACGGCAAGGGATATACCCATATCCGTAACGGGGAAAATGCCGAAACCGAATATTATTACGGTGAGGACAAACTCATCTACAAGATAGTGGATGCCAACAGAGGAATTACCCGTCACCAATACAACAGCTTTCAGGAGCTGGAGGTCACGGTCAATCCCGAAGGCTATACCCGTAAGACCGCCTACAACGAGTTCGGCCAGCCGGTCCGGATAACGGACGAGAACGGGGAGGACACCTTCCTGGACTATGACAACAACCGCAATCTCGTCTCGCTCTACACTCCGGGTGGAAAGAGGCTTTCATGGGACTATGACGGACAGGACCGCGTCGTCAGCCGGACCACACCGGGCGGAGAAACTGTGAAATATACCTACGAGGGAGGGGTATTGCGTACCATAACGGACGGACAGGGCCGGGTTTACACGCTCACGTTCAACGACAGGTACGACCTGGAGCTGCTGCAGTTTCCCAACGGGCTGTTCCGCCGGTGGGAGTACGACGGCAGGGGAAGGCTTGTGCAGGCGGTGGATGTGAAAGGCAACGTGACCCGTTATGCCTACGACCGGGCGGACAACCTGATACGGCTGGAAGAGCCGGACGGCAACGTGCACCGGTTTGAGTACGATGCCATGGGAAACATGATACATGCCAGCGACAACATCCGCGAGGTCAGGTTCACCTATGGGGCGCTGGGGGTGTTGAAAAGCCGCGAGCAGGACAGACACTGGATTACATTCGGCTACAACAGCGAGTTGCAGCTCCGGCGCATCGGCAATGAGGCGGGCGACAACTATTTCTTCGAGCTGGACGGGCTGGGACAGGTCGTTACGGAAACCGGCTTCGACGGTCTGCAGCGTGAGTACGAGCGCGACGGGGCGGGTCGTGTCACCCGTGTGAACCGTCCCGGAGGAAAATGGACGGAATACCAGTATGATGGACTGGACAATATCCTGAAGGAGGAACAGTATGACGGGGAGGTCTCCCTCTACACGTACGACAAGGACGGCATGCTTGTCAAGGCGAAGAACAGCGAGAATCTGCTGGAGTTCACCCGTGACAGGAAGACGGGACAGGTCATCGGGGAAAAACAGGGAGAATACACCGTCAGCCGGACTTATGACGGCGAAGGCAACTGTACCCGCATCACCAGCAGTCTGGGAGCGGACATCCGTCATACCTATGACCGGGAAGGCAACCTGCAGACCATGCAGGCAGGTGAAAGCTGGCAGGCATCCTGGGTACGCGACAATACGGGGCTGGAGGTGCAGCGCACCTTCTCCGGTGGCGTAACAGTCTGCACCGAGCGCGACGGTTTCGGGCGCGAGGTGCGCAAGTCGGTACGGTCGGGCGGCATCGAACGTGGAGCGTATCGCTATGGGTGGGGCATTGCCAACCGACTGCTTTCCAAGGAGAACGAGCTGACCGGAATGGTCATGCGCTACGACTACGACCGTTTCGACTTCCTTATCCGGCAGGAAATTACCCAAGGTTCGGAAACGGACGTGATTTACCGCGTGCCGGACTTCGTGGGCAACCTCTTCGGGACTCCGGACAGGAAGGACCGCAAATACGGTGCCGGTGGAAAACTTTTGGAAGACCCGGATTGTTTCTACCACTACGACGATGAGGGAAACCTCATTTTCCGAGAGTTCAAACGGTTGCAGGAAACGGGTGTAAGGTACGACCGCAAGCGCATGGAGAAGGAACGCGGCATCCGCTGTCTGGCAACAGGTACGGGATGGCTCTACGAATGGGCGTCCAACGGTATGCTGAAGAAAGTGATACGCCCGGACGGCAGGCCGGTGGAGTTCCGGTATGATGCGTTGGGGCGTCGCACCGCCAAGCGGTATTTCGGAAAGGTTACACGCTGGGTATGGGACGGAAACGTACCTATACATGAGTGGAGCTATAAAGCCGTTGGCTTACAATCGAACGAAGCAGGCACCCTTCCAAAAGAACTGGCAGAATATGTTACCACCTGGGTGTTCGAAGTAGGCACGTTTGTGCCAACGGCGAAGATACAGGACGGCAAGCAATACTCCATAGTGTCCGACTATTTGGGTACACCCTTCCAGATGTTCGACGAACATGGGAATAAGACTTGGGATTGTACATTGGATGTTTATGGAAAAGTAACTTCCTTTGAGGGGCGTTCTTTGAGTGATTGTCCATTCAGATTTCAAGGACAATATGAGGATGAAGAAACAGGATTATATTATAATCGATTCCGTTTCTACGATAGCAGTATTGGAAACTATATTAGTCAAGATCCAATAGGTTTGACAGGAAATAACCCGACACTTTATGCATATGTAAAAAATATAAATAATTGGACTGATGTTTTAGGATTAGCTCCAGAAAGAAAAGTGAATGGGATTTCAATTTTTGGAAAAGGGCAAACAACTGGTCCTGGGCATGCTCAATTGTCAGAAGAAATAGCTGACAAACTAGCTATGTCTGGAGAATTTACTGAAATTCATTTAAATAGGTCTTATGAGGCTATTACTGGGATATCAACGACACCCAAAAGAAGTCCTGACGTGACTGCTATTGACAAATATGGTAGAGTTCATGCTATTGAAATAGCCTCTGACTATGATATGAAAACGGAAGCAAAATTAAATGAGTTAAGTGCTAGGAATGTTGTTGCTCAAGGGCAATTACCTCCTAAAATGCAAGGCGAGGTTATTGTTATAAAAAAACCTTATGATGCTGATAAAATAAAAACTCAAATGGATGATTTGATTAAAAAAGTTCATTGATTATGGATGCACCTATTTATTTAAAGAAATATACAAAAGAGATAGACAATCTTCCTGGTTTCAAATACCAAAATTGGTTTAGTGATTTATCCTGGAAGGGACAATTATCTATAGATGATTGCTCTTTATTTTCTGTTTATTTTGAAGGGGTATTATGCGAAGATGGTTCAATTGCAAGTACGGATAAATCACCTTTAAGGGTTTATGCAAAAAGGCAAGGATACAATGAAAAGATTGTCTTATTTGATGAAGAACTATATGGATACACTCCATTATTAATTGAAAAAGTAGAATATTTCCAAAAATCAAAAATAAAAAAATATAAAAGAGAAGGTCATTTGTTCGAAGTTTTTATTTGGGCTAATTCCAGTATAGATTTTGAAGATGAGTTTCATTTTGACGAAAATAACAAAATAACATTATTAAATGGGAATAGTGTTGATATACAATTCCTTAAATCGAATGCATTTGATGCATTTGGGATAATACTAAGAAATGAGGAAAAACGATATATCAATTTATTGGAAATGGAATTGTCGTAGAGACAAACTACTAAAAAGTAAAGCAAAATATGTTATCCTCCCAGCGGATTTATAATCAGCCGATTATGCGTATTAGGATTTGTAATCCTTAAATTTTCCTCTGAAAGTATATGAAAATAAGTAAGATGCCAATCTTTATAAATCTACGATTGTTTGTTAATTAGTAAAAGGACTTAAAATAGAAAAGGTATAATCAAGCTGTCCAAGAACTTTTATCATAGCATAATGCACATAACAGGATATAAGTTTTTGGACAGCCTACTATCCTTATTAAAAATAACACCAAGACTGTACAAAGCATCACCCCACATCGCTCAACTCATGGTCCAAATCAAACCTCAACACATAAAAAACACCATTCTCCACATAGCCGAAACACCTGTTCCGCTGAGTGATTCTGAATTTCTTAATGCCTTTCTTCCATAGGTCATCTGAAAAGTAATGCTTACTTCTCCTATTCTTATTATAGGTTTTGTAGTCTAACCCATCGTCCGTTGCAACGGCAGTCCAATCCAATTCTTCAAATTTGCGGAACGAATCAATAAACTCGTTTTGGTTCTCATTGTCAATAAGGGAAAAACCATGCGTGCCATCAATAAGGCTGAAATCAAGCTTGCCTCCACTAAAACGAATGGTAATATACTTTTCGAGAGATAGTTCACCCCTTTCAAACAGAATGGAGTGCAGTTGCTTCTCTTTCCAGATATTACCTACCTCGATTGGTTCTTCATCTTTGGTTACGGCAACCGGATGCTTCTCATACCCGGATCTGATAAATGATAAAAGACAAACCGAGCGGGCTGCTGCTTCGGCAACTGAACTGCCGGATACATCGGTTTCACCTACTGAATATTGGGCATTGGAATCCTGTTGGGGAGCTTCATCCCAAAACGGATTACAGATGGCACGTGCCAATGTACTTTTATACAGCCTGGCTTCATCGATGATACGGGTTTCCGGTGCTGTCAGCAAATCGTGTAAAGTCTTGTCTGGCGTGGCTTGCGCAGCAAAAAAACTTCCTTGTTTGAACAGATACCCCACTCCATGTGAAAGGGCATCCTGCAATGCCTTGTGAAACGGAGGCATTCCGTTTTTCCAGAAATCCCGGCTGTCCAGAAACTGTCCGTTCAATGACAATTCATTGATAATGATACCGTCCATAGAGTCTTATAACTTTAAAATGGCATCCAAATCAATATCAAACTGCTCAAACATGCCGGGGATATAGGATTGGATTCCTCCCTGTGGGGTAAATTCCACAGGTTCGGCATGGGTCAATCCATTCCCGTCTTGTCTGAAGTTATACACGGCAACGTCAGACAAGGCCAACTTTTCCTGACTGATCAGGCGCCGGATACCGTTAAACAAGTGGTCGCTATGGCTTTCTATGATGATTTGCACACCGGCTTTCGCTATCTTTGCCATGAAATCAATCAGTTCAGCTTGTGCCTTGGGGTGCAGATGGATTTCCGGATTCTCCGTAATCACCATGCCGCCTTTCGGGGTCGCAAAACAGGCTATGATGACTTCCGTCATAAAGCTTACTCCGGTACCAACATGGTAAGGAAGAAGCTGTTTGCCGCTGCGCGTTTCATATTTTACGTAATGATTGCTTCCTACTGTTTCCACCACCAGCCGATAACCGGTCAGCCTGTCCAGTTGATAATTCACCTGGCCTTCCAGGGTTTGAGTACCGGGAGCCAGGATCAATGCGGCATCCAGCGTATCCAGACGGTGCTTGGCGTAATAGTCTATCACAAATTCCCCGTTACACCCCAGCTTGTTTTCCGAATCGGGATTAACGGGATGCATATATGCCCCACCAGGGCGTGTGGCAGGCAGGTACAGCAGGTTCTCGCTTCCGAGAACTCCCAGCAGGTTCGGAGATGCGTCAGCCGATTGTTCCACAAAAGTGGTTTGGAATGAGTCATCGCCCGGAGTAAAACAAAGCCGGGTCGGATCTTCTCCATGATACGAAATACAGATTTCGTATGACTTGGCATTGGTCACAAAGTTCCTTACATCATTGAAATTCGACGCTTCTGTTCTCCGGTTCTTCAGACCGTGTTTGCCTTTTTGCTCCGTCACGTTATCCGAAGCAATCAGCAAGGCTTGCAGTGCGGTAGATTTTCCCGATGAATTCGGACCTGCGAACAGGTTCAGAGGTTTTAATTCCAACGAACATTCCACCAGGCATTTATAATTGTTGACAGTCAGATTGTTTAGCATAAATTCAGTTCATGAATAAGTCGGTTGATAATTTCATAACGCTTATAGGTCTGCTTTCCGCTATCCACGGAGCGTGTGAGAGAATCCAGATAGGCATCATTGCACATTAATTGCATATAAGTATCCTGAACCTGACGGTGGAACTGTTCCCCTTCTCCGTTCAGTCTTGACAGAAGATAACTGAAACTCTCAAAGAAAGCCATGTTTATCGGCCGTTTCTTGCCGGGTGACGAAGGCAGCCTGAAGCCGCCTGACGGAAGCAGTTGTATAGCAAGCTCCATGGCACGTGTAAACCGGTTGTCCAGTTCTTTAAACAAACCGTTTTCCGGCTCCAGCTGATTGAGAAAACGCATCGTTTTCCCCAAAAAATCTTCTACATTGCTTCGGTAATCCAGAGGCTCATGGGTGTCCGGGTCTATGGTGATATGCTGCTGCCACAAATAAAAAGCCGTAAAGCGAAGTACCAGATACCTGTCTTTCATATGGTTGTCTGGAATGGAACCCTCTGTGGCTTCAACGAATACCTCTTTCTCGGCCAGCCGGTTGATCAGTTTCGTGGCATTGCCCTGATAGAGCGCATTGCGCATCTCTTGATTGTTAAGCCGCGTCCCGCCACGGTTCACCCGGTCAAACAAGTCAAAGGTAACCCGGTCGCTGGTAGGTGCCTTAATCACATGCAAGGTAAGCGAACAGTCCTCTATTTTATTCTGCTCCAACGGAGTCAAATCTGCGAATCGGGAACCGTTCTTGTCCTTTAGGATAGTGAGCTTGTCCAAGGCAAATTCATTGTTGATAAAACTGAACAAGGTGCTCAGACGTTGCTTGCCGTCTACAATAAGATACACTCCCTTCTCATCTTCCTTCACATAAATCAGAGGTAGAGGAATGCCCATCAGTATGGATTCTATCAGCTCGCTTTTCTGTTTGGTCTTCCATACCAGTCCCCGTTGAAAATCAGGGGTCAGATTCAGCATCGGAGGAGTTTTTTCCCATTTCCGCTTCAGTTGGAACACGGAAGCCGATTCGCGGGCTATATTTAGCACTGCGTCCGGATATACGGTATTCGGCTCGTATGTCTGCTGGTTGGAAGCCGTCCGTATGGTATATTCTCCTTCAAAGTCCATTTATTCTCCTTTTTTCTTCAACAGATGCAAATATACGACGTTTTTTTGATACATGACTTGAAATCAATTGCCTTTTATGGATTGTCTTATGATTTTTGATAGAAAATAGTAGGAGAATGTTTTTCTTTTTTGATTTTAAATGATACATTTGCAAAAACAGACCGACTAATCGGTTTAAAAACAAGAATCAAAAAGTTTCATTATGCCGGATGTGTTCAAGAATATAGCTGACGCCGCCGGTAACAGCAGCGTCAGACGGGGCTTTGCCGACCTTTTTTCAGCCTCCAAGGCAGCTTTGGACGAGATTCAGGCAGGTCTGGGCGGAATCCTTCCTTCCATGCCGGGTATGCCTGTCGCCAAGTTCGGCGACCTGTCCATCGGGATAGACATGCATCCTACCGTTACCCCTCCCTCTCCCATCATGCCTGTGCCTCATGTAGGCAAGGTGTACGACCTCATGGCAGACCTCATGGCCGGCATGGCGGCTGCCATGCCGCCTGCGGTTGATGGAGTGGCCGGAGTGGCGTGCAACATCCTCAAGAGCATGGCTCCGTCGGTCAAGGTGCATAACCAGTGGATTGCGCAGGCAGGTATCGGCATCGTGCATCTGCCGGCATTTGTATTGCATCCGGCCCCGTTGGTCAGCGGTATGTCCGAGTCCGAGATGTGGATGGGCAGTTCCACTGTCCTGGCGGACGGTGCGCCCTGTTCCTCCCTCACACATCCGGCACTCTCATGCAACATTGTGGGAATACCGACGATTCCCCGCAAGGGAAAGCCCAGGAAGGTGAGCAAGGCCCTGCTTGCCCCCACTTCCATGCTCTCCACCATCACATCCGTAGGAAATCCCGTGATTGTGGGAGGACCGCCTACCATTGATGTATTTGCGCTGGCGATGAAGTTCGGACTGAAAGGCTTGGGCAAGATGTGGAAGAAGATAGGCGACCGCTTCCAGAACCTGATCGACAGGCTGAGGAAAAAAGGCATGAACAGGCTGGCGGACATTCTCCAGCCCATCAAGTGCAAGACTTTCGGTGAGCCGGTGGACGCTGCTACGGGCAGGGTCTATCACACCAATGCAGACTTTGAGCTTCCGGGTCCGATTCCCGTCGTATGGGAACGTACCTATTACAGTGATGCTGCCGTGGACGGTCCGTTGGGATACAACTGGCACCACAGCTACAATCTGGGAATACGGCAGCTGGAGGAAGGGGCGTTCGCATTCCGCCATGCTGACGGACGGGAGTCTTTCCTGCCCGCGCTGAAACTTGGAGAATCCCATTTTGACCGCAAGGAACAATTGTTCTGGACGCTTGACGCTCAGGGTTATCAACTTACAGACATCCGGGGACTGCAATACCGCTTTGACGGTCCTGAAAACCGCTCCGGCTACCGCATGGTGTCAGGCATTTCCACGAAGGACGGATTCCGGCTCCGCTTCGAATACGCTTCGGGGGGAAGGCTGGCAGGAATCATATCCTCACGGGGAGAATTCCTGAAAGTGGAAACCGACGAGTCGGGACGGGTACTCTGCGTTTCCGTGAATCAGGATGGCGAGGAGGTGAAGCTGGTCCGTTACCGTTACGATGACCGGGGCGACATGGTGGAAACGCTGGATGCGTTGGATGTCAGCAAGCATTTCGTCTATTCCGGCGGACACCTGCTGGTACAGCTTATCAACCAAGGGGGTATGTCCTTCCATTGGGAATATGAAGGTAAGGGGGAGAATGCCCGCTGTGTGCATACATGGGGCGATGGAGGCGTGATGGAATATTTCATCCGTTACGGCAAGGGATATACCCATATCCGTAACGGGGAAAATGCCGAAACCGAATATTATTACGGTGAGGACAAACTCATCTACAAGATAGTGGATGCCAACAGAGGAATTACCCGTCACCAATACAACAGCTTTCAGGAGCTGGAGGTCACGGTCAATCCCGAAGGCTATACCCGTAAGACCGCCTACAACGAGTTCGGCCAGCCGGTCCGGATAACGGACGAGAACGGGGAGGACACCTTCCTGGACTATGACAACAACCGCAATCTCGTCTCGCTCTACACTCCGGGTGGAAAGAGGCTTTCATGGGACTATGACGGACAGGACCGCGTCGTCAGCCGGACCACACCGGGCGGAGAAACTGTGAAATATACCTACGAGGGAGGGGTATTGCGTACCATAACGGACGGACAGGGCCGGGTTTACACGCTCACGTTCAACGACAGGTACGACCTGGAGCTGCTGCAGTTTCCCAACGGGCTGTTCCGCCGGTGGGAGTACGACGGCAGGGGAAGGCTTGTGCAGGCGGTGGATGTGAAAGGCAACGTGACCCGTTATGCCTACGACCGGGCGGACAACCTGATACGGCTGGAAGAGCCGGACGGCAACGTGCACCGGTTTGAGTACGATGCCATGGGAAACATGATACATGCCAGCGACAACATCCGCGAGGTCAGGTTCACCTATGGGGCGCTGGGGGTGTTGAAAAGCCGCGAGCAGGACAGACACTGGATTACATTCGGCTACAACAGCGAGTTGCAGCTCCGGCGCATCGGCAATGAGGCGGGCGACAACTATTTCTTCGAGCTGGACGGGCTGGGACAGGTCGTTACGGAAACCGGCTTCGACGGTCTGCAGCGTGAGTACGAGCGCGACGGGGCGGGTCGTGTCACCCGTGTGAACCGTCCCGGAGGAAAATGGACGGAATACCAGTATGATGGACTGGACAATATCCTGAAGGAGGAACAGTATGACGGGGAGGTCTCCCTCTACACGTACGACAAGGACGGCATGCTTGTCAAGGCGAAGAACAGCGAGAATCTGCTGGAGTTCACCCGTGACAGGAAGACGGGACAGGTCATCGGGGAAAAACAGGGAGAATACACCGTCAGCCGGACTTATGACGGCGAAGGCAACTGTACCCGCATCACCAGCAGTCTGGGAGCGGACATCCGTCATACCTATGACCGGGAAGGCAACCTGCAGACCATGCAGGCAGGTGAAAGCTGGCAGGCATCCTGGGTACGCGACAATACGGGGCTGGAGGTGCAGCGCACCTTCTCCGGTGGCGTAACAGTCTGCACCGAGCGCGACGGTTTCGGGCGCGAGGTGCGCAAGTCGGTACGGTCGGGCGGCATCGAACGTGGAGCGTATCGCTATGGGTGGGGCATTGCCAACCGACTGCTTTCCAAGGAGAACGAGCTGACCGGAATGGTCATGCGCTACGACTACGACCGTTTCGACTTCCTTATCCGGCAGGAAATTACCCAAGGTTCGGAAACGGACGTGATTTACCGCGTGCCGGACTTCGTGGGCAACCTCTTCGGGACTCCGGACAGGAAGGACCGCAAATACGGTGCCGGTGGAAAACTTTTGGAAGACCCGGATTGTTTCTACCACTACGACGATGAGGGAAACCTCATTTTCCGAGAGTTCAAACGGTTGCAGGAAACGGGTGTAAGGTACGACCGCAAGCGCATGGAGAAGGAACGCGGCATCCGCTGTCTGGCAACAGGTACGGGATGGCTCTACGAATGGGCGTCCAACGGTATGCTGAAGAAAGTGATACGCCCGGACGGCAGGCCGGTGGAGTTCCGGTATGATGCGTTGGGGCGTCGCACCGCCAAGCGGTATTTCGGAAAGGTTACACGCTGGGTATGGGACGGAAACGTGCCTATACATGAATGGAGCTATAAAGCCGTTGGCTTACAATCAGACGAAAAGGGAAACACCCTTCCAAAAGAACCGGTAGAAGATATTACTACCTGGGTGTTCGAGGCAGGTACGTTTGTACCTACGGCAAAGATACAGGAGAGCAAGCAGTATTCCATTGTGTCCGACTACTTGGGTACACCTATTCAGATGTACGATGAAAAAGGAAACAAAACTTGGGATTGTACACTAGATATTTATGGAAAAGTGATTACTGTAAATAAAGGAATGGAGTTTGATTGTCCATTCAGGTTTCAAGGGCAATATGTGGATGAGGAATCGGGATTATACTACAACCGTTTTAGGTATTATGAACCAAGAATTGGTAGTTACATGAGTCAAGATCCTATAGGATTAAAATCTGGTATTTTAGCAATATATAGATATGTTAATTCTACTAACATAGCACTTGATATTTTAGGCTTATCTCATGCTTATAAATTAAAAAAAGCTATGGAAAATGCCTATAGGCCTGTTGCTGCTGGACAGACTCCACATCATATTGTTCAATTGAATCGGAATAATGAATATGTAAACAGATCCAAAGCCGTATTGGAAAGGTGTCACATAGGAATTAATGATGCCGAAAATGGAGTTGCTCTATGGGGTACTGCTAATTCTCAAGTAACTCAATCTGGACATCCAGGAAGAGAAGCTGCCAGAACTACTGGTACTTACCATGCAGGGTACATACATTCGCTTGAAAGTGATAAACGAATATGTGAATTATTAGAGAGTGCTGAGAAATATGCGATAGACAATAAATTAAGCGATAATTTAAAAGACAATTATGTCAGAAAACAATTACAAAAAATTGGAACAGAAATAGAAAGTGGAAGATGGAACAATTCAACCCATTAATTCATAAGTAATTTATATTAAATATCGACAATTATGTTAACAGATTTAAAATTAAAAATAACAAGTTTACAAAAAAAGAATAATATTCTTCTTATAAAAGAATATTTAAAAAATGTACATAGATGGGAATATTCGACCAAGGAATATTATAATCTACTACCTTATTATCATTTACTTAATAAAGAAAAAAAAGGTAGACTTTTAAAAAACATGACCATTGAAAAATGGAATTATCAGGACTTGTTCAGATTTGGCTTCGATGAAAATAACAAAATGATTATTTCAGAGCAACATATAGATGCAGATATACGAAAAGGTTTATATATCAGTTTATATGAATATTCTAAACATGGATATAACAAAACCTATTTCAAATATTACCCAACAGAAAATGAAAATACACCCGTAATTAATTTAATATCTATATCAAAATTTGAAATAGTAAATAATGAGAATTCAATATATGTTGGAGTTAATATTTATGGTGATAGTTCAACTATAGAATACTTTTATGATAATAATAAACTCATTAAAGTCATCAAAACAGCCTCAAGATGGAAACATAAAGAAGAATATAACTTGTTTTACAATAAAAATGAAGAACTATACAAAATTATTTTAGGAAATACCATTTATTGGCAAAATCAAAAATAAAACAAAGCCCCCATTAACTCATCTCACTTAGATATACTATCTTTGTGACAAGCAACAACTAATATGTTACAATTCCCAACTGTTTCATCAGTATAGCTCAAAATGTCCAAAAAAATTCAACCAGTTATAAACGATAACATTATGAACATGAATAATCTAAAAGGTTTTGTCTTCTATGTGGATATACTAGGATTTTCAGCTTTAACACAAGGTAAAATCCAGCTTACAGAAGACGATTTTAATATTTGGCAGGTCTCTAAACATTTTCAGACTTCAGGGAATCAGGAATTTGCAGCCAATATTTTGATCATTTTTCGGAAAATCTTGGCAAACTGCCAGAGTAAATACCCTACAGTAAATTTCACCCAGTTGTCCGATTGCGCTTTCGTCTGGTCTGAAAACATGAAAGATGTCATACTTTCATGTCATACTATTATGTGGGATTGTTTGCAGAATGGTATTCTATGTCGTGGTGGTATTGCATACGGAGATATCATTGAAGATAATAACACTAATTTGGGACAAATGTTGCTAGGAAATGCTGTAAGTAAGGCTGTCAAATTGGAACAGGCTGGGGCCAAAGGCTGCCGTGTTTTAATGGATCAGGAGGTTCCGGCATTTTTACATGACTATGATTCATCATTTTTGAGCAAAATTTACCAGTTGTTCCAACCTTTTGAGAATCCCTTGGATTACCAAATCTATGATGAATTCAAATGGTATTACTCCCAAAGTCTGAAAGATTTAAACACGACTAAAGGTATAATTCAGGCAACAGTCGAAAGATTATGCCTCGCTGCAAAATTACAATATCATCCCAGATTTAACTGGAATGTCCGGTCTCAAGAGGGTAATATCCATGTAAAATCATCCATGCGATTTACTTCAGCAAATGAACAGAATGTTTTTAATATAGAGCATACCTTTGATTGGAAAGAAATGGTAGATTTAAAAACACGAACAGCAACAAATTATAACCGTATAGCTAAAAAAATTCAAGGGGAAGCCTTATCTTGTACCATCGATAAAGAAGGACGCATAAAGTTTCCTCCAGTACCATAGCAACTATTGAACATTTTTTATATTATGGACATTTTTTCTAAAGAAATTATTATACCTATAACGGCAGCCATACTGGGCATTGCCGTTCCCTTGTTAATTGGAGTTATTCAGCGGATAGACGATAAGTATGAATCTACCCGCCTGATACAACTCTTTATGAACGAAAGAAGCACAAAGCATTTTCTTGGCTTGCTCGCTATTACCATATTTTTACTGTTCTATCAATTGGTCGCTCCACCTAACTATTTTGATTTCGGAGTTCTTACAAAGTACATAGATTATTCTGCCATTATTCTCGCGACAATATTCTGTGTACTGCTAACATTCAGTATATTTATGATTTTCAGGCTTATCTATATCTATAATGTACCTGAAAAGCTGCAAAAGCATTTGATAAAAAGAAACAATATCCCACAAGATATCAGAAAAGCGTGGTTCGAGCTTTTTATTGCCATGCTTAAACAGAACAATGTGGATGTATTGCGCGATTGCTATCAGGAATTGTATGATTGGACCATATCTTTACGTGAGGGCAGACAATGGACAGTAATGGAATATCCACCGGAGTTATACGAAGGTATCATCTCCGTCAATGAGCAATTATGCATGCAGCAAAAGAAAGCGGTTTCCATCAAAAACGGCAATGACATAGTCAATGTAATGCTTGATGGAGTGCAGTTCACCATAATGCATCAGAATACCTACCGTACAATCTGGACTTGTTTGAACCAGCAATTATTTTACAAACACAGTGAATGGATTATCAAATATTGGAATGCAGCTAATTCACTTCTGCTTCTTCACCTTGCAGATTTCCAACTTAACGAGCGTATATATGTCTCCTATACCTCATCTGGACAAGTCATTGCTGACAGTAAAATGGTCAAACTAAGGCAAAAAGAACGGAAAGAGTTCAAGGAGTTCCATATCGCATTGGGAGGGCTTCTGCTGTTCAAAAAGGAGCACAAGCTTCTGAACCAACTTCTGTATTACACCAATAGCCAGCCACCTCATTATGTACTGATACCTGATTCATTGGCTGAAATCATCTTGTTGTATATGGACTTGCTTTCGTCTGATTCCGATTCAATGTACAGATACGAGCAGAAATATCCTTTCCTGGGCCTTCAGGCAGGTGTACGTAACAACAGCATCATCAACGGCTGGATACAGAAATACTTGTATATCCTAATGTTACGTCTGGCAACACTTAACCGCACCTATGTTTACGAGGATTTTTATTCACTGCCGGCTCTTCCTGAATCCTTGTCCGAAAAGAACGAATGGCTGGAAAATGTTCCGATTATTCTGAAACAGATTGAGCAGAATTCCATTCCACTGGAAGACATCACAACAATACTGCCATTGGATCAGTCGTGCATATACAGGGCTAAACATAAGCTGAAGAATGCACTGGAGTCCCTTTCCAATTCGCTTACTTCAGCAATACAACATCAAAAAGTTACTCAACAGCTGTCTGAAGATGAAATTCAGGATTTTTACCAAATAGCATCAGATAGTATTGGCAGAGAAATGAAGTGGATTACAGAAGTATCTGTCATAACTGATGATGAGCACAAAAGCTGTAACAAGTTCGATTGTGTCGGAAGAATACGTCAGCTGATGCCGGCAGAGGCATTCTGTACGGATAAAACAATAGGATATGTCAACTTTAAGGAGTCTTTCAGTGCTGCTACACTATACTCTTTCAAAAACTGCTGGCTCCGAAGCTTCCAGTATCAGCCTAAAAGTGAATATAGGGTTTTTCCGGAGAATCTTGACAAGGCCTTCCAGACTTTAAGATTGACCGACAAACAGATAATCATCGGATTCCACTTCAACTGGTACAATGCTTATCCTCAGAATTTACGGAAGGAAAACGAGTATAAGTTCAAATCCCCTGACAACAGATTGTTGTATAGTCTGTCTGGAGATCATACAGTCGAATTTACAAATACTGTGATTATTCTCAACAAATCAGACCTGCCCAAACTGAAATTACTTGATCCGCCTTCCACACTAAAGGACAAGTTTCATTTGAAATGTATCAATGAACAATACAAGTTATATGCCTCTGTAATCAAATTATCCGAAAACGAACCTCTTCTGAATGAATATATCAGTTCGGGAGCATACTTGGAAAAAGAATTGAAACAGATGGCATTGGTTTGTACAGAGCTGGACGCACAGATACTATGGAAACAGAATATACCTGTTGTCATGATTAAGGTGCTCGACCGCTTTATTGACAGCGGTAATGAAAATCTTTCCGAAATCCGTCCGTTCAATGCCGACTGATACACATTCGGATATCAGATTGACACTTCTGACTATTAGAAAACCATCATAAAACATACAGGTTAAAAATTGGAAAAACAAAGAATTGGGAAGACCTCTATGTTCACAGCAAATGAAACACAACATTCATTAGGTCGTCTCATTTAGAAACACTATCTTTGTAACAGGTCTATACAATAAATATATGAGTAGAATCAAGATTAAAAACTTCGGTCCGTTGAAAGAAACAGCATCTGTAACGGACGGATGGATAGATATAAAGAAAGTAACCGTTTTTACGGGTAACCAGGGTAGCGGTAAAAGTACGGTTGCCAAACTGGTTTCCACCTTTACATGGATGGAGAAGGTCTTGACACGGGGTGATTTCAAGGAGAAAGAATTTACCGCCGCCAAGTTCAAGAACAAGTATTGCGGTTACCATCGTATTTCCAATTATTTCATAAAGGAACAGACTGAGATTTTCTACGAAGGGGATTCCTACAAGTTTACCTACACGAAGCAAGGCGAACTTGTCATAGAAAAGAATGAGAATGCATTGGACAGCTATGCCCTTCCTCAAATCATGTACGTTCCTGCCGAACGGAATTTCATCAGCATGGTCAACAAACCGGATCTGATTAAGGATTTGCCGGATGCCTTGCTAGGTTTTCTTACGGAATATGACAAAGCCAAACAACGCATTAAGAGTAGTCTGGAACTGCCTATCAATCATGCGCAACTGGAATATAACAAACAAAATGACATTGTTTATGTCAAAGGTGAGGACTATAAGGTGAAGTTGATGGAAGCGTCCAGCGGATTCCAATCCATCGTACCGCTTTATTTGGTTTCTTTACATTTGTCCGAATCTGTAAAAAGTCAGGCGAATAGTGCCCAGAAGATGAGCAGCGATGAAGCGAAACGCTTCGAAGCGGAAGTTGCAAATATATGGAACATACCGAACCTTACGGACGAGCAACGGAGGATTGCCCTTTCAGCCGTTTCTGCCAGATTCAACAAATCGGCATTTGTCAACATTGTAGAAGAACCGGAACAAAACCTTTATCCGGAATCGCAATGGATGATAATGAAACAGTTGCTGGCTTTTAACAATGCTTTGGAAACAAACCGTTTGGTAGTTACAACACATAGCCCATACCTTATTAATAGCCTGACCGTCGCTGTCAAAGCCGGTATGCTGTTGGCTGTAGGTAATCTTTCCTGTGAGGTACAAGAAAGGATAAATGCTATTTATCCCATAGAAGCTACCATACACCCTGACGAAATCGCTATTTACGAGTTCAACGAGATAGAAGGGACGGTAACAGTACTGGACACATATCATGGGCTTCCTTCCGATGAGAACTTCCTCAACAGGATGCTGGAGAGAACAAACGAAGATTTTGCCGATTTATTGGAAATACAACAGGAATTATGATTGACTTCTTCCCGACACGACATATATCATCATCAAACAGACGCAAATTCGGTATATGCGACCGTCCGGCTCCTGCCGCTGAAAAAGCATATATTGCAGAAAGACAGGGGCAGGATTGGATTGCGGCAGTGGACAATTATCCTCAGGTAAAGGTGAATTTCGTACCGGTTGACCATTGCATTGAACTGCGCAGGGCGGACGGGAGTATGGACAACCGCTGCGACGGCTGCCTGTTTTATAGAGATACGATTATATTTGTAGAGTTGAAGCAAAGAAAAGGCAAGGGTAATCAATGGATAAAAGACGGCGAACAGCAGTTGCGTTCTACCATTGGTTATTTTGAACAACAGGAAGAGGCACGGAATTTTCCCATAAAAAAAGCCTACATAGCCAATAGCGAAAAACCTTTGTTCAGAACCGGTCAGGCAGTACGTATGGAACGCTTTTTCTTGGAAACAAACTATATACTGAGAATCGAGAACAGAATAAATATTGAATAATTGGTTGACCCTGCAGTGATTTTCGGCGAAAAACGGAACTCCGGTACGAAACTTGATGCCTACATTTGCACTGTTAACAAAATGTTTCACTTAAAACCTGTTGATTTATGGACTATATCCAAAAGATTAAGTTGCTGAACGAGTTGATGCTCAATGCAACACCGCAAAATGTAGATTTCACGCCGCAAAACGGCAATTATTGTGTGGCACTGATAGCTACGCGGCCTGTTCACACTTGGGGATACCAAAAGCGTAACTTCAAGATTAAGGGACGCTTGGAAGAAGGCAAGACGGTCTCTGCCGATTTGATAGCGGAAAATGAAATGCTTTTTGGCGTGGAAGACCTGCCTTACGTGGCCCACGAGGGTGACCGTACCCCTATCTTCAAGATAATTCGTGCTTCCATTTTCTGTGCTTATGCGGGGTTGCAACTTACAGACCTGCATTGGGGGATGCGGAAGATTGCCTGGTCAGATTATCCTTTCAAGAGACCGGATAAGGAAGAACAGGCAAAAGCAGAAGTCAGATTTATGAAACGTCTGGCATCGGTAATGACTGTTCCGGATCATTGTGTGGTAGGACGTTCCGTGGTAACCCATCTCACTTCCACCCGTTTGCGGGATGTTATGCTGTACAACAAGGAGTACGAACCGTCCTTATATGGAAAGATAAAGGATTCAATAGAATCCTTATTTCCCTTTATTCCGGCAAAGGATCATGCCGATAATGTGGTTCCCGATGTATTTGTTTCGCAACAGGATTGGGAAAATCCTCGTGACACTTATGAACATCAGGTTATCATACTCAATGCCAAAAGCAAAAAGAAAGAACTGTTCTGGTGGGATTACTTGAAACTCAATATTTTCCTGAGCGATTTGGAGTATTATTTCGGCTACTATATTTTGATGAACCGTTGGCAGATTCCGATGATTCAGAGGTGGATTGCCGAATATCGCGAAAAAGGTTTCTTCGAGTCCCAGCGTGCGAAGGATTATATTCTGTTCTATTTGAAAGCCGGAGAAAAGACACCGGTTCGTGTTTTAAACTCACAGGGGGTGCAGGTTAAGATGAAGATGCCTTCAAGATAAGCCGGTAACATAATGTTTCTCATAGGGAAAAGCGGATTATGTATATTTCATAGGCATTTCTTTGCCGATAGAATGCACAATTGGCTTTTCCCTTTGTTTTTATGGTATATATTTATACTTTTGCCGTAAAAAATACCATCCGGTCGGTATTTTTTAGGGATATGGTGGAACAGGGATAGAATCCGGTTGCCGGAAGATGGAATAACAAAGACATAGAGGAACATCTCTGTTTTGAAATTCCACTTTCTGTTTGGGTTCCTCTATGCCGAACAAACCGACTAATCGGCTTATTTGAAGACAAATATAGGCAAAAAATAATATATGTATAAGAAAAAAAAAGAAAAAGGCATCGTTGGCATTTATTTCATAAACTGGTATGTATGGTCATAAATGATTTAATGGTAATTGGGTAGGACATATTTAATTATACTAAAAATGAACGTGTTTTCACTCAAAAGACCTACTTTTGTATGATACTAAAAAACAAGGTTATGAAAGGAGTAAAAGGCTCAGAAACAAAAAGATTAATCAGGGAAGCTGCATACAAACAGTTTCTGACAAAAGATTACAACACGGTTCCCCTGAAGGAGATAGAAAAAAGTCTGAATTTATCAAGAGGATGTATGTCATATCATTATCCAAGCAAGCAGGAACTGTTTATTGATGTGATTGATTTTTACATTTTTCACAAACAAGATGCCAAAAATAAGTTCAAGGACATTTCTCACACCTCTCTGCTTGAATTTATTGATTATTACATAAAGAAGGTGGAGGAAACGATGAATGCAATGAGGATCTATCTCATAGAAAAAGAGAAGACCAATATTACACGTGCATATCTTAACTTGATTTTGCAGGCAGAATATTTCTATCCGGGATTTAACGAGGCTTTCAACGAAATAACAAATAAGGAGATTAAATTATGGGAAAGAATATTTGTGAAGGCTGTTGAAACAAAAGAAATAAGATCCGATGTTAATCCTTCTACATTGGCTTTGACATTTCGAATCCTGCTGTTTGGAAAATGTTTTCAGGATGCATTGGTGAATGGATTGCGAATAGAAGAACTGAAAGTAGTTCTTTATAATCAATATGAACTAATTAAAAATTGAACTAATGAAGAAAGATGTTTTTATTACTGGGCTTGCAAGCTTCTTTCCGAACTCTCCTGTTTCCAATGATGAAATGGAAGAGTTCTTGGGACTCATTTCTGGAAAACATTCCAAAGTGCAACGGATAGTTTTAAAGCAAAATGGAATTAAACGGCGATACTATGCCTTAAACAAAAATCAGGAAATCACACATACAAATGCAGAAATGGCGATGCTGGCTATACGTAAGTTACTGGCATTGACCAATAAGAGCCAAAAGGACATTGAGTTGCTTGCTTGTGCTACTGCGACCCCTGATCAGATCCTGCCTTCTCATGCGTCTATGGTACATGGGCTTTGGGAAGAACCTGTTGAAATATTCTCTTCTGCTGGAGTTTGTTTGTCTTGTCTGCAAGCGCTGAAAATAGCTTATTTGAGCATAGCCGCATCAGAAAAACAGAATGCAATATGCAGCACATCTGAATTGGTGTCAGCAATGCTTTTATCCAAAAACTTCGATATCGAATATGAAAGATGCTGCAATTTGGGTACCAATCCATATATGGCTTTGGAAAAGGACTTCCTGCGCTTTATGTTAAGCGATGGTGCGAGTTGTGCATTATTGGAAAATCATCCGGGAGAAAAGGGCGTATCTTTAAAGATTGAATGGATAGAAATGGATTCATATGCCAATGAAACCCCTACCTGTATGTTTGCCGGAGCTGTCCGGAGGGAGGACGGTGAACTGAAAAGCTGGAAATCTTTTGAAAGTCAGGAATTGGTCGATGAGTCCCTTATGGTTATTAAACAGGACATTAAACTTTTAGGGGCGAAGTTGATGCCGTTATGGATTAGACATATTAAATCATGTCTGAATAAACATGGCATGACTCCTGACGATGTGGATTATGTAATACCTCACTCTTCGTCAATGGTTATTTATGGTAATCTCATTGAAGCGATGAAAGACGAGAGTTTTGAATTGTACAAACGAGAGTGGTTTACCAATCTTACTTGGGTGGGAAATATCGGATCGTCAGCGATACTGGCTGCCTTGGATGAGTTCTGTTCTACCCGTAAACTCAAATCCGGTGAAAAAATACTGCTGCTTGTCCCTGAAAGTGGACGCTTTTCTTATGGAACAGTGCTATTAAGTGTCGTATAAATTTGGAAATAAACGATAAATAACGTATTTTTGCGCTGTTAAAACGACATAGTATAGTATCATATATCATCTTCCAAACGAAAAGTGGAAAATTTCAAAGAGATAAGATGGAATATGACGGCTTGCGCTATATTAAAATATATAGCACAGGTGCGTCAGCATCATCTCTAGGTATTCCACTACCGCGTTGGGGTGTTGATTGCATCTGTGCTATTTTTTATAATATAGGCAGTAGGATGGACCCGAATTTGAAACAGCGGATTATAGAGGAGGCATACAGGTTATTCATCACAAAAGGAATGAAGCAGACCTCATTCTGCGATGTGGCTGTCGCCGTGCATAAATCCAAAGGGGCTGTCATACACTACTTTCCTTCCAAAAAGAAACTGATTGATGCGGTTGTCAGAATGCGTTTTTTCCCCGACTCGCAGATTTCTTGTGAAATGTATTCCTTGGCTGACAAGGATTGGAATGAGTTTTTAAGGCAATACAGGAATCCGATAGAACGGGTGATAAACAGTTTTCCAAAACATCTGAATGGCAATCTTCTGGTGTGTTATATGCAGTTTGTTTCCTCCGCCCATGAATATATGGACGAATTTCCACAAATGTATCAGCAACTCCTTGTCCGGGAACAGGACTTTCTTTCCAATGTGGCTTATGGTCATAAAATAAGTTTGAAGGATGCCAAGGCGTTCAGCAGACAGGCATTGAACACTTCTATTGGTAAGACTTTCTTGAGGATGTTCTCGGAAATTTAGGTCTGCATTCCTTTCCTTTTCTTCCCTTTCAGTTCATTCCGTTGTCTTTTAGACTGATAAATGATAAAACTTTACTTGCTGGAACCTGTTTTTTTTCATTATTCTTGGAAAAGGCTTATCTTTGCAAAATAAACCGACCAGTCGGTTTATTTTGCAAAGAATTTTAATAGAATATAATGAATTAAAAAGTAGATAATTGGAAAGTAGGAATAAATTGTTGAAATCTTTGCGCCTGCAACCGCTTCTTGCCAAAATAGCGGTAGGATATATGGCCAAGATTGTAGTCATAAGTGGTATTGCTTACGTTGGCATCTGCGAATGGAAAGAGACTAAGGCCAGGGAAATGGAAGTACGGATGATTAACCGGAAAAAGCATGAGATAAATGATATATACGTGAAAATGCTCAGGCTTTCTTTCTTCTGTGAAACCTTTATGGAGTGGAGTGAGCAGGATTTTTTATTATTTCAGAAACGGAGACGGCACATTGACAGCCTGTTGTGTAGCTTGAGGTACTCCTCTTCCGGCTCACATACAGACAGCATCCGTAATTTGTGGAGAGCCAAGGAGCGGTATATGCGGGAAATCATATATTGGGTACACAGGCAGGAGGAAGCCGACCGGGAAATTGCAGCGCAGATTCCGGCCATTGCCAGACAGAGTGAACGGGAAAATGCCCCCAAAGGGGGATTCCTGAAGAGGTTGTTCGCAAAACGCCACAAGGCGGATACTCCTTCTGCCGCCTCCATGCTTCATGAACTTAACCGGAGCGTGGTGGGCAGACAGCAGGCGTATGCCCGGAAGTTGGCAGAACGGACGGACAGCTTGGATGGGATGAACAGAAGGCTGAACGTGCAGTTGCGGCAGATGATTGAGAATATGGATGGAACGGTACAAGCAGAATTGAAGAGACAGGAAGAAGAAGTTGCGGAAGCCGGGAAACGGTCATTTGCCACGGTCATCGGTCTGACGGCATTCATGGTTTTGCTGCTGATATGGTCCTATATGGTGATACACCGGGATATGATGCGTATAAACCGTTATAAAAAAAGGCTGGAAGGCACAGTCCGTCAGTTGGAGCAGACCGTTCTTGAAAACGAGGAACTGATTGAGGCAAGAAAGAAAATCATGCTGGCCGTAACCCATGACTTGCGCGCGCCGCTTGCTTCTATCAGCAGCTATGCGGAATTGCTTTCCACGGAAAGAGAAGTGTCGAAGTGCAGGGAATACAGCCGGAACATACGGCAGGTGGCGGGACACATGTCTTCCATGCTGAATTCCCTGTTGGGATTTTTCCGGTTGGAAAGTGGCGGGGAAAAGGCCGTTCCTGTCCCGTTCAGGTTATGTTCCGTCACCGAGATTTTGGAAACGGATTTTATGCCGCTGGCAGCAGGAAAAAACCTTTTGCTGAACGTGCTGAGTGCCGGAGATGCGGTTGTTATAGGAGATAGGGACAGGATAATACAGATAGGAAGCAACTTGTTGTCCAATGCAATCAAGTTTACGGAGCAGGGAAGTGTAACGGTTCGCACACAATTTGACCAGGGCGTATTGACGCTTATCGTGGAAGATACCGGCACCGGAATGGACGATGAGGAGCAGACACGCATTTTCACTGCATTCGAGAGGCTTCCCAATGCGATTGCGGAAGAAGGGGTCGGACTGGGACTTTCAATAGTAAAAGGTCTGGTCGGATTGTTGGACGGCAGGATTGAAGTGGCAAGCCGGAAAGGGGTGGGCAGCCGGTTCACTGTCTGTCTTCCTCTGGCTGTGGCAGAGGAAGCGATGGCGGAGAGCGGCAGGAGCCGGATTTCCGTACGGTCCTATACGGTACTGGTATTGGACAATGACACCGTTTTGCTGGCGGCAATCAGGGAAATGTTTGCGTATCACGGGGTGGCTTGCACGGTATGTGAGAACACGCGTGATCTGATGGAGCATGTCCGCAGCCGTAGTTATGACCTTTTGATTACGGATTTGAAAATGCCCCGGACAAACGGATTCGAGGTGTTGAAGCTCCTGCGCATGGCCAATGTGGGAAATTCACGGAGCATTCCGGTTATCGCGAGTACCGCATCGGGAAACTGCGATACGGGGGATTTGTATGCGGCAGGGTTTTCGGGCTGTTTGAAAAAGCCGTTTTCCGCCGAAGAACTTTTGCAGGTATGTACGGAATGTCTGGGAAGTGAAAGGCAGTCTGAACAGATAGACCTCGATGCCCTGCTGAAATATGGGAACAGGAGGAAGATGCTGGATACCCTGATTCGGGAAACAAGGAAGGACATGGAGGCTATGGCTGAATGTGCAGAAAAGAATGATCATGAGGCACTGAAAGAATGGATACATCATCTGACAGGCTCGTGGGAGATCATTCATGCCGGCAAGCCGCTGCGTGAGTTGTTCGCACTGCTTCAGGATTCGGGAGAGTTTTCCGTGGACGAGTTCGGGCGGACTGTACAGCAGGTATTGGATAAAGGAAAAGAAATAATATGTTTGGCACAACAGGCTAAGAAGGCTTATGAGAGTAATTGTTGTTGAGGACAATGTCTTGTTCTGTAATTATATCTGCAATTTTTTGCAGAAGGCGGATTTGGATACTGTAAGGACTTACAGGCTGGCACAGGCTAAGAAGTTCATTGGGACATCCGTCCGTGAGGATGACATCGTATTGGCGGATTTAAGATTGCCTGACGGGGAAAGTACCACGCTGTTGCAGTGGATGAGGGAGAACGGCTATATGCACCCGTTCATCATGATGACTAATTATGAAGAGATACATTCTGCGGTTCATACCATGAAGCTGGGTGCGGAAGATTATATCCTCAAACCGCTGGTTGAAACCAGGCTGCTGCCCGTAATCAAAAAAATAAGGACGGTGAACGAGGCTTTCACCAAGGTAATCTATGAACGCAAAAGCACCCCTTTTTGCGAGTTGAACCGGTACATTCACATGGTAGCACCGACGGATATGACGGTACTGATATTGGGAAGCACCGGAACGGGAAAGGAACACCTGGCAAAAAAGATTCACAGGCAGAGCCTCAGATCCGGCAAGCCGTATGTAACGGTCGATTGCGGCAGTTTGTCCAAAGAGCTGGCACCTTCCGCCTTTTTCGGTCATGTCAAGGGGGCGTTTACCGGAGCCACAGAGGAAAAGGCAGGATATTTTCAGGAAGCGCAGGGAGGCACCCTGTTCATGGATGAGGTGGAGAACCTTTCGATAGAAACGCAGCGGATGCTGTTGCGTGCCATGGAGGAACGGCGGTATCGTCCGGTAGGCGGACAACGGGACAGGCTGATGGATGTGCGCATCATTGCGGCCACCAATGAGGATTTGCAGGAGGCTGTTGCGGAAAAGCGTTTCCGGAAGGATCTGCTTTATCGCTTTCAGGATTTTACCATCACCGTACCTGCATTGCATAATTGCCTGGAGGATATACTGCCTTTGGCGGATTTTTTCCGGGAGCAATCTTGCGGGTTGCTCCGGAAAGAGGTCTTGGATTTTGACGAACCGGCAAAGAAGATGCTGCTGGGATACAGTTGGCCGGGAAATGTACGGGAACTGAAACAGGTCATTCATGCGGCGGTATTGATATGCAAAGGAAAACTGATTACCCCCAATTCCTTACGGCTCCAATATACGGGAGAGTCCGTTTCTGACCCCATGGGGAAAGAGAAGATAGACAAGTGTTTGCAGAAAGATGAAAGAAGAAACATAGAACAGATCAAGACGGCTCTTTCCATCTCTAAAGGGAACCTGACACAGGCAGCGGCCTTGTTGGGAATCAGCCGCCCGACCCTTTACAAGAGAATGAGCCTGCACGGAATTTCCAGATAGGTTTGTTTGCGATACAGTTTTCCCCCTCATCAAAGGAAAATCGAATTTGTCTTGCCGGCCGCATTTGCCGAATCTTTTCGTGGAAATTTTCCTTGCGGCTTCGCCGTGGAAAATTTTCACGAAAAAGAATGCGGCGGCAATCCAGATTCGATTTGAAAAACGATTACAGGGGCAAACTGCGACCGATGTGACGCATGGATAAAGGATATGGGCTGCTTGAAGAGGCCGTATTTCATAATCCATGAAATTCCACATATCCAGCCGGAATACAGGTCTTATGAAAGTCTTGCTGTAAAAAAGCGGAAGGCATGAGAAGACAGGGGGCTTCAGCTCCCTCTGTTCTGCATGGTTTTGTCTTGCCTGCCCGCCTGCTCTTTTCTGGTGTCGGATGCGCAGGCTTTTTCCCTTCTGCCTCACGTATCTTCTCTCTTTCCGTTTATTCACTTCCCTTCTTCTCCGTTCACGGTTTAGCCGTTGGGAACAGTCATGTTTATGACATCTGACGACATTTGATGACATCTGATGACACCTTTTTGAAAATCAGCATATTATTTGGAAATACCCCATACCTTTGAAGCGTCAAAGCAATTCATTAACCCCTAAAAGAAAAGGTATGGCACAAGAAAAGATCCCGAACGAAAAGCCCAAACGGACCCGGAAACCGAAGGCCGGAAGTGATGCTCTTCCGGTGGAACAGATTACGGAATTGATGCTTGTTCATAACAAGAACGATCCGAAATTCGGTGTACAGGCTGTCAGTGAAATTGACAAGGACGGAAAAGCGAAGACGGTTCCGGCGGACGAGAAGAATGAAAACTCATTCCTGAAATTCGACAAGAATTCGAGTATTCTCGAAAACTTCATCAAGAATTTTTGGAGCCAGCTCAAGGAACCTACCCATTTCCGCCTGCTCCGCATGACCTACCACGACTACAAGGTGAACAAGCAGGCCATCAGGGATTTGTCGGAGGGAAAGCAGACGGATGCGGTGAAAGAGTTCCTCAAACGCTACGAAATCCGTCCGAGAGAAAACAAGAAGGAACAAAGTGTAAACCAAAAAGAAAAAACAGCTATGGCAGACAAAGAGACACAACCGCAGGAACCCCTGCAACAGAGCGAAGTACAGCAGGCGGCACAGCAACAGCAGCAGCCCCAGGCTCAACAGGCAGCGCAGGAGTCGCAAGGACCGCGTTACCGGTATAATGAGAACATGGTCAACTGGGAGGAGTTGGAAAAGGTCGGAATCTCAAAGGCTTCGCTGGAACAGCAGGGACTCCTTGATTCCATGCTGAAGGGCTACAAGACCAACAAACTGGTGCCCCTGACCATCCATCTTTCCGGTTTGCTGACAGCCAAACTGGATGCAAGGCTCTCACTCATCCCGCAACAGGACGGACAGGTGGGACTGGCCATTCACGGCATACGCAAGGAACCGCAGTTGGAGCGTCCTTATTTCGGGTTTAACTTTAACGAGGAGGACAAGAAGAACCTGCGTGAGACCGGCAACATGGGGCGTGTGGCAGAACTCAACCTGCGCGGCAGTGAATATACCCCCTGTCTGATTTCCATCGACAAGAGCACCAACGAGCTGGTTGCCGTCCGTCAGGAGCACGTTTACATCCCGCAGGAAGTGAGCGGGGTCAAACTTACCGCAGAGGAGATCAGGCTGCTGAAGGAGGGACAGCCTGTCAAAGTGGAGGGTATGACTTCCAAAGCAGGCAAGGAATTCGATGCCACACTCCAGTACAGTGCCGAGCGCAGGGGACTGGAATTCATCTTTCCGAAAAACCAGATTTTCAACGAACGTTCCATCGGAGGCGTGCCTCTCTCGCCCACCCAGATAAAAATGCTCAGCGAAGGACATACCATTCTGGTGGAAGACATGAAGTTCAGGAACAGGAATGACACCTTCTCGTCCTTTGTAACGATAGACAAGGTTACGGGGCGCCCGAACTACACGCGGCACAATCCGGAAACCGGAGAGATTTATATTCCAAAGGAAATCTGCAACGTGCAGCTGACTGCCGAAGACAGGGAAACCCTGCGCAAGGGACAGCCGGTCTATCTGGAAAACATGATCGGGCGCAACGGGGAGGAATTCTCCTCGTTCGTCAAGCTGGATATGAATACCGGCAGGACGATGTATTCACGCACGCCGAACGGATTCAACGAGCAGCAGGCACCGCGTATTCCGGCGGAGGTTTACGGGCACGTGTTCACGGCACAGGAAAAAGCGAACCTCCAGGATGGCAAGACTTTGCTTGTCGAAGGGCTGAAAAACAACGGGCAGACCTTCAGTTCCTACCTGAAAGTCAATCCCTATTCCGGGCAGTTGCAGTATTTTCAGGAAAATCCGGACATCCGCAGGGACACTTCCCGCCGTGCCGCACAGACGGAGACCGCACAGGGACAGCAGCAGGAGCAGAAGAAGGGTGCATCGCAGGCAGTATAGACCTGCCCGGAGAGAAACAGAATCAATCATACAAACCTAAAAAAACGAATCGTATGAATACGGATCAGAATACCCGTCATATTTATAAGACGGAAGATATCGACTGGGACGGTCTGAAGGCCGCAGGTATCAGTAAGAAACAACTGGAAGCGGAAGGCAACATGGAACTGTTGCTGCAAGGAAAGGAAACGGGCATCGTTCCGCTGAAACTCCATATTTCGGTCCTCAGCCTGACAATGGATGCCACGCTGAAGCTGGTACCCGACGGCAACGGCAGACCGGTTATGGAAATAAACGGTCTCCGTCAGAAGGAGGAGGCGGCAGTTTGACCGGGAAACAATAAGTATAACTCACGTTCCGTGCCGTTCCTGACGGTACGGAACATCAAAAGGAAAAAGAATATGATAGCGATAGTGACTGACAAGCCCAATGTGGGCAGAGAGATAGCAAGGGTTTTGGGAGCTGACAGAAAAGAGAACGGATATATGAGCGGAAACGGATACATGGTAACATGGACATACGGCAACATGCTTTCCCTGGCGATGCCGAAAGATACCGGTACGGCATGGGTGGAGCGGGAGAACTTCCCCCTGCTGCCGCCTCCTTTTCTGACGGTACGGCATGTAAAGACGGACACGGGATGGAATCCCGACATCAATGCGGTGCTCCAGTTGAAGGTGATAGCCGGGGTGTTCGATGCGTGTGACACCATTGTTGCGGCAACCGACGCTTCCCGCGAGGGGGAAATGCTGTTCCGGTATCTTTATCGTTTTTTGGGATGCAGGAAACCTTGCCTCCGCCTGTGGATCTCCTCCTTGACGGACGAAGCCATTGCCAAAGGAATGGAAAACCTTCGTCCTTGCAGCCTGTTCGACAACTTGTTTTTGGCGGCAGACAGCCGCAACAAGGCCGACTGGCTTCTTGGAGTCAATTCGAGCTATGCCGTCTGCAAGGCGGTCGGTTTCGGCAACAACTCGCTTGGAAGGGTACAGACCCCTGTATTGGCAGCGATAAGCGGACGGTACAGGGAAAGGGAAAATCACATTCCCGCAGACAGCTGGCCCGTATTCGTCAGCCTCTGCAAGAACGGGAAGATAATAAAGATGCGGCATGTGGAAGATTTCTGCAACCGCCGGGATGCCCTGGAACTTTACGAGGACTGCAAGGCGGCAGGATATGCCCGTATCACGGCGGTCAACAGCCGGACTGAGGAAATCACCGCACCTGCCCTTTATAACCTGACCGGGCTTCAGAAGGATGCGAACCGTTACCATAACTTGACAGCCATACGGGTGCAGGAAATTACCCAAAGCCTGTATGAGAAAAAACTGATCTCCTGCCCGCGCACTTCCAGCCGTCTGCTGCCCGAAGACGTGTATGGCATGTTGCCTCCGGTTATGGAAAAGCTGCTGTCCGGTAAGGAATTCCGTCAATATGCCGGTATGATCGACCTTGCTGCAAGGAAAGGCGTAACCGGAAATCAGGACACGGCGGAGCATCATGCCATTGTCATCACCGGCATACAGCCGGGGGAACTGGACAGGGAGGAAAGGCTGGTTTACACCCTTGTTGTCGGCAGGATGCTTGAAACGTTCATGCCGCCCTGCAAGGTGGAATATACGACGGTTGAAGCGGTCTGTGCCGCACGCAAGTTCCGAATCCGTACATACCGCATTTTGGAAGCGGGGTGGCTCGGTATCTTTCAGAGGGAACGGCTTGTCGCGGAAGACAACGACCTCTGTCCCGTACCCCCTGAACTTTTTCGGGAGGAGAAGCTGCCGGTAACGGGATGCAGCCTTATACACAGGAAATCGCTGCCCGCTGCCCCTTATACGGATGAGGAACTGGCGGACTATATGGACAAGACCGGTCTGGGAACCGCATCCACGCGCACGAATATCATCCGTACGCTTCTGGAGCGTAAATATATCCGGTATTCGGGCAAATACATTATCCCGACCCCGAAAGGTCTTCTTTTATATGAAACGGTACGCGGAATGAAAGTGGCTGACGCCTCCCTCACCTCCGGCTGGGAAGCGAAGCTGGCACGGATTGAACGGGGAGAACTCACACAGAAAGAATTTCTGGATGGCGTATTGGAAACGGTAAATGAGGTTACCGGTGAGATTTTCCGGAAACTTTCGGAAGATGGACAGCCGCATGGTTCCATATAGACGGCCGGGCGGAAGGTACGGAACAGAAGAGGTGCAGACTGGGGTCTGTGCCTCTTTTTTATATATGTACAAGATACGTTTTTCCGCTTTTAAGCGGCAAAGGTCTTGGATTGCCTCGTTTTTGCCGCAAGGCGGCCCCTTTCAGGGGCTGGTCGGCTAAAAGAAAATCATCCTCGCTTCGCTGCGGTATTTTCTTTTGCCAAGCCTTGCGCAAAAAGGCAATCCAAGGGCCGGAGGCCTATAAAATCGGGAAAACATATCCCGATGGGATTATTCATTCTTAAAAATTTAAAGACATGAAACTGAAACTCATCGAAAACATCTGCAGGCAAGTGGGCGCACTGGTTCTGCTTACGGGAATATGCCTGCTTTACTGCAAGGGCATCATTCCCATGTACCTGTCTGTCCTGTTCCTTATGTCCAGAACACTGGTCCGTCTCGCCTTCAGGACATTCACCTTTGTCTTGAAAACAATCCTTGTCCTGATTGTCATGGGCATGCTTGTATAATCATTAAATGCAGAAGATATGAGAACTTACACATTTACCTCCTCGGCTCCGGTCATGCCGGCTGCATGGCCTGCCACAAACCGGACAACACCTGTCAAAAGACAGCCTCCCTGTACGACAGACGGGCCCAGACGTATCGGCTACTATCTGGAACCGTTGAAAGGCATCGCCTCGAATCCGGACAGGCAGAGAATCCTGAAGGATTTTTTCAAGGAAACTTATGTATAACATTTTAAATTTTACCATTATGTTTTTTCAAGCAATCAACCAAATGATTACGGCAGGCACAGACCTGAGCATCAACATCAGACGAGTAAACAACAACCTGACGGTGGCCGTTGTTCCCAGACGGTCAGGAGTAAAGGATGGGGAACGCATCGTTCCGCTCATCCTGAACGGCACGCCGGAAGAGCTGGACGCAGGCTTCCTGCAGGCTGTAGGCACACCTTTACAGAAAGCGCAAGGCATCCTTACCAACCTGGAAACGTTCGAGAAGCAGGCGGAACAGGCGGCCTCACAAAGCAAAGCCGCCAGGTCTGCGGTGGAGAAAGAGTCCAAAGAGGTCCGCGAGAAACGGGAAAAGATGGAAAAATTGCTTAAGAAGGCGGAGGATGCCATGACCGGCAAACGCTATTCCGAAGCGTTGACATGGCTCAAGCAGGCAAAGGTGCTGGCACTTCCGGACAAGCAAGCGGAAATCGACGATAAAATGGCGGAAGTGCAGAAAAAGGCATCGGAGGGAAGCCTGTTCGGTATGGAACAACCGCCAATGCCCAAGCCACAGCCGGCTCCACAACAAACTGCATCGCAACCGGTGGCAGCCCCGGCACCGCAATACCGGAGCGGAGAGCAAATCCCGATGTTCTTGACCGAGAAGCCGTCTCCGGTTCCGCAACCCGTCTCACAACCGCAAACGCCTCAACCGGCAGTATATCCCGGACAGCCGCAAACGCAGCCCGTACAATACGCGCAGCCTGCACCACAACCGCAAGGTATCCAGTTCCATCAACCGGTACAGATGCCGCAACCGCAGATAGACGGAAAGCAATGGATGCAACCGGCTCCGTCACAGTATGCACCGGTGCAGGAGGCTGTAATGTACAACTTCGACAAGGACTGCGAGGATGACCGGGAAATGCTCAGGGAAGACCCGTACGCGGAATATCCGGACTTCCCAAAGGAATGCCGCATGACGGACATGGCACAAATGGACATGGTATATTGTTGAACCTTATAAAATAGAAAAATTATGGCACTTGAAATCAAAGGATTACAGAGAATTTTCAAATTCAAGAAGGACTCCAAGGAACTGGTATTGAGCGATCCGGACAGCAGCCTGTCCGTAAACGAGGTGATGGACTTCTACTCCATGACCTATCCCGAACTGACAACGGCGACCGTTCACGGGCCGGAATGGGAGGAGGACAAGGCGGTCTACCGCTTCAAGACAACCATCGGAGTGAAAGGATAAGCGTATGGGCAAGAGAAAGAAAAAGGAGGACAAACCATGCAGACTGCTATCAGAATCAGCCAAGGAAAACCTGGCGGAACTCATTATCCGCTCGGCCGGCCCGTCAGACATCCGAAGAGGAACAGCAGGACAAAAAAGGAGGATACTGCCGCCACCGGGAAGCGTCATGATTTTCTGACAGATAAAATTCCTCCCCTCGCACCGGATTTTTGGCATAAAGACGGATATGACGGTTCCCCGGTCAATCTCACGACACCGGAGAATTTTGACTATCTCTACCAATCGGCATCGAACTATGCCGGACTTATGGGTATAAAGCTCCCTTTCCGATACAGGAAAGGGGGCAGCCCCCGTCTGAAAATCACCGAACTGTACAAGGCGATGGACGAGAGCGTGCCGGAGTGTGTCAATCTGGAAGAGAAAGAAGGAAGGCTCCATTTCTGTCTGTTCCGCCATCACGACTGGCCGGAACCCGAGCTGTTCTGGATTCCCATCGACTTTACGGAACGGCTTCCCGTACCATTGAGGAACATTGTCAGGGAGTTCATCCGGCAATTCGTCCGGCATCACGGAGTCTGCAATGTCACCGAGGCGTTTTGCTATGACTTCGCCATAGAGGAACTGGAAGACTGGGAAAACCGGGATTCCGACGCCTCCCCGAAAGAAATCAGGGCGAACAGGCGGCTGGCGGATTCCTACCAGTCAGGAAAACGGGCGAAAGCACTCAAACGGATGTCGGGAAAACCGTTCTGCAACTCTCTGGAAGAGGCTGTACGGAATTACCGGACAAAAAAGGGGAAGGAACAAAAACTGCTGGAATTGATAAGAGAGGGTATGGCACAGATCACCCCGGAAAGCCCGAACCTCACAGACTACCTGTACGATTGGGCGTATGAGGAGGAGCGTGATTTTTACCCGGTGGGAATGGAAAGCCAGGTCATGCTGGTCTACTCTACCGATGACACGCTGGCTGAATGCATGAAAGGGTTCATGAACTCGGACTACCAGGAGACTTATGCCCTTACCCCGGTCACATACAGGTTCCTGACACCGGAAACGGACTGTCTCTTCCAAATGGACGACTACCCGGAAAGGCTTTCAAAATGGCTGGCACGTTTTACAAGACATATAGCTGACAACTTCTAAAATGAACGATATGAATGAACTGACCAATAAATTGCAACAAGTGATGGTGCCCAAGGCGGCACTGATCGCGTATGAATACCATGAGAACCGCTATGGGAGCGGAATGCATTACCTCGAACTGCGTCCCATCAATGACAGGGGCAGGATGGAGGCTGCCATGCCCGTCACCTATGAGTTCATGGACTCCCTGGTGGAATCCTATACGGATGACCGGCGGAACGTGCCGCACGGGAAAATCCCCGCCAACATGCTGTGGTGTGATACCCGAAAGGGGCACGAAAGGTACATCTGGTACAATCCTCCGGGAAAACGGCAGATGTTCTTTGCCGGAAGCCTGAATATTCCTGATGGGACATTCCATGTGCCCGGCGTGATCTACAAGGTTTCCGGTGACAGGCTGGACATTTTCTCCTACAAGGGGGAAAAACCGGCGGAAAACAGCCCGCTTTTCCTCGCTCCTTTCTTCAATGTCACGGGCAGCAGTGTCTGTCTGGGAAACGCCGCGTTGACTCCCCCGGAAGACATGACTTTCTCAAAACTCCTCGAGTATTGGGAAAAACGTTTCTGGCTCAGCGAGTTCTCCCATCTGGGAGGAAACAGGAATCCGACTGAAAGCAACCTGGTCTCGGTAACGGAAAAGGCACGCGCCAATCCGTTTGACGAGAACGAACTGAAACCCATGAACAAACAACTTAAAGACTTACTGGCATGAAAAAGATTCATTATACAGACAGGTACCTGCTCAATCCCTACCATCCCGTGACCGTCTTCGTAATCGGTGCGGGCGGAACAGGCTCACAGGTGGCCACCGGCCTGGCGCGGATGAGCGTGGCATTGCAGGCACTCGGACATCCGGGACTGCACGTGACGGTCTTCGACCCCGATACCGTCACGGAAGCGAACATCGGACGCCAGCTGTTCAGCGGATCGGAACTCGGATTGAACAAGGCTACGGCACTTGTGACCCGCATCAACCGTTTTTTCGGCTTCTCGTGGGAGGCAAAGGGGCAGCGTTATCCGCTGAAAGCCTCCGCAGACCGGGAAGAGCCCGCCCTGGCGAACATCATCGTCACCTGCACCGACAACATCCGCTCCCGGATGAACCTCTGGCGGTTCCTGAAGAAACACCGGGAACACACTTCCAACAACGAGCGGGCGCCCATATACTGGATGGACTTCGGCAATGCCCGGACCACCGGACAGGTTCTGATAGGGAACATCCGTGGCAAGATTCTCCAGCCCGTATCCAACGAATACCTGCCCGTTCCCCGCATGAATGTCATTACCGAAGAGGTACGCTACTCCACCATCAAGGAAAAGGATTCGGGGCCGAGCTGCTCGCTGGCGGAAGCCTTGCAGAAGCAGGACCTTTTCATCAATTCCATACTGGCACAAACCGGCTGCGACATCCTGTGGCGTATGCTCAGGGAAGGAAGGACATTCTACCGGGGAGCCTATCTCAATCTCGATACACTACGGATAAATCCCATTCCGATATAGACAATAAACGTCAGTTTTCTTTTATGCATGGTAAGGATGCATAAAAGAAAACTGACGATTCCTGATTATTCCCGCCGTGCGGTTCAGCCTTTCAGCCGCACGGCACTTGCCACTCCCTTGTCTGTCATGACCAGCTCGTACCGGTCCAGCCTTTCATAAAGTTTGCCCAATGTCTTGCATCCATATCTCCTGACCTTGAATTTGGGCATCATTTTTTTCAATGCGCCGCCGATCAGCGAAAGGGACACCTCCCCTTTGCCGTCAGCCGCTTGCTCAAAAGCCTTGTCAAAATACTCCATGTCCCTTCGGATAAAGAATTCGGGAGTATTGTCCGAAACCTTGTTTTCCTTCCGGTCGGCATACAGGAACACGGAACAGGACCGTACCAGCGATACGGGAGTCTTGCCCTCCCCATATCCCAGCACCTTCAGTCCGGCTTCCCGTATCCGTTGAGCAAGCAGACTGTAATCACCGTCACTGGCCACCAGGCAGAAACAGTCCGCCTGCCCGTCCCGAAGAATATCCATCGCATCTATGACCAGTGCAATGTCCGTCGTGTTCTTTCCGGGAACATGGGAGGAAGCTTGTACAAGCCTGAATCCATGCTCTCTGGCACTTTCCTTCCATGCGGAAAGCGCTTTCCTCGTCCAGTCTCCATAAATTCGTCTCACAACGGCATCCCCGTAACGGGAAACAAAGCCCATTATATCTTCCATCCTCTCAAAGGATGCGTTATCCCCGTCAATAAGGACTGCAACGGTATATCTTGAATTGGCATTTGTCTTCATAACAACTGTTTATGAAACAAAGTTAGCATAACTTTCCCATGTTGGTATTCCCGCCCTTATCTTTTTTCCCACGTTTCTGTAAAAACTCCTGTATTTCCGAGCTTCTGTAGAAGTTTTTCCCGTTATCGTCCGTCTGGTAATAACGAATCAGCCCTTTTTCCCTGTAACGGGCGACTGTCCGCAATGACACGTTTAGCAGTTTGGCAATGTCATAGTTGTCCAAAAGCTCGTCTCCGTTCAGGCAGTCCTTCACGCGTCCCATCCTGTCCAGTTTCTTTTCTATACGGTCAAAACCTTCCACTATGGTCATTATCATTTTTTCAAGCACTTCATTGTCTATATACATCATGGCAATTTTCTCCTGTCTTTTTAAAGGTTATTACTGGAATACCCTTTTCTTGTGCACACTTTCAAGAGTATATGCCATGTTCAGTGAAAAATGTATGCCACATTATCCGTTTATATTGGACGGGGAATTATATAATGCTGCAAATCAATAAAATACAGATATAAAAATAGTATAGGGGAAATTGAAATGTAAAAATTCGAGGTGTAAAATTGTAAAATCCGAATGTAAACTTTACAATTTACAGGTCGTCAGACCTTCTCCAGATCAGGACTGATAGATGGCGTTTCCATACCAAGCGTTTTACTTTTGCCGGCGAAGGCATCTGAAAGGTACGGGCAAGAAATACAGCACCTTCCACTTTGGCACCGGCCCTTTCCAGATTATGGGCGTATTCCATCAGGCTGGATCCGCTGGTCAGCAAATCATCGACAATCACCACGCGCTTTCCGTACAGATCGTTTGACATCATATAGTTGGCGGTATTTATTTCAGAGCGTTTTTCTGAGGCGTGTTTACACTCCCTGCTTTCCGTAATGCATATTAAATCCAGTCCTGAACGGACATAGCCATGCGTTTCCAGAAAACTGGCAATACCTGAGAAACGTCTGTAATAGCGGTCTGATGTGCTGCACGGCATAAACATGGCAGTAATATCCTCATCAGTGGAAAGAAGCAGGAATGCTTGTGAAAAATATTCCGTACAGCTGTCTTTTCCATCCTTGAAATCATATACTTTTTGCACGAATGCCAACTGGTCATCACAAAGCCAGCTTTCAAAGCGTTTGGGAAAATAATAGCCGGCAAACACGCAGCGAATGCTCCCGAATGAGAACAATCGCAACGGACGGACTTTATCAAACAGCTCAGGACAAGTCAGCGCATATAGCAGCGGTGCATGAGGATTTCCTGCTATGATGGCTTGACGTAGCGGTTTCTCCCTGTCTTCCCGCTCATCGTAGGCTGCTGCATATTGGCATAGCACCTTGCCGCACTTTTTTCTCCAGTATTGTCCGTATATCCAGAGAACGATAGCCGTTAGTAATAATGTTGCATTGATTATCAGTTCCATATTTCCTGTTTTTTTATTTTCGGACAGATTGTCCGGGATAAAAATACTGTTTTTCCGGTAAAGAAACAGACTTTTAGCCATTCTTTTACTTTGCTTCCCCAAACAGAGCGGTCTCTGACATCTGATGACATCTGATGCCGTTTGATGACATCCTTTTGCCCACGACTTTTACTTCCCGTATTTTCGTGCCGGACAAAAAAAGCAGAGTTTATGGAGTTTGTATGTATCGAAGCTAAGGCATTCATGGAAATGAATGAGGCTTTGGAAGCCGTTGAAAAGAAAATGCGTGAAACATGCGGAGGAGGCATCTGTAGTATGGATGACTGGATTGATAACCAGGAAGCGTGTATGCTTATGAATGTCTCGCCCCGAAAGCTGTTGCAACTTCGGAGAAGCAGGATTATCCCTTACAGCCATATAGACCGCAAGGTATATTACAGGCGTCAGGATATTATACGTTATTTGGAAAACAGTATTCACCATGTAACCCCCGAATCCTTATGACTCAATTCATACTGAGCAAAGAAAGCCCTGAGATTATACGTTTTTTTCGGAACATAAGCACCCTGTCCAAAATGCTGGATGATCAGGAGAAAAACCTTCGTCCGATCCTGAACGGAGAGCGTTACATTACCGACAGCGAGTTGGCGGAGAAATTGAAACTGACACGAAGGACGCTGGCTGATTACAGAACGAACGGCAGGCTGCCCTATTACAAAATAGGAGGCAAACTTTTATATAAGGAAAAGGACATTCTTGTTCTGTTGGAAAAAAACAGGGTGGAAACATTTGATCATTGGTAATACCCGTTTCCAAGTATCACGACATAAACATAAGAAAGTCATGGAAACGATAAAAAGAGAGGGTTTCATGGCTTTCTTATTACAGAACCGGCAGATTATACGTTTTTTTATTTTGGAATCATATATCGGTCAGCATTTCTATTTCTTACATGTAAAGGTAGCCTTTTGCTTCTGATGCGCAAGGCGGTCCTTCGGACTGGTTGGCTGAAAAAATCATCCTCGCTTCGCTGCGGTATTTTTTCGCCAAGCCTTGCACTATCAGAGCAAAAGACAAATGTCTGACATGTAAGAGATAGAAATACCGGCTTTGCCAAAGCCGGAAATGTTTAATCACAAAATAAGAAAATTATGATTCAGACAACAAACAAGTATAGCAAAGAAACTTTCATCCGCCTGAACTACTGGTATGATCGGATACACGGACTTGTACAGGAAGATATAGATAAAGTGAATACCATGGTGGAACACATCGAAAAGACACGCTCCGACCGGTATCCACGGACAGGAGACAACCTGTTCTTTGTTTCCGGTTATGGTGAGCGTTCCCGGATGTTCTTTATAGATGCCGTATATGGAGATAACATTATACTCCGGGATTTTTCCCGTGTTCCATTCGTGTCCCGTGACAAAGAGGGTATCAAATGCGATATGCATGGCGGTGAGTGTCTGTTGGTAAAGGCGGGCGATGTAAGGTTCAAGGCATGGACTACCGGCCGTTTCAAGCATTGGGGCCATTACGGGGCATGTGAGAGCGGGGAGGTTTACTACGATGCGAAAGTTGGTTTGTGGGAGTGTACTGCATCCGAACAGCCGGAAAGCCGGGAATGGTTCAAAATCCATATCCGCAAAAACACCCGGTCGGGCGAGGATATGTACGTCGGAGAAATATCCTGTAAGGATGAGGATGGACTCAAACAGTTTGTCAACGATCATGAAGGTACCATATTCGCAGAAGAGGATTCTCAGGAAATGGTCATGCTGTGTTTCAGGCATTCCGACATGAGGATTTCCCCGGAAGAATGGGAAAAGATGGATTGTCCGGTATCCATGCGTGAGATATACGGACAGATGCAGGAAGTAAAGATTGTAAAAGACCATAAAACGCATCTGACCACATTCTACTGTTAACATAGTATCACCACATGAAAAATCACCCTTGTTTTCTTCTGCCACATATGACAGGAAGGAAACAAGGGTATATCATAAGGCAGTCTTTTCAATACTTCTATTAGATATGGAGCAGATTGTTCTTCCCGCACAAATATTCATTCAGATCCTTATATCCGGAATATTCATGCGAAAGATCGCATATACGGATTCCGTATTTCTCCTTTAATGCCTGCACCGCATTTTTCCCGGCGGTATCATTATCCAGACAGCAACGGATGCCGTCATATTGTGAAAGGAAAGAAAAAGCCTTCTGTAAGTTACTGACAGAATTCAACACTATATAATCCCCCTCTTCCAAAGATGAAAAAGCCGGTCTGAAAGACAAAAAATCCATAAACCCCTCAAAAATATAACAAATCCTGCTTTCCGGCGTGCTAATGATGCGACTGATGTCCTTGGGAGCAATACAAGCCTTGAAATACCTGTTCCTGATTTCGTACCCTCCGGAAATATTAGGGAAAGCGATGGCAAAATAATTCTTCCCATTCCGTTTAAAATGGGCTTCCCTGCATATTTTTCGGGCAGTTTCCAGATCGATGCACCGTTCCTTCAGATAAGTAAGCAGTATCCGGTTGGCAAGAGGAATGATTTTCAGATCTTGAAAGGCAGGATATGCCTTTTCAAACGGACAGGAAACAGTAACCGGTTTCAGTACGGCTCTTTTATCCTCAATACACTGTAATACATAACCTATATCTTGTGTCCGATAAATCTCCTTGGCCAACGTTATAATGTCCCCTCCCTTCCCCAGACCGAAATCATACCACAGTTCCTTATGGAGGTCAACCTTGAAAGAGGCTTCCTTTTCCGTCCTGAAGGGCGATTTGTACCATACGCTGTTCCCACGCTGTATTACCGGTTCGTATCCAAATCCGGCTAAAAAATCAACAAGCCTGATGTTCTTTGCTTCTTGTATGTTCATGGCATCTCATTTTCAAGGATTAGTTCACTATTAATACACGACAAAGAACCGCTTTATATCCGAAACATAAAAAGCAGTGTCATCAGATGTCATTAAAAGTCATCAGACGACATCCTGTATATCCTTTTTACATGAATGGCTCAAAAAAGCTTTTCTGTTTTGGCATGCACACCTCCTTCATGCAGCAATGCCGCAAAGTATGATAAAGGCATAAATTATAAGTACAAAATAATATTTATGGAGAAGTTATGACATTCTGAATAGTATCTGTATATTTGCATGTATCGAGGCTAAAACATTCATGGAAATGAATGAGGATCTGGAAGCCGTTGCCAAAAAAATGTGTGAAACATGCGGAAGTTGCATATCCGGTATGGACGACTGGAACGACAACCAGGAGGCTTGCATGCTCATGGACGCCTCTCCTGGAAAGATGTTGCAGCTTCGCAGAAAGCAGGCCATCCCTGACAGTTATATACTGCAAGGTGTATTACAAGCGTTAGGATATTATCCATTTTATGGGAAACAACATTCACCGTGTAACTCCTTAAAAACGCGATGACTCAAGTCCTGTTGACCAAAGAAACCTCGGAAATCATTCGTCTTTTCCGGAACATAGACAGCCTGTCCAAAATGCTGGACAAGCAGGAGGAAAAATTACGTCCGATTCTAAACGGAGAAGGTTACATTACAGAGCATGAGCTTGCCGAACGCAGAGTACAGGATAAACAGTAAACTGTCTTACTACAGGATAGGAAATAAAATACTATATGAGGAGAAGGACATCCTTGCTTTGCTGGAAAGAAACAGGATGGAGGTGTTTGATGACTGGTAATGTCCGTTTGGGAAATATCCGAACTTCAAATGCTTCCTCATACTGTTCAATGTAAGATAAATGAATTAGTTGTTTTTTTACAGATTTTCCTTGGCAGATTTTATTGGGTGGATATATCAGATTGGCGGAGTAAAGGTTTTCCACCTTGGAATCAAGCTGTGTTTCGCATTTCTATTTCTTACCTACAGTCTGGTACGTTTAACCATAAAATAAAAAAGATCATGATTCAAACAAAAAACAAGTATTGCAAGGAAATATTTATCCGTCTGAGCTACTAGTATGACCAGACACACGGGTTTGTCCGAGAAGACATAGAGAAAGTGAACACAATGGTGGAACACATCGAAAAACACACTCCAACCGATATCCCCGTACAGGTGACAGCCTGTTCTTTATTTCCGGATACGGTGAACGTTCCCGGCCGTTCTTCGTAGATGCCGTGTATGGAGATAACATTATGCTCCGAAATTTCTCCCGTATCCCATTCGTGTCCCAGAATGAGAAAGGCATCAAATGCGATATGCATGGCAGCGTGTGAGTGCTGGTAAAGACCGATGATTATAAGATTCAATACTTGGACTACCGGCCGTTTCAAGCCCTAGGAGCATTACGGGGCAATGAAAATGGGAAGGTTTTTCTTTCAACACCAGTACGGCATTCTTTCCGGCTATATCATTATCTAGGCAATAACTGATACGCTCATACAGCGCAAGAGATGAAAAAGACTTCTGCTAATTACAGATCGAATTCAAAACAAAATTATCTCCCTTATCCAAATGTGGAAAAAACGATTAGAAAGACAGAAAGTCAATGCACCTTAAAGACATAGCATATCCCACCTAGAGGCTCATGTATGGCACAAGAGATATCTTTGGGCACCTAAAATACCTGTTTCGTATCTCAACCCGCCGGATATATTGGGAAAGACAATAGCAAAAAACTTTTCCCATTCTGTTTGAAATGAGCTTCCTTGCATACTTTCCGAGCAGCTTCCATTTTCAGATAGTCAAGCAATACCCGATTGGCAAGAGGTCTGATTCTTAAATCCCGGAGAGCTGGCTGTTCCTCTTCAAAAAGACAGGAAATAGTAACTGGCTTCAGAACAGCCCTTCTTCCTTTAATGCAACGTAATACATAACGCATATCATGTGTATTTAGCCAGAATTATAATATCCCCTCCTTTACCCAGCCCGAAGTCATACCACAGTTCTTTATGGATATCAACTTTGAAAAATGCCTCCTTTTCCGTCCTAAAAGAAGATTTGTACCAAACGCTGTTTCCACGTTATATCACTGGTTCATATCCTAATCTGGCTAAAAAATCAACAAGTCTGATGCTCTTTGTTTCCTGTATGTTCATGGCAGATCATTTTTGTAGATTTATTACTATTACCCCACAGAACAAAGAACCACTTTATGCCCAAGACAGAAAAAACAGTGTCATCAGATGACAATTCATTCTATCAGTCAATGCATAAATATACCATCTCTCCATTCGCATCTTTTTGCGTGGATGCTTGGAAGATAAGAACCTGATATTTCTTTTATTTATCACTTTTTATGCTTATCTTTGCCTCAGAAAGGCTGAAGATGTATGGCATTAATCAATTTAAATAAGAGAGTTACTGATAAATGGGAAGTCAGATGTGATAATTTAGAATCACCTGATAGTTTTATTTATATAAAAGACAGGGCTAATGAGAAAGTCGCTAATCCTGCATCTATGGAAATCGAAGTTGGTGATGTATATATACTTCCTAGAAATGGACAACAATATAAAATACCAGAGGAAGGATTGTCTATAGATCCTAAACAGTCTGTAGTTATATATAGTAGGCAGAAAATTTCTTTACCTTACAATGCGTTTGGTCTTATTACAGGTAAAGGAAATTATATCTTTCAAGGTTGCTTTATATCTTCAGGAAAAATAGACCCTGGCTTTGACGGATTTTTAAAAATCGGTTTTTATAATGGCAGCAATAAGAAAATATTGCTTAAAAAAGGAATAGGTTTTGCGTCTGTGTTTTTTATAAATACAGATTTTACGATGTCTAGTAGTTTGGAAGACTATCAAACAGCTCCTCCAGTAAATACACAGAAAATTAGCAGACATACAATTTTTTGGAATTATATATGTGCACATTGGATACAATTTGTGGCATGGGCGTGTATCGCAGTTCCAACTGCTCTTTTGTATATAGCACAACTAATAAAATTATTAAAAGAGTAATCATGATTATAACTGGAAAAAATTTAAAGAGCCTAATCAAGCAATACGATATAATAAACAAACAATCTTATGACCAGTTTTCTCTATCATTAAGTTTAGACAAGCAAATTTTAAGATTTAAGGAAAACATACCATACATTACATATGGACAAGAAATTCCTGATGAATACATGGAGCGAATTAGCCTTCAAGACGGATATATTTTGAAACCAGGACAGGCTATACTTGCATGTAGTTCTGAAAATATCAAAATGCCTAAAGGATACATGGGGTTACTCCAGACAAAAGGATCCTTAGCAAGACTTTTTATTACCATTCATTGTTGTGATGGTCAAATAGAAAGTGGTTATAATGGAAAAGTGACTTTTGAAATTTGTAACATGGGAACTATACCTGTAAAACTTAATACAGGACAAAATATTGCCCAAATGTTTATCTTTAAAACATCATGTGATGATGAGATTTATGAAGGTAAATATAATAATGCTGATCAACCGACTATAAGTAATAAAAGATATAACAATCTATAAAATGAAGACTGAATTAACACTTGCAATACCAACAGATCATGTATGGAATATTTTAGATTATGTTAAAAATGGAGTAATAGAGATTAGTGATTCTAAGATTATAAACCAATTATTAGTTAAAGGGCTTTTTAGGTATCGTAATGAATTAGAAGATGACCCTTTATATAAGCAACTAATCCCATATGCAGTCATCTGTTATAAGGATATGATATATATGTTTCATCGAACAAAAAAGCAGACAGAAACACGTCTGCATAATATGTATTCATTAGGCGTTGGCGGGCATATGAATCCATGGGGAGAATCTATTAATATAAAGTATATGCACCATGAATTAACGCGTGAACTTAATGAAGAGGTTCAACTTTATGATAATTGTAAAATAGAGAGTATTGTACCTGTTGGACTTATCAATGATGACACAAATGATGTTGGAAAAGTTCACCTTGGAGTACTTTACCAAATACACCTTAATTGTATGGATTTAGAAATCAATGAAAAAGAAAAAATGACAGGACAATGGATAAATATCTCTGAACTTAAAGCATATTATTCTGAAATGGAATCGTGGTCAAAAATATACATTGATACAGTTCTATGAAACAATATGAGATAATACGTTCAGCTCCGTATTGCTGTGTTTGCGCTGTTCTTGAGAGTATTATTAAAAGACATGGGTATGATATTTCTCAATTTGATATAGCTAATTATATTGGTTTGGTATGTTCGCCTTCCGATATGGCTATTATTCCTCATGAAATTCATAATATACAGATTTCAGATAACCCTAAAGATTGGGGAGTCCATTTAAGAAATAATACTATAAATAACCTCTTTAAGCACTATAATATCCCATTAAAAGAAACATTTTTTTTAGAAAATCAATTTGATGAATTTAATTTAGATTCGTTTTTCGAATCAGTTTCTGACAATTATGACATTATGATGTTCATAAGTCACGGTGCGTTATATAATATTAAAGATAATTTAGATATTGGTCATTGTATTTTATATATATGTAAACAAGATGATAATATACAATATCTTGATCCTGGCCCAGCAAATTTAGGAGTAAATACCCGAGATTTGTATGATATTTATTTATCCATAAAAAAAAGAGCTCGACTAGGAGGTGGACTTTCTATTATAAGTAGTAATATTGATTTATATGAACATAAAAAATGAACTAATAGAAACAGATGAGATACATTATATTTGATTATAAAAATATTGCTAACATTCTTGCGGAAATCGAACCTTTTACTTAGATTTGCAATGTCAAAGAGATAGTATTGGTTGAATTGATAAAGAAAATCAATGAATTTATTGTAATGCCAATTCAATGGCTTTCATAAGAGATAAAGCAATAAACGTGCAGTCACTCAAGGAATTAGAATAAACCAAAGCAAAAGGTTCGATTCCTGGTGGCACCACCAAAGTAAGTTTTTCACTTTAAAGCAGTTACAGTAAAATGTAACTGCTTTTTTTATGCTTTAAGCCCTCGTTTACAGGGCAGTAGACAAATAGTAGAGATGAAGACTTACCCGATAATTATGGGGAAAGGTTGTCCAAGGATCCTTGTCCGGTTTCAAAAAGCTGTATTTTTCCCTACCATAGTATCTGGAATCTTGATACAAGTTCTGCCGGATCCTGCACCAAGTTCTGTGAAATCTTGTGCCAAGTTCTGCTTCACGCTCTCACTATTTCAGTCAAAAGATTCAATATTTACTTTCAGAAATAGTGAAGAAAAAATATAGAAAAAGACCTAACATCCAAAGTCTTTATGACTTTGAGCAACCTATAAAACACGACAAGGTATAAAAAGACACAATACAAACATTGCATATTGTACTATCAGAAACCTATTTGAGACATCGCCCAAAGTTCATTGACAGAAACACTCTTTTCATAACTAAAATGCGCATAATTCAGCATGATACGCGTTTTCGGCGTTATATAATAAGCGCCTCCCACTGTATAAATCATTTCTGAATCAGAAACTGCCGTATCAGCTTCATAGCGCTTCAGTTTTGCCACAACCGCCAATCGGGAGGGAATGGCAAACCAATATCCTAAAGCATAAAAACCTCTGCGGTTGATACTACCATCTTTTCCCCACAAATCCCCCCCCTGCAAGTCAACCGATGGGTCTGATAACAGGTACTCAGCGCCATGCGGTTACGTTTCATATTTGTATTATAAATGGTTTCTTCCCCCGTTTCATCATTTACCACCGTATAATCATCATTCAATTTTCCGATATAGGCAGACGCACCCATCTTCAATCCTTTGACAGGCTGCACAGTGAACCATGCGGCAAAATCCTTTGCATCATTATGATCTTTCATGCTGAGTCCGGAACCATTGTATACACCTACCCGATATTCCAGAAAATAATCGTCGACAGAGGTCTTGAACAACTCACCACCCACCTGCAAACCCATATCACGGCCACCCTGGTTCCCACATACATCTCCACTGAAACCTGCCAGACGCTCAATGACACGACTGAAGTTTACCGTTTCATAAACCGAAGGTGACATCTGGTTCTCTAATGTAAAACAGGTCTTCATCCGACCTATCTTGACCTGAAAAAAAGAATACGGTTTGTAACAAGCATAGAGTTTCAGCAGCTGTGAAGTAAACAGTTCATACTGAACCATCCACGACAGTTTATCCGTGATATCTCCCGAAAGGATCAGCATCCCCAGCCTTCCAAAAAACTGATTGTCCGCCTGACTCACATCCAAGCCTTTCCTGTCCGTATAGCTATAACCGAACTGACCGTAGGCAGTCAGCTTCACATGTTTACTCAAAAAGCCGTTCACTTGCCCCAATACGGATGAATCTTCCTTTTTCTCTTGTGAATACCCCTGAGGTAAAACCAAGAACAACATCCAAATAACAAATAATAAGCGTGTGTTTTTCATGATCTATTTCTCATTACCAATGTATAACTACGTTCTAAAAGCTAACAAGCCGCCAAGCTATTCAAAAAGTTTAATTATCACTTATTATCCGTACACTTTATCCATATTTCCACTTATCTTTTATACAAGATGAATATTCACTCATTTTTATCCATCCGAAGAGTCATAAAAAGGCCGGTTGCCCCATTACATGAAGCAACCAGCCCTCCATTATCCTGTCACCAAGTTAATTATCAGAACTTATAAGCTGCTTTACGCAATTCTTTCACTGAACCGAATGGTTTATTGGGCTTCAGGTAACGCCCCATGAACTTATAAATGTCCAGACGAATCTTGCTTGACTCATAAGTATCTAACCGATCAAAACTATGCGCACCGGGAGCACGCTCAAATATCTTATATTCAAATTTTTTGCCTTCTGCTTTCAAGGCACGGATCATTGATTCCACCTCGACTACATTCACATCATCATCACTGGTATTAGTATAGATAAGTAACGGATCTTTCAACTTCTCCGCATGCCACACAGGAGAGCGCCGTTTGTATTCCGCAATATTGTCCTTGGCAGTCTGCCCGATATGATTCTTGGCCGAGAAGATTTTGCGATAACTGTCGCTGGCATATCCCATACGCATGATTACATCCGAAACCGGAACGCCTGCAAAACCACATTTATATTGTCCCGGATAATTGAAAAGGTTCATCAGTGTAATCATACCACCATGACTCCATCCCATGATACCCACACGACTACCATCCACAATATCGAAATTATCCACCATATAGTTACGGCTGATGTACACGTCTTCGTTTTCCAATCCACCATAATCTATATTATTGTATGTTCCCGCTCCGTATCCGGTGCTTCCCCGGTAGTCCGCTGCCACCACGATGTATTCCTGCGCTATCAGCTCACGGATGATATGGGCATAATAGGTGTCCATATCGGCATGTACCCCACTGTGAGGAAATACGATCAACGGATATTTCTTGTTTTCCTTCACACTTTTGGGAATAAAAATGTATGCTCTGAATTTAAGTTCGTTACCAGCACTCATCGAAGTGGGATTGGACTCCTTCCAACGCGGTGGTCCACATAATATCACCTTATCTACATGGGCAATATCACCCACTTTCTCGTACCACAGGACATCATCAATCTTTTTCATTAACTGGTCAAACTGATGAACAGACAACTGCGCCCGTACTATTCCCGGCATAGTCCATAAGCAACACACAAATACCACAAATATTACTATTCTGTTTTTCATACGTATATATTTAAATAATGATTAATAGCATGTCAATTCTTGGGATATCCCGGATTCTGTTCCATCTCAGGACTAAAGATAAACTGGTCTTCAGGTATCGGCAGCACACACTTGTAAAAATCCCAATCCACCTCTTCGTCCACACTGGGAAGATGATATCCTCCTTTACGGACAATAGTCTTGCCATTGCGCAGCAAATCAAAGAAACGATGTCCTTCACCTACCAGCTCCTTACTTCGCTCATCCAACACACGGTCCAAGGTATAGTCAGCCATTGTCACTTCGTTATCGGGATTGCCCCGCTTCACAATCTCATTCAAATAACCAAGTCCCTGAACCGCAGCATCACCGCCCAACTTACAACCAGCCTCAGCGGCAATCAGGTACACCTCGGACAGACGAAGTACCACATTGTTACATTCCAGCGGTGCAGTCTTCAGGTCCGTCCCTCTCAGTTTGTACAACCACCATACCGTTTTCCCCGCATATTTATTCTCCTCCAGCAACTGCCCGCGCACATCTCCGGGATCAGCCAGCATTTGCTCCGCATATTTCTGAGTGACAAACCCCTTCTGATAGCCATACCAATTCAATAAATATCCCCATGAATCCCGTCCTGGAGTATCATCCACACTATTGGCTATCTCAAAAAACGATTCTGAACCAAACTTGGCTTCTACCGACCAGGCAGCCACATACTTCTCATGCGGATAAAGTGCATAACTTCCCGATGTATCCGCATCCTTAATCAGTTGGTCCGCCAAATCAAATGCTTTCCGGTTATCGTCATGATACAAGTAGATACGAGCCAGCAATGCACGAGCCGCATACTTATTCATACGTCCGTTATTTTTCTCTTCGGACATCAATGTAACCGCCTCTTCCAACGTTTCTATAATAAAATCATAAGCCTGAGCAACAGTAGAACGGGGAGGATTCTCATAGGTTCCCACCAAATGGTCTATCAACGGAGCACCCAGTGACGCACCTTTATCTTTTGTATAAGGATAGCCAAAGCAACGAGTCAGATCAAACTGGCAAAGCGCAATCACCGCCATCGTCTCGCCTTTCAAAGCATTCAACTTCTTTTCATCCCCGCTTTCAATTTTTCCTTCGGCAATAGCATTCAGAATATTCCATGCCTCACGAAGAATATAAAAAGGTCGTCCCCACAATGAACCGGCATTCAAACTATTAGGACGATGATTGAACATATAGCATGTATTGCATACCCCACTTTCCTCAGAACTCTGCATATCATCTCCTTTCATGTCTCCATAGGCAAACATAGCAGCCCCGTAATATCCGGAGCCCGACATCAGATCATACAATCCGTTCACCGCATTATCCACATCGGTTACTGTACGGAAAGCCATCGTAGTAGGAATTTTATTGCTGGGAGCTGTATCGAAGAAATCACTACAACCAGCAACGAGCAGTGAAACGAATCCTAAAATAAAAAGTATTTTCTTCATAATGGTTCTGTTTTTTAGTGTAATTGATGATTAAAATTTAAGTTCCAGTCCGAAAGCATAAGTTTTCAACGGAGGCGTGTAGAATCCTACCACCCCACTCATTTCAGGATCATATTGGTCGTATGCAGCCCATGTCAACAAATTCGTACCCGAGAAATAAATACGGGCATTCCCTATTCCTAATTTCTGCAACCATGCTTTAGGAGCATTCAATCCCAATATCAGACTTTTCAGACGAATATGATCCGTAGAATGGATGGCACGTGAAGAATTATAGTTACCCCCCTTTTTATTCCCATATACAAAACGGGGAACATCCGTTATATCACCCGGTTTCTGCCAACGGCGGCGTTGCTCGGTACTTTTATTGCTTATCACTGAATAACCATCATCTTGCAGAATGTAGGATGCATTATCATACGAATAACCACCGAAACTATAAGATAGATTGAATGACAGGTCAATGAATTTATAATTAAAGGTATTCATAAAACCTCCCGATATAGTAGGCGTAATATCTTTCAACGGAATAGGACTTGCCTGCCCCGGATCGGTCACTTTATTTTTTGTATAATTGCCATTCTCATCCTGTTGGTTATCATAATACAAGGCACTTCCGGTCTCAGGATCCACCCCCGCATACTCACGCAGATAAATAGTATTAAATGGATAACCTTCCTTACGTACATACCTGCCATCCACAAACCAAGGCAGATCTGCCAGTTTCAGAATCTTATTTTTATTATGGCTCAAATTGAAGGCGGTAGTCCAGCTGAAATCTTTCGTCTTGATGTTATTGGAACGAACTTCAAGTTCCACACCGGTATTCCGCATCTGCCCCACATTGGTCAGCAGAGAAGAAAATCCGCTGATGGAATTCAATTGCTTGCTCATCAACAGGTCTTTCGTTGTACGCGTGTACCAATCCAAAGAAACATTCACACGACTGAACAAGCCGATATCCAGTCCCAAATTCAGTGCATAATTCTTCTCCCAGGTGAGTTCCTCATTCCCCAATGTACTTTCCCACGGAGAAGGTTTCCCACTATAAAACGCCCCCGTGGTATAAGTACTCTGATAACCATAATATGAAGAAGGGAGATTTCCATTCACCCCATAGGAAGCACGAAGTTTTAAATCACTTAATACTGATTTCAACGGCTGCATGAACCTTTCCTGAGAAAGTCTCCATGAAGCGGACAAAGACCAGAAATTACCCCAACGAGTATCGGGAGACAAGCGGGATGAGCCATCCCTGCGAAAACTGAAACTGGCATAATATTTATCATCATAAGAATAGTTCACACTGGCCACATAGGACATTAATGCATCTTCCTGCAATTTCTGGTCAGCATCTATCGGATCGGCCGCATTTCCTAAAGAAGTGTTTATATCCTGCCCGTAAGTTTTCTTTGCAGCATACAAATCCTCATAATCATACTTCATCACCTCGAAAGCCGTGACCGCACTGACAGAATGCTTGCCGAAAGTTTTGGAGTAAGTTAAATTGTTCTGTGAAGTATAACGTATACGGTCAGTCATCTGCATACGTCCCCGTCCTTGATAAGTTGCTCCATCACGTCCATCCGGAGACTGAAAGAAAAAGTCCTTTGTCAACGAATAATCTACCGTAAACACACTGGATACCTTCAAGTTATCCCAAACATTATAAGCTATTTTAGCCGTACCCATAGCACGTACCGTCCGAGCGTAATAATCATTCACCTCAGCCTCCAATATCGGATTATACCCATTGTTTTCACGATACCCGCTGGCATAGGTCCCATCCTCATTGTAAATGGGAGTAGAAGGCGTCAGATTCACTTTTGATGCATAAATGGCACTTCCATAAAATTTACCTTCGGGTAAATGAACGTTCTTTGTCCACGAAAAAGAAGCGTTCATTCCAAATTCCACCTTTTTATACTTGTTACTTGCATCCACACGCCCCGTAAAGCGCTCCATTTCTGAATTCAGGGAAACACCCGTCTGTTTAGTATATCCCAAAGAACCGATAAAACTGGAATTTTGGTTGCCAGCACTGGCAGACAGGTTATAATCCTGTTGATAACCTGTCTTAAATAAAGCACTCTCCCAGTCCGAATATCCTTGAGGCAAGCGTTTGGCATACTGGTCTATATTCGCATCCGCATACTGCTGTGCCTCTTGTTCGCTTACTCCCTTATCCAGTTGAAAATTAACCAATCCTTCATGAATTAATTCCCTTCTTTCCTCGCCTCCCATTAACGGACGATATGTATAAGCGAAATCTGTGATTCCGTATTTCGCCGCCATATTGACACGAAGCTTGCCTTCCTTTCCTTTTTTAGTAGTGATAAGCACGACTCCATTAGCACCTTTCGCACCATACAATGAAGCAGATGCCGCATCTTTCAAAACGGTGATACTCTCAATATCCGCCGGATTCAGCGTTTCAATGAATCCCATTCCTCCCGCTTCGGACATACTGGTAAAGTTACTCAAGTCATAAGATGGGATAGGTACTCCGTCCAATACATACAAAGGTTCGGTAGAAGCATTCATGGAAGCAACTCCCCGTACCCGTAAAGTTGTTTTCGCACCGGGCTGCGAAGAAGTACCGGCAACCACACTGATGCCCGGTATATTCGATTCAATCATCTGCCCCACGGAGACAACAGGTAAAGCCTCCAGCTTTTCTGTAGTCAGAACAGAAGCAGATCCAGTATAAGTTGCCTTCTTAAAATCTCCATATCCGGTAACGACCACTTCGTCCAACGTATTGGTATCCTCTTTCAATATAATATGAAAATCCCCTTTCCCTTTTGTCGGAATATCTTGTGCCAAATATCCTATATAGCTCACAACCAACGAAGCAGATTCGTCCACTTCCAACGTAAACTTCCCATTAAAGTCGGTGATAACCCCATTGGTACTTCTGCCTTTTTCCACAACATTAGCACCAATCAGAGGTTCTCCCATTACATCTTTCACCACTCCCGTCACTCTTTTCTTTCTAGAACCGGGTTGCGAGACAGCTTTCTTCTCAATAAAATAGATTTTGTTGTTCCTGATTTCAAAAGTAAGATTAATTCCTGAAAGAAGTCTTGTCAATGCCTCCTTCAGTGTGACATCTTTGAGTTGCATGGTTACCTTACGATTCACATCGACCAACTGGTCACTGAAAACCAAGCTCATACCGGTCTGGCTTTTAATAGATGCCAGAACTTTTTCCACCCTCTCATTCTTAAAATCTAAAGAGACTTTTTGCGACTGTGCTGAAACAGTAAAGCCAAATAAAAGGACTCCCAACAGCAGTAATGTCTTCATTTTGGTTCTTGCTTTCATTTTCATCAATAGTATTAGTTTGAAACAAAAGAATTTCTTATATAGGCTAACACATCATCCAGAAAAAGGTATGAGTCCTTTTTTTCGTTTTCTCAAAAAAAAATAGATGCAAGTGTATTCACTCACATCTATTCCACATTTACCTTTATAGTTCCCATTATTTGGTGCCTACTTCAAACAGACCGTCTTCCACCTCCGTAAAACAGATATTAGAAACAGTTTCCAAATCATAGAGTACATCCGACGCGTTTACTTTTCCTGTTGACAAAGTAAACCTGTTCTTCAGTACCGTAGAATCTTTCACAATAAAATGAACGTCATAATGCCTTTCCATCACCTTTATAATCTCATTAAGCGGAGTCAGATAAAAATTAAGGCTGTTGGAACGCCATGCCGAAATCTGCTCCATATTATCCGGGCGGGAAATCAGGCATTTCCCCGACTGACGATTATATTCCGCACTCTCCCCCGGAACAAGCCTGTACTCTTTCGCATTATGATCCCTGAAAAGAATTCCTCCTTCATCCAAAGTTACCCAAATATTGGGTTCGGCAGCATATGCTTTTACATTAAATCTGGTCCCGGTCACTCTCACTTCCACCCCTTGCAAATCCACCTTAAAGGGACGGTTTTCATCTCTGGCAACATTAAAATACCCTTCTCCCCAAAGCTCCACCGTACGATTGAACAATCCAAATTGCTTGGGATACCTCAAACGGGAATCCGAGTTCAAGTGTACAATACTGCCATCCTGCAAAATTACCCGCATCTGTTCACCATAAGGAACACTTATTTCAGCATATTCCGTTTCAGAGAAAATCCCCGTCCGGTTCACCAAAAACAACAAAGAAACGCTTAAGAGAACAAATGGTAACAATACAGCCGCCACCCACATCCACTTACGGCCGACCGATCTCCTTCCACGCTCACGTTTTATCTCACTCATAAACCGCTGTTTCATCTTCATGCCGGAAATAGAAGGAAGTCTAACATCTTCCGGCATCTCTTCTGCAAGCTCTTCCATCTCACGGTCCAATCGCCCAGACAAATACTTACGCCCTTCTTCCGTAACGAACCAACCGGCAACTTTCCGAGCTTCTCCAGGAGCAGCTTTGTTGTCAAGTACTTTATCTATCACCGATTCATCTATCTTCATAATCTATTTTTTTCGTATATTTATAATAACACCCTACTCCGATAAAAGTATGAGTGCATTTCAGTCTATTAAATAAATCCATATTACAGGAAACCACATAATCAAAGATTCAATCGCATTACGAAGCGCCTTTATAGCCTGTGTGTAATGAGATTTCACTGTAGGAACAGTTATGCCCATCCTGTCGGCAATCTCTTGATTGGATAACCCATATTCTATTTTCAGCAAGCAGATTTTTTGTTTCTGAGGAGGAAGTTTGTCAATGGCAACCCGCAAGGATTTTCTTAGTTCACCATGTTCAAACCGGGTTAAAAAAGCATCTTCGTCCTCATCATTCACCTGTTGGGCCATTTCATACAACTTCTCAAATACCAGATTGCGATGCCTCAATTCATTCAGTATATAATTCTTCAAGATAGTAAATAACAAACTGCGAATACCCGACTCAAAACTAAAAGTTTCCCTCTGCTCCCACAATTTCATAAAAAGATACTGAACTGCGTCCTCCGCCTCTTCTTCCGATTTCAAAAAACGATAGGCTATGGTGTACAATAACCGATGGTAACGGTCAAAGACAGCAGCAAAGGCATACTCTTTACCACGGCGAAGATCGTCATATAACTTTTGGTCAAAATCCGGATATTGATTCATAATAAATGCTTTTCCCAAGTTTTCTTAAAAGACCAACTTATTACAAAGATAGTACAAATGTGGGTATCTCTTGTTAGATTTCTCAAAAAAAACGGTTCGTTTTGTTTTTGATTTTTAAAATATCTTACACAAGAAGACAAATATCACACATAAAGACATCAATTCAACATCTATAAACAAAGTATATACAAAGAATATCATTACCATGATGGAACGCAATCATGACCGGCCTTTGATTTCGTCGAAAGAAACAAACCCATCTCATATGCTTTGGTTTCCGTCCTATTTACGAGGAATTCTTTATCGGTACGGCTACATTCGTTAATCATCGTCCAATAACGGTAAAAAGCGGACTACCATGATCCAGAGTTAAAACTTCAGTATTTTCCTTTTTCATTTTATTTATGGACATGAAGATACGACAGACTGTTCAAGAAAAAGTTGATTATTGTAGATGTGCGCAGGTTAATGTAATTCAGAAGGTCAGATCTGTCTTCTGAGTAAAAAATATTCTGGTACGGAAGGGAAATTGGATGTGAAGGAGCCTATATATAAATATATACTTCCCCCAAGATATAAAACCCGCCCCCTGCAACAGCCCCGCTTGAACAAACTTGTTAGTCCCCTGTTCCAACCTCCGGAGGCTATGAATGTTTTTTCTTAACAAGTAACAGTCCGCTCTGATATAGAACCTAAACCCGAAAGATTATATATCTTACAAGTGTAACATATATAACGATGACACCTGAAGATCTATCATGTGTCACGGCATCTTCTATGATTCATAATCAAACCGATCAAATATCATTCATCTATAGAAAAGAAAATTGCCTTCATCATTCATAAAAACAAATAATGAAGGCAATACACTAAATTATATACAATCAATCCCTAATCATTCAGCTACTACTTCAATTACACGACTGTTGAGTTGCTGTGTAGTAAATAGATTCAATCCTACATTCATCAAGAATTCTCCAGAGAAAACCTCACCATTGCCTGATAAAGAAGAATTGGCTCCGGGCATCAAGTTGATTTCTTTCACACGATACATTTTGTCTGCATCAAGCCCCTGCAAACGCACCGGCAATGTTTTTTCCGCATAACGGGGATGAATATCGAAAGCAAATACAACTGCTTTATCCTTATCTTTGCCCACATACATAGTAGAGGTATGATTACTGCCATAAGGAGATACCAAACGGTACATATCGCCTTCCAGAACGACCGGTTTCAAACGGTTATAATTCTGTACAGCAGTACGGCAATAAGTTTCATCATCCTTACTCATATCCGCTAATTTTATATCAAAACCGAGTTTGCACATCATAGCCACATCCGTACGGAATTTCACACTGCTATTCTTATTCCATGTGGTAACATGAGCGCACATTGTCTTGGCTGGGAACACCTGTGAAAATCCCCACTGAATAAATAAACGTTCAATAGGATCGGTATTATCACTAGGCCAGAATTCTGTAAAATAGCTCAAAGCCTCATAATCCGAACGCCCACCGCCACCGGAACAAAGCATCATCGGCAGATCAGGATATTTTGCTTTCACACGTTCCAATACATTATATAAGCCACGCACATAATCAATATATAAATGTGACTGCTTGTCTTTCAAATAAACAGAGTAAATATTTGTAATAGGGCTATTGCAATCCCATTTGAAGAAAGCGATATCAGGATATTTTGTCATCAAATTGTCCACAACTCCGAACACATAATCCTGTACTTTCGGATTACTCAAATCCAGAACCAACTGGTTACGGAAATAATACTCGTCACGGTTCGGAAGATGAATCACCCAGTCTTTATGCTTTTCATACAACTCACTCTTAGGATTCACCATTTCCGGTTCAATCCAGATACCGAACTTTATACCTTTTTTCTTGGCGGCTTCCGTCAGATAACCAATGCCATGAGGAAGCTTGTCAGCCGTTTCATCCCAGTCACCTAACCCTTGATGATCACCACTGCGCGGATACTTGTTGGCAAACCAACCATCATCCAACAAAAACATATCCACACCCAGTTCTACTGCATCATCCATCAACTTCACCAATTTCGCTTCATCAAAATCAAAATAGGTGGCTTCCCAATTATTCAACAAAGTCATACGAGTCTGGTTCCCATCCTTTACCTGATACTTACGGGCCCAATCATGGAAATTACGGCTAGCCTGTCCTTTACCTGTAAAACTGTAAGTAAAATAAAAATCGGGAGTACGGAAGATTTCATTCGGTTTCAGACTATATTCCGAAGCATACGGATTAATACCCGAAATAACACGCAGTTCGTTCTTATTATCTACTTCGAATACAAAACTGAAATTACCTGTCCATCCTAATGTTCCGACCAACACTTCACCTTGGTTCTCTTCTGACTTTCCGTCCAATGCAAGTTGGAAGAAAGGAGAGCAGAACATATTGGCACGTGCTCCCAACTTGGTATCAATCGTTTTTTTACCAAATTCCAAAGGCTGTTCCTTCACATGCGCCTCACTGGCCCAGTCTCCCGAGAATTCAGTCAGGAAATAGTTGGCACGATTCAAGTGCAACATGGAAGACGCGTACTTATGAAGCTGCACAGGTTTCTTTTCCCGATGACTGATTTCAGTGAAAGTCTTTATTAGATTTTCTTTCTGGTAAGCCACATAATGAAGTTTTACAGTTACAGGATATTTATCATCCTGCATAGTAATCACTACTTCATCTACCCCCGGCGACACTTGATTCCGAGTATGAGATACATATTTTAACAAAGTAGAAGGATTGCCGTCATTATGCACTATATGAATAGCCGGTTCAAAATAATCTTCCATGCCATGAGTCAGATATGCTTCGCTGCCCTGCGGCAAGTGGGCAATATCTGTAGCATGATTCAACCTCTTTCCCAAATAACTTTGATATAGACGTCCATTATCACCAACCCGGTAAATAAGGTCTACATTTTCTGTACTAATTTTAATTACTGGCTTATCCGCCGCCTTTAACATAAATGATATGCATAAAAAACATATCAAGAAGAGCAATCTTTCTTTCATGGTATTATTCATCGATTAAAATTATAGTGCAAAAATAGAGAGAGAAGCTCAAAAATCCCTACTCAAATGCGCCATAAAATAAGAATTTTGACGCTTATACCCTCAAAATCATCGAAATCAAGCCTGTATTGTAGGTAAAATCAAGGAAATATGCTATCTTTGTTATCCAATTCTAATACATGGATATATGCCACGAATTAAAGATGGATTTAAAGGAGAACGCGCTATCGTACTTCCTGCTTTTCTGATTGAAGAATTAAAGCAAGATCCGTTAGGCAGTGAACTTTACATCACAGATATAGGATATTATCCTCATGCCTATTTTCATTACCGGAAACGCGACACCGAGGAAGTAACCGAGTTTATCCTCATTTATTGTATGGAAGGAGAAGGGTGGTTCGAGTTAGACAAACATCAATATGCAGTTACCGCCAACCAATTTTTCATTCTACCCGAACACCAAGCACACGCTTATGGCAGTAATGAGGAAAATCCCTGGACTATTTACTGGATCCATTTCAATGGAACAAAAGCTGCATTTTTCAGTGCCGGTTTTGACCGTCCGAAAAGCATCACTCCACAAGAGGATTCACGAATCAAAGAAAGATTAGTACTCTTCGAAGAAATCTACTCGTCCATCAGTTTCGGATATAGCAAAAATTATATGCTTTATGCCACTACTAGTCTCTTCCATTTTTTAGGTTCCATGAAATTTATTGGCGAATATCGGGATTGTGGCTCTATGCGCAATAGTTACAGAAACAAAGATGTAGTGCAAATAGCGATTCATTTCATGCAAGAAAATTTGAGCAAGACCATTCGTCTGGCAGATATCGCTGCGGAAGTAAACCTCTCGGTTTCCTATTTCTCTAATCTGTTTGAAGAAAAGACAGGCTCCTCTCCTCTTCGATATCTTACCTATCTCAGAATACAGGAAGCCTGTCATTACCTGGATTTTACCAACCTGAAAATTAACCAAATAAGTCCCTTGGTAGGCTATGAGGATTCTCTTTATTTCTCCCGGTTATTCACTAAGACGATGGGAGTGCCTCCATCAGCTTACAAAGAGAAGAAAAAAGGTTAAGACTTACGCCCTCTACCAACAGTCGGTCCGGAAAGGAGCAACCGGGAGGCCGTTCTCTCCGTACAAATTACAATCCGGATTATCCGCCCAGCCATAACGTGCAGCAAGAGGGATAGAAACTTCAGGAGAAAAAACTATAATTTTCCCATTCTGGACCATCGCCTCTGCCGGATAAAACACACGGTCCGGCCCTGCAATGGTAAAGCCTTTTAAAGTTGTACCTTTAATCTGAAATCCATCTTGCTTTTGTCCGAAATCCAATTCCATTTTATCCCCTTTGATTCTATAATTCCGGAATACAGGAGCCGAACCGGAAACATTTTTTCCATAACTACCGACCAGGGCAACCAAGGCCAAACGGCGTCCCACCTCTTGCTTATTCTTAGGATGAATGTCATCAGCCAAACCAATATCAATGGTCACAGCCATACCAACTTGGTCAAGTTTTAATGCTTTAGTTTGTGCTTCACGCAAAGCCGCCCATTCGGAATCCGGCTGTATTTCCTTGGATTCCATAAAATTAGCCAATTGTACAAAATAAAAGGGGAAATCACTTCGCCATTGCCGGCGCCAATCCGTAATGAGAGCAGGAAACAAATCTTCATATTGTTCCGAACGACCTACATTAGCTTCACCTTGATACCATATTACTCCTTTAATGGGAAAAGCAGTCCATGGTTTGACCATCGCATTGAACAGCACCGTAGGGTAACTGGAACTTTGAATGGGAGAAACCGGTGCGGGTGGAAACCCTTTTAAAGAAAGTCCGATACGATATTTCCAATCTCCTGCCAAACTGATCCGCTTTCCATCAGCTTCTACATAAAGTTCCTCCGCCTTGCCATGAATACCGCCCTCTCCACCAAAATCAGAAACACGAACAGCAAGAACCGCCTTACCAGCCTTCACTAATTTTGCAGGAATGGTATAAGTACGCGGTGTCATATAGCCTGCCCCTCGGGCAATCTCCACCCCATTAAAATAAGTAATATCTTCATCATCAATCATCCCTAAATTTAGTTTTAACGGTTTGCCAATCCATTCTGCCGGAATTTCAAGACTACGACGGAACCATACTACTCCATCAAAATTTTTCAATCCATTCCTTTCCCAGTAACCGGGAAGACACATATCCTGCCATTGTTCTTCTGACAAGTCCGGTGCAATCCAGCAAGGCTTATCTTCCTCCATTCCCTTGTCTTCCTTAGAAAAAAGAGATTGCCACTCGGAGCGCTCTTGATTATAGGCCTTTTCCATACGAACAGGGTCAAAATCCAATTGTTCCATCTTAGCCAACTCCTCATGAAAGCCCAGTACCTGTTTCAATGTTTCATAGCTGGTCCACGCTTCAGCAGGTGTTCCTCCCCATGTACAGTCAATCACTCCTACAGGAACATTTAACTCCTTCCATAATGAACGGGCATAAAAATAAGCGAGCGAAGAGAATTCAGGAATTGTGGCGGAAGAACATTCCTGCCATCCTCCCATCGTAGCCTCCACATCACTCAACGGAGTTACTGAAGTATTTTTCTTCACTTGGAACAAACGGATAGAAGGATAATTCGCCTCCGCTATCTCCTGCTCATAATTCATGACTTTCCCCCAACCCGCAACAGGCATCTCCATATTAGACTGGCCGGAACAAAACCATACCTCTCCCACCATTACATTTTTTAATTGCAATTTCTTACCATCCGTAAATGTCAACGTATAAGGCCCTCCTGCAGCAGGAGTAGGCACAGACAAAGTCCAATAACCATCCTTATTCACCGGAGTCACATACACTTCATTATTCCAGCCTGTAGTTACTTTTAAGGTTTTGCCCAATGCCGCCTTACCATGAAAAGTAACCTTCGTATTTTGCTGAAGAACCATATTGTCCGTAAAATAAGCGGGCAAGACCACCTTGGCGTAAGAAATACACGTCAGGCTGAAAAAAGAAAGAAAAAACAAGATGCTTCTCATATAAAATAGTTGTAAATTAACAAGAAAATATATACATACCAGTACTAACAATACGATCACATGGTTTGCCTTCTTGTTATCAGAAAAGAAATAACAAAAAACAAGCACGTTTATTTTCTGTTTATAGTAATTGTTTTCTTAAAGCGTATATCATCTGAGGCGGCTCCTATCTGAATTTCAAAGTCCCCAGGTTCTACCACTTCCTCCATTTTTGCATTATACAGAGCTAATTCTGCGATTGGCAAAGAAAGCTCCACACATTGACTTTCGCCCGACTTGACCAGAACTTTTTGAAATGCCTTTAACTGTTGGATGGGAGTAGCCACCGTGCTTACTTTATCACGTACATAAAGCTGCACAACCTCCTTGCCATCGCACCTACCCGTATTCTTGATCATAACGGATACTTTCAATGTATCACTTGCAGCCAATAACGTATCACTCAGTGCACAATCCACATAATCAAACGTAGTATAACTTTTTCCATGTCCAAAGTTCCATAAAGGTTCCGGTTTATCAAAGATATAATGACCTTTAGGTTCTTCAGGAGTACCCGGCTGGTCAAAAGGTTCTTCACGATCTGTCACGAAATGATTATAAAAACAAGGAGTATTACCTGTGCTACGCGGGAAAGATACATTCAACTTACCCGACGGATTCACCTTTCCAAGTAAAATATCTGCCAATGTACGTCCTTGCTGCTCACCTGCATACCATTGCACCAACACTGCATCAGCATTTTCTTTCACCCAAGGCATAGCAAGCGGTTTACCCGCAATCAGAACGACAATCATAGGTTTACCCGTTTTCTTTATCTCCTTCAACAGCTCCTCCTGCACCCCAGGAAGTTCCAATGAGGAAAGATCAAATCCTTCACCTGCCGTAGAATATTTAGGACTTCTTCCCAGATAAGTGCTTCGTGTACCTACCGCCACCACAGCTATATCACTGTTACGGACAACTTCCACAGCTTCGGCAATATGTGATTTGTCCTGGCTCCACCAATCACATCCTTCAGCATGACGGATCATTATTTTATCACCTGCACTTTCCTGCAATCCTTGCAACAAACTGACTGCTTCTTTAGTATCCCCCATCGTCCAAGCGTAATCGCCCAACACGGCTTGATTACTGTTAGGCCCCACCACTGCAACAGACTTGTATTTATTCAAGTCTAAAGGAAGAATATCATTTCTGTTTTCCAATAATACGGCACTCTCGTCAGCCACTTTCTTAGCCAATACCACCTTTTCAGCATTGCGAACGACCTTCTTCACCAGTTTAGGATCACCATAAGTTTCATCAAATAAGCCCAATTCAAACTTCACCGTCAATATTCTGCGCACAGCCTGATCTATATATGCAACATCAAGCCTTCCCTCCTCAACTTGTTTTTCCAATGTTTCGTAAGTCGAATCAATGTTCAAGTCCACTCCGGCCATTAATGCCATACGCGCAGCATCCTCACGGCTGCCTGCTGCATGATGAAAAGTCATCAGACGCTCCACCGAACCCCAGTCAGAATAAGCGTATCCTTTAAAGCCCAGTTCTCCCCGAAGAATATCAGTCATATAATAAGAAGAACCTGTAACCGGCACTCCATCATACGCACTGTAGCAAGTCATCACCGCCCACGGAGAAGTTTCCCTTATAGCTTTACGGAACGGATAAAGATAGAGACTACGCAATTCACGTTCTCCTCCACTTACTCCCGCACAATTCAAGCCTCCAGACGGAGTACCATGGGCTACAAAATGCTTGGGCATACAAGTAATTCTGTATTTTTGATACCCTTTAATAAACGCCACTCCCATTTCCGCTATCAGATAAGGGTCCTCTCCGTATGTTTCTTCAATACGTCCCCAACGTAACTCGCGGGCAATGTCAAAAACCGGAGAAAGAATTTGATGAATACCTATCGCCTTAGCCTCTTCGCCAGCCGCCTCAGTCATTTGTTGTATTAATTCAGGATTGAAAGTGCTTCCCTGCGCCAAAGCATGAGGAAACAGCGTACAATTATTCTGAATAATACCCTGTATGCCCTCAGCAGAAGTTAACAACGGAATTCCCAAACGGGTCTTAGTACGCATATAATGCTGTAATTCTTTATACATCACGGCGCAATCATAAGCAGACATACTCATTTCATGAGTTGTCCCATAACTTTCCCCCAAGAAGATCCGGTCAATCTCATCCAACCGACCAGACGCACGATTCTGCAATTGCAATACCTTTTCGTGCAATGTCATTCTAGACATAAGGTCGTCTACACGCTTCTCTATTGGAGCTGTTCTGTCTTTATAAAGAGGGGTGTCATCTCCAGCCCAAGCTGAAGATGATACACTCATCACTATCCCCATACAGAACAGAATAAATTTATTAGTACACATACTAATCTGAATTATTTGTTATTATAAGGAGTTACCACTAACTTATATTTGTCGCCCTGCAACAAATTCTCATCAAATGTAATGCTCAAATTCTTTGTTTCTCCTGGCATCAACGTAAAATAGTTGTCATTCATCAATGCCGGCAGAATGCGTTCGCCATCCGAAGTACAAACAGCCTGCACATGTACAGCAAAAGCTACTCCCTTAGCCGATTTCGGAAGTGTTATGACCGCTTGTATCTCCGCCTCACCATTCTTACGAATTAACTTGGAAGAAGTTTTCAGTTCAGCTTTTGGCAAAGTATTCAAAGCCGTAAAGTCCAGACGGTCGTTGCCACGCCAGTAATTGTTTTCTGATACGATCTTTCCTGATTTATCTTTCAACGTCAGACGGATAAAATGTACATCACTCAAACCCTCACTAGGCTGTGTTCCACCCAATACATCAAAGCTCCATAATGAGTAACCAAACCACCAACCTAGTTCAATACCAAACATACGTACATAGCGGGCATCGACTTCAGGGAAAGTAATTTCATCGACTCCTCCACGTCCCTCATCAGTTTTATACACTTCTTTCCAAGTCTTGGCGTCATCAGAAACCTGAATTTTATACCCCTTACCAAAAGACGCCTCCCAATCCAAACGAACTCCACCTACAGGTTGTACACTGCCCAAATCCACATAAATCCATTCATTTTCCGCTTTTGCCGCTGCCCAACGGGTATCTTTTTTCCCATCCGTAGCATCCGAAGGCTGTCCATAAGTGGTACTTGAAGCAAAAGTCGGCTTATTCAATGACAGATTTTTACGCTCTTTATTGAAACCTATCGTAAAACATTGCACCGTAGAATTGCTAGGAGAGTTTACGATGGCTGATTGGGTATAAGCCTCCACAGATTTCCCATCCATATTGTAAACTTTTACTTCAGCAGTCAAACCTTCCATATCACGTGCTGTGGTATTAGCAATCTTCACACCGTCCGTCACAGGGTTCCAAAGAATATGCACCGGTTCACAAGCTGATTTTGCCCCCCAGAAAGCTCCTGTCAAATCATAATAATAATCATAAGTTTGCCAAACCATAGACGGATATGCCGACTGTCCCATCCAAGTCATGATGCCTGATGCATCCTCCCACATACGATCCAGCCAACCCTCATACATAGCCTTATTAGACTCAATATTGACAAGCTGAGCCTTACGGCAATAATCTTCAATCCCTTCGGGCTTACCAAAACCTTTGGTTATGGAAGCATCATAACGATCGGGAGCTGCATTAAAAGCATTTTGGCCAAAATAGTGTTTGTTCCACATTTCATCACGAGGCCACCAGTTCTCCTTAGGCATAAACTTCTTAAAACTTTCAAAGGTAGGAACTACAGCTGTACCAATTTCCGTACGGAATCCCCAGCCACGCGCCGGATCTCCTTCCAAGCCATCAGGATATTTAGTAAAATAAAAGCGGGGTTCAAATGCTCCCCACGGACCACTACCGGTCAAGCCCTGAGCATGAGAGTTTGCTTGAAAATAACGATCACCTCCATCAAAAGTCCTGATATTTTCCGCCATCCATCCTTCCAAAGGAGGCTGAGGATTGGACTCATTATCGCCACACCACACGGCTATACTAGGGTGATTACGAACACGTTTGATTTTCTCCATCATATTATTATTGAACACATTGAGGTCATAAGGCAAATTCGGATTAGAGTTTATCCAAAAATCGTCCCATACCATAATGCCATATTTATCACATGCCTCGTAGAATTCATCATCTGTAACAGAACCGAGCCAATTACGTATCATATTAAAGTTCATTTCCTTATGCAGACGGATTTTGGTATCATATTCCGCACCACGGCAACGAAGCATATATTCAGACATTCCCCAATTCGCCCCTTTGACAAATACCGGAACATCATTAATATAAACATGGAATGTATTACCTTCTTTATCATAAGAATATTTCTTTATACCAAAAGAAACATCTTTCGTTTCCGAAACCTTTCCATCCACCATCACCTCGAACTTACAATGATAAAGATTGGGGTCTCCATATCCATTCGGCCACCACAGACGCGGCTGGTCTATACACAGTTGTGGGAAATAACGTTTGTCAAACTTCACCTGTTCAGTAGTATGGGCATTCACCTCTAATTCTTTTTGAAAAATAATGTTTCCCGGAGTAATTGTTCCGCGCACCAATACCTTCGTCTTTTCGACCGAGTTATTCTTGACATCAAGCGCCACACTCAAATCAGCTCTGGCACGGGTAGGTAAATTTGTACGTATCCAAGGATCAATTAAAGTAGCTGTTCCCGTATTCGTAAGAAATACCTTATCAGTTATACCACTATTCAACCCCGGCACATAAGGCATCCAATCCCATCCACCACTAGACAAATAGGTAGGGCTGCCCTGATTAGCCAATGGAGTATCAGGTATATGGACAAGTACAGCCAATACATTTTCTTTATCACGATTTACTAGTGAAGTGACATTAAAATGTCCACGATGCATAAACCCATCCAGTTTACCCAATAACGTTCCATTCAGATAGACTTCCGCACGACGGTTTACCCCATTAAAATTCAACCATATCAATTCTTTTGTAAAATCGGCAGGAACACGGAATGTAGTACGATACCAAAAGCTACGGTCGTATTTGTCGCGGTTTACTTGATGAATATTGTCACCAAAGTTAGGATCTTTTTCCAGCCCTGCTATTACATACGAGTTAAAAGCTGTTCCAGGCACAACAGCATCTACCCAGGCAGAAACATTATATCCGTTTTCGCAAAGTGATTTCACATCCGTTCCGACTTCAGCCTGAGGCTTTAATTTCCATCTCATCTGTGGGTTATCGCTATGTAAATATACAGTTTGGGCATGCAGTACTTGCATACATCCCATTAGGGCTAATGCAACCCATGTTTTTTTTACGTTTTTCATATTATAGTCTTTTCATATTTATCAATCATCTATTCCTCTTTTTGCACTTGAAAATGAAACAAGGTACAATGTTCATAAGCTTTCTCCGGTAACACTAGGCAGGAAGGAAAATCCGAATGAGAAGGAGTATCCGGATAAAACTGTGTTTCCAAACAGACGGCTGTATCCGGTCGTTCATAATATCCCGCTGTATACAAAAGAACAGCAGGCAAATCTGTCATCACTGTCATATTTCGTCCTGTAACAGGTTCGTATAAAGAGGCAGCCTCTAACATCTCCACAGATATTTCATCTTTCAATATATAGCAATGATTATATCCTTTATTCCAAAGTAATTGCTCATGGTCAGCATACAGGTCTGTACCTATTGGTTTTAGGGAAGTAAAGTCAAATGGCGTATTTTTAACATTCATTCTTTTTCCCGTAGGAATAAATGCCGGGGTAGTATCCAATATCCGGTCGGCCGGAATATGCAACCGATGCTCCGTTATCTTTTTTCCCTTACCACACAAATTGAAATATGCATGATTTGTCATATTGATGTAAGTAGCACAGTCAGTTTCCGCATAATGCCGTACAGAAAGTTCATTGTCCTCATTGAAACGATAGTCTGTTATCACGCGGATATTTCCCGGAAAACCTCCTTCTCCGTCTGGCGAATACAGACTAAAACGGATGCCATCCGGTAATTCTTCCCACTGCCACACCTTGTTATGAAAGCCAGAAAAACCGCCATGATTGGTGTTATTCCCATCATTAGCCTCCAAATGGAAGGTTTTCCTATCTATTGTAAAAGAAGCATCGGCTATACGATTTGCAAATCTGCCGATGGTTGCCCCCATATAATAAGAATCTTCCAAATAACCGGCCAAGGAATCATAACCAATCAGCACATTGTCCAATGCTCCTTGAACATCAGGTACTGAAGCTGTAATCCAACGAGCCCCCCAATTCGTGAATTCCATATAGACTCCTGAAGAATTCATCACAGTAAATCGTAATACAGGTTCTCCGTCAGAGGTATAAGTTTCTATTTTATGTGCTATTTTCATATTATTCCAGATTTCAGAAAAATTAAAAGCATCAGGTAGGAAGCAGATGTTTCCTCCTGATGCTTCTAATTTATATGGATAGAAACAATTTATTTGCTATATCCCGGATTCTGGTCTTCAGGGCCGAATGCATCATTTGTTTTAATTTCAGTATCAGGAATAGGATAGCGCTTATGGAAATCTTGAATTGTTCCTGATTCTTTTGCCCAACGGTTACGTTCTTTTATCAATTCTACAAATTTATTAGTACGAAGCAAATCAATACGTCTCCAGCCTTCGAAGCAAAGTTCACGCAAACGTTCATCCATTACCTTATCACGGAATTCATCTTTGCTCATTCCCGAATTCCATTTCTTATCTTCTGGCAAGTTTCCTCCCCATGCACGAGTACGAATTTGATTATTTACGATCTGTACAGCTTCCGAAGTCTGTCCTAATTCATTCAGACATTCAGCATGCAATAATAATACATCAGCATAACGAATCATTGAAAAGTTCTTACCAGAATTCCACATATTATTAATGCCAAGCCCTGAAAGAATATCTGTACGATAGTCTTCATATTTCTTTATATGTGGTTCCAATTCATCTGTAGTTCCCGTCCATTGAGTCTTTGACAAATCAGGAGTTACATATTCAAATGTACCATCCTCCGAATATTTATTAGTATAATACGTAAAATCATAACGCAATGCTTCTTCTTTACGCAAATCTCCATCTTCCCAAATGCCACCTTCTTCTACTGTCTTATAAGCAAAAGGAGTCGGAACTAGAAAATCGTAACCAGAGAAAGAGCATCCCTGACCAAACCAAGAGTCACATGCACGAGAACCACAATCAAACTCCCAATAATTACAATCAGGATATACATTATTAAATTGCAACTCAAACAATGACTCTTTTGTATTAGGATTATCATAACGATACAAGTCAGCATAATCATTTAGTAATTCATATCGTCCCATATTGATAATAGTCTTAAAACATTCATCAGCCTTGGCAAAATCCCGCAATCCTGTCTCTTCCGGAGCTGCCATATAAGCCTTTCCTAACATAGCCCATGCAGCCCCAACAGTAGCACGCTGCGGTTCACTATTATAAGACTCAGGCAAATTATTGGTAGCAGTAATAAAATCATTAATAATATATTCCCATACAGTTTTTAAAGGTTGACGTCCCAAGCCCAATTCATCAGTACGGTTCATATCTATCACAGGGATTTCACCCCAATACATACTTAATTCAAACATTAATAAACCACGAATAAAGCATGCCTCTCCCATCAACTGTTTAGCACGTTCCGGTTCTTCAGTGGTCATACCCAATGCATATATAGCTTTAGCAGCTGAAACGACAGCCGGCCAACGGTTGTTCCAAATAGAACTAACCTGAGTAGATGTAGGATTCAACTGTCCATTATATTTATCCATACCAGCTTGATCTCCTGAAGAAATCAACTGATAATTACCCTGCTGTGTTTCATCTGTCCCCAAATAAGGCATCAATCCATTACGCCCTTCTTTACAGCCCCTATAACTCTTATACAATCCAAGAACTAAAGGTTCTACATTATCTATTTTTTCAAATACTTGTTCCTCAGTCAAAGATCCCGTAGGTTCTACTTGCAGAAAGTCTGAGCAAGAAGAAGTATTCAGTGCAAAGGACAAAGCCAAAGCATATATCGCACTATATCTATATATCTTTTTCATTGTTGTGTTTTCTTTTAAAATTAGACTATTTATTCTATCCTTCCATTAAAAAGCCAAATTAAGACCAAAAGTATACATACGTGTAGGAGGATACCAATCACCGGTTTCCGGATCATAACCATTATAATTAGTTAAACAAAAAAGATTAGAACCGGTGGCATAAACACGCAGGTTAGTCAGTTTCAGAGCATTTATCACTTTAGTCGGGAAAGTATAGGCCAATGTCAAAGCAGACAAACGCAAGAAAGAAGCTTTCTGCACACTAAAATCCATAGAACTTGCACCATAATGATTATAATCAAAGCCAGCCAACACACGTGGAAATTCAGCATCTGTATTTTCAGGAGTCCAACGATCCAACAAATCCGTTGATGCGACTCCAGATCCAGTACTTCCAATCAAAGTTTCATACCAAGGGCTCAATTTTTTAGCCCCATAAGAATAACTGAAGACTGCATTTAAAGACAATCCCTTCCAAGAAAAATCTGTAGAAAAACCGCCATAAAACTTAGGATCAGTGGAACCAATTACAACACGGTCATTTTGATCTATCTGTCCATTATTATCATAATCCAATGGATACAAATCACCGGGATTCACATTATATCCATTCCAATTTATTTTATTCAAACGATCCATATCAATTTCTTGGGCAATTCCACCTGTTTTCCAAATATAAATTGTGTTACGAGACTCACCAAGGAATAAATTACCTTCTTTTTGAATATTACGATCACTATCTACATTATATACAACATCATTATCACCATATAATCGAGTTACCTTATTTTTATCCATAGACAATGTAGCTGCAAAATTCCATTCAAAATCTTTAGCTCTTACCAAATTGGCATTCAAAGCAAATTCCAAACCTTTGTTTTCAATCGCACCTATATTTTCAATAGTACTACTGAAACCAGTAGTCGTAGGTAACGAATGACTCATTAACAAATCCTTATTTTTTATCAAGAAAGCATCAACAGACAAACGTACTCTATTCTGTAAGAAAGCCATATCTACTCCTAAATTCCATTGTTTTTGTTTCTCCCAACTAATATCCGGAGTACCACGTCGCCCATTGGAAACAAAAGAATTTGTATAACCTGTATCGGAAGTACCCGTATAGCTGACATTATATAAAGATAAATAGGCAAAATCATCAATATTCTGATTACCAACAATACCAAAACCGGCACGTAACTTTAACTGATCAAAAATTGTCTGATTTTTCATGAACTTTTCTTCTGTAATATTCCAAGCTGCAGACACAGACGGGAAAATACCCCACTGATTTCCTTTAGCAAATTTAGAAGAACCGTCGTAACGCGCAGTCGCCGTTAATAAATATTTACCCGCATAGTTATAGTTAACACGAGCGATATAAGATAATAATGTTTGCTCGGACCAAGCTGTACTTAAGCCACGCTGATCTTTTTTATAACCAGATCCCAAACTATGATATCCAAATAAATTAGTGCCAAACCCTGTTGCCGTAGCATTAATATAATTATACGTAGTCCGTGTAGCACTGGTACCAACCATCGCATTCAACTTATGTTTGCCAAAAGAGACTTCATAAGACAATGAATTATCCCATTGCCATACAGTACGTGTATCTCTATCATCTTTGGCTTCCCCTTGTGTTCCATAACGTTCCGACTCATAAATATCATTCGGGGTATATTTATTCTGCTGCTTCTGAGCATAATCAATAGAGAAAGTAGAACGCAAGTTCAATCCTTCAATAGGATTGATATTAATATAATTAGAACTCAACAAACGATTATACACCAAATCATTATCAACTTTCAAAGATCGTAACGGATTAAAATTATTTTGATCAAAAATACCTTGCCAATTTAAAGTTTCAATCTCATCAGAAATTTCCAACATCGGATTAGCACAACGTGCACGATTCATTACTCCATCATCAACCAACGTGTTCTCGGTACGTGTAAAAGTTGTATTAGTACCTACTTTCAGCCAGGATTTAATCTGTTGATCCGCATTAATACGTCCTGTGTATTTTTCTTGTTCAGACTTTTCAATTACACCTTTATTATCTGTATAACCAAAACTAATATAATAAGAACCTTTATCATTGCCATTCGAAAGACTTACTACATGATTGTGTTGTACTCCAGTACGGCTCACAGCATCCAGCCAATCATAATTTTTATTATTGTCGTAAGCATCGAATTCATAATCAGCAAAAGCAGTATTCGATCCCATTATCACATCATTGACATAAGCATTGACATCCCCGTCAGGATTTGTTTGCATATAACCATTCGTATAAGCTTCCTTTCTAAGTTCAAATAATTGACGGGTATTCATTGTTTTTGGAGTATTAGCGTAGGTCTGAAAGCCAATCCAGCCATCATAAGAAACTTTACCTTCGCCTTTTTTACCCTTCTTTGTTGTAATAACAACAACACCATTGGAACCACGTGAACCATACAGAGCTGTAGCTGATGCATCTTTCAAGACCTCAATAGAAGCCACATCATTCAAATTGACCGCATTAAATCCAGAGAATGAATTATCCATAACCATACCATCTATGACATAAATAGGGTCCGTAGATCCATTTATGGTATTAATACCACGAATTTTAATAGATGCATCATCCGTAGGACGTGTAGGCTGAGAAATGAACACACCTGCAACACGGCCTTGAAGAGCCTGATTTACATTCGTCACCGGTTTTTCTTCCAAAACTTTAGAACTGACACTGGCAACAGCTCCTGTCAAATCACTCTTCTTCATCGAAGTACCTACAACAACCACTTCGTCTAATGTTTCAGTATCTTCCGCCATCACCACTTTAACAGGCTGATTACCCATTACTTTTACATCTTGGGCAACATATCCTATATAAGAAATATGTAATGTTTCCCCTTTCTGAACTGATAATGTAAAGTTGCCATCAAAATCGGTAATAGTTCCATTGGTTGTACCTTTTACCACTACACTTGCACCAATGATAGGTTCGGATGTAACATCCACCACCTGTCCTGTAACCGTTATGTTCTGTGCCAACATATTACAGCAACAAAACATGATAAGGATTAAATTAATAAGCCTAATTCTTTTCATAATTTGTAAATTTAAGTACGATTTAAAGTTTATATTGGTTTATTCTTCCACTTTGAAAATTGCGACATCATATGCAGGAACCGTTACGTCCAGGTTAGTTTTAGCAGTACTTTCAATGCCACTCCATAATTCTTTCAACCTATATTCCTTTGACGAATCCAACCCTAGACGCTCTAAAGCTGTAGTCATCTTCAACTCTTGATCCATATAGTTGAACACAGCATAATAAGCCTTACCATCCTTATCCATGCGTACAAACTGATTTTCTGACTTTTCACCATTTCCATCTACAGGATGAAAAGATTCCCCATTGGCTATGGCATTGATCTCAGCATTCGTCAAATATTTCATCGCTTTCTCTTTCACCTCTTTAGAACCGCCTTTGCTGAAATCATCTCCAGCAATGAAAATTCCAGTGATAACCCCCGAAGTGACACGCGCTCTGTTCTCACCATCTGTAGCATCACGCAATACAATATGGTCAGGATCATTAAACTGATAAACCTTATCCTGCCACCAACCGTATGAAAGTGCATTTAAGGTATATTCGGTATCCTTCATCTTGTTCCATGCATCACACGCAATTCTTCTGGACTGAGCATAATGAGCAGGAAAAACAGGAGAAATAGAAAGATTGATATACATATCACCAAAATATTTGTCAAGCAATTGCATTCCATAGTTGTATCCCTGAATACCTGTTTGTATTTCCGGATTATACCATTTGTCGGCTTCCATTGCTCCATGTGTCATAAAGTCCATTTTCACATATTCAAAGCCAGCCCGATGGAATAGCTCCGATGTGTGTTTCATCATAGCTTCAATAGCCGGATGAGTAGGATCAACAGCATAAGCTCCGTCTAATTCCTGCGGTTTCCCATTTGCATAGAGATATACATCTTTATATTTATATCCCGGCATTTCTTTTATTTCACGTTCAGGATTTTTAGCCCAATCAGTAAACGGAGTCCAATAAACGCCGGCTACCTGACCGTTTGCCTTACATTTATCCACAAAAGCTTTCAACTCCTCTTCTGAAAAACTGTTCCAACCAGAATCCAAACCTGTATAAACCAAATTATCCGAATTCACAAAATGACGGGACTGCAAATTCTCTTTGTAAAAATCAGAAACTTCCAATGCTTTCGGATAGGTCAGATTAAATTGCAATGCTCCCCAGCTGTTCCAGCCAAAAGGAACAGCTTTACCCCAAGCTTTGGGCGGAGCAATCACAGCATTAGCCTGAGCGTATTCTTCCATACCTCCACGCCAGTCTTCAAAAAATCCTACTAAAATTTTAGGTGACTTGATTTTTGTACCTTTCAATGCACCGTGAGGTTTCGAGTCACGTGTTGTCTTATCGGCAATACCGCCATAACATACCAACGAACCTACATTATATATATTACCTTTACCTATTGTTATACCTGTTTTCCAAGAATCATGTTCTACAGAACCTACCACCACAGCTTCACGGTCATCATTATTAAATATGGCAGTGACTTCATAACTAGTCAGTTCTGTAAATGTGAGCGGATGAGATTGATATCTGATCCAACAGTCATTATCGAAAGGAATGAAAAGCGCACGATTATTTTCTCCCTGGTTCAATACTTCAGGCATTCGGTCCACATTGACCGGTGCCATATAATTCGAAGCTATTTCAGTCGTACTCTCCAAAGTGAAATCTGTCAGCACATAATCCTTTGCCGGATATACATAAAAAGATTGAACCAGTGCAGGCAGATTATTCCCGGTATAAGTCACCTCATAATGATACCCTTCTCCAAAATAATCATTGATTTTTTTTGTAGAAACATGATGCTTTGCATAATCACGAGTCGAAACAACACTGTCTGCCAACTTATAAGCTGCATATACATTATCATAAATAAGCTTAGAGCCTTTGCTGATATCAATACCATTAGCGTGAGCATCATACTCCAAAGACCATTCACCTACATTTAGATTTGCATTTTCAGTACACCCGGATAAAATAAGACCGGAAACGCCCAATGCAGAAACACAGAGAAACAATGATTTTAAAGTTAACCAATTATTCTTCATAATATTATTAGTTTGTCAAAGAGATAAATCTACTTAAGGTTTGCTTTACTGTCCGGAATTCTTTTCCTTTCAAGCATGGTCAAAAGTAGGCATATCTTGACAACCTGTTAATATACAAACGCTGCAATAAATAGGATTTTTGCAGCAATGACGCATCTGCACCCGCAGAATCCGCAAATGCATCATTTTTTGCTGCATTTCTTTCAATCAGAGATTCCCGTCAGATCTATTTTAACTTTTTCCTTGGATGTTTGATACTGTTTCTCAAACTCTTTCGGAGTCATTCCAAATTGTTTTAAAAATAATTTGCTGAAGTAAGATGAAGAGTTTATTCCTACCATATAACAGATATCCCCAATACGATACTTACCTTCCTGAATCAGTTCGGCTGCTTTTTTCAAACGGATCAACCGGATGAAATCTATGGGTGAAAGATTAAATAGAATCTTTATTTTCCTCAACAAGCTGGAACGGCTCATACATAAGATATCAGCCATACGTTCCACATTGAAATTTTCATCCGAGATATTCTCTTGAATCACATTGATCACTTTATTCATAAACTCCTCATCCGCCTTGTTCATCTGCATATTATGCACAGGGAAAAAAGGACGTTTGGAGAATGCCTCACGCTCTTTCCTTCGATTACTGAGTAAAGATAAAATCTGAGTCTTCAAATAGTTGAAAGAAAAAGGCTTTTCCACATAAGCTTCTGCTCCTATCTTCAATCCGTTAATCTTACTCTCCAAATCGTTCTTGGCGGTAAGGAAAATAACCGGAATATGGCACAAATCAATATCCGCCTTTATTTCCTTACATAATTCATAGCCATTCATCACCGGCATCATTATATCACTGATAACCAAATCTATGTGATTACTACGTAAAATATCCAACGCTTCCTGCCCATTCACAGCGGTTTCTACTGTAAACAAGGCTTCCAATCGTTCAAAGATAAAAGATCTCATGCTTTCATTGTCCTCTACTAACAATAAAGTATAACCTTTCATCTGGTCTGTTTCTGTTGATGTTTCCTCATCCAATACTTCTATATTTTGCTCAACGACCTTCTCTATTTGCTGCCTTACTTCCTCCTTATTCAAAGGAATGGTCAAAACAAATGTATTCTCCGGTTGTTCTATATCCAAATAAAGCCTGCCTTTATGCAAAGTGGCTAGCGAACGAGCTAAAGGTAACCCTATGCCTACTCCCATCCGAACTGTATCCTTCTTCTTTTCTACCTGATAAAAGGGTTCAAAAATCTGCTGGCTGGACGCTTCAGGTATCTTTTCTCCATCACTGACAACACGAACTGTAAAATCTGCTCCATCTTGGAATAAATCTATCATAATGGTATGACGGGCATATTTCAAAGCATTATTCAACAAATTACTCAATACTTTTGTGATAGCCTCCTTATCTATGGCAGCCATAATTCTTTCTTGGGGAATATGTTGCAATAACTCTTTCTGCTTTTGCAGAATAGTAGGCTCAAAACGAGTAATCGTTTCATTCAGCAATGCCGTTACATCAACCGTTTCAAATTTCAATTCAAATTTACTCGCTCCTATTTTTTGAAAATCAAGCAGCTGGCCGGTCAGGTCTAATAATCTCTTGGTATTCTGCCCGATTACTTTCAAATTTTTGTTCAATTTCTGATCCTTGATATCCATTTCCTCAATGGCTTCCAATGGACCATTAATCAATGTCAAGGGCGTGCGCACCTCATGAGCTATCTCAGTAAAGAAACTGACTTTTGATTCATAGAGTTCTTTCTCTTTCTCAACTTCAAATAACTTCTGCTTTTCTTCCATCTGTTTCTCTTTACGTCTTTTATACCAGAAGAACCAACAAAGTACAACACAGATTCCCCAGATAATATACAGGAAATAAGCCCAAACCGACTGCCACCAAGGAGGCAGAATAACAATAGATAAAGACCGGGTAGCATAGGGACCTTCTTTGACACTATTGGTAGCCCGAACCTGTAAAGTATAATTTCCCGGAGGCAATTTTGCATAAGAGATATTCTGATTACTTGCCGCTCTTATCCAATCTTTATCCAACGGAACCAACTTATAATAGTATTGATTGGATTCCGTAGTAGAATAACTTAATAAAGCAACATCAAAACTAATATTTGACTGATCATAAGGCAATACGATTTCATCCGTATGTTCTATACACTTTTTCAAAGGAGAATTAGGAGTATGAACTGTTATCTCCTGATTATAAATACTGAATTTTGAGATATAAACAGGTGGCAAGAAATTGATTTTTTCCGAAGAATTAGGATCAAATGCAATCAATCCGTCTATACCGCCAAAATAAAACTTACCATCCTCCCCCTTCAAAGCTGACTTATAATTAAACTGATTCCCTAACAAACCATCCTTAGTAGTATATACCCGCACGTCCTTCGATTCCGGATTAAACCTGACCAGCCCCCGATTTGTCCCGAACCATAAATTTGATTGCTCATCTTCCAATATCTTATAAGCCACATCATCCGGCAAACCGTCTTTAATGGAAAAAGAGGTAAAATCATCCGTTTGAGAATTGTAACGACAAATTCCACCACGATCAGTGGAAATCCAAATCCGCCCTTTACTATCCTGCATTACCGAACTGACAGAATTGGATCCCAATGTATTCTCCTTACCTTCCTCATAAGTATACTTTTTAAAGCTATTCTTTCCCGGATCATGCTTCCATAACCCGCTTCCCATGGAAGCGAACCATATCATTCCATCCTTATCTTGAAATGCATCGAAAATCCAATCAAAACCCACTTCTTCCACCTTTTCAAAATGAAAACTTGCAGGAGCCGCTTTATAAAGTCCCCAACCAGTGCCAATCCACTTATATCCTGCCTCATCTATAAAGAAAGTATAAACACTTCCTTCTCCTATATTCAACTCCTCAGGAGTATAATGATAAACTTTATTCTCTGGCAACTGAATCACATCCAATCCTTGTTTGAACAAACCACAAAACAGTTGGTTTCCTTTAACAAACATCCCCAAAGTAACCATATGACTCCTTTTATCATCATCATCTAACCTCAATCGGTTTACCTGTCCAGAAGCAATATCCAATATATTAATTCCATCGTCTTCAGTTCCAACCCATATATTGCCCTTATTATCAGAAGCTATTTCCCTTATCCGTTTTGTGGTCAACGAACGCCCATCACTTCCAGGTACATATTTATCAAATAACAAGTCATGATGAGGCAGATAATTCACTCCGCCAAACATGGTTCCCAGCCAAATTCCCCCTTCCCGATCTTGATAAATAGTATAAATAATCTTATCCGACAGACTGAACGAACGCATCAAATCTTGTTTCAAATGAACTCTTTTATTCTTCCTCTCATTCACAACAAATAAGCCTTCATGAGTTCCCACCCACAGTTCATCGTCAAAACAAGCCACATTACGTACAAATGTATGGTTAGCCTCAGGTATATCTATTTTTACAAGCTGATTCGTACTGGGATTATATTTCATCAATTCCCCTTCATGAATAGCCATTGCAATCCAATCACCATAATTACAAATAGAATTAATATTCTTTCCCTTTAACGAACGCCCGGTTTTATCAACACAATATTGTTCAAATTTATCCGTATTTCTATCATATCGAAAAAGTCCGACCCCCCATGTACCAACCCAGACATCACCATCAGGGCGTACCAAAATACAATCCGGAGCTTCTGTTTTAAAATGCTCTTTGTTGGTTACTTCATAAAAATAAAGTTTCTCATCCTTATAGCGAAAAACTCCCTGATCAGGAATCACAATCCAAATATTACCAATAGAATCCGCCACAATATTAGATACCCAATTATTCATATTCACCCCTTCCTCTGTTTCCATATTCATTGCCGTGAATATATCCAAGGCAGGATTATAACGATAGACTCCTCTATCCGTTCCTACCCATAACTGACGTTCCTTATCTTCAAACAAAGCAGAAATATTATGGTTTCCGGTACCGACTACATAGTCATCACAGTTCATCTGTACAATAGAAGTTCCATCAAAACGGTTCAAACCATTTTTTGTACCAAACCACATAAACCCGTAACTATCCTGAATGATAGCCTTCACATTACTTTGTGATAGTCCATTTTCACCCGTTATATGAGAAAAATAAAAATTGGATAATCCCTTATCAACAGCCTGTAATGTAAATACAACATACAAACAACATAAAATGAGCAAAGTCTTTTTCATAGCCTGTTCAAAATTTGAGCCAAAGATAAAAGAAAAAAAGGATAAATAATGCCAATATAAAAGAAATAGAGGATTGCCCTCTATTACTTTTCACGAATGACCATTACAAATCCCCCACCAGAAGCCATAAACATTTCAATAATATTCTTATTATCCGTATCCATTATTTTATGTTCGTATAAATTAGCATTCTTGTTACTTCTTTTTTTATCCTGAAAAATTTCAATGGTATATTTCTTATCCTGAGGCAGGAAAGAGCAATCCACCTGAATTGTCCTCTCACCCCAAGCGTTCAATCCGCCTATATACCAAGTATTTCCTTTCTGCTTAGCCAACACAGCATATTCGCCCACACAAGCAGCTAAGGGAATCGTCTGATCCCATGAAGTCGGAACTTCCGCTAAATATTTTAAAATATCAGGATACTTACGATACTCATCCGGAGAATCACATAAACAGGCAAATGGTGCGGAAAGTACAACAAACAAGGCCAATTCATGTGAACGAGTCCCCAATGAACTAGGCAACCCCGGATCGATCGGCTTAAATTTTTCCAATGTGCTGTTACGCATCGACCCCGGAGTATAATCAATTCCACCTCCCAACATACGGGCAAAGATACATTGAAGCTGATAATCCGGATTAGAAGTGGTATCCCACTTAAAACACTCCGCACATCGCATGGCTTCATAAGAAAGGATATTAGGATATGCCCGATGAAGTCCGGTAGGCTTGCTGCATCCATGAAAATCCACCATAAGATGCCGCTCAGCACAAGCCTTTGCCAGATTTTCATATTGAGGGATTATTTGAGCATCATCACGATCAAAAAAATCTATTTTCACCCCAACAGCACCCCACTTGCTGATAGAATCCAAATAACAATGCGGATGCTGGAATAAAGTAGCAGCAACAGTCCAAAGCCATACACCTACTTTTTTTTCTTTTCCATAGCGTATCACCTCTTTTATATCAATATTCTTATTCAAATCTGCATGATTAAAAACATTGCTCCAACCGGCATCGACCAGTAGATAAGGTATTTTGTTTTCGGAAGCGAAATCAATATAATACTTGTACATCTGTGTCGAAAGGTTTTGATGACCAGAAGGGAAAGGAGCTTTTTCCAAAATAGCACAATGCCACCATTCCCAAGTTGCTTTACCAGGACGAATCCAATCCGTATCCTTTATTTGTTGGGGCTTGGCCAGTAAGTAAATCATTTCATTAGTCAGTAGTTCCTTATCATCCTTGGCAACAATAGCCATACGCCAAGGAAAAGCATGGTTACCAGCAGTACGTGCTAAATAATTCTCCCTTTCTTTTACCACCGTAATAAAATTTCCCCAACTGCCCATCTCTATTGTTTTAGGATAGGTCGCCCAATAACCTTTCATCTTGCCATCTTCTTTACGAAGATACATACCCGGATAGTTATTTAAATCCGATTCAGCCACCACAACACGCACATTTTGCACCTTGTTTGTAAATAAAGTTGGTGTAATACCATATTTATGTTCTTCTATTTTAGAAATGCCCTCGTAAAGCACATTGCTCAACTCCCAAGCTGTAAAATTAGTTGTTTCAGGTAAAATAACTGCCGGATCATCAGCCAGATTAAAAGAAGCTTCTTCATCAACTACAATCAAAGAATCCTGCTCCGGAAGATTTCCACAAAAACGATATGCCATTCCTTCATTATACATCCGGAATATAACTGAATAACCATCCTTGAATTTCAAGGAAAGTTCATTATAATGGTCTGTTAATTCACGATAATTACCAGCTACCGGATAAACCTTCTCAGAAGTACTACTTGTAGAAGTCCCTACCACTTCACCATTCTTTCCCCATATATTACCATTTTGCATCGTCATACAAATAGCAGAGGGATGAATGACAGACCTACCTTCCAAACTTAAAGAATATTGTAAGACCCTTCCATTCTCTACAGTAAGTACCAATTGCCCGTTTGGGGATGATAATTCATAAACAGACAGCATTTGTGCCTGTGCAAAAATGCACAGACACAATGTTACCAACAAAAGGAAAAAATTCTTTTTTCTCATACAGCACACAAATTACGATGGATTTGTCCACCTTGATGGTTAATGTCCAATTCTCGCACCTTATCCAAAAAATCAATGGCTTTTCCCATTTCACGCAATCCTAAATACCCCAACCCCATCACATAATTACAATGAATGCAGTTACGTTTATCCAAGTCATCTTCCCAAATAGCCAGATCAGGCAGAGAAACAGCAAAATAATCAATCCGACAGTGGTCAAACAAATGCTTCTCACCATGCTTTATCAATTTGTTAAAGCAGCTGCGTGCCTTATCCTCTCTACCCAACGCACGCCATGCCAGACCTTGATAGAAAATCTTATCGGGTTGTTGGTCATTGTAGAAGAAAGCCTGTTGTGGTTCTGAAGAACCAATGGTCGCTTTGGTAAAGCAATCTATAGCTTGTTGCTCATTTCCCAAGCCACGAAACGCCTCACCTTTATAATACCAGATATCATTCTCTTCAGCATTTGCCAATTTTCCCTCACCCAAATTAAATGGATAAGCATCCGTTTCATCCAAAAGAACTAAAGCATCGGCATAGCGTTTTTCACTTAAAGCAATCTTTGCTAATTCTACACGACACAATACATATTGTCCGGTGATTTTTCCTTCTCCTCCTTCCCATGGATGGAAATTACGCGCGGCAATCAATTCTTTTGCTTCAGCATAGCGGCCTGATTGATTATACAAAGTGATACGTTCAATGGAAAGATCATCACGCTGCTCTACTTCGGGCAGATGTGCTTCCAAAAAAGCCAAACGTTCACTATGCGGCCGCCCTAAACGTTTATAAAGTTGATCCAACTCCATTAAGATACGAGAATCGTGCTCATCCAATGCATAAGCTTTTTCCAAAGTTTCCAAGGCTTTCTGCTTGTCATCGCGTTTATTATAATAAGCCAACGACAAATTACGCCATACGGTGGGATATGCCGGATTTATGGCCGCAGAATGTTCCCAACAGGCAATGGCATTGTCATACTGACGGTTAGCATACCAGAAATTACCTAAACTATATGCCGCTTTTGCCCCATGAATATTCAGACGTAAGGCATCTTGAAGAATCAATACTTCTTCTATACGATTCGGGAAACAATATGAATGATTCTCTTTTTCTGCCCGCTGATAATATTCCAATGCTTTACTCTCATCTCCCTTACAGGTATGGAAATATCCCATTGCATAATAAACGACAGGATATATTTCTGTAGTTCCGGTTACATGGCATTCCAGTAAAGATAAAGCTTCCTCATACAATCCGGCAGCAGCAAAATCCAATGCGTATTCTATATATCCGTGCGCCCAACCACGCATCAACTCTTTCATTTCCTCCAACACTTTCACATCCCGGGTTAACAGATAATGTTCAAAACGGCATCCCATATTAAAACGATCTATCTGCAATGATTCAGCTACGAGCGCCAAAGCTTCCTCTTTACGACCCAATTTGCGTAGAATGGAAGTTTTCAACTGACGCGCTTTGTGATTATGCCAATTACGAATCAATGAACGGTCTATCTTGTCCAAAGCACTTTCATACTTTCCTTTACGAGTGTCAAGTTGTGCTAGTGCATAATAAGCCGCATCCTGCCAAGCAGCATTCCATGCCGACTTAAAGAAAGCATCATAAGCCTCATCCCACTTCTGTTGCATCATACAACTCCAGCCCAAATTATAATAAGGTTCACCGTCATAAGGATTCGGATTACGTTCAGTCAAGGTTTCCACCGCTTTCCGGAAATAGCTTTCTGCCATTGCAAATTGTCCTTTACGCATCAACAATAACCCCACCGCATTGTTACAACGTACATCTCCCGGTTCACGCCTTAATGCTTCCATATAATAATCCATCGGATTATAAGTAGCATGGCGATATTGTTCCAAGTGTAGTCCGGTCAAAAACAGTTGTTCAACAGAAGCAATATTCTGAGGATCTTTAGCAGCCTTAGCAGGATCAGGAACCGGCCTGATTTCCGGTTTATCCGCCTGATAAGAAAGCAAAATTTGTCCTTCCTTATCACGAACCTCTGCACATACCTCCTCTTCTTTTAGTCCTTCTGCCGCAAAAGTCGTAATAAACGGTTCTGATGGCGAAATTTGTGTAGTCTTATCCAATAATACAGTGCCTTTAATAGCTTTTACTATAATACGTACTCCACTATTCGCTCCCGTAGTATAAAGCACCAAACGGGCTTTACCTTCCTTTATTTCCAAATTCAACAAAGCATCTTTGGTTGCATTCTTTACATAACCCACTTCACTATAAGGCATAAAATACTGTACCCATGATTTTTCCTCATAGGGCTGTAACCAAGTAAAGTCCGGTTGGTTATCCGTATACATACCGGTCATCAGCTCAATATAAGGTCCGTCCTCATCAGTCAGATTACGATCCCAAGCCTTGCCGAAATCACCATTTCCCCACGTCCATTGTTTCTTTCCCGGAGAGACATGATGATCGGCCACATGTAGAAGTCCCCCACGAACATCTTCTTCATAGCCACCCACAAAATCATATTTAGACTTGATAGCCATATATGATGTAGGAACCGGAATATTCTTATATTTAGAGATATCCACACCAGCAGAATAATCTTGTTTATAATAAACTCCTGTAGCAATAGGGAAAGAAGAAACATCGCGCTTGCCGTGATCAAACACCGCATTTACATCAGGTGGAAATACCGAATGATAATGGTCATTGACTACTACTGCAGGATTAGCCCACCACAAAAAAGTCTGAGGAAAAGACGTACGATTATAAATCTTCACTTTTATTTCTATATAAGCTTTGCCCGGATAAAGCGTAAATCCCTGCATACCTTTGGTGCGGAACATTCTTTCCACTTCATTACACCATATGGTCTTACTGCCGTCCGCATTTTCCTCTATCAAAAAATCAGTAGGCAAAAAAGTAGAAGGACGGTGATGCTGAGGCCAGTTAAATTCGATGCCTCCAGAAATCCAAGGTCCTGTCAATCCCACCAATGCCGGTTTCACAACTTGGTTGTAATAAACAAAATGACGTTTTTTCACCTTATCATAAGCCATGTGTATACGACCACCCAACTCGGGAAGTATCATCACCTTGATGTATTCATTCTCGATAAACAATGCATGATACCTCTTGTCTGCTTTTTTATCTGAAATCTTCTCTACCACCGGATAAGGATAGACTGATCCGCAACTTCCCTGATAAACCCTTTTTTCAAGAAAAATAGGATTCTTCTCTTCCTTTCCTATCTCATAGGTAGGAAGCATGATATCTTCTTCCCATGCACGTACCTCATTACCCTGTACAGTACTTTGAATTAAATATTGAGTTATTTTTTCCATAATAAATGATTGTTATTTCACTAATTCCTTTTCTATCTCTTCCAAACTCTTCCCTTTCGTTTCCGGCAACCGGAATACAACAAAAATTCCTCCACCCAGACAAATCAATCCATACAACCAGAATGTTCCGGCAGCTCCCAAGCCACTATTTAACATTGGGAAAGTATAAGTCAGGATAAAGCAAGCCGCCCACAAAGCAAAGGTGCAGACGGACATGGCAACACCACGGATGCGGTTCGGGAAGATTTCGGATATAATGACCCACATCACTGTAGCCAAAGTCATGGCATAACAGGCAATAGCCATTACGACAATAATCAACAGAACGATTCCGGTGATATGAAAATAATAGGCGGCCCCCATAAAAGAATAGATTATTGCCAGCCCGAATGAACCGATCAGTGTCAATGCCTTACGTCCCCAGCGATCTACTACAAACATAGCTAGAATAGTAAATATGACATTCGTAATGCCGGTCACCACAATATTCATCAAAACATCAGACACGCCATAACCTGCTGCCATAAATATTTCCTGTGCATAGTTAAAAATAACATTAATGCCACACCATTGCTGCAAAATAGCCATGACAATACCTATAGTCAATACTTTATACATAGCAGGATTTAATAATTGACGACAACCTCCTTCTTGCGTCTGGCAGGCTGAAGCAGCTTCTATAGCAGCCAACTCGGTAACAGCATATTCCTTTCCTCCCATACGAGTAAAAACCTTGAGTGCCGACTCCCGCTTTCCCGAAGAGGCTAACCAACGAGGACTTTCCGGTAATATAAAACTAAAAACAAAGAACAAAGCGGCCGGGACAGTCATTGCCCAAAACATCCAGCGCCATCCCATCTGTCCGTTCCATGATTCACGGATCATTTCATGAGTAGCTCCTAATGCCACAGGCTCAGCTATCTGCCAGTTGACTATCTGAGAAGTCAGAATGCCTAATACCACCGTCAATTGATTGATAGATACAAACCGTCCGCGCAGATGCGCCGGAGCTATTTCTGCTATATACATAGGTGACAAACTGGAAGCGATACCGATAGCAAAACCTCCTATCAGACGAAATACATTAAATAAAGTAAAGGAATGGACAGCCCCCGTACCAACAGCCGTACAAATAAATAATCCTGCCGCCAGAATCAAAATAGGTTTGCGCCCCAGACGGTCACTCAGTTTGCCGGCACTTAGCGCCCCAAACAAACAGCCAATCAAGGCACTGCTCATAGCCCAACCCTGCATGACGGGATTACCGGCTATACCGAAATATTGTTCATAGAAAGGTTTGGCTCCTCCGATTACGACCCAGTCATATCCAAACAGGAAACCTCCCATAGCGGAAATCAAAGCAATAAGGAATAGATAAAAATTAGATTGTGTTTTCATGGTTATCAACTATTAGTTATTTTTTATAATGCAAAGTAACAAAGATTCAAGGGTTTAAGAAATAGAAAAAATTACTTAGGACATGGACAATATTACTATTTTTATTTTGCAAGTTACTTTATCATAAAACAAGGACTACACCTCAATATACTGAGATGTAATCCTCAATCAAGCTATGCAAAGCAATCTATTTTTTACAACAATTCCAGCAAATCTCCACGTTTCATATCCACCGTTATCAAACCTTTTGCATCAGGATTTGCAATTGCCTCCTTACTATTTAAAAGCACTCTATATTTTTTCCCTTGAGGAATTTTCACTTTTAAAACCTGATCAGCAGTAGCTTTTAAAGAAGCTTTATTAATGACAGCATTCGTCCACTCAGCAGTCGCTTCAGCTCCTCCCTTTAAACATAGACCTTTAAAACCACCATCTTTCCATTCAATAGGCAAACAAGGTAAGAATTCTACATAACCCTCATGATTCTGTATTAGCATTTCTGCCATACCAGCTGTACCGGCAGGATTCCCATCAAACGAATAAATATCACCTTCCGCCCCAGCAATGCCACCTGGAGATACAGTCATTAAATTTTCACGTGAAAGCTTACCTTGTAATAATTGGACGCTCTTATACGCTTCCTGCGCATCTTTCAACCGGGCATACATACAAATCATATTAGCACGACTCCACTCTGTATCTTCCCAGTTCTCGGCAGACAAGCGATTTTCAATGGTCTTGCGGGCAGCTTCCGCCAGTTCAGGAGTCTTCTCCAAAGTAATCTGAGAGAAAGGATACAAAGCCAGCAGATGAGAGGTGTGGCGATGGTTGGGATGTGCTTCTTCGAAATCTTCAAACCACTCGCGGATAGCGCCATTGGCACGCAACTGGATGGGAGGAAGTTGGACAATAGCGGTACGCAGGCTATCGGCAAACTCGCGGTCGGTATCTAATATTTCTGAAGCCTGAACACAATTCGACAAGATCTCGTAGGCCAATTCACGGTCACAGGCAGGCATCATGGAGGCAACCATTTCTTCACCGCCTACTGTACGGAACCAGTTTTCGGGTGAGATGCTCGGCCCTGTCATCAGATAACCACTCTTCGGGTCTTTTGCCAAGAAATCCAAAATGAACTGTGCATTACCTTTCAAAAGCGGATAGGCAGTTTCGGCCAGATATTGCTTGTCCTGTGTAAATTCGTATTGTGTCCAAAGATGAGAAGCAATCCATGAGCCTGCCATAGGAAACAGTCCCCAAATAATCGTGCTGGATGCAGGAGTATATCCCCAAACATTAGCGGTGGTATGGGCAGTCCAACCTTTACATCCATAGACCACTTCGGCAGTCTTTGCACCGTGATGCGCCAAATCCTTAATATAGGTAAACAGGGGGGCATTACATTCGACAAGATTGCCGACATTGGCTGCCCAATAATTCTGTTCTGTATTGATATCCAGATGATAGTCATTGGTCCAGCCCATGTTGCACGCCTTGTTGTCATTGAAGAAACCCTGCAAGGCAATGGGCAATGGAGAGTTTTCACGAGAACTGGCAATGGTGAGGTAACGGCCATACTGGAAGAACAAGGCATCCAAACCAGTATCAGTCTTGCCTTCCTTCACTTGTTTCCAACGAACATCCGTAGGCAACGCGCGGTTAGCGTCCTGCCCGAAATGAATAGAAACACGATTATACAACGTGTTATAATCCTTTATATGCGCCTGCTTCAATTCATCATAAGATTTAGCTATAGCCTTCTTCACGCCATCAGCACAAAGCTTCTTGTAATCAGGACTTTTATAATCGGTACGCACATCAACAATCAAAGTCACGGCATCAGCTTCTTTTATACCTACTCCAGACTGTTCCATCTTTACCTCTCCATTATCAGCCAAAACGGCTATTCTCCCTTCAAAACAGACTCCGCCCGGACCATGCAAGGGAAAATCTACTTTTCCGGTAAATACCAATTGGTTATCTTCTACAGAAAGATCGGCTTGACGCATCAAATCCAATCCCATATTCATAGTAATGGACTTTTGCTTATCAGCGGTCAAGCGGAGTACGAGAACATTATCCGGGTTTGTAGCAAAATACTCACGTTTATAGTTCACACCGCCGGAGTTGAAAGAAACGCTGCTGATAGCCTCATCCAAGCTTAACGAACGGCGGTAGCCGGTTACTTTACCTTCGGGGTAAATGAATTGCATCTTCAAATCTCCAATGGGAAGATGAGTTCCGAAAGAAGTCTGGTTGCCATGAAGATTATCTCCGGCTATACGGTTTCCTTCCGATAGTTTTCCCTCAAAGAACAACTTTCTGAGCTGGTTCATTTTCTCTCGCCCGAAAGGTTTGTTCTGGTTCTCATTGTACTGGCCGGACCACATTGTCGATTCATTCAATGCCAGTTTCTCTTCCTCTATTCCACCATAAGTCATAGCTCCCAAACGCCCATTACCGATAGGTAAAGATTCCATCCAAACTTTTGCCGGTTGGGCATACCACAATTCTGTAGTTCCACAGGAATCTGTTGCACTCTGGCATCCGGAAAGGGCCAAAGCCATTGCTGCTAAATAAGTCTTAAAATGTTTCATATTTTTCATGATTAATAGTTTCTTCTGAAACAAAAGTAGATATACCTCTCCCATTAGGTAGAGAAAAACTCGCCATTTTTAGACTCTTTTGCTTCAATCGTAACCTATAAAAGGGAGTTATTCAACATTTAGAAATCTTTCCCGGCACAAATTCCAATACTTCACCATTTGTTATCATTTTCCCGGTGAGGCAGTCATTACAAACTCCAACGTTCCGCCATTCATAATATCCTGATGAGTAATATAATTCTTTGTATATTTCTTGCCATTCAGTCTCATGGAACGGATATAAATCTCATTGTGCTCTTTGCGTGGGGCCTTAATGGTAAAAGTCTTTCCATCAGGCAACTGAATAACCGCTTCCTCCAACATAGGAGTACCGATAATATACTTCCCGCTAACCGGATTTACCGGATAAAAGCCAAGTGCGCCAAACACATACCAGGCAGACATTTCCCCGCAATCATCATTACCGGCATAACCTGAAGAGGAATCATTATACAGTTCATTCATGATATGTGCCACATATTTTTGTGTTTTCCAAGGTTCTCCCGCACACGCATACAGATAAGCCACATGATGGCTCGGCTCATTGCCATGCGCATATTGCCCTACAAAACCGGAAGCATTGTCATTCAGTTCACCACTTTGGTGATTGACTGTGAAAAAGGTATCCAACTTTGCCGTAAAAGCTTTGTTTCCCCCTGTCAGTGAAATCAAGTCAGGTATATTCTGGGGTACATACCAGAAGTATTGCCAGGCATTCCCCTCAGTGAAAGGGTAGCCACCATTGGCTCCATACTTATAAGGATCGAAAGGCTCCATCCATTCTCCTTTCTTATTTTTCGGTTGAAAGAATTTTGTTTCTGCATTAAATAAATTCCTGTAAAAAGCAGAACGCTTCATAAAACGCCCATAATCCTCCTCTTTCCCTAATTTCCGGGCCAACAGTGCAACACACCAATCATCAAAAGCTTGTTCTAAAGTAATAGAAACAGATTGTGTTTGAATATCCTCAGGCATGTATCCATATTTCTCCCATACTTCAAAAGGAAAGTTCGGATGAGATACGATGGAACTGCTATGAACCGCTTCATAAGCCTTTTCCGCATCCACTCCTGCAACACCTTTCAGCACAGCATCCACAATGACAGGAATGGAGTGATTACCAATCATACAATAATTATCCTGCCCCCATAATTGCCATACAGGCAAATAACCATAATAGTCATATTGCCTCATCATGCTTTTAATAAAATCAGGAATGCGGTCGGTATGCAGCAAAGTATAAAGCGGATGAGCTGCTCTGAATGTATCCCATAAAGAAAAAGTGGAATAATGAACTTCATTATCGGCTACCTTACGTGTCGTATAATCGGCAGCCATATATTCACCATTTACATCGCTCATCGTATTAGGTTGTACCATAGTGTGATATAAAGCTGTATAAAAAATCTTTTTCTGCAAACCGGTACCTTGGATGATGACTTTCTTCAATTCTTTCTCCCAGCTGGCTTCGGCAGCAGAAGCAATATGTTCAAAGTTCCATCCGGGAACCTCAGCTGCCATATTCAACCGGGCATTTTCAATGGAAACTGGAGATAAAGCGACTTTACATATCAATTCATTATTCCACTTCTTGTCGAAACAGAATAATCCACACAGTTCTGTACCATTAATGACAGGAGTATTCTCATACCTCCGATTGCCATCATGTAACTGACTGGATAAGATTGGTTGGGAAAATTCAAGATGGAAATATATTTTCCTCAGTTTTGCCCATCCTGTAATAACACGATATCCTTCTACTACTGTAGGAGAAACTACACGGATTTGTGATTGAATAATCCGGCGGTTCCAACTCTCCTTATTTGCCGAATGATCTAAATCCAACCATAATTTCAACTGACCGCCATCAGAATAGATATAGCGATGTACCCCTACATGCACAGAAGCCGTCAACTCCGCTTGAATCTTCTCATCCGTTAATAATACTTGATAATACCCCGGACGCGCCTGTTCGTTTTGATGAGTAAAAGACGATTTCCTTTTATCACTCATGGTAGGAAATAGAAGGATATCTATAAAATCGGAAGCACCGGTTCCGCTTAAACGTGTATGACTGAAACCATAAATAATAGAATCATTATAATCATATCCCGAAGCTTGTGCCCAATCAGGCGCTTCACGAGTATCGGGACTCAGCTGCACCATACCAAAAGGGACAGTAGCTCCTGGATAATTATTCCCAGAAAGACTGGATTGAACAGCACCGGTTCCAATAAACGGATTAACCCAACGAGTTAGATTTTGGGCACTAATACAATTTACAGAAAGAATAAAAACAGCCAATAAATTTGCAAATCTTTTCATCATAGATTTAAGTTTCATTTATTGGCAAAATTAGTATATCCACACTCCCCACACAGATAAATTCTCGTCTATTTTAGCTTCATTTGCTTCATAAAGGCAAGTTTCTTGCCTCATCACCACTAAATATTACCATTATTCCGTTCATCCCAATTCATTTACCGCTAATAATGATTATCCCGACATCTCCAATCCCTCTTAATGTAAAAAAATCATAAATTCAGGAATGTTACTCCAATTACCGTATTCTTTTCACCTATTTTCTTATATTTGTAAATTATTCCATCACACAAACGTAAAAACAAATGGACCAGACCTTACTAAAATACTGGAAAACTTGTCTTCAAGATGCAGAGCGCAAAGCTATTGCTCTCAAAGGACCACGAATCACCCTAAACATTGATGACAAGATACTTAAATTCATTCCTCTCAAAAGTATTCCTGTTATTTTCCCTGATTGGAAAGCAGAAGACAGCAATGAAAAACAAAAAGTAATGATTGCTCCTTGTATTCTTTTGCCCGAATTTGAAAACGGCTGGACTTCCCAATCAGAAAGACCGGAATATCCCTTCTTGATTACTGCCACCATGTTGCCTGACGGCAAACTAACCGTATGCGAGAACGAATCAGACAGAATCCCAATATTTATTCGTAAATTTTTGGAGCCTAATGCAGCCAATGACCGCACTATAGCTTCTCTTTCAAAAGTAGATCAACTACTATCCAATTTTAACACTGAAGAAACAAAATGGGAGGCCTATTGGCAAGCATGCGAGCAGCTTTTCAAGAAAGCAACCGGCAAAACTTTCAGCACAATGAATTACTATGATAATCCAGAAATCATTATCATAAAAGCCTCCGAGCGCAATATGGCACAGCCCATAATCACACTATATGACAAACTCTTAAAAGATGACAATACCACTCCACATCCCCTGTTGAATTTATTAATACAAACAAAATCTGCTAACGCTCTTCCTATTCCAACTAACCGGAAAGTATATTGCAACCAAGAACACTGGGCACAAATGAGCAGCGACTTTCCTTTGTCCATATCTCAACGCGAAACACTAGCAATGTACACAACACCGGAATGTGCTGATATTTTTGTCGTCAACGGTCCTCCGGGAACAGGAAAAACCACTTTTCTGCAAACTGTCATCGCAAACAGACTTGCTCATAACATTCTAAACAATCCGGAAGAGCCGGAAATTATAGTTGCAAGTTCAGCTAATAATCAGGCGATCACCAATATCCTAAAGGATTTCAAAGCGGAAACAACCAATGACACAACACATCCCCGGTTGTCCAACCGCTGGCTACCCGAACTGGATACATTAGGCCTATATCTGTCAGGGAAAAAAGAGCTGCAACAACAGTACAAAATGATGTTCAACCCCAAAGGGGATGGATTTCCGGCAGCATACGATACACCTGAACGTCAAGAAGAGTACAAACAATTCTATCTGCAATGCTTCAATAACTTTTTCAAGAAAAACTATCAAGACGAAACAAAATGCCGGCAATTTCTCCGTAAAGAAATGCAAGCCCTCCAAAAAAAGATTATTCTCTGTATCCAAGCTGCCGAAACAACAGAATACGGAAACCGGAAGGAAAACAATATATTACAGAAGTTTATCCGCAAATTCCATGAGCCATTACCCTCCTATGACAAAGTAATAGAACAGTGGACTTTGACAGAAGAATTCAAAGAACGTTACGAAAAAATAAGTTCCAACCCTGAGTATGGCAACTTGCCTTATACAGAAGACATGGCAGTAAGGCTGGATATCAGCTATCGGTATCAAATGTTCTGGTATGCCATACATTATCGGGAAGCCGAGTTTATTCACCGGTTAAGCAAGTGCGATGAAGGCAAGCAGCGCACACAAGAAGCCTATACCCAAAGATTAAAACGTTTGGCTTGCGTAATGCCTGTTTTCATCTCTACTTTCCATTCTCTACCCAAGTATATGACCTATGCGGAGAACGGAAAATGGGATATTCCTTTATACAATGGAATAGATCTGTTGATTGTAGATGAATCCGGACAAGTTTCACCCGAACTTGCCGTTCCCTCCTTCAGTTTGGCCAAGCAAGCGATTTTAGTAGGTGATATTCAACAAATAGAGCCTGTATGGTCCATTTCTGATGAATATTCATTCATTAATTTAAAGAATCTGGGCATTGTTTCCAACCAGTCCTCGGAAAAATACCGTTTTTTAGAAAACAATGGTTTCCTTTCTTCTTCCGGAAGTATAATGAAACTGGCACGTAAAAGCTGTAATTTTACAGTAAAAGGTGAAAAAGGAGCTTTTCTGACCGAACACAGACGATGCGTAGATTCCATTATTGCCTATTGCAATGATTATGTTTACCACGGCAGGTTACTTCCTAAAAAAGGTAACGAAGTAAAATACAAGTCCCTCCCTTCCAAAGGATATGTACACATCAACAGTTACAGCAGCCCTGGAAAAACAGGAAGTCGCCTCAACCGGGCTGAAGCGGAAGCCATTGTCTGTTGGCTGGAACTGGAAAAAGATAATCTGGAAAAGACCTATAAAAAGCCTATTCATGAAATTGTAGCCGTAGTAACTCCTTTTAAAGCCCAAGAAGCCGAAATACGGCATCAAATACAAAAAATATCAGGAAATGAGAAATATAAAGATATGATCATCGGCACAGTACATTCCCTGCAAGGTGCCCAATGTCCGATTGTTCTTTTTTCAACAGTCAACTCTCCCGAAGACCATTCTCTTTTTATGGAGCGTGATGGAAAATACAATATGCTCAATGTAGCGATATCGCGCGCTCAGCATCATTTCATTGTTTTTGGCAACATGAATATTTTCCATCCGGAAGAAAACACCCCGGTAGGAAATATGGCTAAATGGCTTTTCGATGATCCATCCAACGAGATTTCCAACAACTTTATTTACCAACAGGAAGTTCCGCTGTGCACCTACCACCCCACCCTTCGTCTGTCCACCACAGAAGAGCATATCCAGGTTCTGCACCAAGCTTTTGAAAAAGCAAGACACCGTCTGCTGATTGTATCTCCATTCATATCTATCCACGCCATAGAAAACGACCAGTTGGTTCCGCTGATACGCCACACGGTACAACGAGGAGTGGATGTCACAGTCTACACCGATTCGTCTCTAGATTATGATACGAAAACCAATCAGTTGCTCAGCCGTGCCGAAGAGGGACGGAACATATTAATAGAAAATGGCGCAACCCTCATTGAAGTAAAAGGTATCCACAATAAATCATTGGCCATTGATAACCATACACTTATAGAGGGTTCTTTCAACTGGTTATCCGCCAACCGCCATAAAGAATACTCCCGCCACGAATGTTCCATAGTTGTATCATCTGTTCAAGCCGATGAGTACATCAACAATCTGATAAAGGAACTAGAAAGCAGAGAAAAAACCTTTCAATCCCTATCTAAGCCTACAATCAATCTTGACATTGACCAAAAATATCCGGGGTTCTTTACAAAAGAATCTTTTAATGATTGTACAGAAGAAGATATTTGCCGTATAAAACAAAAAGTCCAAGAGTTAGGCATTCAGAAAACAGTCCTTCCACCTTATATCCATAAACAACGTGAAACTTTCCCACGTGCTTATGAACCTTGGTGCACAGAAGAAAAGGAAATTATATGTGAGTTGATGCAAAAGACCAATCATCTTTCTATTTTTATAGAATGTCTGCAACGTACAGGACAAGCAATTCAAATTCAGATAGAAGGCAAAAACAATTGATTATAATCCTGAACTGATATCCTTTTTATGATATTCGGGAAACTTGGAAAACAAGAATCAGTCCCTATACGGAAGAGAGGAAAAGACAAATTACTTTTCGCCTTTTCCTCTCTTCCGTATAGCATATGCAACTCCTGCCCAGAGTTCCTTATTTTTTGGAATACATCCAGGTCCATTTATGCCAAAGACTCTCTAACGGTCCCTGCTTATGTCCTTTCAACCACCATTTGCAGAACTGTACTTGCAACAAAAAGAGTACAAAACCAACCAGCAAACTCAACGTATATCCACAGTACGGAGCCAGATAAAGTCCGAAAGGGAAATAAATAATAGCTCCGGCAATAGATTGGGTGATATAATTAGTTAGACTCATCCTACCATAATAACGAAGATTTGATACAAAATTCTTGAACCTATCCCGTTGATAAAGCAATACAAAAGAAGCAACCAGTACAAATGTAAAAGCGAACTTTTGCCACATATCAAAAGCAGTTCCGGCAGTCTGGCGAATGAGTTCACTGTCACTAGCCATAATCAACTCTTTCAGTTGGAAAAGCGGAGCAAAAGAGATAGCGGAAATGATAAGAGCCTTCACCCAAAAACGAGTATGTTTTTCGGAAGTAACAAACAATTGTTTGCGTCCGATGTATAATCCCATCAAAAACAAGCCGGCAGTCTGCCAGAAACGCCCTGCTCCCAGAGCCCAATATAGACTGGCTTTCTGACCAAAGGTCATATTCTTACCCACAAACTCCCCTCTTTGGTATATTCCGCCACTTCTTTATACATCGCGCCCACTCCCCAATCGGGCAAAGTATAAGAAGGATCAAACAGACCTACTATATAATGATACCACTCAACGGGCTGCAATAAAAACAAAATAGCCGTAACAAGTATGGCACAGTCACTCCACTTGCGCACCACAAACAATACGATTCCCACTACCGAGAACAGCAACAGCACATCTCCTGCCGGAAAAAAAGCTGCATTCAGCGTAGCAAAAGCTACCAATAACAGCAAACGCCACAGAAAACGATAACCAAAATCTTTTCCTTTACGCTGTTGGTTAGCCGACTGAATATAAAATGTAAATCCAAACAGCAAAGCAAAAATGGCATACGATTTTCCAGCCAATAAAGTAAATGTAACATTGAATACCCCGTCATTCAGTATATTCAACCATGCAGGCTGGTCTACCGGATAAACCGGAAAGATGAAATGCTCCAAACTATGCACTAAAAGAATTGCCATGACTGCAAATCCCCGTAAAGCATCCACCACCTCAACGCGTGGCAGTTTTTCTGATAATTGTTTTTCCATGAACTAGTTATTATTGTTTATTTAAAATTCGTTTTACCCAGCGGTTGGCCGGTTTCTCAAAATAATAATAAGAAAGCAGACTCAGCCCGATAGTGACTGCAAAGATAAGCGGAATACTGATATACAGACTGATATGCCAATCGTATGTTTGCGCCAACTGCACATAAGCAAATAATATCCACTATACTCTCCTCTTCGGTGCTATTCCTGCTCTACATATCCGGGGGAGCGGTGAGCAACATTGGATAATAGACTACAGACAATATCATCAGAGTTTTGACAACTCTTACCAAAAACTGTATATTAAAAAGAGAAACTGATTTCCTACAATATTTCCTTTAAATTCCAAGCCTGTATATGCCTGACCCCTTCATTGGAAGGGAATTGTACCTCATCCATGGAAACGACATATTTTTCATAATTATCACCTATCGTCAGCAAAGGAGCATATTCCCGTTCCATGGTTTGTGCCGTTTCCAACATGTAAGTTGCTTGAAGATAAATCACTCTATCGTCCTTCATAGCAACAAAATCAACTTCTTTATCCCGAAAAGAACCTGTATATACAATATAGCCTAAACGACGAAGTTCCAAATATACTGCATTCTCCAACAAATACCCGACTCCATAAGCAAAGCCCGGATAAAGAAAATTCTTAAAGGACAAGTCATTCAGATAATACTTGCAATTACCTGCCACCACATCCTTTCCTTTTATATTGTAACGTTCTGTTTTATAAGCAAGAAAAGCTTCTTCTATATAACCTAGATAATTAGATAAGGTATCATAACTCACCTTCCGGTTCTTGGATTTAAAGAAATTAACAATATGCTGAACGGAAAACAGATTGGACGCATTATTCACCAAATAAATAAAAATATCATCCAATAACCTTACATCACGAACGGGTTTACGCTTCACTATATCACGCAACAAAATCGTATCTTTCACAGAAGCGACATACTGTTTTTCTGACTCGACAGTGGGCAGGTTGTACAATTCGGGCAAACCGCCTTTCTGTAAATAGGCCAAATAAGAAGCCCGACCGGCAGGTTGCTGCATCAACTGTAAATATTCAGCATAACTATAGGGGAATATATGAAATTCTACATAACGTCCCGACAAAAGAGTGGCAAGTTCACTGGAAAGCATTTTAGAGTTAGAACCGCTGATAAACAATTCACTCTCTTCGACAAAGTCTTGCGAATGGGAGTTTACAAACCTTTCCCAGCCATCCACATTTTGAATTTCATCGAAAAACAAATATACTTTTCCTTGCGGTTTAAGCTTTTCCCGATAAAAACGATACAGACTTTCCAATGCTTTATAATCATCAATAAAATCAAATTCCAGATACTCCTTATTTATATATAGGATATTAGCCGGATTTACTCCTCGTTCCGAGACAAGACTTGAAGCAATTTGCCTGAGAATATAACTTTTGCCCGAACGACGTTGTCCTATAAGTACCTTCACCAAGTTATTCCCCACAAAATTGCCAATCTTGTCGGTATAAGATTTCCGTTCCAGTCCCAATTGATACGTATTTCCACCCCAAAGGTTATACTTTTCTAAAGCTTTCCATTTATCGTCCATACTCGAATCTTTTCCCACAAAGATAGTTTTTTTCGAGTATAATCGAAAAAAAAACACTGTTTATTTCTTTTTTCGAGTATAATCGAAAAAACGTATCTATCTCAAACTGAATTAAAGAAAACGAATACAATCCGGCAGTATGTAAAATTTAACAAATTACTTAAACAAGCAAACTATTATTTTCCTACATTTGTTACCAGTGAAACTTTAAATACGAAAGAACATGAAAGCAAATCCTGTATTTAGTTTATACATCCCTACCAAATTAGTATTTGGCTGCGGAGAAATCAAGAAATTATCCAGTGAAAAATTACCGGGAAAAAAGGCACTGGTCGTCATCTCATCCGGAACTTCCATGCGGAAATATGGATATTTGGAGAGAGTACTTGCCCAATTAAGACTGAATAATGTAGAAACACTGGTTTACGATAAAATCCTTCCCAACCCCATCAAAGAACACGTCATGGAAGCAGCCGCCATCTGCCGGGAGGAAAAGTGCGACTTTGTAGTAGGACTGGGAGGCGGAAGTTCCATCGACTCAGCCAAAAGTATAGCTGTTATGGCCTGCAACGATGGTGACTACTGGGATTATGTATCAGGGGGTAGTGGTAAAGGACGCCCTGTTACCAAAGCACTTCCCATTATCGCCATCCCTACCACCGCCGGAACCGGAACAGAAATGGATCCATGGACAGTGATTACCCACGAAACGGCTCAAGAAAAGATAGGCTTCGGTTGCCAGCTGACCTTCCCTACCTTATCTATTGTAGACCCGGAACTGATGGTTTCCATTCCTCCGCACCTCACCGCCTATCAAGGGTTCGATGCATTCTTCCATGCCGCAGAGGGTTTTATCGCCAATTGTGCAACACCCATCAGTGATCTTTACGCCTTAGAAGCCATCCGTCTGATCTACAAATATCTGCCAGTAGCCGTAGCCGACGGAAAGAATTTGAAAGCGCGTGCCAAAATTGCTTGGGCCAGCACCTTGGCAGGCATGGTGGAAGCCACTTCAAGCTGCACTTCCGAACATTCATTAGAACATGCCATGAGTGCTTATTATCCACAACTTCCTCATGGAGCAGGACTCATTGCCTTGTCTGAGGCATACTTCGAAACTTTCCGGCATGACTGTACAAAACGTTACATGAAAATGGCTGAAATGATGACCCAGAAAAAGAGCAACCGTCCGTCCGATTTCATTGATGCATTGATTACACTGCAAAAAGAATGTAAAGTACATTCTATCAAACTGAGCGAATTTGGTATCCAATCCGAAGATTTCCCCAAATTCCTGCAAAATGCAAGAGATACGATGGGAGGACTGTTCACTCTCGACCCACGCCCGATTACAGACGAAGAAATCCTGCATATCTTTAAAAATTCTTATAAATAATGGATAAAGAACTAGACCTTGCCGTAACCTGTTACGGCAAGGTAAAACCATTGAAATATGATTTGGTCCTCCTCCCTTGGGGAGCTACCGAACCGCATAATCTGCACCTGCCTTATCTGACAGACTGCATTCTGAGCCACGACATCGCACTAGATGCTGCAAAACTGGCAAAAACACATTACGGTATTCGTTGCATGGTCATGCCTTACGTCACTGCCGGTTCACAGAATCCGGGACAACGCGAGCTGGATTTCTGCATCCATTATCGCCATGAAACGCAAAAAGCGATTTTAAGCGACATAGTTGCCTCTCTATACGCCCAGGGATACCGCAAAATGGTCATTATCAACGGACATGGCGGCAATACATTCAAAAGTATGATACGTGACTTGTCACTGGACTATCCCGACTTCCTGATAGCCAGCAGCGAATGGTTTGCCTTTGTTCCTGCTAAAGAGTACTTTGATGAACCGGGTGACCATGCAGATGAATTGGAAACTTCTGTTATGATGCATTATCATCCGGAATTGGTAAATTTAGACGAAGCCGGAAACGGAGATTATAAGAAGTTCACCTCACAAATGTTGAATGAAAAAGTGGCATGGATTCCGAGGAACTGGCAAAAAGTTTCGCAAGACACCGGTATAGGCAATCCTAAAAAAGCAAGTGCCGAGAAAGGTAAGAAATACGCCGAAGCAGTCGTCGCAAAATATGCATTACTGTTTGAAGAGTTGGTACATAAAGAACTTTATTAATGCCTCATCACTCAAGAAGATCATCTGACCTTTTTAAACGATGGTCTTCTATGTTCATATCACCTCCGCTTCTTCGTTATCAGATACATTTTCAGCTACCTTAGTTATACTTGCCATTTCAAAGTCCATACATATCCATATAAATATATGTATAACCATCGACTATGAAAAGAATAAATGTCCCCATGTGCCCATAAACAAACCACTCCCTGTACTATCTGCACAAGGATACTTCTCCAAATAATTTATTTCATCTCCAAAGGCTGAAATAAAATTCATTTAACAAAATAAAGAGATTTCCTTTATAGGATAAGTTCTACCAGAACTATTCCGTGTCCATAAAGGGAAAATAGATTGTATTTTATTTTATTTAAGAAGGAATTTTAAAAGGATTTTTCTACTGAATTTCTACTGTTATGCTACTTTGAGGCGGAAAAAGATAAAAGATATCCCTTTTTATATACTTTTATTTAGCTTATTTATCCGTAAATATTGACCGTTTTGTACTTTTTGTGTCGTATATCAAAAAATAATTTTATAATTAAAGTTGATTTAATAAAAAATATCCTATATTTGCGATGTGATATAATCTTAATTTAAAAATGTAGTTCTGGTAGAACTTCAAACAGTAACTTTAAAAACAAATCTATGAAGAAAACCTTATTCATGCTTTTTTGCCTGTTATGCTCCATAGGAGCCATGGCACAAAAGAAAACAATCACGGGTGTGGTCACAGACGCCACAGGTGAAGCGGTTATTGGCGCCAGTATTGTAGAAACAGGCACCACGAATGGTACAGTTACCGACTTAGATGGTAATTTTACACTTTCCGTAGCCAACGATGGCAGTATCAGAGTATCATTTGTCGGTTATCAGACACAAACTTTAAGCGTAAAGGGAAAGTCAACTTTTAAAATAGCATTGAAAGAAGACTCAGAAATGCTCCAAGAAGTTGTTGTAACCGGATATGGCGGCAAACAGTTGCGCACAAAAGTAACCAACTCCATTTCCAAGGTAAAAGAAGAAACATTAAAACAAGGACTTTATTCCAATCCGGCACAAGCCTTATCAGGAGCCGTGGCAGGTCTGTCCGTCAGCCAGACTTCCGGTAATCCGGGAGCAGCTCCTACCTTGGTACTTCGAGGAGGTACTAATTTTGACGGTTCAGGTTCACCTTTAATCCTGGTAGACGGCCAAGTACGCGGTTCTTTAAGTGACATCAACCCGGCCGATATTGAATCCATGGAAGTATTAAAAGATGCCGGAGCCACCGCCATCTATGGCGCCCGAGCCAATGACGGTGTAGTACTAGTCACTACCAAACGAGGCAAAGAGGGAAGTACACGTGTAGAGCTTTCGGCCAAACTAGGCTGGAACTACTTCCACAACTCTTATAACTTTATGAATGCGCGTGATTACATTTACTGGATGCGCACTGGTTACATGAATGCTTACACGGGAGACATGAAACATCCGGACGGATCGGCCGTACAAGGATGGTCTTCACTGACCGGTCTGACCGGTGCCACTCCTTATGGAACAGGCAACAAATATTGGGCAGATGATGACAAGACAATCCCGCTGAATGGAAACGAAAACAGCCAGGCTATATGGAGTACCATGAAATATTCGGACGATCTGGCTTTCCTGCTCAACCAAGGATGGGAAACCATGACTGATCCTATTTATGGAGACCAACTGATTTTCAAGAATACAGATATAGCGGATTTCAATATCAATTCCCCATCTTTCTCACAAGACTACAACCTGAGTGTAAGCGGAGGAAATGAAAAGGGAAACTACTATGCAGGTTTGGGATACAACCATAGTGAAGGTACAGCCGTAGGAAACAAGTACCAACGTATCACTTTCACATTCAATGCCGATTACAAGCTGAAACCATGGTTAACCTCCAACTCCAGCTTCAACTTTGCAGATGCAACCTGGAACGATCTTCCTCCTACCCAAAGCGCAGAAGCCAACTACTTCTCACGCGTTTTATCATTACCTCCCACTTTCCGTGGATATAATGCTGACGGTGAAATGCTTTTGGGACCCAATTCAGGCGACGGAAACCAACAAATCAATTTTGACAAGTTTGTCCGTGACAACAATACAGACAAGTTCACCATGAACCAATCTTTTACCGCAGATATCATGAAAGGACTCTCATTAAAAGTGAACGCCATCTGGTTCTATTCAGAAGAAAAATATGAAGCTTTCAACAAAGATTATTTATCTTCTCCCGGAAACTGGGTAACCTCACACAGCACCTCGGCTTCCTACGGACGCACATTGGACCAAACTTATAATGCAGTGTTAAACTACAACTATCAAATAAACAAAGACCACTATCTGGATGCCATGGCCGGCTTCGAGTACTACGACTCATATTATAAAGGTTTCAGTGCCTCAGGATCGGGAGCTCCCAGTGACGCTTTCGGCGATTTGGAATATACCAGTGATGACAAAGGCAAACGCAGCATAGACTCCTCACACAGCCGCCAGCGTATCATGTCATTCTTCGGTCGTGTAAATTATGATTACCAGTCAAAATACTTGCTGTCTTTTGTTCTAAGACGGGACGGCTACTCCAAACTGGCCAAAGACAACCGCTGGGGTGTCTTCCCCGGAGTATCTACCGGATGGGTGTTCTCCAAAGAAAAATTTGCCAGTGAATGGGCCGATATCATCTCATTCGGTAAATTGCGTGCCAGCTTCGGTCTGAATGGTAATGTAAACAAAGATTTTGTAGGAAACTACACAGTACAAGGTGCTTATGCAGGCAGCAAATACAACGGCAACGCTTACTTCCTGTTAAACAACCTTCCTAATCCCTACTTGAAATGGGAGAAGTCAAGAACTTTCGAAATCGGTCTGGATCTAGGCTTTCTGGCCAACCGCATCAATGCCAATTTGACTTACTACAACCGACTGACCAGTGACAAGTATGCCAACATCACCATCCCGTCTACTTCGGGTGTTTCTTCCTTTACCTCCAACAACGGTAAGTTCCAGAACCAAGGCTTTGAATTCGAACTGGCATTCAAAGTTATCGACTCCAAAGACTGGAAATGGAATCTGAACTGGAACGGCGCATTAAATAAAAACAAAGTAGTGGCATTGCCCGACAACGGTCTGGAAAGAAACCGTCAAAATGCATTTCAAGTATATACCGGACGCCAGCTGGAGGACGGAAGCTATGAAAAAGCATGGGTAGGCGGTTATCAGGAAGGACAACGCCCAGGTGATTTGTACATGTTCGTAGCCGAAGGAATCTATCGTTCCGAAGATGAAATACCAGGAGGACTGATCGACTTGTCAAGTGGTAACAACGGCTCAAGCAACCGTCCCCTTTACGGAGGTGAGGAAGGATATAACAAACTGACAGCCAATCAGAAAGCGAATTCTCTCCGCATCCAGCCGGGTGATGTGAAATGGAAGGATGTAAACGGTGACGGCATCATCGACAATTACGACATGGTGAAAGTGGGCAACACTGTACCCAAATGGACAGGAGGTATCAATACTTCAGTCACCTGGAAAGACCTTACTTTATCAGCACGTTTTGACTATGCGCTTGGTTTCAAAGCGGTAGACTGGAAAACCATGTGGATCATGTCTTGCGCACAAGGTACTTATAACACCATTGCGGAAACCCACGACACCTGGTCACCCGAAAATCCCGGTGCACAATATCCTACTTATGTATGGGCCGACCAGTTGGGCAAGCGCAATTACTGCCGTCAATCCTCCATGTTTGCCTACAACGGTAACTATCTGTCTTTCCGTGAAATAGCCTTGTCATATAATCTGCCAAGCAACTGGGTGCGCAAAGCAGGACTAGGCTCAGTCATGCTCTCGGTAACCGGTCAGAACCTGGGTTACCTGACAGAAGCCAAACATTTATTCTCTCCGGAAAAGACAGACAACAATGGTGGATACCCATTGCCCCGCACTGTCATTCTCGGCGTAAACGTTTCTTTCTAAACTTATAAACTCTAACAGATTATGAAAAAAATATTCTATATCCTTTCAATATGTGTGATGACCATTCTCCAACCGTCCTGTGACGCACTGGATCTGGCACCGGAAGATTATTATGGAGCCGGAAATTTCTGGAAAGAAGCTTCCCAGCCCAAAGCATTCATGTTGGGTCTGCACGCCCAATTAAGAAGTTACTATGACATGTTCTACACCTTGGGCGAACTCCGCGGCGGCACACAACGTGTGGGCACCTCCTCGCTGAACACCAGCTTGAACTATGCCGATATCCGGTCACAGAATATCTCGGAAGATATTCCCGGCATATCCAATTGGAACGGGCTATACTCTCCCATCATGCAAGTAAACCATTTTATCCAAGAAGTAGAAAATGGGTGTACGTTTCTGGATGATGCAACCCGGAGCCGGTACTTGGGACAAGCGTATGGCATGAGAGCCCTGTATTACTTCATGCTATACAGAACTTTCGGGGGAGTACCTCTCATCACCAAAGTAGATATACTGGACGGCAAACCATCGGCAGACAAATTCTATGTGGAGCGCGCCACACCCGAAGCCACCATGGAGTTTATCAAAGCGGATATTAATAAATCCGAAAACTATTTCGGAAATAACACCTCTTTTGATGCATACGACTGGTCACGCTATGCCACTTTGATGCTTAAAGCAGAAATCTATATGTGGGCAGCGAAAGTATCCATCACCGGATTCACAGCAACCGGGGCAACCGATTTACAGACTGCCAAGACTGCCTTATCCGGGATCATAGGACATTTTGAATTAATGGACAACTTTGCCTCCATCTTCTCATGCGACAATAAAAAGAACACTGAAATTATTTTCGCCATGCCGTTTATAGAAGGTGAGGCCAGCAATGACGGAGGCAGATTCCTTTATCAGGATGCTGTATTTCTGGGGCAAGCATATGGTCGTAACGGTAAGGTGATTGAAAAAGATACCTTAAACTTGAAAGGTACCGGTGGAGTATTCCGTGACGAGTACACTGAAGATTTCTGGAAAACGTTCAAAGAAGGAGACAGCCGCCGTGATGCCACATTCATGGAGTATTACATGAAAAATGATAATGGCACGCTCAGCGAATTCGGATGCGTAATGAAAAAACGTATAGGTACAATCAATTCCAATGACAACCGCATCTATATTTCGGACATCCCCGTTTACCGCTATGCCGATGCGTTACTGATGATGGCGGAAATTGAAAACGGATTGAACAACCCTTGCGCTTCGTATATCAACGAAGTACGCAAACGTGCATACGGAGACACCTTTGAAGAAAACAAATACACGGAAGGCAGCTATGCGGAAAATGAACTAGCCATTTTGCAGGAACGGGACAAAGAGTTTGTCAGTGAAGGCAAGCGCTGGTTTGACGTATTGCGTATGCACGATGCATCCGGACGTTCTTTGGTCTTTTCTGCCAATGCCAACTATCCGGGCACAAATCCTATCCTCGGTACAGAAGAAGCATATAAAATGCTTTGGCCGGTTAATATCGGTACTTTGAATGTGAATCCGTTATTAACTCAAACTCCGGGATACGGGAAAAAATAAGCCAAATCCTCCTGTTTAGTTTTCAAGACAGATGTTTTAACATAGAAAAATAAAGGTGTGTCGTGAGATACACCTTTATTCATTATGCATATAGTTGATAAAACATCAATAACACAGAAAATCAATAACTATTTCCGTTCTTTTGAAAGTTCCTCCAATGTTTTTTCCTCGTACCTGCAAATCGCCTCCTTATAATCCTCGGAAATCAATTTCGGTTCTTTGTTTCTGTTAAATCAGTCTGATATATCTTTTTTAAGTTTAGTCACTTCAAAGAAAAAACTATCCGACTGATATGAAAACCTCATAAGAAAAATATTTCAGAGATTTTTAAACAGGCTATCAAAATATATTTGATATAATAAAATTTTAATGTACATTTGTGAAGTTAACTATATACTAACCTTTAAAAGCAAATCTTATGAAAAACAAATCACTTTTTTTAGTCCTAGTCATTCTTTGTTTGACTAGCGTAGAGATCTATTCTTCCCGACAAGAATTAAAGTTTGACGCACCTCTTCCGAGCAACACAGAAAACGGAAATGCTCGCAGTGATTACGGACCTCCCGGTGAAGGAGATAAATGCTGGTATTTCGATGGAGCGTCTTCTTGTGTAAATTTTTCATTCAATAATTGTTATGAAGACCCAAACCAAAGGTGCGGAAGAGATGAAGGAGCTCCCAATTAATTTAACCGACTAGCAAATCATTCCATAGGGTATTTAAGATCTTTCCTATTCATAATTAGTTGATCCAATCTACAAACTGAAGATAATTAAATACCCTATATTTAATCTATAGTGTATGAAATATTTTTTGTATATCTTCACTTATCTGCTTCTAGGAGCATCATGTTCATCTCCTTCTCGTCCAATAGACTATGGTACAGAATTAACAGCTACAGACTCCATCTGCCTGTCTATAGATGAACATACACATTATGAAAGCAAATCTATATTCCAATTTGAAGAAAACGGACATGAGTATCTTTCCTTTTTGAATGAAAAAGCAAGCTATAAAGTTCATATCTATGATTTGGATACCAAACAAGTTATTAAAACAATTCATCTACAAAAAGAGGGGAGAAATGCAATGCCATCAACTAATGGCTGTTTTCCACTTAGCTCAAAGCATTTTTTAATTACAACTTGGAATGGAGTTTTTGGAATTATCAATGAAAAAGGAGAAGTGGAAAATAAGAATAGCTTTTGGAAAGACAGCGTAAACTTTCATGCTTTCGACCACATTTGTTGCATGAGTTATACATATCGACCTGCCATAATTAAGGATTCTATTTTATATTTCAGTCAATCATTATTAAAATATCCCCGTAAAAAAGATGAATGGGATAAAATACCCATATTTGCTTATGCAGACCTTCATAAAAAAAAACTAGGGTGGACAGAACTACGATACCCATCTATTTTTAACAAAGATGAGATAGACTACATTCTGTATGACCCTGAAATCAGTTACACATATACAGGTAAAGAAGTTGTTGTTTCACTGGGACAATATGACAGCATATTTGTATCTTCTGATTTCAAACATAAAAAAGCGTATAATGCTAAAAGCCATTATCTGCCCCACGTGCGTCCAGTCTCCCAAAATTTACAAATTGATTTATTCAAAACCATACATGACAGAGGATTACAGCCCCATTACCACCACTTGATGTATGATAAATACCGAAAAGTATTCTATCGGTTTGCCTTAATGCCGGATGATAATATAAAACCATTCTCCAACAATCCGCATCAAAGTTTCTCCATCATCATTCTAAACAAAGACTATGAAATTATTGGTGAAACAAAATTTCCCGGCAACACCTATGCCCATCACTTGTGCTTCGTAGGTAAAAAAGGCCTGTATATTTCAGAGAATAATGAAAACAACCCTCAGTTTGATGAAAACAAGCTAGTGTTCAGGTGTTTCACACTTCAAGGCCGGAAAAAATGAAGAAAAAGAACTACTCAATCATTCTATGTGGAGGACTGTTCCTGGCAAGCTGTATGTCCAATAATGACAAATGCCTTCAAAAACTGTTTGATGAAGTCGGAGTTGAGAAATCACAAATCCACAATGCCATCCACCTTGTTACCATATTGGGTAATGGTTGCAAAGGATGCATACACAAAGCTCTGTCAGAAATACATAACTCGACCGATACTATTTATATAATTGCATGTAAAAGTAAAAAGACTTTCAATTTAATTGCCAATAAAAATATAGATGACTACTCCAATGTATACCTAGACACTAAATCCATATTAGTGGAATTGGATATGGCTAAAAACACACCTAGAGTCTACCTTTTAAATAATGGTAAATATGTGTCGCACTCTTTTTATGGAAATGAATCTCCCAGCGAAGAAGCGAACACCACCATTACATTCAACACAAATGAGATAGATTTAGGCAAAATCAGCCGCACGGAAAAGGCAAAAATCAAATTCACAATATGGAATACAGGGAAGAACATAGTAAGAATCAGTCATATAGATCTTTCATGCGAATGTTTGAATATTGAAAATGAAATTACTGAAATAAATCCGGGAGACAGCACTTGTCTGAATATCATTTTCCATCCCGATGACATAGGAAAGTTTCAAAGAGAAATTTTATTATATGGTAATTTTGACTCATCTCCCAAACTTTTAACCATTACAGGAGAATGCTTTTAATAAAATAATACAATCTCGCTATAAATAACGTCCTAGCTATTTATAGCGAGTATATCATCTATGGCTACCCTTTTGAAAGTTCCTCCAATGTTTTTTCCTCGTACCTGCAAATCGCCTCCTTATAATCCTCGGAAATCAATTTCGGTTCTTTGGTAGCCAGGTCATAACCTACCATCACCGTGCGGCACTCACACTTCACCTCATGGGTATCCGTAGTCACGGCACGCTGCAACAAGGTAAAACTCTTATGCCCCAAATGTACCACAGCCGTTTCTATCACCAGATGATCCGAGAAAAATACCGGCATAAAGAAGTTTGCATTGATATTGGCTACCACAATAGCCAGCTTGCTCCAGTCGGCACTGCCTAATACATCTTTTATATAAGTAGTCTTTGCCAAATCGTACAAAGAAAAGTAAACTGAATTGTTCATATGACCAAACTGGTCCACATCGCTGAATCGTATCTGCACCGGCATAGTATGCCTGAATTTTATATCCTCTGCCATAGTTAAGCTTATTAAAATCGTTCAAATATAACACTTTTCCCAGTAATTGAACCCTAAATGACAGATTATTCTTAATTTTGCTGCGAAATAAATGAATATGTAATTTTAATAACAATATAAACATGGATAAGAAGTATAGCAGGGAGACCTTATGCGTACAGGCAGGCTGGACTCCGAAAAAAGGCGAACCGCGCGTTTTGCCTATTTATCAAAGTACCACATTCAAGTATGACACCAGCGAACAGATGGCGCGTCTGTTCGATCTGGAAGATTCGGGATATTTCTATACACGCTTGCAAAACCCCACCAATGATGCCGTCGCCGCAAAAATCGCAGCATTGGAAGGCGGTGTGGGTGCTATGCTGACCTCGTCCGGCCAGGCTGCCAACTTCTATGCCATTTTCAATATCTGTCAGGCAGGCGACCACTTCGTATGCTCGTCTACCATCTACGGAGGTACATTCAATCTGTTTGGCGTCACGCTGAAAAAACTGGGCATCGAGTGTACCTTCATTGACGCCAATGCATCCGAGGAGGAAATAGACAAGGCTTTCCGCCCGAATACCAAAGCGTTGTTCGGCGAAACCATCTCCAATCCGAGCATCGACGTGCTGGACATCGAAAAGTTCGCACGTATCGCACACAAACACGGTGTGCCTTTGATTGTGGACAACACCTTCGCCACTCCCATCAACTGCCGTCCGTTTGAATGGGGAGCGGATATCGTCACCCATTCCACAACCAAATACATGGACGGTCATGCCACCAGTGTAGGAGGCGCCATTGTGGACAGCGGCAACTTTGACTGGGAAGCCCATGCGGACAAATTCCCCGGTCTGACCCAGCCCGACGAATCTTATCACGGACTGACTTATACCAAAGCGTTCGGCAAAATGGCTTACATGACGAAAGCAACCGCCCAACTGATGCGTGACCTCGGCTCCATCCAGTCTCCGCAAAATGCGTTCCTGCTGAATCTGGGATTGGAAACATTGCACCTGCGCGTGCCCCGTCATTGCGAAAACGCACAGAAAGTGGCCGAATGGCTGGAAGCCAACCCGAAAGTGAAATGGGTGAACTATTGCGGACTGAAAAGCAGCAAATACTATGATCTGGCACAGAAATACATGCCAAACGGCTCGTGCGGTGTCATCGCTTTCGGCTTGAACGGAACCCGTGAGGAAGCGATAGAATTTATGGACAGGCTGAAATTCATCTGCATCGTAACCCATGTGGCCGACGCACGTACCTGCGTACTGCATCCCGCCAGCCATACTCACCGCCAGCTCACCGACGAGCAGTTGCGCGAAGCAGGAGTCGCTCCGGACCTGATCCGTTTGTCGGTAGGTATTGAGAATGTAAGCGACATCATTGCCGATATTGAACAAGCTTTACAATAAGGCGAAGCGGATGAAAAGAATCATTATCATTGGCGCCACTTCCGGCATCGGACTGGAAGTGGCGCGATGCTATCTGAAAGCCGGCTGGCAGGTAGGCGTGGCAGGACGTAGAGAGGAAGAACTGGAAAAGCTCCGGCAGTCCGCTCCCGGACAGGTATGTACCCAGCGGATAGATGTCACCCGCGAGGATGCCCCTGCCTTATTGGAGCAACTGATTACTAAAATGGGAGGTATGGATGTGTTCTTGCTCAGCTCGGGCATAGGCAAACAAAATCTTTCACTCTGCCCCGATATCGAATTACAGACCGCAGCCACCAATGTTTCGGGATTCATACGGATGGTCAATGCCGCCTATCACTATTTCGAACAGCAAGGCAAAGGACATATAGCGGTGATCAGTTCCATAGCAGGCACCAAGGGACTGGGATCCGCCCCTGCCTATTCAGCGACCAAACGGTTTCAAAACACCTATCTGGATGCTTTGGACCAATTGGCGCACATGAACAAGCTACACATTTCCTTCACCGACATCCGTCCCGGATTTGTCGCCACCCCTCTGTTGAAAGATGACAAATACCCGCTGCTGATGCATGCTCCCTACGTGGCATCACAAATTGTAAGAGCCATCTCCCGAAGGAAAAGAGTAGCTGTCATAGACCGGCGTTATCAGATGCTGGTGTTTTTCTGGAAACTGATTCCCGGATGGCTATGGGTGAGGCTGCCCGTGCGGAACCAATAATCCTCCAACCCATATCATTTCATAAGAAAGCCTCTTGTTCTCATCCTGAACTTGCGAAAGATTTGTAAACAAGGCGAGGGTTTCTTCATTCTACTCCCCGAAATTACCTGAATGAAAGGAATTGGTTAAAGGGACCGGCAAAGCCTGTGATCATGCTGATGAAAGATCAAACAGGCTATTGAATGATGCTTTCTTTGTAAAGCTGAACCTCTTTACAAACATAGAAACTTAAAAAAATTCTTTTCCCTTTGTAACAACTTTCCCACTTCCCCCGTCTATCTGATTGAAAGCGCTTTCAAAAAACAATTTCAGTATGAACAAAAACAAAATAGAACCATGAAAAAGTTTGTATTTACTCTATTGCTAGTCTTCGTCTGCCATCTGGGCTACGCCCAAGGCATCAACGGTCTTTTCAATGAATTCGGCAGCGAAAAAAATGCCGATTGTGTCAAAGTATCTTCTTTCATGATGTCTCTTGGAAAAATGTTTGCCGGACACGATGAAGACGCTGAGATAATAAGAAAAATAAAGTCAATAAAAGTACTGGACCTGGAATCTTGTACGGCAAGCGTAAAAGAACGGTTCAACAAAAAAGTGAACAAACTGAATCTGAAAGGATATGATGAGCTGATGCGTGTAAACGATGAAGGCGAGAAAGTCCGCGTGCTGATGAAAACAAAAAAGGAAACTATCCGTGAACTGCTGTTTGTATGCACCGGAAAAGAAGACTGTACACTGGTACAGATAAACGGAAAATTCACAAAGGAAGATATAGACAAATTAGTAAATCAGGAAACAGGGAAGAAGCATGGACACCGCTGAGTTTAAGCAACAATTTCTACCTTACCACCGGAAACTCTACCGGGTAGCCTTCCGGCTGACGGGCAACCCTCAGGATGCGGAAGATATGGTGCAGGAAGCGTATCTGAAATTGTGGAACAAGCGCGATGAACTGGCGGACGTACTGAACACCGAAGCCTATTGTGTCACCCTCATCAAGAATCTGTGCTACGACGTCCTGCGCCGGAGTCAGCCGGATGAAGACGGACGCCCTCCCGAAGAGCTGAACCTCCCTACGGACACCAACATAGCGCGGGAAGTGGAACAACGGGATGAGGTGAACCAGGTACGCCGGCTCATCGGCAGACTGCCAGAGCAACAAAAGCGGGTGATTCTGCTCCGTGATGTCAATGACTGCTCCTTTGAGGAGATAGAGCAAGCCACAGGACTGAATGCCATCAACATACGTGTGTTGCTGAGCCGCGCCCGCAAAAAGATACGTGAACAATATAATGCAATAATGAACTATGAAAGTAAATGAAATAGAAAGACTATTGACCCGGTATTACGATGGAGAAACCAGCGAAACCGAAGAAAAGGAACTGAAACGCTTTTTTACCGAAGAGGACGTTCCGGCTCATTTACTTGCCGAGAAGGAAATCTTCATGCAACTGGCAGCACAGCCCGCTCCCGAAATACCGGAAGGACTGGAAAGCAGGCTGAGCCGCAAGATAGACCAATGGGACACAGGCGAAAGACGCACGCTGAAAATAAAAAAACATACACGGGTCCTCCGCTTGCAATGGATAGGGAGCATAGCCGCCAGCCTGCTCATCCTGCTCTCCGTAGGACTGTACCTATACAAGCCCTATCCGGCACCGCAAGATACCTGCGCCACCCCCGAAGAAGCATACGTACAGGCCCAGAAGGCACTTATCATGCTTTCCAGCAGCCTGAATAAAGGAATAGAAAAAGTGGAATCGGTGCAGGAAGCCACCGGAAAAATTCAAGAGAACGTAAACGAACAATTAAACCGATTAAATAACATAAAACAATGAAACGTACATATATCATTACCTTATTGCTCTCTCTGTGCTCACTGTTCACCTACGCACAGGACAGTTTTTTCGACAAGTTCGCTGATATGGACGGGGTAACCTCTGTCTATATCTCAAAAGCCATGCTCAGCCTGATGCCCGACATGAAAACGGAAGGGGTAAATATAGGCGAAGTAGCCTCCAAACTGGATAACATCCAGATTCTAAGTTGTGAAAAACCCGACATTATCGCCAAGCTGAAAAAAGAGACAGCTTTCATCAGTCCCAAGAACGGCTACGAGGAACTGATGCGCATAAACGATGAAGGCGAAAAGACCATCATTTATCTGAAACGGAACAAAAACAAAGAAAAGGAATTTGTATTGATGAGTCAGGAAAAAAATGAATTTACCATCATCGCCATCACAGGAAATCTGACCCTGCAAGAGATACAAGGCATCATCAACAAGGAGTAACTCCACACATCCCCCACCATAAGGCCTTTTCTCCCGCCTGCTAAGGTCTGAAGAAAGGATATATACTATCTCCATAGCACTATGGAGTTATCTCCAAAGCTTGCGGAGTTAACTCCAAAGGCTATGGAGATAACTCCGCAGGCTTTGGAGATAGTAACCGGACGGTCGGAAAGGCTTAACAATAGGGCTGCGAATGCTTACGTTATCTCCGGAAAAGGGTTATCCGCCCGTAGAAGCCCCGCCAATGAAGGAACTTATTTCTTTATCCGTTTTTGGGTAGGCAAAGTAAACTCATGCGCTTCGGTCACCGCCCCGTTGCTCTCTGTTGCAAAAACACGGAATTGCGCCTGGCCTGTTTTCAACTTCCTGCCTCCACGAATGGTGGCCGTGTACCTTATCTGATTCCCGACAGGCATATAGGCAATCTGAGCCGAAGGTGAAATCAAAATATGTTTCATGCCGCTCATTTCCTCTATTACCGGAGTAACATTGTAAGCGGGCACATCACCATCATTCACCACATCGAACACCAGTTTGCTGTCTTCTTCCGCATCAATAACATGGTTACGGTTATCATCGATAAAACGCAGGTTGATAATCCTCAATCCCGATGAAGGCTCATAAGAGGAAGTGTGCTCATACTGCGAAGAAGAAGGATAAGTCTTTACGTAATACTCCTCCACCTGATAAGTTTCCTCCCGAGGTGTAGTTATGGCATTTCCCACAGCAGCCCCCGTTACAGTTCCCAGCAGGGCGCCGAATTGCGAACCGTTGTATCCGCCGGCCCTGTCACCCACAATAGCGCCTAATACTCCGCCGATGGCCGCACCGGCTTGTACTGCCGCCGGATTGCCTTGCATTCCGGATGGTGAGCAAGCCGAAAGCAAAGCGGTCGGAATGCATAAAATGAATATCATTTTTCTCATACCCCAAGTAGTTTATAATCTTTATCAGACAGACAAATATACTTTTTCCTATTGACAATGGGTTCATCGGCTATGTTAAAATTTCATTTCCTGTCATGCATCCTCATCGGTCTAACCGCCATCATTCTGGATGGAAGGCTCTTCTTCCTAAAATGAAAAGATAAGTCTAAATAACACAAGAAACAGAAGGAGACGTTTTTTTTTCTATATATTTGCCGGAAAACAAATGAAAAGTTCTTCGCCATACCCTTGCATCGCCGCAGAAGGCTTCCCCTCTCCGCTGCAAAACCGCGCCCGGTATGGCAAGGAAATATTTATAACCTATCATTATGGAATTGAAAGCAAAATACGAACAGCGCATTGAACAGGCTGAGGCAGAACTCCGCCAGGTAAAAAATAAGATTCTCCGCATCAGCACGCTGAGGGTCTTGTTATTTGCAGCAGGGATTATAGGAACAATCTACTTCTATCAGGCAGGGACACCCACTATATGTCTAACCATAGCGGTCACTTTCGTTCCTTTTCTGGCATTGGTGAAGTATCACAACCGGTTGTTTTTCCGCAAAGACTGGCTGGAAACCTGCATACGGGTGAATAGTGACGAGCTTTCCGCACTGGCGGACAACTATGAGCCATTTGAGGACGGAAAGGAATTCACAAACCCGGCCCACAGGTATTCTTTTGACCTGGACTTGTTCGGAAGGCACTCCTTGTTCCAGGCCTTGAACCGTACCTGCACTTCATTCGGAAAGGAAAAACTGGCAGAATGGTTGCAAAATCATCTGGAGATAAAGGAAGAGATAATCCAACGGCAGGAGGCGACAAAGGAACTGGCTGCTTATTCCGATTTCCGGGAAACATTCCGGATCACCGGCCTGCTCTACAAAGGGGCGACAAGCGACCGCGAAGAAATTAAAGAGTGGACGGAAGCACCTGCCTATTTCAGCAAGAAATGGTGGAGCCGCCCGTTATTGGGAATCGTTCCCGGAGTCAACATCGTACTGGCTATGCTGGGAGTGGCGGGGGTCATTCCGATGACATGGTTCGGACTGGCCTTCGGACTGTTCGTGATAGGTAGTTTCGGACTGATAAAGCCTGTCAGCAACCTGCAAAGAGTGTATGACAAGAAATTACGTATCCTGTCTATCTACGCCGAACTGATCAGCCTGATAGAAAACCGGGAAATGAACGCTCCGCTACTCAGACACCTGAAAGCTGAATTCGGCATGAACGGGAAATCCACCACCCATATCTTGAAAGAGCTTTCACGGGAACTGGACAAACTGGACTTGCGCAACAACCAACTGCTATATGTCTTGCTGGAAGGTTCCATGTTCTGGCAACTCCGGCAGGTAATGCGCATTGAGCAATGGAGGCACAAATATGGAAAATATCTGCTCCACTGGCTGGACGTATTGGGTGACATTGATGCTCTTTGTTCTCTGGCGACATTTGCCGGCAACCATCCCGCATACACCTATCCGACCATTGCCGGCAAGCCTTTTGTATTCCTTGCAAAGGATATGGGACATCCCCTGATGCCTGCACGGCAATGTGTGACCAATGATGCCGATATCCCCTCAAGACCGTTCTTTGTCATCATCACAGGAGCCAACATGGCAGGAAAAAGTACTTATCTGCGTACAATCGGAGTGAATTATGTATTGGCATGTACCGGCTGCCCCGTATGCTGTTCCTCCCTTGAAATATATCCTGCCAAACTAGTGACAAGCTTGCGGACTTCCGATTCGTTGACAGACAACGAATCTTACTTCTTTGCCGAACTAAAACGATTGAAACAAATTATAGACCGCCTGAATAAGGGAGAGGAGTTGTTCATCATTCTGGATGAGATTTTAAAAGGAACCAACTCGATGGACAAGCAGAAAGGCTCATTCGCCCTGGTACGCCAACTGATGGAACTGAAGACGAATGGCATCATTGCCACACACGACCTGCTATTAGGGAAACTAATAGAATATTTCCCCAAAGAGATACGGAATTATTGCTTTGAAGCTGATATTACCAACGATGAACTGACTTTTTCATACAAACTCCGTGAAGGCATCGCACAAAATATGAATGCCTGCTTCCTGATGAAAAAGATGGGGCTAATCATCAACGACTAACCCCACCCGACAATTTATCACATTAACGTCTTAAGCAAATAAAGCAGACCTTCACAGGCACACCTTATTTCATAACATAAAGAGTCATAGAAAATCAAAATTCACTTGTTTCCAAGCAATGTACAAACGCACTTGCATCATCTCCCGTGAAATAAAACACAGAAGATGCAGGTTCGTATGTATAGGGGATGAAACGGAACAGCTGGGCCGCAACGAATTTCTTGTCCTGAGAAATCATATAGTCCATACGTACGTTTCCGTTTGTCTTTACTTTCACGTCATTCCTGGTTTCAAAACCTTTTTTCTCCAACGCATCCGTCAAAGCCTGTAAATCGCATACATCAAAGAAGCAGGTCCCTTCTTTAGCTACGCTGCCGGTAGGTGCATATACCCATTCCTTGCCTCGCCAGAAAAAGCGGAATACGGCCCACAGAAACAAAATGGTTCCACCGGCCATAAGCACCATGCTCATGGTGGATGAGGAATCCCCCATCTTTAAAGAGGTTGCAAATGCACCCGCACCTATCACACAAAGGATAGCGGATATGATAATAGAAGAAACACTAGTACGTTTTACGACATCAGGGTGTGTTGTTGAAAACAAGGTTGCTTCAGTAGAAACTGTATTACTCATAATAATTTAAATTTTATTCTTTACTAATTAAAAATACAATAATTCATACCAAGGTCACATCTCGCCAATCACCCGGCAAGACAGAACCATGAAAAACAAATTGGTAAAAGAATAAAAGCTAAATAAGAATGCGCCTCATACCAAAGATATAGTGCTCGCAAGCACTATCCCAGGGAAGGGAATAGGAAGAGGCATACACATGGGTATGACAGCTTGCAAGACTGGCCATCCGGGCGGCCATCTTACGCAACAAAATTTTGATAAATTGGGTAGTCTCCATGGAGGAAAAACGGTACATACGCTCTGCAGAGGCACTGACGCGATGTGCTAAAGTATGAGCGTCCCCAAACTCCATATCTGCTATTCCCTTATTGCTATCCAAGGGAATGACACGATCTTCATTGATGGAGTGCTGCGGAGTAGTATCCGTATGCTGTACAGTACATACCGTCATTGATGCAGCTGGAACTGCATCTACATATTCTGTTCCGGCAAAAGCCAAGGCAAACAGAAAAAATAATATGACTGTAACAAATCCTTTCATTGCTTACTGTTTGGTTTACAAAGATAACATAAATAGCGTTTTAGGTTTCATTTCATACAATAATTAACACATATCAAAGGTATTTTGTTTTAAGGGAGCTATGAAGGATTATCCAAAATTATGAAGGATCGGTTCTCAATTCCTTCATGGTTTCTTCCTGAAAAGCAACAGGTTACCTATCTATGACGGTTTTGAAGGAATTATTCGATGTTTCTAATTCCGACTTTAAATTAAAAGCTGTTCTTGTTCTGCATGCCTCGTCCGTATCAAAACTTTTGTAAACAGAACAAGTAATATGCATGTGGACAGAAGCCTCACAGCTTGTTTTCTCATTACTGCCGGTCAGGGCATAAAATAAAAAAAGCCACAGCTTTTATAGCTATGGCTTTTATATATATGATGATTACAGATTATTCAGCTTTAGGGGCTTCCTCTGTAGTTTCAGCTGCCGGTGCTGCAGGAGCTTCTGTAGCGGCTGCACTCTTCTTAGAACGACGAGTACGAGTTGCTTTCTTAGCAGTTGCAGTCTTAGCCATGTTTTCATCGTAATCTACCAATTCGATAAAGCACATTTCAGCATTATCACCCAAACGATGACCTGTTTTGATGATACGAGTATAACCACCCGGACGATCTGCTACTTTTACAGAGATTTCTTTGAACAACTCCGTTACAGCAAACTTATCTTGCAAGTTGCTAAATACAACACGACGTGAATTAGTTGTGTCGTCTTTAGATTTTGTAATTAAAGGCTCAACGAATTTCTTCAAAGCTTTAGCCTTTGCAACAGTCGTAGTGATTCTTTTGTGCTTGATCAAAGAACAAGCCATGTTAGATAACATAGCACTTCTATGAGAAGCAGTACGACCTAAATGATTGAATTTCTTATTATGTCTCATTTTTTATTCTTTATCTAATTTATATTTAGAGATATCGGTTCCAAACGACAGATTCAGACCCTCGAGCAAATCATCAAGCTCCGTGAGCGATTTCTTACCGAAGTTTCTGAACTTCAACAGATCTGTCTTGTTGAACTGTACCAAGTCACCCAATGTTTCCACATCGGCAGCTTTCAAGCAGTTCAAGGCACGAACTGAGAGGTCCATATCAACAAGCTTAGTCTTAAGCAGCTGGCGCATGTGCAATACTTCTTCATCAAATTCTTCATTGCCGTCCACATCGGATGTTTCAAGAGTAATCTTTTCATCAGAGAACAACATGAAATGATAAATCAATATTTTAGCGGCTTCTTTCAAAGCTTCCTTCGGGTGAATGGAACCATCGGTAGTAATTTCCAATACCAGCTTTTCGTAGTCAGTCTTCTGTTCAACACGGAAGTTTTCCACCTGATATTTTACATTACGTATCGGTGTGTAAATAGAATCGATAGGAATTACATTAACATCGGTACAATATTCGCGGTTTTCGTCGGCCGGAACATACCCTCTACCTTTATTAATGGTAATGTCCATCTGCATTGTTGCTTTTGAATCTAAATGGCAAATAACCAATTCAGGATTTAACACTTCAAATCCAGTCAAATACTTACTTATATCACCTGCCTTAAATTCACTAGAATTCTCAACGGTAATGCTTACCTTTTCATTTTCGAACTCTTCTACTACTTGCTTAAATCTGACTTGCTTCAGATTTAAGATAATGTTGGTCACGTCTTCTTTAACACCGGGTACAGATGCGAACTCATGTTCTACACCTTCGATCTTAATCGTGTTGATTGCAAATCCTTCCAATGAAGAAAGAAGAATACGGCGTAAAGCATTACCTACGGTAATACCGAAACCGGGTTCGAGTGGACGGAACTCAAATTTTCCAAATCTGGAGTCCGCTTCCAACATTAATACTTTATCAGGTTTTTGAAATGCTAATATCGCCATGAAATTAATTATTATTTAGAGTACAATTCAACGATCAAGTGTTCTTTAATGTTTTCAGGAATGTCTGCTCTTTCAGGTATATGTAACAACTTACCTACCTTAGAACTTTCATCCCACTCCAACCAAGGATATTTGCTGTGATTGAATCCTGCAAGTGAATTAGCAATCACTTCCAAAGATTTAGATCTTTCGCGTACACCCACAATCTGACCGGGTTTTACAGAGAATGAAGGAATATTAACTACCTTTCCATCTACTGTAATGTGCTTGTGACTTACTAACTGACGGGCAGCAGCACGAGTCGGAGCAATACCCAAACGGAACACCACGTTGTCAAGACGAGCCTCTAAACTCTGCAACAAGATTTCACCGGTAATACCGTTAGCACTTGCAGCCTTTTCAAACAGGTTACGGAATTGTTTTTCCAATACACCGTAAGTATATTTAGCTTTTTGTTTTTCTGCCAACATGACACCATACTCAGAAGTCTTTCTTCTTCTGTTGTTACCATGTTGTCCGGGAGGATAATTCTTCTTAGATAAAACTTTATCTGCTCCAAAGATTCCTTCACCGAATTTACGGGCAATTCTTGATTTTGGTCCAGTATATCTAGCCATTTCTTTTTCTAATTTAATTGTTACTAATGAACTTAATTTGTTGCAGCCGCGATTACAGAAAGGAAGTGCAATCCATTATTAACAAAATCAAGTTACATATAAAAATAGGTTATCTATTAAACTCTTCTTCTTTTCGGAGGACGACAACCGTTGTGCGGAAGCGGAGTTACATCAATAATTTCAGTAACCTCGATACCAGCTCCGTGAACAGTTCTGATAGCAGACTCACGTCCGTTTCCAGGACCCTTTACATAAGCTTTCACCTTTCTCAGGCCAAGATCAAACGCTACCTTAGCGCAATCTTGTGCAGCCATCTGTGCTGCATAAGGAGTGTTCTTCTTAGAACCTCTAAATCCCATCTTACCTGCAGAAGACCATGAGATAATCTGACCTTCACTATTTGCCAGAGATACAATGATGTTGTTGAATGAAGAATGAACATGCAACTGTCCATTAGCGTCAACCTTCACATTTCTCTTCTTAGCTGCGACTGTTTTTTTTGCCATATCAACAATTATTATTTAGTAGCTTTTTTCTTATTTGCAACTGTTTTCTTTCTTCCCTTACGTGTACGAGCGTTGTTCTTAGTGCTCTGGCCACGAACCGGCAGACCAATACGGTGACGTACACCACGATAGCAACCAATATCCATTAAT
>OIHW01000003.1_pt1 | contig 144952 bp, 107 predicted proteins | sample 1582531 | NCBI WGS metagenome assembly OIHW01 (sample SAMN02675048, study PRJEB24791) | human gut metagenome, SKBSTL034 | isolation source: stool | host: Homo sapiens | place: USA
CAAGGAGCTTTCGTCAGCACTCAAATAATCCATATTCAAACCATACTCTTCCGCCAACTGGCGCACCGCGTCTGAGGCTCGCCCAATATAAAGCATAGACTCTGTTTCGTCCTTTGATTGGCGAGGGTGCAAGAAACGATTGAGCTCACGCATTTGCTGCATAACCAAGGCCATTGCCGCACGCATCAGAATGGCTGACTTAATGGGGAGGGATAAAAGTATGTTGTAATGACGATAATGCTTGCGGAAGAAGATGAGCATGGCTTCATAGAAGACATGAACATAACGATAGGTATTCTTCTTCGTACTTTCTCCCTTATAATGCAGAATCGAAGTCGGGCAATAGTAATTGTGATAGCCAGCCTTGAGCAAACGGAAGGACAGATCGATGTCTTCTCCATACATGAAGAAGGTTTCGTCAAAACTTCCTACTTTTCGCAATGCAGCAAGCGGAATCATCATGAAGGCACCCGATACCACTTCTATTTGCGTGGCACGATCTAAAGGCAAATACTGCATGTAATACTTGCCCCAACGCGGACTCTGGGGGAACAATGAGGTCAAACCTGACATCTTACAAAGGGATACCCAGGGAGAAGGTACACCTCGGCGCGATTCAAGTGCAAAACTGCCGTTTGTATGCAACATCTTCACCCCCATGGCACCTAAATCGGGATGAAGCTCTGCTTCAGCAAACGCATCGGCCAACGTACGCTCTGTAAGCAAGGTATCGGGATTGAGAAACAATACGTACTTACCCCGTACACGGTCAAGCACTTGGTTATTGGCCTTTCCAAAGCCTACATTGCGCTTATTGGCTATCAAATGTAAATGTGGATAGGTCGCCACCGGGAAATGACGGCGCAAATAAGCTATCGTATCATCCTTTGAACAATTGTCAACTACATATACCTCCAATTCATTCAGACTAATTCCCTGACTTCGGAATATGGAAAGCAAACACTGCTCTACGAAGTGCTTGACATTGTAACTGACGATAATAATGGATATTCTCATGGGAGAACTTCTATGATTTTCTGATTATGAGATCGGTTTACTTGTTTACAGACCAACAAGTTTCTTGTGTTCCATTGGTTACTCGCTCCGTTTAGGCATACAGAATACGTAGGCCATCAGTCCGATAAGCAAGCCAAAAAGCGGAGTTGTGGTGCTCAGCAAAGCATAATACATGCCTAGATTAAAGAACAGGAAACCGCCCATTAAAAGAATGCGATATAGATTCCATCGCCCCCGACTGACAGGATTGGCCATCAAAGCCTTGCGGACGAAAGTGAAGTGAAACCATTTCAATGAGAGCCAAGGAACAACTAACAGCAGAGCAACACAGACCATTTGAATAGCGTACAAACCTTCTGCTGTGACAGCTAAGTAACCTGTCGGCAACACCTCGGCCTCAGACAGTGCGGCACCTAATGCTACCAAAAGCCAAACAGCATAATAGACTATGCGAGCAACACGTATGTTGGAAGTAACGGATGAAGAATGATGTTCAGACATATTCATAACATTTCAAGTATTAAGGAGGCGATTTCAATAAGATACGCGTACGAAGGAAGTGCATGACCCGGGAGTTGACAAGAAATCGCACTTTGAAAAACCACAATTATAGCAATTTATTGCATTTTCCTACGAATAGTTAAGAACGGGAAGGACGGCAAAAAGCCCAATGCCATAAAAAAAGGACGAAACACCTTCGTCCCTATGGTCTTGCAGATTACTTTAAAGGGGTACGTCCCATAAGGGAACGTCCTAAAGTAACCTCGTCTGTATATTCCAAGTCATCGCCTACGCTCACTCCTCGTGCCAAGACTGAAAGTTTCACTCCTGTACCCGACAAACGACGGGAAATAAAGAAGTTGGTCGTATCTCCTTCCATCGTAGGATTGAGCGCCAGAATCAATTCCTCTACCCCACCCGCTTCTACGCGTTTGAAAAGGGAATCTAACTCTAAGTTGGAAGGCCCGATGCCGTCTACTGGCGAAATAACGCCTCCGAGCACGTGGTACAGTCCGTGAAACTGCCCCGTATTCTCAATCGACATCACGCTGTGGATGTTTTCAACCACACAGATGAGCGAACGATCGCGGCGTGGGTCTGCACAAATATCACAAAGTTCCGTATCGGAGAGATTGTGACACACGTGACAGTGTTTCACATCGTCACGCAAATGGGTTAGGCTATCACTAAAAGAGTGAACGACGTCAGCATCTTGCTTGAGCAGATACAAGGCAAAGCGCAGAGCCGTTTTTCGCCCTACGCCAGGCAAACGAGTTAATTCCTGCACCGCCTTCTCCAGTAGCTTTGAAGGATATAGTTCATTTATCATTTCACATGTATGTTTTTTGAAAGTTCAATGCTTTATCAAATCCCAACAAAGAGTATCCTTGAGTATGCAGAGTTGATTGCATTGATCTTTAGAACAAGATTCTCAGCCACACCAACGCGAATCAATATCCGCTCGAATCAGGACTAAAGAACCTTCCGTTTTAAGCGGAACAAAGTTACGGCATGAGTAAAGAAGTTCCAAGAAATCAATACACTCTTCCCCCCTTCTACGGCAAAATGGAGGGGGAGTAGGGACGTTTTACTATCTTATTGCTACCTTCGCAGTCAATATTGGGGAACAAATGTGATCAGCTCACCCTTCTCAAAGGGGAGTTCGCACAGAAGCGAAGCTGAAAATCGCATCTTCAAGCATGAAGATCTTGCAAACAAGGTTCCCTGTTTCTCTTTGTGAAGTACATCCATTTCTTCCCCTAACAACCGAACACTATGCAAATCAAATCCGCCGAATTCCTTATCAGCAACAGCCGGGCAGACCGTTGCCCCGACAGCAACCTGCCCGAATATGCCTTTATCGGACGAAGCAATGTGGGCAAGAGTAGCCTCATCAATATGCTCACGGGTCGCAAAGCACTGGCCATGACTTCCTCCACACCGGGCAAGACCATGCTTATCAACCACTTTGTCATCAATAACAACTGGTACTTGGTCGACCTGCCCGGATATGGTTATGCCAAACGCGGCAAGCGCGAAATGGAGAAGCTCAAGAATCTGATTAACTACTACGTATTGGAGCGCAAGCAGCTGACTTGCCTCTTTGTGCTTATCGACTCACGCCTTACGCCTCAGGCTGTCGACATGGAGTTCATTCACTTCCTGGGTGAACACGGAGTTCCCTTCGGCATCATCTTTACCAAGGCGGACAAGCCACGCCCTACGGAGTTGCGCAAAAACGTAGATACCTTCCTGCGCCGATTGGCTGAAGAGTGGGAAGAACTTCCTCCTTACTTTATTACCAGTAGTGAGAACCGTCGCGGACGCGAAGAATTTCTCAACTACATCGCACAAGTCAATGCCGCTATCAAAGAAGGCGCCAACCCCACTACGGAGGAGTAGAAGAATTGACAAGTTTAGGAGTTTAGCAACAAGCTTATGCGACATTTCAAAGCAGCCCTCATCGCAACGGCACTGATTATCGCTGCCGTTTCGCTGACATTCTCCCACCGCCTCACGCGTGCCCTCTTTCAGGAAGAGGAATCTAAGATGGAGGTGTGGGCGGCTGCCATGCGTTCGCTGACTGCCGCCGATGAACATACGGACTTGAACCTGGTGCTGAAAATTATCAACAGTAACCACACCATCCCGGTGATTGTAACTGACCAGCACGGTAGTATTCTTGCCTCGCGTAATCTGTCGCCCGAACCTACAGGCACTGATTCCCTGCAACAGCTCAAGGACATTGCTGCACGCATGAAAGCGCAGGGACAGTGCATGAAGATGGAACTGACACCCACAGGCGAAACGGCTCAACCGACTGACTACCTTCATGTATACTACGAAGAGTCGGTTTTGCTGCGGCGTTTACGGCTCTACCCCTACGTTCAACTGGGCGTAGTAACGCTCTTTGTCATTATCGCCTTTGTGGCCTTGGTTGTTTCGAAACGTGCAGAGCAAAACCGCGTATGGGTGGGACTTTCGCGAGAAACGGCTCACCAACTGGGCACCCCCATCTCTTCACTCATGGCTTGGAGCGAAGTGCTACGCGAAACGTATCCCGACGACCCCTTATTGCCCGAAATGGACAAGGACGTACGTCGACTTCAACTCATAGCTGAACGTTTCTCAAAGATAGGTTCTGCGCCCGAACTCGAAGTACAGGATGTGCGCGATGTTGTGCAACGGGTTATAGAATACTTTGACCGTCGAACATCCCAGAAAGTTGTATTTCACTTTGAGCCCTCTCCCCTTCCCCTCCCTGCTCGCATCAACGCTCCCCTCTTCGAATGGGTGATAGAGAATCTCTGTAAGAATGCTGTGGACGCGATGGAAGGAAATGGCCACATTACGGTACGGCTCCAGGCTGTTTCTACAGGCACACACATCGAAATCAGCGATACGGGCAAAGGCATTCCCCACAAACATTTCAAAAGCGTGTTCCGTCCGGGATTTACGACTAAGAAACGAGGTTGGGGCTTAGGACTTTCGCTTGCCAAACGCATCGTTGAAGAATATCACCACGGACACATCTATGTAAAGGACAGCGAAGTGGGTAAAGGAACGACCTTTGCCATTGACATCGGATAAAAGGGGAGTTCAACTGCCCGAGGAGCTTCGTGAATCCCCTACAAAAGGATAAACCAAACGCAAGAGAGGCACGCCTTCATCCATCAGAAGGTGTGCCTCTCTTGCGTTTCCGCTTTGCTAAGCAATTCTGTTTCCTTACAGTGACGAAAGAGCATCAAGAATGCAAGGATATGTGGCCTCGTCGTGGAAGAATACACATTGACAACATCACAATGTGGCCTCGTCGGTTACGAGAACACATCTATACGGTATAAATGTGGCCTTGTCGTGGAAGAATACACATTGACAGCATCACAATGTGGCCTCGTCGGTTACGAGAACACATCTATACGGTGTCAATGTGTACTCGTAACCGACGAGGCCACATCTTATGTAAACGAATCGCCTTCCGTCAGAATTTGAAGGAATCCTTACGCTAACTCTACGACCGTGATGCCAGCACCACCGAATTGCACGTGTTCATCATGGAAAGAAGCCACACCCGGCACCGTTCGCAGATAGGTACGAACCAGTTCGCGCAAAGCTCCCGTTCCTGTACCGTGAAGGATACGTACACGTGCCTGTTCTAACTGAATAGCATCGTCAATAAAGTAAGAAACTGCGGTCATGGCTTCTTCGCCACGCATACCGCGCAAGTCAATCTCCTGTTTGAAGTGAAGTTTCTTCTCATACATCGCATCGCGCGTTTCTTTGCTCAAGAAAGTTGAAACCTTGCTCACTGAGGGCTCTGCCTTCGGCGCATCACAGCGTTCCAAACGTTTCAGTTGCACTTGAGTAAACATCATACCAAACAATACCTTGGCTGAATTTCCCGAAACACTTTCTACCTTACCAACCGTAGTCTGTCCCTTGATGCGTACATGGTCACCGGGCTGAAGGGGACGAGTGGTTCCAGCTAAAGCCGCAGCTGTAGCAGCACTTCGACCTCCCGCCACCTGACGCAAAGCCTGTGCAGCCGCTTCTTGACCCGCTACGTGGCGTTGCTTACCACTTTCACCTTCTTCCTTACGCTGTCTGCGACGCTGAATCTTGGCAATCTTGCGTGCAATGCGGTCTTGCTCGTCCGTATCGCGCTCCAATTCTTCGCGGAAGTCAGCCAGTTCGGCACGCACCTCGCGCGTCTTTTCTTTTTCTGCCTGCGCCTCACGAATCGAACGAATGGTGTTCTCAATACGGGCATTCGACTGTTCGAGCAGATGCTTGGCTTCCGCCTTAGCCTGTGCCATGACCGTGCGTTTCTCTTGTTGGAAGTCGGTCATCTCACGTTCGTAACGAGCTACGGTATCTTCCAATTGTTTCTCACGCGCCCGAATATTCCGACGTTTGTTTTCCCAATACATCTTGTCGCGCACGATGTCCTGCAGGTATTTGTCACTCATGACGTAATCCTGGCCGACAATGTCGATGGCGTATTGCACCACTTCCTCGGGAATACCAATTTTACGTGCTATTTCTATCGCAAAAGAGCTACCCGGATTGCCTATCTGAAGAATGAAGAGCGGCTGCATCTGTGCACGGTCGTAAAGCATCGCCCCATTGATGACCACTGGGGTCTTTTCGGCAAAATGCTTCAGATTTTGGTAGTGCGTAGTGATAATACCACAAGCCGAGATGCGCACAAAGCGGTGCAAGATTGCTTCCGCCAAGGCACCACCCACTTGCGGCTCCGTACCCCCTCCAAATTCGTCAATGAGCAAGAGGCTGCGACCACCCGCATGGCGCATCATCTCCTTCATGTTGAGCAAGTGTGAAGAATAAGTCGAGAGGTCGTTCTCCAAACTCTGTTCGTCGCCCATGTCCATAAAGATATCACGGAAAACACCGGGTTTGGAACGCTCGTCCACGGGAACAGGCATACCGCACTGAAGCATGTATTGCAACAAACCTGCCGTTTTCAAGCACACAGACTTTCCGCCGGCATTCGGACCAGAGATGAGCAGGATGCGACTGCCTCGTCGCAAAGAAATATCGAGCGGAATCATCTTGGCACCGTGTCGAGCCAACGACAGTTCCAACAACGGATGGCGAGCCTGCACCCAATCGATGCGGGGGTCAGCTGAAAGCTGCGGAACAATGGCTTGAAAGCCTTCACTAAACAATTGCAACGCACGAAGGTAGTCTACATGGCCTAAGAACTGAAGGGAAGCCAAAATAGCGGGTATGTGCGGACGAATGACAGCCGTCAGTTCTTGCAAGATGCGCATCACCTCTCGACGCTCGGCTGCCCGGAGCTCTCGAATACGGTTGTTGGCTTCCACCACCGCTTCTGGTTCGATAAAGACCGTCTTGCCCGTTGCACTTTCGTCGTGAACGATACCTTTTATCTTTCGTTTCAGTGCCGAAGCCACCGGAATCATCAAACGGCCGTCGCGCATCGTGGGCGAAACCTCCCGGTCGATGTATCCTGACGTCTGCGCTTCTTGAATAATGCTCCGCAAGCTGTGCGAAATGCTTCGCACCGTCACTTCGATTTGATGACGAACCGAAAGTAACTCTGAACTGGCTGTGTCCTTTACTTTTCCGTATTTATTCAAGACCTGATCAATGCGGTCGACAATCTCAGGAAAGGTCGTAATGTCGCCACACATCCGGGCCAAAGCGGGAAAGGTGTAATGCTTCTGCGGCACGTCAGCCGCTACATGTTCCTCACCTTCACGTTCCCCGACAACGGGAGACTCTGCTGTTTCAGGTTTTTCAAGTTCGCTTCGCCCCACTTGCTCGCACGTTTCGTCTGCGTCGTCTTCGCCTTCAGCCGAAGCCGTAAAAGCTTTAACGTACAGACTTACAGAGTGAATCGAACGTTTCAAATTGAATAAATCCAGCTCTTCGAGATAGGTACGTTCGGGCTTGACGCGAAGCAAAGCCTCGCGCACATCAAAGAACTCACATTCTAAGTCTTCCCCTTGGGTTGAAAAACGAATGTAGTCAGCAATTTCAGCCAATGCAGCTTCTACTTCCTCGTAGGAATCCAGAAAATGCAACTGGCGTTCCACCCACTCCGTTCCCAGGGAGGAAAGGCATCGGCCTTTGAGAAGGGTACGTATCTCGGTAAATCCTATCTTCCGTTCAAAATTGTCGGGATATATCATCATATCGTATGCTTTGCTTTTTGAGGCGCGAAATTAGTAAAAAACAACGGGATAGGGCCTTCTCCCTCAGTCCCGTCTGCCCACAGTCCCAAGAATCAGAGGGCGACCTGGGACGGATGTAAAGAACTGTTGTCAAAGCGATGAAATCCGAAGGCTGAATTGGCTACACGCGTTCCTTCCCTTCCAGTTCCTTTCCTTGACACTTCCAACAAACGACTCCAAGCGCAATACATCCCCAACGATTCACCACAAGACCCACATTCTTCAAAAAAGTGAGAGGTTCGGCTCTGAATGGGGAAAAAGGCAGGAGGCAAGGGAATCTTTTTGAATGAAAAATAGTACTTTTGCGCGCAAAAATCGAATTTCCACCTTACATTACTTCTATTCATGGATAAGATTACAGTGCGTGACCGCGAGTTCACAGTATCAATACCCGAAGCGAAGATTATGCAACGTGTGGCTGAGATTGCTGCACAAATTAATGCTGATCTGGAAGGCGAAAAGCCCCTCTTCCTTGCCGTTCTGAACGGTTCGTTTGTTTTTGCCGCCGACCTGATGCGAGGCATTACGACTCCCTGCGAGATTACATTCGTAAGAATGGCCTCCTATCTCGGTACAGAATCTACTGGAAAGGTTCAAGAACTCATTGGTCTGAAGGAAGATCTCAAGGGACGCACCGTTGTGATCGTGGAGGACATCATTGACTCGGGACTGACCATGCAAAACCTCCTGACGATGCTTGAAGCCAAGCAACCAAAGGAGATTCGCATTGCTGCACTTCTCGTTAAACCTGGCAACCTCAAGGTAAAATTGGACATTCCGTATTGCTGCTTCGAAATCCCTAACGACTTTATCGTAGGTTATGGTCTTGACTATGACGGCGAAGGTCGCAATCTCCGAAACATCTATACTGTAGTAGAATAAAAACAAGAGTTTTGGTACAGCAAGTACTGTCCGTAGCTCATTCATATACTCACTAAACTAAACAACTTCCTAAATGAAGAATATCGTTATCTTCGGCGCACCTGGTTCTGGTAAGGGTACGCAGAGCGACTTGCTCGTTCAGAAGTACGGCTTCAAGCACATCTCTACAGGTGACGTACTTCGTGCTGAAATCAAGAATGGTACGGAGTTGGGCAAAACTGCTCAAAGCTTTATTGACAAAGGTCAGCTCATCCCCGACTCTTTGATGATTGATATCCTTGCTGCAACTTATGATGCACTTTGTCCTTGCGAAGGAGTTATCTTTGATGGCTTCCCCCGCACGATTCCTCAAGCAGAAGCACTCAAGCAAATGCTTGCAGAGCGTAATACAGAAGTAGCAGGTATGCTTGAACTCGATGTACCCGAGGAAATGTTGATGGATCGTCTCATCAATCGCGGTAAGACCTCAGGACGTGCTGACGACAATGCTGAGACCATTCAGAAGCGCTTGGATGTTTACCACAACCAGACGGCTCCCCTCATTGCATGGTATGAAAAAGAAGGCAAGCGTCACGCTGTCAAGGGTTACGGTGCATTGGAGGAAATCAACGCTGCTCTCTGCGCTGTCATCGACCAGTTCTAAGACTAACGGCGGACGCTCTGTCCGCATGACATTACTCGATAAGCAAACAGGCTGCGCATCCCGCGCGTAGCCTGTTTGTCATTTCTCACTTTTCGGAAAGCCTTGTCTGGCAGACTTCTCCAGCCCCAAGCGCTTTCTCTACTCATTTATCTTCAAACAAACACATTCCAATGGCTGAATCGAACTTTGTTGACTACGTCAAGATTTTCTGCCGCTCCGGTAAGGGAGGTCGAGGCTCTATGCACATGCACCGCGCCAAATATATGCCCAACGGCGGACCCGACGGGGGCGACGGCGGACGCGGAGGTAATATCTATCTGCGCGGCAACCACAACTACTGGACGCTGCTCCACCTGCGTTACGAACGCCATGTGTTTGCTGAACACGGCGGGAACGGCTCGAAGTGTTGCTCACACGGATGTGATGGCAAGGATCGTTACATTGACGTTCCTCCAGGCACCGTTGCTTACAACGCAGAAACGGGTAAATACATTTGTGACGTTGCTGAAGACGGACAAGTCGTCATGTTGCTCAAGGGCGGACGTGGTGGCTTAGGCAATTGGCAGTTCCGTACCTCAACAAACCAAGCTCCGCGCTACGCACAACCCGGTGAACCGATGCAGGAGATGATGGTCATCCTTGAATTGAAGTTGCTCGCCGATGTAGGTTTGGTGGGCTTCCCCAATGCAGGTAAGTCTACGTTGGTATCGGCACTTTCGTCGGCTCGTCCTAAGATTGCCAATTATCCTTTTACCACCATGGAGCCCAGTCTGGGTGTTGTGGCCTATCGAGACAATAAATCGTTCGTTATGGCCGACATTCCCGGCATCATTGAGGGTGCAAGCGAAGGCCGCGGCCTCGGTTTGCGCTTCCTCCGCCACATCGAACGTAACTCCTTGCTTCTGTTCATGGTACCGGGCGATACCGAAAACATCGGCAAGGAATACCGCATTCTGCTCAACGAGCTCAAGCAATTCAACCCAGGTATGCTCGACAAGCACCGCGTGCTTGCTGTGACCAAGGCTGACTTGCTCGACGAAGAACTCATGGAAATGCTCCGCGAAGACCTTCCGGACGACATTCCCGTGGTATACATCTCTGCCGTAACGGGTTATGGCCTGCAACAACTGAAGGACATTCTTTGGGAAGAGCTCAACAGCGAAAGCAACAAACTCCAATCGGTCAGCGAAGGCGGTTCGATTATTCACCGCGACCGCGAAATCCACATGCTCCAAGCAGACTTTGCCGACTGGCAACCCGACTTCGACGACAATCCTTCGACCGACGACGATGACTTCGATTACGAATACCTCGACGACGACTTTGAAGACGATGGAGGAGTTGAGGAAATATACGATATCAAGGATTTAGAGGATTAAGAACGTACTTCCACGCGTATCCTCTACCCTCTTCATTCTTTTCCTTATCTACTTTTCCTCGTTATATTCCCACCCATGACCCTACTTTCCTACGCACTCTCGCCCCGCGTTACCGCCTTCTCCACAACCCGGCTTTCTCCCTTCCAATTTTCTGCGGAAGAAGAGGCTGCAATGGGGACTTATGCCTCCTTTAATGTCACTCATTACTGTGGCGATGATCCCAAACGCGTACAGCGCAATCGGGAGTGGCTGGCACAAGAGCTGGGCATTGCGGTTTCGCGCATTTGGTTACCGCGACAAACGCATACTGCCCAGGTACGGTGCATCGATGACGAGTTTCTGAAACTCGACGAAGACGAACAGACAGCCCTGCTCAACGAAGTAGACGCACTCGTTACGAATGTGCCCGGTCAGTGCATCGGCGTTTCAACTGCCGACTGCGTGCCCATCCTGCTCTACGACGAAGAACACCATGCCGCCGCAGCGATTCATGCCGGTTGGCGCGGCACGGTGCAGAACATTGTACGGAATACTGTCTGTATCCTTCAAGAAAGGTATCAAACACGTTCGGAAAACCTTCGTGCCGTCATCGGGCCTGCCATTTCTGCCGCATCCTACGAAGTAGGCGAAGAAGTAGTGACCCAGTTTACGGAAGCAGGCTTTCCCGCTGCTATCATACAGCGTGCTGGATACACGAAGCCCCATCTCGACCTGTGGGCAGCCAATGTTTGGTTGTTGGAAGAGGCTGGCATCCCACTCGAACACATTCAAGTGAGCGGTGTTTGCACTTTCAGCCAATCCGATACCTTCTTTTCTGCCCGCCGTCTCGGCATCCAGTCCGGCAGAATCTATACAGCCCTCTGCTTGAAGGCCGCTGAAGCCTAACCCAAGCATTTCGACAACGATTAGTACAAAGCGAACGCCGCGTCTTTCTGATTGAAAGACGCGGCGTTCGTTTTGTTTAATGTGCAAGCCTCTGTTAGAGTGTACGTTGCAGTGCCTCATACGTTTCGGGACGCACCGGAACGAGGGGAAGGCGAAGTATATTCTCAATTTTTCCCTGCAAGCTAAGCAAAGCCTTGATGCCAGCCGGATTACCATCGACTGAGAGCAACGGATACGTACTCAAGAAACTGCGATGGACTGCCAATGCCTCGGGCAGACGAGCTGCCAACGCAGCATGAGCCATTTCAGCAAAACGAGCCGGATAAGCATTCGATACAACCGAAATAACTCCCGCACCACCTAAGGTCAGAATCTCCAGCGTAATGGCATCGTCGCCACTGAGCACCTCAAATCCCTCGGGCGCACCCGCCAAGATTTGTTCTATCTGTGCCAGTTTGCCCGATGCTTCCTTGACAGCGACCACATTCTTACAGTCGCGTGCAATGCGCAAAGTCGTTTCAGCCGCCAAGTTTACCCCCGTACGTCCGGGAACATTATACAACACAACGGGCAAGTCCGTGGCCGCCGCAACCGCACAGAAATGCTGATAAAGTCCCTCTTGGCTCGGCTTGTTATAGTAAGGCGTAACAATCAGCACACCTGCGAATCCTTCGAGATCGGCAGTTTGCAGGTAGTCAATCACCTCTGCCGTATGATTGCCCCCAGCTCCAAGCAGCAGAGGGAGTCTTCCAGCGTTTACACGTTTGACTAGATTCATTACAAGACGTTTCTCAACTGCCGACAAACAAGGAGTTTCGGCTGTAGTACCCAGTACGCAGAGAAAATCCACGCCTTGAGCGATTTGGTCTTCTACCAAACGAGTGAGGCCTTCTTCGTCTACGCTGCCGTCCTTTCTGAACGGTGTAACCAGCGCAGTACCCAGGCCCTTGAAGGGATTGAATCTATTCATAGTTAAACAAATTGTCGTTTTCGCGGGGCAAAATTAGTTCATGGTGCGTTACAAACAAAATCTTCACCATCTTTTTGCTCCGCTGTTACTTCTTGTCTATACAAAATGCTTTCCCCAACATCATAAAGAAGGGGTTACAGGATGTTTTAGTTGGTTGTAATGCTCCCAATAGTTGGGCAAATAGCCTAGCAGGCAGTCGTAGAAATCCTTACCGTGACCTGCATGACGCAAGTGACAAAGTTCATGCACCAAGACCGCCTCGATTGTCTCAATGGAGTATGGGACGAGGTTTAAACTCAGTCCGATACGTTTTTTGTCAGGATAGCAAACGCCCCAACGCGAACGCATGGGGCTGAAGTAGAGACTGAGCGGCATACGAATCCCCATTTTCTGTGTCCAGTACGCCATTCTTTCGTTCACCCGTTCCCCAAACACACGGCTAACGTAAGCGAAGACCAACTGACGGCGCTTGTCCAAGGAAAATCCTTGGGGACAACAGAGCCGCATCGTCTGAGCGGCCTCATTCACCTTTACACACGGATGCAAACCTTGTGCTGCGGGAAATTCCTGTACCTGCAAGCGGTACACCCTTCCCAAGAAGCGAAGCGAGTCGCCATCTTGAAAGTGGCATTGCTCCTTTTCACGTTCCTCCAGCCTTTGTTGGGCCGCCAAGCACATTTTTCGGATGCGCTCTTGGTTCTTTGCCAAGAAATCCTGTATCGTCGCTCGGGAGATGCCATAGGGAGCCGACAGAAGCAATTGTCCATCACTTTCCACCTTCAGCCGCACAGATTTCATCGACTTGTAAGTCACCTTTACAGGCATTCCGTCGAAAGTAAAGTCCCCATGCTGCTCCTTCGTTTTCATGCGTTCGATACAAGACTTCATCCAGTCGGACGAACTTTGAATGAACTGCTGAATCCACTCTGTATGACAACCATACGGAACGGAAACTTGGAAACGGGCTGGAGGAGTAAAAGTCATGGAGAGTTTCTTCACAGCTTTATAAACCACATTGACTTGCATTCCTTTGTACTGCATGAGAATATGAACAAGAACTAGGACACGAACTACCTGTATGGAGATGAAAGAGCCTAACAATTGCCACAGCAATAAACTCTATGAAGGCGCTCTTCCAGTAGTCTAAGTTTAACCGAACTGCTTCGTCAAAACAACAGAAGGCTCAACCGCCTGACAAACAAACCTTCGTCTCGGCTCCCCTACCCACTCAACTTAAAGTTTTACCTCGTAGGCCACCGGATACATGCGCTGTGGGTCGTAGAAGGCAGCCAGCGAACGGAGCAAATTGCGCGTGTTCGCCGTCAGCATGCCCCAATACAGTTGCCGACCGTTGACAATGATGGTGACAGGGCGACTCAAGTCTACCAAATCCTCGTTAAGGAAGAGGGTGAAGCATCCCGTGTATGCATCGTCGTACTCGCGGCGAAATTTCATTTCGATACCATAGATCGAATCGCGTTCCGTGGTCACGTAACGCACATTTTCAACAGCCACATGCACCACATTGTCTACAATGTTGACCGTGTAGTTCGTACGAGCCTCAGGGTCGGGACGTTCGTTGACCAAGATGTTGTAAAATCCTCGTCGGTGACGGCCATCCATCTCAAAGTCTTCCCAACAGAACTGACGCGGTGAAGGATTGCGATGGAAGAGGCTCAACCAAGGCGTGGTCGGTGCGTAGTCAATGGCATGTCCGCGGTCGGGAATCAACTCCACGCGATGCCGGAAGCCTGCCGGATAGAGCACCTCCAAGCTGTCGAGCGCCTGCTTGACATAGTTCGTCAAGATGTGGCGATAGAAGCCATAGTCTTTGGCTCCTGTACGGAGTGAGAAACCTATATTTCCCACATTTTCGGCGGGTGCATTCTTGAGCGGCTCTCCACCCGCCATGGGACCTGCCGCTGCCCAATAATCAGCATAATAGGAGGCCAGACGTTGTGACCCATATCCGCCTTCCGAAATGCCAAACACATAGAGACGGTTGGGGTTGATGTCCTCGCGAAGCAATACTTGGCGAAGCAAACGCTCCCAGGCAAACTGCTTACTGCGTTGCCACCAGCGATACCAGCCTCCTTCGTTCGGAATTTGCGGGATAAAGTAAACTGACGGGGCATCGGCAAACCGCTGAGCCAACACCAGTCCCGTTTGCCACTCTTGTTGCTTCGGCCCGGAACCGTGCAAGTAAAGAAAGAAGGGGTAACCAGCCTCGGGCTTCACTCCCTTCGCACCGAAATAGAAAGGCATCACAGCCTGAGGTTCCAAGGAGTCGGGCAACTGCCATTCGCTGCGCGGCGCCTTCGAGAGACTGTCCAAAGGTGGGAGCTGTACGCCGTCATACACCGCACAAGCACGTTTCCATGCCTGCCACACCTCCTCCCGACGTTCGTCCACGTGCTTCATCGAGAACCGTTTACCAGGCACTTTTTCTACCTGCTCACCGCGTAAGGTCGAGAGGAAGTAAGCCTCCATCTCAGCAGGCTTTTGTGCCTGCATATTCATATTCAGCAGGAGGGAAAGGGTTGAAATAAGGTAGCATTTCTTTTTCATAAACGAGGATTTGGGCATTTCAAGGAAATGCAAATGGAATAAGGAAGACAAAAGAGAAACGAGCTGCATAGGAGGGGATGCCCTATGCAGCGACCAGCCGCTCCTTCGGGCTTTGTCAGCACAACCACCCTCTTTCGAAACACAGGGGCAGGCTTTGTCCACGTTTCTCAACCCACCTGTTCCGAACAGATGCCCTACATCAAGTCGAGCATGACGGCATCCGTCATAAGGGCAAGGTCGTCCACCGTTTTGCCTGCTTCTTGCAACAAAGCAGCATCTTCCTTCAAGAAATCTTCGGGACTTTCTTCGGGCAAAGCCTTGCGGTAACGGCTGACAGCTTCAGCTACCCGACCGCCTAACCACGCCGTATGGCCGGCATTGAGCCAATCGGTTGGGGTCACATCGTCTTTTGCCAGCACCTGGGCATAGTATTTCTCTGCCTGTTCATATTTTCCCGTCAACAAGGAACACCAAGCCAGTGCACGCGTGGCTTGTTCGGAATCCGCATCGAGGTAGTTGGCCTTAAAGAGGTATTTGAAAGCCTCGTCATACTGCTTCAAGTAGATGTGACACTCGGCCTGACGCAATGCCAACCCCGCATCCTCGGGAGCAAACGTGGCCAGTTCGTCGTAGGCCGTCAGTGCTTCGGCATAAAGTCCCAATGCACGGTGACACACAGCCAGTCGGCGCAACGTCCAGGCAGAATGTGGCTTGAGGTCGTTTGCCCACTGGTAAGTTGTGGCCGCCCGTTCCGTGTCACCCAACTGTTCTAAGCAAAAGCCTAACTTCTGCAAGGCATCGGGAGTCACTTCGGCGGCAGGTACACGCTCCAGCAAGCTCTTCGCCAAGGCATAAGTCTTGTCCTTAAAGGCCAGATCGGCCATGCGAAGCAAGAAATCTGTGTCGTGTAGCAATTCATCAAACGGCGGATAGTCTACAAGGAACAAATTGCCCTGGAACGGATTGACAAATGCTTCTCGGTGAGTATAAAGGTTGCAGAAACGGTAAAATCCCTGTACATACGAACGCAGAACTTCCTTAAACTCGGGTGCAGACGGTGTAGCCAAGGCCTCAAAGGCTTCTGGTTGCTCCTGCCCCGTCACATTCGCCATCATGTCACGCAAGTTGATGCCGTTCATTTGCGGGGGAAGCTGCGTCGACATCATGGCGAAGGAGTACTTATCCGAGTCGCAAAGACCCGCACTCTTCAAGATGAAGTGAAGGGTGCTGTTCTTCTTCGCCTCGGCGGGAATGTCAGGATGGTCAAGGCTAAAAGGCCAGAACCAGTTGGCAGCGACGCTAAAAAAGGGGAACCGCTGCTTGAGGAGCTTGAAGGTACTCATATACATATCCGCTCCGCGCTGTTGCAGGTCCATAAATTCCTTCATGTGAGCTGCCAGTTTCGACGGAGTGCCGTCTGCTTCCCACTCAGGATTCAAATCTGCCTCCGTCAGTTTGTCTTTCAGTTCATCCACCCCCAACGAGCGGTCGAGGCGTAAGTCCTTCATGCGTGCCATCATCTGCGGAATGATTTCTTCCTGCAGGTTTCGTTCGATGCGCTTCGTCTCAAGCGTCAAGAACAGCTGTGCCTGGAGCATCTCAAGCTCGCGCACAAAGCCGGGCACGTCGGCCATGAGCCGCAAACGGGCCACCAAGTCGGGATAATACTTCAGTCGCGGTGCATGAGCCTGGTGAACAAAAATGAGTCCGACTAGCGCACGTACCCGAAGTTGCACATCGGGCGACAAGACGTAGTCGAGCAAGATACGAAGCTTGGCCACATCGAAATAGCGCATACCGCTCAGTGTCATACCGCTCAAGGCCAGACACTTAGATTCGTTGCTCACCGCCTCATCGGCCAAAAAGTCACTCAAGGCAATTTCTTCACCGCCTGTCAGACGTGAAGAAAGCCACAGGGCATCGAAGAGGTTGCGTCCGTTGGCCTGTGGCGAATGTAAGAAGGCGACCAAACTAAAGTCAGCCCCCATCAGTTGCTGAAAAGTGCGCCAAGCAATGGCATCATAGGCCACTTCGCGCTGCATGTCCCCCATTCGTTCGAGCACATCACAAAGTTCAGCTGCCTGACGTACGAATCCTTCGTACATCCGGGCACGCTGCGGGTCGTCTGCCCCGTTGGTCAGGTAAGACAACATCATGCGGTAAGCCTCAATCAAGGCATTGATTTGCTCTACTTCATTCCACGCCTTGAGCGTGTTTGCCATGCCCAGCAACGATTGCAGGGCGGAGAGCAAGTGGTTTGCTTCGAGTGCCCTACGGGCATCTGCCAACAAATAGGTATGGACGTTTTGATTCATGTTGATGTTAGATTGTGGAACCTTGTTCCCTTCGCTTCCCTTACTGATACCGCAATGTGTCGGCCACTTCGGCGGGAAGACGGTACGTCTGTTGCAAGAGGGCCGTATAGGCAGCCGGTCCCTTGATGCGGAGCGAGTCTATTGCCATGCGCCGGCCTTGTTCGAAGAGTTCCCACTGCTTTTTCACCCGTGGAGACTCCAGTCGCGAACGCTTCATGACAAAGAGTGTGGGAGCCGAGGCGGGCAAAGCCCCCTTCCATACGCGAGCCCCACGCTGTCGCGCCAGCGCCACATAAGGCCACGAGAGAAAAGCTCCGTCATACTGTTTGTCAGCCAACATCGCGGCGCGCAAACGCAAGTCATTGATTTGCGGACGATACACTGCCTCTCGTTCCACGCCGCCTTGCTTTAGAAAGTCAGTCAGCAGGTGGTCTTCCGTTGCTTGTCGGGCTGTGGCCAAGGTGCGACCGCGCAAAGTTCGGATTTCCTTACCTCGCAATCCTGCGCGAACGACAAATTGCCAACGGCGATTACCCTTCCACATCGTGCGAAACGAAGAAGCTCGTTTGCCCCAAGCCGCCCAACGCACGGAGTCTGCCACACCGCCATCAACGGTTTGTCCCAGTAAGGCGGTGTCACAGTCCATTTGGGAAGCGTAGCTTGCCAGGTGAACTTGCAACCCTAACCGACGATAAATGCCCGAACGCTGCGCGTAGTACACGGGCAGGCAATCGTAGTCGGGCACCACGGCTACACGAAGCAGATTGGTGTCGGTCGATGCCGTCGGGACGGTGCGCACGTGACTAGTGTCGGCCACAGCGGCAGACTCCGTCTTGCCGGACTGACAGGAGGCAAAACCGAGACAGCAACTCACACTGAGCAAAAGACAGGAGGTTAGGACGTTGTTCGTCTTCATTTTGTTTCAAAAGAAACTGGTGTACCAATTCACCCCGCAAGGCGGATTGGCACACCAGTGCGTAAACAGATACTGATAACTTCGTCTAGAAGTCAATCAGAAGGAATTAACCCTTGATGGCAGCGATACCGGGAAGTACCTTACCCTCGATAGCTTCGAGCAATGCGCCACCGCCGGTTGAAATATAGGATACTTGGTCAGCCATACCAAACTTGTTGATACATGCAACCGAGTCACCACCACCGATGAGTGAGAATGCACCCTCTGCAGTAGCCTTAGCAATGGCATCAGCAATGGCACGTGAGCCACCCGTGAAGTTATCGAACTCAAATACACCGGCAGGACCGTTCCAGAGAATCGTCTTAGAGCCTTCGATAGCCTTTGCAAAGAGTTCACGCGTTGCAGGACCTGCATCGAGACCTTCCCAACCTTCGGGGATAGCCGTTGCGGGAACAATCTGCGTATTGGCGTCGTTTGAGAAGGAGTCAGCTGCTACACAATCGGTACCGAGTACGAGATTAACGCCCTTAGCCTTAGCCTTTTCGATAATTTCGAGTGCGAGATCGAGCTTATCGTCTTCGCAGATAGAAACGCCAATCTGACCACCGTTAGCCTTAGCGAACGTGTAAGTCATGCCACCGCAAAGAATGAGGTTATCAACCTTATCCATGAGGTTTTCGATGATACCAATCTTGGTAGAAACCTTTGAACCACCCATGATGGCCGTAAAGGGGTGCTTAATGTTGTTGAGTACGTTATCGACAGCGAGCACTTCCTTCTCCATGAGGTAACCAAGCATTTTATGGTCTGCATCGAAGCTATCAGCGATTACAGCAGTAGATGCGTGCTTGCGGTGAGCAGTTCCGAAAGCATCGTTGATATAGATGTCAGCATAAGATGCGAGCGTCTGAGCGAATTGCTTCTGACTCTCTTTCATAGCCTTCTTAGCCTCTTCGTATGCGGGGTCAGCCTTATCGATACCTACAGGCTTGCCCTCTTCTTCGGGGTAGAAGCGAAGATTCTCCAGGAGAAGCACGTCGCCAGGGTTCAGAGCGGCTGCAGCCTCTTGTGCCTTGGCACAATCAGGAGCGAATTGTACTTTCACACCTAACTTTTCGCTCACGGCATCTACAATCTGACCAAGAGAGAACTTGGGGTTTACCTTACCCTTAGGTTTGCCCATGTGACTCATAATAATCAGTGCGCCACCATCGGCAAGCACCTTCTTAAGTGTAGGAAGGGCACCACGAATACGCGTGTCGTCCGTAATATTACCGTTTTCGTCGAGAGGCACGTTGAAGTCCACGCGGACAATCACCTTCTTGCCCTTAAAATCACAAGTTTCAATCGTCATAATGAGGTTGGTATTTAAAATTGAATGTTGATTGCTTTCGTTTCAAGCCGTACTTACTTGACCGGTTGAGGGGTGTGCTTGACTGACAACGCCTGCGCTACGGCCGAATGTACGGGGTGAAAGGGGAAATACGCTGACTGTGGGAGTCCCTTCTTGAAGCTTCCTGCCCATCAAAGGTTGGATCGGCCTTGGTATTCTTTCCGAGAGCGGTTACTTTTGCACACGCTACGGCTGAAAAGTCCCTTGGCAAAGCCCACAGAGCGGGTTTTCTCTTTCTGCGTGGCAAATTTACGGAAACGCCTTGAAACAAAAAATTTTTCGTTTCGTTTTTTCCGCACGACAAGGGGCTTTGGGGCGGAACGAACGGCTGGTGCGAAGTAATGGGACGCTTTGCTTTATGAAAGCTGTGTGCTGTGACTCCTGGCAGAAGTTACTTGCCACTCCGGAAGAAGCTACTGAAACTAAGGAGAAGCTAAGGATGTACGGTCGCGGCATGCCGCGACCGTACAACACCTGCAACTCCTGGCAGAAGTACTTACCGCAGCGGAAGAAGTTATGCCAACCGATGGGGCGCGGCATGCTACGACCGTACAATCCTTGCTTCCTCCGCCCCTTCCCGTTTCGCTCCATTCACACTCTCTGCAAACCATTCAAACCACACATTTATAATTATGTCTGACGGAAATTACAATCGTAACCTCCTCCCCTACCGCCAATACCAAAGCGGACTGAAAGCGGGACGAGCCCAAATGCACACGCTGGCTATTCGTGCCTTTCGCCAATGGCTGACGGAACAGGGCTACACGGAAGCGCAACTCCACGAAGCGGAGTTACACTACCGCCAATTGCTCGAAGAGATTACACCGCAGTAGGTTCGGCAACTTCATCGGTCACTGAACATACAAACGAGGTGTGCTCCTGACGAAAGAGGCAATCTGGAAGAGGTTGCCTCTTTTTTAATTGTTCAACAAATCTGTTGGGCAAACGATGCAAAGGGATTAAAAAGCATGACTATAAGCTTGGAACCATGGACAATTGGCTTGCCAAACGAAAGAACGGAGCGGATAAACTGTACCAGGATTTTCCTTGAGAACAAAATAAGGGCTGTGCGTAAATAGAAGATGATTTTACATTGGAAAATGAGATTAGATTCTAAATATAGAATCGTTTTCCATGAGGGAATGAGATTATATTTAGAATAGAAGACTATTTTCCATGGAGGAATGATGTTCTATTTAGAATAGAAGACCATTTCCTCTAAGAAAACAAAGTACTATTCATAATAGGAGACTATTTTCCATAGGGAAATTACCTTCTACTCAGCAGCATAATCTATTTCTCAATAGAAAATAATACGTGATTGAGCTACAAAACCTGTTTTTCGAGAAAATAAGGGCATCGTATGCTGAACAAGAAGTGAAGAAATCGTTTTCTAATGTATCTTTGCGTAAACAGAAAGGCATTCCCGGCACTTGAAAGCCTTGGAGACGGGCTCAGCTTGAAGTTTTTTCGACTGAAAAGCTTCGGCTGGACGCCTTAACCGAAGGGGACACTACGGTGAACGAAGGGGAAGAAATGCCTGGCTGCAACTAACGGAAACAAACGGTTTCTGCTTTACTTACTAACGGCATTCCGTTACGCCGATACACGGAATGCGACTCAACCCAACCGAAACCATGCATACTTTATTGACTCCTCTTTATGCCAGTAGCAAGTTTCACATGACCAATGGACTGCACTACAACTTTATGTCGCTGATTCTTCAGACTTTACAGGGCTATGCTACCCCATCGACGGTCTACCAGGAAAAAGTTGCGGCGTTGGCGGCTGCGCTGAAGGAAGAAAACGCCCAAATCGGGGTGCCGAGAAAAAGCGAACAGACGGCATTGCTGTGGAATGCGGTGGAGGCGTGTAACACGCTCTACACGCACTTGCGGCAGATTGTCAGAGGCTATGCGGGCATTCCTTTGTTAGAACAACACGTGGTTGCAACCCAACTGAAGGCTGTATTTGACCAATTTCCGCTGAATGTCAAGTGGAAAATGGGGCAACGCATGGGCAGTTTGACGAAACTAATGGGGCAATTGCAAGCGGAACCGGCACAGTCGTGGTTGTGCGAAATGGGACTGGAAAAGGTGGTCGAAGAGATGGCTGCGCGACACCGCGAAGCGCAACGGGCTTTGCTTGACCGCAACCGCGAGGTGAGCAAACGAACGCCCGCGGGATTGCAAAAGGCACGCAAAGTGACGGACGCGGCTTATGATGAATGTGTCGAGGTGGTACAGGCTCTCTACACGACACAGCCCGACGAGGAACTCTTGCAACTCATTCAAAGCTGTAACCGACAGATTGACCACGCTTTGACGGAAATGGCTGGCAGAAAAACGGCGGACTGCCGGGTGGTTGCTGACGAAGCGGAGGCTCTCCGTGCGAGCGCAGAAGGTACGGAAGATGCCACAGAAAGCAAGGAGGTACAATAAAGGGAGAAGAGCATACGCCACACCACGCACCAACGCAGACTCAACTACACAGCTGACGGACTGCGACCCGAAGACACTGTGCATTGCACTTCCCCTGACTGACGTACAGGCACAAAAAAAAGAGAGCATCCGCAAACCGAAAGGGTTGACGAATGTCCTCTACCACCATCGTACGCCTGCCCTCGGGCAGACGTATGCTTTACCATGTGAGTAAAGTAATTACTTCAAAGCGACCAGGATGTCCTTCTCAACTTCCTTTATCGCTACTTTGTCTTCACGAAGCAACCAACCGAGCGCAAGATACAGGTCTTTCTCTGCACGTACCTTGATTGCCTTCTTCAATGCTTTGCCTGTGAGTTCACCACCCTCATTGAGAGCTTCCCACACTTTACCGGCAAGTTCGCCAGCCTTTTCTTCAAACATAATTACTTGTAATTTAGTTAGTCATTGGGTCGCTGTACTCCACATTAGAGCCTTTGACGGCTGCAAAGGTACATTTTTTTTGGTGACGAAACACTCTTTAAGTCTGAAATTCAGCCAAAAGGCTGGACTTAGGCTGGGTTTCGACACAGGCAACTCCTCTGCTTGAGTCAAAAGTGATAACTTCGCAGTCTAACCCGACGATATGCGCTGACTATGTTCTCTCTACTTATTCCGACTTACAACTTTGACTGTACGCAACTGGTCACGAACCTGGCACAACAGTGCGCGGCACTGAAAGAACGGGATTCGAACTTTGACTTTGAAATCATTGTGGGCGATGACGGGTCTACGGACGAACGCACGAAGGAGGTCAACCGACGCATCAACCACCTGCCGGGCTGTACCTTTTGGGAAAGTCCGCACAACCTGGGACGGAGCAGGCTGCGCAATGCGCTCATTGAGCAAAGCCGGTTTCCGTACCTCTTGCTGATGGATGCTGATGCGGCGGTATGTACGCCTGACTTTGTGGCACGCTATTGGGAAATGCGCCAAGCGGCCGATGTGGTCAATGGCTCCCTGCGTAACCTCGACTCACCTTGTCCCCGTGGCTGCGAACTGCGCTACTGCTACGAGCAGGCGGCGGAACGGCAACGGGCACAGGCGGACCACTTTCGCGACAACCCCTTTCTGCACTTCACGGCCTTCAACGTACTGATTAACCGGCAACGGTTGGGAGCTTTGCGCTTCGACCCGCGCTGCAGGGAGTATGGTTATGAAGATGCACTGCTCGGGCTGGTCATGAAGGAACAGGGACTGACGCTCGTACACATTGACAATCCGCTTATCCATACGGGCCTTGACACGAGTCGGGAGTTTCTGATGAAGACGGAGGCGGCGATGCGCACGCTGACCCGACTGACGGGCACCATGCAGGAAGCCAACGGGGTGGCTCGACTCTACGACCGGCTGGCTAAGTGGCATTTGGCAGGCGTACTGCGCGGAGTATTCTGCCTCGTAAGGCCCTTGCTCCGTCGCAACCTCTTGGGGCGGCGACCGAACTTGTTTCTGTTTCAACTTTACAAACTGGGCTATTACGCCTCGTTGCGTCCGCACCACTTACAAGGCATGCGCTGATGCCCCCTACTCACTAATTTACTGACAACCCAAGGCAGAACGAAGCGCGCAGTGACGAGGTTACGTTCTCCTTTCTTCTCCTTATTCTAACCCACATGAGTCTCAAAGTATACAAAGCCTCCGCAGGTTCGGGCAAGACGTTTAAGCTTGCCTTGGAATACATCACCCTTGCGCTGATTACGGACAACCCGAAAGCGTTTACACACATTCTCGCCGTGACTTTTACGAACAAAGCTACGGCAGAGATGAAAGAGCGCATTCTAACGCAGCTCTATAAGCTGGCAAACAACATTCCCGACAGGGATTTTCAGTCTCAACTGATGGCAACAACGGGACAAACGGCTGAAACGCTCCGGGAACGGGCGGGAAGGGTGCTCGAAACGATTGTACACGACTTTGACCACTTCCGAGTGGAGACCATTGACTCTTTCTTTCAGTCGATGCTCTCGAACTTGGCGTACGACTTGGGATTGGCACGTAATTTCCGTGTCAGCCTCGACACTAACGAAGCGATTGCACGTTCGGTGGAGCGAATGTTGCTTGCCGCAGGCGTGAAGCAACGTTCGTTGGCCAGACTGACCAAGACCATTCTGGACTACATGCAGGAGCAGATTGATGCGGACGAGGGTTGGATGATTTCGAAGGATTTGCAGAAGTTTGCCCAAATGAATCTTTTCGCGGAGGAATACCTGCAACATGAAAAGGAGATTGAAGCGGCGTTGCAGGACGAGGCGTCACTGCGCAAAGCGAAGAACAGCTTGACAAAGCTGCGTAACGAGGCGAAACAGGAGTTGGTGGAACTGGCTCGACAGGCGTTGCAGGTGTTGCAAAACTTACCCGTTGGCAGTACGCCGCGCACGTTTACGGGCTATGGCAAGTTGTTGCTCTGGATGCAAGCACTGATTGACGGAAAATGCCAGATCGGGCTGGACGACGTGGTCGATTCGAAAGGACTAAAAGATGCCTTGGAGGGTGAGCCGCTTCGGATGTTGAGTTCGAAAAAGGTACATTCACCCGAGAACCTTGCTTATGCCGAACAACTGATTGCGGCCATGAACACGTTGGAGCGTGAACGTAAGCAGAAGGCTCCCGCGCTGCTTACCTTCCAGCTGATTCTGAAAAGTTGGACTCCGCTCATGTTGTTGAGCACGATTGGCAAGGGGGTGACTGATCTTTGCGACGAAACGGGTACGTTTATGTTGGCAAAGACTACTGATCTCTTTAATAAGATGGTCAACAAGGAGGATGCCTCCTTTATTTTCGAACGAGCGGGCATCACTTTCCATCACGTGCTTATCGACGAATTTCAGGACACTTCGCGCCAGCAATGGGGCATCTTCAAGGAGTTGCTCTTGGAAAATATGGCGAACAACGAGGAGTGTATGATTGTGGGCGACGTGAAGCAAAGCATCTACCGCTGGCGAAGCGGCGACTGGAAGATTCTGAAGGACATTGCAGACGAACGCAAGCGGGTGAATCGGGCGGATGTTATCGAGATGAAGGATAATTACCGCAGTGACCGGGTCATTGTGAACTTCAACAATACCTTCTTTACAGCCATGCGCGAGGCACTCGACGAGAAAAATACGGTTGAAAAGTATGATGACCAGCACTTGATTAAGCAGATCTACGAGGACGTGGAGCAAATTCCGCATAAAGAAAAGGAACAAGGCTTTGTCCGGCTGGCTTTTACGAAAGAGAAGAGCATGACAAACGAGGTCATGAACGATCTCTATCGACAGATTGTGAGACTACACGAGGATTTCCACGTGGGGTATAACGAGATGATGATCATCGTGCGTAAAAACAGCGAAGGTGCGGATCTTGTCAATTACTTCTCGACAAATTTTCCGGACATTCCTGTCTCTTCAAACGAGGCATTCTTTCTCGACGCTTCGACCAGTGTCAATCTGATTATTGCCGCCATGCGTTATTTGACGATTGACGAGGAGCTGTTGAAGGGCAAGGGGCAGAAACAGGCTTTCAACCAAACCTGTGTGGCTGAAGTATACTGCCGACAGACTTTGCTATGGCTTTGGGGCGACACGCCCGAGGCGAAACTGCGCACGGAGCAAATGATGCAGACGTTGCACGAGAAGAAACAGCAATGGAGCAACTTACCGCTCTACGAACTGTGTAAACAACTGATGCGCCTCTTCGAATTGCCCGAGGCGGAAAAGGGAGGCGAAGCAGACGGCATCGGGCAGTCGGCTTATCTCTTCTCATTCTTGGACTATGTATTGGAGTATCTCAACGAACACGCTTCGGACGTGCCTGCTTTCTTGGACTATTGGGACCAAACTTTGCACAAAAAGCAGGTGATGATGAACGAGGGCGACGCCATACAGATTCTCACGGTGCACAAGTCGAAGGGGCTCGAAAAGCATACGGTGTTTGTGCCGTTCTGCAACTGGGCGATGGAGAAGGTATATGATGATGACAACCTGTGGTGTGTGACGAAAGGATTGCCTGAGCCTCTCAACGCGCTACCAGCTTATCCGATTAACAGTCACACGAAAAATGGCATTCAGGAATCGGTGTTTGCTGCCAATTATAATGCTGAAATACTGATGAAACGCATTGATGCATTCAATGAACTCTATGTCGCGTTTACCCGACCACGCCATAATCTCTTCGTCTGGAATTTCCAACCGGGAAAGGACTCGAAAAAGTCAATCTACCCGCTTATCAAGGAGTTCGTGAACCCTGGTTCGCTGCTCAACGAAGAGGAGAAACCGAAGCAGACGAGAAAAAAGAAAGGGGAACCCGAGGAACCCGAAGCGATTGAGGAGGTTTGGGAGGAAAAGTTATTCGGTAACAGTCCCGTTGAAGGCGACCGGCCGGCTCATCAAGAGGAGGACGCGGCGACGGAAGTCTATCGTCCCGAAACGCCCTTTGACACGGAGCACACGCCGAAGCTGGAGATACACTTGCAACGCATTGCCCAGCTGGCTGACTTCCAACAGTCGAACCGCGCAAAGGAGTTTATTGCCGAAAAGATGGCAGAGGTACAGGCTGAAACGGATCCTGACTTCGACGAGTTGCTGCAGTCAGAGATACAAGCCAAACAACAGAAGCAACAGGAATACATTGACGAGGGCAAACTCATTCACAAGCTGTTTTCGTACATCCGCACGGCTGACGACATCGAAACGGCGGGCAAACGTTTGTGGAATGAGGCTTGCATCTCTGACCCGAAGAAGCTGAAAAGGCTCTGTGACTTGGTGCGCAAGCGCATCACGCAACCTAACATTGCTCCGTGGTTTACGCCCGACTGGCAGGTATTCGCTGAGTGTAGTCTGCTTCTGCCACAACCCGACGGTTCGTTTCGCGAGTTACGTCCCGACCGCGTCATGACACGTAAAGGCGAAACGGTGGTCATTGACTACAAATTTGGAGCCTTCCGTCCCGAACACGAGGAACAAGTGCGGGCGTACATGCGGGTCTTGACGCAAATGAACTACCCCAACGTGCGCGGCTATTTGTTCTACGGCTACAAGGGACAAGTTTGTGAGGTGGTACAAGGATAGGTCGTCAGAAAAAAGAGGCTTATGAAGAAAGGGGGAGGTGAACGGTAATACATCCGTTCACCTCCCCCTTATTGTCATCACATGACTTTAGGCTGAAATCTTTGCTTCTCGTCGAAAACGACTGTCAATCGGGCTGCTTTTATTCCTTCTCCTCCGTCAGCCTCAACATCTCGTCACGCAATTGGGCGGCAAGAATGAAGTCGAAGCGGGAAGCGGCAGCCTTCATTTCCTTCTGCAGACGCTGTATGTGTTCCTCCTTCGTTTCTTTGGGCTTTGCCTGGTAGCGGGCCGGAGCTTCTGCGGCTTGACTATGGTTGGCAGAAGCGGCAGAGGCCGTTTGAAAGGAAGTACCATAGTCTGAAGCGGCGGGACGCTGAGAAGCGGTGGCAGCAGTGGCTTCGCCTTCCTTGCGATTCATCCCTGCAAGGACATTGCTATCTAAGGACTTGACAACCTGGCGAGGCGTGATGTGATTGGCCTCATTGTAAGCAAGTTGCTTCATACGGCGGCGGTTGGTTTCGTCAATGGTTTGCTGCATAGACTGGGTAATCTCTTTGGCATACATAATGACGCGTCCGTTAACGTTACGCGCGGCACGGCCGGCGGTCTGGGTCAACGAACGAGTGGAACGCAAGAAGCCTTCCTTGTCTGCGTCGAGAATGGCAACCAAGGCTACTTCGGGCAAGTCGAGTCCTTCACGCAACAGATTGACACCCACCAGGACATGGTAGATGCCCCGACGCAAATCTTCCATGATCTGGACGCGGTCGAGGGTATCGACGTCGCTATGAATGTAAGCTGTCGAGACTTGATGTTGTACCAAGTAGTCTGTCAACTCCTCTGCCATGCGTTTGGTAAGGGTTGTAACCAATACACGCTCGTCTCGTTCGCAGGCTTTGCGTATTTCTTCCATTAAGTCGTCTACCGGATAGTCGGTATCACGCACTTCGATGGGAGGATCGAGCAACCCGGTGGGACGGATGACCTGATCGACAATGACTCCCCCACTCTCTTCGAGCTCATATTCGGCTGGTGTTGCACTGATATAGATTACTTGCTTCGCCATTTCATGGAATTCCTCGAACTTCAACGGGCGGTTGTCGAGAGCGGCGGGCAATCGGAAACCGTAATTGACCAACGCTTCCTTACGAGAGCGGTCTCCGCCATACATGGCTCGTATCTGGGGAATGGTGACGTGGCTTTCGTCAATCACTATCAGGAAATCGTCGGGGAAAAAGTCGAGCAGGCAGAAGGGACGGGTGCCGGGTTCACGACCATCGAAGTAGCGTGAATAGTTTTCAATACCCGAACAGTGACCCAATTCGCGAATCATTTCGATGTCATACTCCACACGTTCCTTCAGACGTTTGGCCTCCAGCGTTTTGCCCATCTCTTCGAAAAGGGCTACCTGTTCTACCAAGTCGTCCTGCATCTTGCGAATGGCGATTTCCTGGGTCTCTTTCGATGTCAGGAAGAGGTTGGCAGGGTATATCTTATATTCGTCGTAGGTATTGAGGCGCATTCCGCTCAAAGCATCAATCTCCTCAATGCCGTCAATCTCGTCATCCCAAAAGGTTATACGGATGATTTCGTCTGCATAGGCCAGATAAATGTCTACCGTATCGCCCTTTACACGGAAATTGCCTGCTCGCGGCGCAACATCATTTCTTGAATAAAGACAATCGACCAAACGGTTGAGCAAGGTATTGACTGCTAAAGTTGCACCGACCTTTACCTCTATCAGATTTTCATAAAAAGCTGCCGGATTACCCATACCGTAGATACAGGATACAGACGACACGACAATCACATCGTTGCGCCCGGAAAGGAGTGACGAGGTTGCGGCAAGCCGAAGCTTGTCGATGTCTTCGTTGATGGCCAGATCTTTCTCAATATAGGTGTCGGTGGAAGCTATGTAAGCTTCGGGCTGGTAATAATCGTAGTAGGAGACATAATATTCGACCGCATTCTCGGGGAAGAAACCTTTGAACTCGGAATAAAGCTGTGCTGCCAAGGTCTTATTATGACTCAGCACCAAAGTGGGTTTGTTAAGCTGAGCAATGACATTTGCAACGGTAAAAGTCTTTCCTGATCCGGTTACACCCAGCAGAACTTGGGCAGGTACACCCTCTTGCGCTCCGGACGTTAACTGCCGGATGGCTTCGGGTTGGTCGCCCATGGGCTGATAAGATGAATGGAGCTTGAATTTTTTCATGACGCAAAATTAGGGAAATAACCCAGGAGAAGCGTATCTTCTTCGCACGATTCAAGAGACTTGAGGAGTAGGTACAAAAAAAAAATTGATTGTCTCACGACAACCAATCTTTTACTAACCTTAAATCTAATACCATGAAAAACAGTGCAAAAGTATAACCTTAGGGCTTTCCATGCAAATCTCAACGTAGGAAAACGCGTTTCCTTGACTTTGTTTGTAAATTATACCCCGAAAATGTCAGGTAGAATAATCGTTTTTCGGTATGTTTCAAGCTTTTCGGGCTTTTGAAGGCTTCGCATTCCCGACAACCCTTGCCCAACGGAGGATACTACAGAAGGAAGCGTTTCAGCAATCGCCTGCCCGCAAACTTCCACAGCACGTAAGGCTTCCGAAACCTATGGCCAACAAAAAACCGTCCGACAACGCGTAAGCAATTGTCGGACGGTTCGTTTATGTAACGAGGGAAATGCTGGCAAACTTTCTACCCTAGCGTGGCAAGAAGCGAATTGCTTACGCAACTGCTACTGCCCGCTTGCCAATAAGGTGTGACAGCCTTTCCTCTTCGTGCGAATCGGGATAAGAAGGCTTATTCCCATTCAATGGTTGAAGGCGGCTTTGACGAGATGTCGTAGCATACGCGGTTAACTCCCTTGACGTGGTTGATAATATCGTTTGAAACCTTCGCAAGGAATTCGTAAGGAAGGTGTGCCCAGTCTGCCGTCATGGCATCGGTACTGGTCACAGAGCGAAGAGCGACAGCACGTTCGTAAGTACGCTCATCACCCATTACACCTACGCTCTTGACGGGAAGCAATACCACGCCTGCCTGCCATACCTGGTTGTAGAGCGTCGTTTCGTTGCCTTCCGCGTCGGTCGTCTTCCATTCGCGGAGAGAACGGATAAAGATATCGTCGGCATCCTGGAGTACGCGTACCTTCTCGGGAGTAATATCGCCCAAAATACGAACAGCGAGTCCGGGACCAGGGAAAGGATGACGGCTGATGAGGTGTTCGGGCATCCCCATCTCGCGACCTACGCGGCGCACCTCGTCCTTGAAGAGCCACTTAAGGGGCTCACACAGACGAAGGTTCATCTTTTCGGGAAGACCACCTACGTTATGGTGACTCTTGATGACCTTGCCGGTAATATTGAGGCTCTCAATGCGGTCGGGATAGATGGTACCCTGTGCCAACCACTTGGCATCGGTGATTTTCTGTGCTTCCGCGTCAAACACATCGATAAAGCCCTTACCGATAATCTTTCGCTTCTGCTCCGGATCCGTCACGCCTTCCAATTCTTTGAAGAACTTGGCACTGGCATCCACACCAATCACGTTAAGCCCGAGACATTCGTAATCATGAAGTACATCGCGGAACTCATTCTTACGTAACATGCCGTGATCGACAAAGATACAGGTCAGGTTGTTGCCAATGGCTTTGTTAAGCAACACTGCCGCAACGGAACTGTCGACACCGCCTGAAAGACCCAAGATAACACGGTCGTTGCCCAACTCCTTCTTCAACTCTGCTACCGTCGTTTCTACGAAAGAAGCGGAGCTCCAGTCCTGACGACTGCCACAAATGTTGACTACGAAGTTCTTGAGCAGAAGTGTACCCTGCAACGAGTGGAACACCTCGGGATGGAACTGAACACCCCAGAGCTGTTCGCCCTCAGCTTGGTAAGCTGCATACTTTACTTTGTCAGTTGAAGCGATACAACGGAAGCCTTCAGGAATGGCAGTAATTGTATCACCGTGACTCATCCATACTTGAGAATGAGCTTCGAAACCTTGGAACAAGGGATTGTCGTTTTCAATGAAGCCAAGGTTCGCACGTCCGTACTCACGGCTTTCTGCTGGTTCAACCTTGCCACCATAGAGCTGTGACATATACTGCGCACCGTAGCAAATGCCTAAGATGGGGTATTTGCCTCGAATGGCAGACAGGTCAACCTTAAACGCTTCGGGGTCGTACACACTGTAAGGCGAACCAGACAGAATGACACCGATCACGGAGGGATCGTCATGCGGGAACTTGTTGTAGGGAAGAATCTCGCAGAAGGTGTCCATTTCGCGCACACGACGTCCAATCAGCTGGGTGGTCTGTGAGCCGAAATCGAGAATGATTATTTTTTGTTGCATAGAATATAGAGGGTTGTATCAATCAATAAATGGGGAACACACAAGTGTTGTTTCCGTCGAAGACTTCAAAAGTGTAAGCCTACCAAACAATGACTACGCGCATCAACAGAGCCAGACGCCCGAAGCGCGTTCCTCATCACTTTCCAGACCTTCATTTCTCAGTCGAACTGAATCGTCTTAGCCGGTTCAACGCGTGAAACAAAGAAACTGGGCAATACCATGGCCAACATCATCAGCAAGAGCGACGCGAGGTTGATACCTACAAGCCACTGGAGGTTCATGCTCACAGGGACTGCTTCCACATAATACTGCGCAGGATCGAGCTTGACTAAATGCGCGTAATGTTGGAGCCCCAAAAGTCCTAACCCCAACACATTGCCAATCAGCATACCACGCAAAATAAGGAAAGAGGCAAACCAGAGGAAGGTGTGACGGATGCGACGATTAGAAGCACCCAACGCCTTCAACACGCCAATCGTAGAAGTTCGCTCTAAGATCAAAATCAGCAATCCGCTAATCATCGTAATACCCGACACGCAAATCATGATAATAAGTATCACCATCACATTCAGGTCAAGCATTTCGAGCCAAGCCAGTACGGAGGCAGTACGAGGATGCTGATCAATACTGATGACCCGGTACGGTCGGCCGTAACGGTCGGCACGGTGATCGAGCTTTTGGGCCAGCAAAGCTTGTACTGTGGACAACTCGTCGTAAGAATGAAGATGCACCTCCAAGCCACTGCTTTGTTCGGGAAGCCAATTGTTCAAACGGTTGACTGTATAGAGATCCGTCAGGACAAACGTCTTGTCAAACTGATGAAGATGGGTTTCGTAAATACCAGCCACCTTAAAACGACGTTGCTTGACAACGTCAGAAAAGTAGTAACTGTAGATACGGTCACCAACTTTCAGCCCCAGTTGTTTAGCCATCATACGCGAGATAACAATGGAGTTGGAAGAGCGGTCGTCACGAAACTCGGGCAATTCGCCTTCCACCAACTGCGAGCGCATGAAGCTCAAATCGTAATCCTGTGCCACCCCTTTGAGCATCATACCGGCAAAGTCGTCCTTGGTCTTAAAGATACCCATCTTTTCAGACACACGTTGCACACGTTGCACGCCCGGAGTCTGGCTGACCAAATCTCTGATCGCTTTGTCAGTCACCACCGGATAACTCTCAGGGGAGCTGAAGGATGCGGGGTCAAAAACTTCTATGGGAGAAGCAAATCCCGTCAACTTATGCTGTACTTCTCGCTGGTATCCCTTAACCACACCGACGGTAATCAACATAACGGCCAGTCCGATAGCGATGCCCGCTGTAGCAATACGAATGGCAGGAGCCGAAGCATTGCGCGAAGTCGTAGAAGCTAAGGGACTGCTATGAAAGAACCTTTTGGCAAGGAAGAGAGAGAGCATAAGTAAGTTTAGAATTATAGAAAAGCGGCTGAATAATCTATGGTGCGTCTGTAAGCAAGAAGTGTAAAGGGCAAACCAAGAACTGCTTCTACGTTCCCCACTTTCCGCTCTCCACCGTTATTTACAGAATCAGCCTGTACAAAAAGAGTTTTTAAAGAACAAACAAGAGCACAGATGGGAGTCATCAGACTCCCGCTCTTTAGATTTCTCGTCCGGGATACGCTTCCAGCGCCTTTTCTAAAACGATGAGTGCATGCTGCAAGTCTTCCTTGTTCAGCACATAAGCAATGCGCACTTGGTTACGTCCGGCACCTGGTGTCGTATAAAAACCAGCAGCAGGCGCCATCATCACCGTCGCTCCTTCGTACTCAAAATCGGTCAAGCACCACGCGCAAAACTTTTCCGCGTCGTCCACAGGAAGCTTGGCTACTGTATAAAAAGCACCCATCGGAATGGGAGAATAAACACCAGGAATCCGATTGAGTCCGTCAATCAAACATTTACGTCGCTCAACATACTCATCATACATTTCGCGTGCATATTCACCAGGCTCGTCCATGGAAGCCTCAGCTACGAGCTGACCAATCAATGGAGGACTCAAGCGCGCCTGACAGAATTTCATGACCGCCTTTCGTACCTCCACATTTTTGGTTATCAAGGCTCCAATACGGATGCCGCACTCACTGTAACGCTTAGATACGGAGTCAATGAGCACCACATTCTCCTCGATACCTTCGAGATGGCAAGCTGAAATATAAGGCGAACCGGTATAGATAAACTCACGGTAGACCTCATCAGAAAAGAGGTACAAATCGTACTTCTTGACCAAATCACGAATCTGATTCATCTCCCGACGGGTATATAAGTACCCAGTCGGGTTATTGGGATTGCAAATCAAGATGGCACGGGTGCGCTCGTTGATGAGCTCTTCAAACTTTTCGACCTTAGGCAAGGAGAATCCCTCCTCGATGGTCGTCGCAATCGTTCGAATGTGCGCACCTGCAGAGATGGCAAATGCCATGTAGTTTGCATAAGCTGGTTCGGGAACGATAATCTCATCCCCTGGGTTCAGACAGGACAGAAAAGCAAAAAGCACTGCTTCCGAACCTCCGGAAGTAATAATAATGTCGTCTGCCGAAAGATGAATATCGTACTTTTCATAATAATGCGTCAGCTTCTCCCGATAACTGCGAAATCCCTGACTGGGACTATACTCCAACACCTTGCGATCGATGTGGCGCAGTGCATTTAGCCCCGCTTCCGGAGTCGGAAGGTCAGGCTGACCGATATTCAAATGATACACATGCGTTCCACGGTCTTTGGCGGCCGTAGCAAGGGGTGCCAACTTTCGAATCGGAGATTCGGGCATCACGATAGCGCGCTCAGAAATCTTAGGCATGTCGTTTGGTTTTAATATCGTGAATGATGGGACTTTGCTCTCCGATACGAAAAGGTAGTGGCGTTGAAACGACTGTTCCAAACGAATGGAACAACCTTCCAGATCCTTTTAAAATACGACCCTGCATCAAAACGGAGAAGAAGCCCATTAAAAAATGAAAGTAGCTAAACGGTGTTGCCACAGTCTAACGGCTTAAAGACGGAACAAATTTAGTAGAAGCAATGCAACACACAAAAAATATGAGGCAAAAAGTAAATGCTTCTAACATTTGGTGAAGACGTTACGCTGTTTCGCCATATGGTAACAGGCATTCCTTATCGCTCCACAGCCTGACAGAGGTATTTTCGAACGAACTCCTTGCGATGAAGGAAACGCTGCATGCTGACTCCTAAACTATACCAGGGGCGGAAGCACTCATAGAAAAAGAGGTAGGGACCATAAGTAGCTTCGCCCAATGCTTGCAAACTGCGGCGCAAGCAATAAGCCGGCAAAAACAAGAAGATGCCGAAAAGCAAAAGAGCGATGAAGTCGAGATAGATCCAGTTCAAATCGTAGGTAGCAGTCTGAATGAGCTGAAGCGTACGAAGCAGTGCATAGGCCACAAACGACAGCGCAAACAAGTGAAAGAGCATCGTAGCAAACTTCCATCGATAGGAGGTACGCCAACTTACTCCGCGCAGGCGACGCTTGACTTCGGCATCCATCACTCGTCTCATCTTTAAGACACCAGCCGAAGGAAGTTGTTCCGTCAAGCGGGTATCTTCCGAACAGAGCATGGTGCAGCACTCGGAGGTCACATGATGGAAAGCCAGGAGGGCTTCTTCTCCGAATGGCAGCAAAAGGCTGTCAGCAAAGCCACGCTGTTCGAGAAACCAACTGCGGCGCACGGCGTAGTTCGACATTTCGCTTCCTAACACGATGCCCTCTTCGTAAGCTTCCAACCGATTCGTGAAGGCATAAATGCGCTCCAAGATAGCCCGACGTGCTCGTTGACTGCCGTTAGACTCATAATTATAGTAAGCCTCGATGAAATTGATTTCGGGGAGAAAGTGTTCCGCAAAATGTTGCAACCACCTGTCGTTATTGGGCTTCGTTTCCGGATTGACCACAATGACCCATTCACTATGAGCTGCCTTGACACCCAAGCTAATAGCCAGTTTTCGCAATTCGATGTGGCGCGAACTTTGGGGGATATGAGTCACCCGGAGCGAACGGTATTGTACCTGGAGCCGCTGGAGTAGTTCGTCCGTCTCATCTGTCGACAATTGATCCGACACAATGACTTCAAAGCGTCCCGCATATTTCTGTTCCAACAGGCAAGGCAGCAAACGCTCTAAGTGAGCTACCTGGTTACGGGCAGGCACGACAATCGTCACAAACGGGTAAACCGTAGCCTTAGCGGGAGGCAAGTTATACAGTGCCGAATGTGTAGCCACCTCGATGACTTGTGCCTCGCGCTGCCATCCTGCATATTTATGAGCCAGGGGGAAATACCGCCAACGAATCAGGTAAAGACATACCAACACCAAAGCCATCCACAAAAGCAGACCGCCCAACCACCAATAAATCGAATCGGAGAAAAGAAAATCCATAAGCGTAATTCAAAAAGCTTTGCTGACAAAAGGTTTTACTGTCGCTACGTTTACCAACGTACGATTTCCGAGCGACCTTGCCGACGCAACTCCGCACACACAATAGCGGTAGCAACGGCTACATTCAAACTCTCGCTTGCACAGCCTTCGGCGGCAAACGATGGTATCAGCAAGCGGTGTGTCACGCAAGCGCCCACTTCCGAAGTGATGCCCTTGCCTTCATTCCCCATCACGATGACACCACACGAGGAAGAAAGCTGTTGGGTATAAAGGTCTTCCCCATCTAAAAAGGTTCCGTAAATAGGCAAACGCCCCTTCAGCGGCTGTAACAAGGCAGGAAGCGAACCGTAGTGCACCCGCACTGTACCAATGGCACCCATCGTAGCCTGTACCACCTTGGGAGCATAGACATCGGCCGTGTCGGGAGAGGCAAACACGTGTCGGATGCCAAACCAATCCGCTATGCGCAGTATGGTCCCCAGGTTACCCGGGTCTTGCACTCCGTCAAGTGCCAGACAAAGCTCTGACTGTGCAACCGTAGCCCAATCCTGCCAAGACTCGTCGGAAGCCGGCATCTCAAACAGGGCAACGCAATCACGCGGCGTGCGGAGTTGCGACAGACGTTCCAGTTCCTGTTGCGTAATGCAGACCACTTCCTTCACACGAAACGAAGGAAGGCGAGAAGCTATTCGTGTCTGAAATTCTTCGGTTGCATACAAACAACGACACGACAAATAAGGCAACAAGTCTGTCACCGCCTTGGGACCCTCTACGACAAAGCATCGGGCTGCATCCCGGTACTTCTTCTGACTGAGGGAATGAATGTATTTAATGGTGTTCTTTGTAATCAAAACAATTAAAGTACTACTTTAAATAAATGGACTAAAAAGAAAGAATGGAAAACCCAATCTATTTGCCTTCCGAAGGAAGAAAACAAAATGACTTCAGCCAGGGAAACCACACCCTGTACAAGGAGGTTTTGAAGCCCACAGTCTTTCTAAAAAACAGGCGCAAAGCTACGAAGTTATTCCTTAAACCCTTACCTTTGCTTCGTGAAAAAGGTCAAGACTACTCCATTATATCCATTCTTACTCGCGAATATACACCCGTATGTTCGCGCTTTCTTGCTCTTAACTTTCTCGTTGATTCTCTCTGCTTGCAGTAGTCAGAAATTTCTGCAATCAGGTCAAGGTGTACTCTCTGACGTAAAGGTAACCTCTGCTTCATCCAACTTCAAGGCCAATGCTTACCGCAACTATGTACGTCAGGAAGCCAATGCAAAATGGTTTACTTTGTTCAAAGTTCCCTTAGGCATCTATTGCCTCTCCAAGGCAGATTCCATCAAGGGGAAGAAGGGCTTTTCGCGCATCTTGCGCAACATCGGCGAGGCGCCTGTCGTCTATGACAGCACCCTGACCAAGTATAGTATGAACAACTTGGAACAGGCCATGAAGAATGATGGCTATCTGCACGCCACGACCGACACCTTAATCCACCACAAGACCTATAAGACCCAGGTCAATTACATTCTGCGCCCCGGACCGCGCTTCTACATTCAAGAGCTTACCTACGACTTCGCCCCCCCCAACCTCCATCGGGCCTTTCAAGCCGATTCGGCCGCAACCCTCCTCAAACGAGGGATGCCGCTCAATCTCAATAAGCTCTCGGAAGAGCGTGGACGCATTGTCAAAGCCTTACACGACCGTGGCTTTTATTACCTCAACAAAGATTACATCAGCTACGACATCGACACTCTTGCCGGGTCACTCGGAGCCGCCGTCCACCTGCGTTTTCGCCATCCCCACGAAGTCGATACGCAAACGGTCTATACGCCCCAACGGTTTCGCCAGATTCGCGTCATCGAAGAGGGTACGGACTACACGTCTGAGGCTCCCCGTGACTCTGTAGACTATGGCAACCTGCGCTTTAAATACGTCGGTTACCCTCACTTAAACAAGCGCGTCTATCTCTCACACATCGGCTTGCGTCCAGACAGTTTGTACCGCGAGCGCGAAGTGCAAAGCATCTACAGCAACCTCAATGCCCTGCCGGCTATCAGTTATACGACGCTAAAGCTCTATCCCGTCCCCGGGAAGCCCTCCTTGTTAGACTGTGACATCACTCTGCGACGAAAGAAGCCCCACAGCATCGGGCTAGAACTGGAAGGCACCAACACGTCGGGCGACCTCGGTGCGGCTGTAGCACTGACCTACAGCAACCGCAACCTGTTTCGAGGTTCCGAACTCTTTGCACTCAAGCTGCGCGGAGCCTATGAAGCCATTACGGGACTGGAAGGCTATTCCAACCAAAACTACATTGAGTGGAGTGCAGAGGCCAACCTGCGATTCCCTACCCTGCTGTTGCCTTTTATCAGTATTGACTCCAAGCGCCAGCTAAAGGCTATGTCGGAAGCCAAACTGATGTACGACATGCAAGACCGTCCCGAGTTCCACCGACGCGTACTTACCGGAGCTTGGGCATATCGTTGGAATCGAACGAGCAATCCACGCTGGCAAAACCGTTGGGATTTGCTCTCGCTCAACTATGTTTACATGCCGTGGATTTCAGAGACGTTCCGTAAAGAGTACCTCGAAGGCGACGACCCTTATTATTCTGTATTGAAATACAGTTACGAGGACCTCTTTATCATGAACATGGGCTACAGCTTCGTCTATAACTCCTTGCACGATGCGGCCAATCTGCCCACGGGACTCTATCAGACCAATGGTTTTCAAATCAAAGCCAGTGTTGAAATAGCCGGTAACCTGCTCTATGGTCTTTCCAAGGCAACGCGAAGCCACCGGAACAGCAACGGCAACTATCAATTTCTGGGCATAGCTTATTCGCAGTACGCCAAGCTCGATTTTGACTTTACCAAAAGTGTCATTCTCAACGACCGCAACTCGCTTGCCTTCCATGCAGCCTTCGGCATCGGCATCCCTTACGGTAACTCAACCATTCTTCCTTACGAGAAGCGTTACTTTGCCGGAGGTGCTAACAGCATACGAGGCTGGAGCGTCCGCGAACTGGGTCCGGGATCCTATCGCGAAAAGGACGGCCGCATCAACTTCATCAACCAGACGGGTAACTTGAAATTAGACCTGAGTGCCGAACTGCGTACCTTCCTCTTCTGGAAATTACACGGAGCCTTCTTTATCGACGCCGGCAACGTGTGGAACACCCGCTCGTATCCCGACATGAACGGAGCCCTGTTTAAGTTCAACCGCTTCTACAAAGAAATTGCTGTGGCTTACGGCTTAGGTTTACGCTTAAACTTCGACTACTTTATTCTCCGCCTCGACGGCGGCATGAAGGCTATCAACCCGGCGGTCACTTCCGGCCGTTTGCACTACCCGATTACCCAACCCAGCTTCAAACGTGACTTTACGCTCCACTTTGCTGTGGGCTTACCTTTCTGATCAAATCACCTTCACCCCATGTTACAATTCATATCCTTAGCTTCCGGCAGTGACGGAAACTGTTATTATATGCGTTGCGATGGCTACGGTCTGCTTATCGACCTGGGCATCGGCATCCGAAAGTTCAAGCGTGCCTTTTCAGACTACGGGCTCCAACTGGCTCAAATCCGCGCCATGCTCGTCACCCACGACCACACCGACCACGTCAAGGCGGTCGGGGCGCTCTCCCAAGAGTTTCGCATCCCGGTCTACACATCCAAGAAGGTACACGCCTCGATGCAAGCCAATCATTACTTTGCCAAGAAAGTTCCTGCCGAGTTTCAACAGATTATTACCCACGGAACCCCCTTCGACCTGGGGCCGTTTCACATCACTGCCTTCTTCGTGCCTCATGACAGCGCGGAGAACAATGGTTACCTCATCGAAGTCGAAGACAAGAAGTTTGTCATCATGACCGACATCGGACATTTTACGGAAGAAATGCCCGACTTCGTATCACAAGCCACCCATTTGATTATCGAGTCAAATTACGAACCGGGCATGCTCGAAGGAGGACGCTATCCCGCCCGACTGAAAGGACGCATCAGCGGCCCTAACGGACACATCAGCAACGGCGAAACAGCCCATTTTTTGGCTCAACACCTTTCGCCCGAACGCATCCAATACATTTGGCTGTGCCACTTAAGTGCTGAGAACAACCTGCCCCGACTGGCGCAGGACGCTTCGGTTCAGGCACTCACCGAGGCGGGCTTTACCCTCAACGAGGGCGACAGTCCCCGCTTGCAGGTATTGCCTCGACGCACGCCTACGTTGCTCATGGATTTATAGAAGCGGACCTTGATTCCCGCTCGACACCTCATCTACCTTCTTTCTCCTATGCGTAAAATTCTGCTCTTCCTCCCGCTCCTGCTGTTGACCACCCTCATTTCCTGTATGAAGGATGAAGAATATACGGTAAACCCAGCCGATTGCTTGACCTTCAGCACGGACACCGTAGCTTTTGACACAATCATCAGCGGAAGCCCTACCAACACGTATACTTTCTCCGTACACAACCCCTCCAAGAAGGCAATCCGCATCCCGCAAGTTGTCTTGGAGCAGGGGGCGAACTCTCCCTTTCGGGTCAACGTAGACGGCACGCCGCTCCAGGAAGGTGTCGCTCACGACTTTGAGATTGCCGCAAAGGATAGCCTGATAGTCTACCTGATGGCCAATGTGCCCGAGATAGACAACGACCTGCCCATCGATGTCAGTGACAAGCTGACGTTTACGACAGAGGCAGGAGTTAGCCAGAGTGTAGTCTTGACCGCGTCGGGACAAGCGGTCATCCCCTTGCAAGGCAAACGAATCACGGAGGACATAACGCTCGAAGCCAAGCGTCCTTACCGCATCATGGACAGCTTGGTAGTAGAAGCCGGGCATACACTTACTTTAGCCGCAGGCACAAACTTCCTCTTCCATGCCAAAGCCCAACTCATCGTCTACGGTACGTTGAAGGTTACGGGGACAGCCCAACAGCCTGTCACCTTACGTGGCGACCGCCTGGGCAATATGTTCGACGGGCAACCTTACGACCGCATCCCGGGACAATGGGGAGGCATCGTGCTCAAGTCTTCCTCCTACGACAACCACATCAACTTCGCCGACATTCACAGTGGTACCTTCGGCATTCAGGCAGACTCTGCGGACGTAAAACGTACGAAGTTGACTCTCGAAAACTCCATTGTGCACAATACGTCTGGCAACGGACTTGATCTGCGCATGGTCAATGCCTATGTAGGCAACTCGCAACTGACGAATGCGGGAGGCAACTGCGTTCAAGTACGCGGCGGCGATGTGCGTCTCATCCATTGCACCCTTGCCCGCTTTTATGTCTTCAAGGGAGGGAACGGCGTGGCCTTAGACTTTGCCAACCACGACAATGGGATACGCCTTCCGCTCGAGCGCTTGCTTGTGGCCAATTCGGTGGTAACGGGTTATCAAGACGACGAAATCATGGGCAACCAGAATATGGAACAAAAGGACGATGCCTTTGCCTATCGCTTTCGTAACTGCTTGCTGAATACGCCCAAGCCCAAGGAGGAAACCAGTCAAATGGAAAATTGCCAATGGGACTGGGATGACGACACGACGGCCGAAGGAGATACGCTTGTCACCAAAGACAAGAACTTCCTGCCCGAACCCGATTTAGACAAGCTCCTCTTTAGTTTCGAGCTTTCGCCCCATTCCAAAGCAATCGGACACGCTGATCCTGCCATTACGGCAGAGACCTATCCCATTGACCGCAAAGGAACACCAAGAGGTGCGACCCCTGACATAGGTTGTTACCAATATGTCAAACCTGCGTCAAAACCTTGAACTTGCTCCTTCGAACAACGACTAAGGGCGCAAGCGGCCTTGTTTCAGTTTCACTATTATATATCATCGACAGACTCTTTTCAATCTCTATAAAATGGCAGACTCAACCTATAGTGCTAAGAAGACGGGCAAACGTCCGTATACCAGCAAGAAAGAGCAAGCTCCCCTGACCGACAATTACGGTCATCTACAACCCCAGGCCACTGACTTCGAACAAGCGGTCTTGGGTGCACTCCTTATCGAAAAGGATGCTTACTACCAGGTCAGCGAAATCCTGCGACCCGAAAGCTTCTATGACGCGCGCCACCGCATCATCTATGAGGCCATACGCCGTCTCAACCTCGAAGAACGTCCTGTGGACATCTTGACTGTCACCGAACAGCTGCGCAGTACCAACAAGCTCGAGGAAGTGGGTGGTCCGTTCTACATCACACAACTGAGCGGTATGGTGGCTTCATCGGCTCACATCGAATACCACGCACGCGTCATCGCCCAGAAGGCTACCGCCCGCGAACTAATTACTTACACCAGCGGCATTCAGACCAAGGCTTTCGATGCTACGCAAGACATCGACGAACTGATGCAAGAAGCGGAAGGTAAACTCTTTGAGCTGTCGCAGACAAACCTTAAGAAGGACTATACACAGATTGATCCGGTCATCAAAGAGGCGTACGAAATGTTGCAGAAGGCTGCCGCACGTACGGACGGTATGAGCGGTATCGCTTCGGGATTTACTGCGCTTGACAAGATTACTTCGGGTTGGCAAAATTCGGACTTGGTCATTCTGGCCGCCCGTCCTGCCATGGGTAAGACGGCCTTTGCCTTGAGTATGGCGAAGAATATTGCCGTCGATCAACAAATTCCGACCGCGATGTTCTCGTTGGAAATGTCAAACGTACAGTTGGTCAATCGTATGATTGTCAATGTGTGCGAAATTAAGGGTGAAACCCTCAAGAGCGGTCAGCTCAAACCCTTCGAATGGAGTCAGCTCGACCACCGCATCAAGCAACTGGTCGGTGCCCCACTCTATGTGGACGATACGCCTTCACTGTCGGTGTTCGAATTGCGTACGAAAGCACGCCGACTGGTTCGCGAACACGGCGTCAAGATTCTGATGATTGACTACCTCCAGTTGATGAATGCTTCGGGCATGAATTTCGGTAGCCGTCAGGAAGAAGTTTCTACCATCTCCCGCTCACTCAAGGGGTTGGCTAAGGAACTGAACATCCCGATTCTCGCCCTCTCCCAGTTGAACCGTGGTGTGGAAAGCCGTGAAGGCTCTGACAAGCGTCCGCAGCTCTCCGACCTCCGTGAATCGGGTGCCATCGAGCAGGACGCCGACATGGTGCTTTTCATTCACCGCCCCGAGTACTACAAGATTTACCAGGACGAAGCGGGACACGACTTGCGCGGCAAAGCTGAAATCATCATTGCCAAGCACCGTAACGGTGCGGTCGGCAACGTGCTGCTGACCTTCCGCGGCGAATACGCCCGTTTCCAGAATCCGGAAGAAGGGGCTGGACTCGATGACGCAAAGGGCAATCCCTTTGCAGAAGGCGGAACGGGCAACGACGGTGGATTCAACAACGGCAATATACTGAGTTCAAACTTTTCGGGGGGTCAGGAGTTCATGCCGCCTGAATTAAACAACAATTTCCCGCCACTCTCTGCGGGTGATCCCTTTGCCCCCATGGGAAACAATAATGAACCGCCGTTCTAACCAATTTCCACAACAGCAATCGACATACACACATTATACGAAGCTACGCTTTATGACTCACCTCTCGTTCCATCCCTCGGAACGAGAGGCTTTTTTGTGCCCAAACATTCATTGCTCCCAGGCTCTCGAAAAGACAGACTAAAAGCACCATGCTTGCCCCGAGGTGTTTGAAAGCTGTACACGCCAAAGGAACCCATTCCCTACAGCACGAAGAAGTTCAACGCGTTACAACCACTTCTTTCCCCAATGTAATCAGAGGTGCAAAGCCCAATAGCCCTCCTTGCTCACGCGCAATCTAAGGTTCGCTCGTTACCGACCGCTACAGAAGCGCCGTGTCAGACAATCGACGAAGGGTGGGAAGCTTATACGGACAGCGTATAAGTCTCCCACCCTTCGTCGATGGCTTTAATCAGCCGGGGTATAATGTCGCCACTTAGGTTCGATGATCGAATACGTCGGGCGGACATCCGCTCCACTTCTTCACGAGCTATCCGTACACAAACGGTCATTCATTTCCACCTTGACACGAAGCCACACTACGGAGCACGTAGACCACTACCACCTCAGGTGAATGAGCCTTCAACCGACACAAGCGGTTAAAACCCAAGCGACCTCACTGGCGTGCATGCAAACATCCTCTAGAAAAGACGACAGACGCCGAACGAGGCAGCGAACCTAATTGAGTCCCAAAGATAATCATTTCGTTGGAAGTAAGCAAATCGCTGCAAAACCTGCAAAAAGAAGTGCGGAAAGAAGACAGAAAGCACAGCCCCAAACCCCACTTGACACCTTCGTACACACAAAGCTGATTGCACCAGACAGACCACCAGGCCAGGCGCAGCAAGAGTGGTGACACACCGAAGCAATTAGCACCCCCTGCCCAACAACGTCCTCACCTAGAGCCAGTTACTCAAAACCAACACAAAACACGCAAAACCCACCGGTTTCAACAGAAAACTTACAGCGAAGACCTTGTCAATAAATAAAATAGTTGTACTTTTGCACGCCGATTATTATCAAGGGCACCCTTAGTGCCCAACCAAGAGTTAATAGTTACGTCCTATTTTGGCCTGGACGTAATGGTTAGTAAGCTCCTGGAAAGATAAACATTAGTAGTTACAATTTAATTCAAACAAAAGTGGACACTTTAAGTTACAAGACCATTTCTGCTAACAAAGAGACCGCACAAAAAGAATGGGTAGTAGTTGACGCTACGGATCAGGTTCTCGGTCGTCTTTGCACCAAAGTTGCCAAACTGCTGCGCGGTAAGTACAAACCCAACTTCACTCCGCACGTAGATTGTGGTGACAACGTTATCATCATCAACGCCGACAAGATCCAGCTCACTGGTAAGAAGTGGACGGATCGTGTTTATCTCACTTACACGGGCTATCCCGGTGGCCAGCGCGAGCATACTCCCGCAAGCATCATGGCAAAGCCCAACGGCGCAGACAAGCTTTTCCGTCGCGTAGTAAAAGGTATGTTGCCCAAGAACAAGCTCGGTGCTAAGCTCCTCACTAACCTCTACGTTTACGAAGGTGGTGACCACAAGCACGAAGCACAGTCTCCCAAGGCAATTGATATTAACCTCCTCAAATAACTAAGCAGCAATGGAAATGATTAATGCATTAGGTCGTCGTAAAAGCGCCATCGCCCGTATCTACGTAACGGAAGGTACTGGTAAAATTACCATTAATAAGAGAGACCTTACGGAATACTTCCCCTCTCCCATCCTGCAGTTCGTTGTTAAGCAGCCCCTCACGCTCCTCGATGTTGCTGAAAAGTATGACATCAAGGTAAACCTCTGCGGTGGTGGTTTCACGGGTCAGAGCCAGGCTCTCCGCCTCGCTATTGCTCGTGCTCTCGTAAAAATCAACGCTGAAGACAAGAAGGCACTCCGTGCTGAAGGCTTCATGACGCGTGACCCGCGTGCTGTTGAGCGTAAAAAGCCCGGTCAGCCCAAGGCTCGTCGTCGCTTCCAGTTCAGCAAGCGTTAATATGCCTACTGCAGACGTTGGACACTCTCCCTGCTATTTTTCAGATTGGAAGTTTCAACTTCTGCCATCAGGCTTCGCCAAGTAATATTCGGCGCTCGCTGCTGGATTTACGTTTAGTATCTAAACCTTTAGGACTTTCTCCTCAACCGAGAAACTACCCGAAGGCTGGTTGAAGTCGGAAGACAAAACAAAACAACTTACAAGAAAGTAAACGAACAAACAAATCATTCTGAATCATGTCCAGAACAAATTTTGACACCCTCTTGGAGGCTGGTTGCCACTTCGGTCACCTCAAGCGCAAATGGAATCCTGCTATGGCTCCTTACATCTTCATGGAGCGTAACGGCATTCATATCATCGACCTCCATAAGACTGTCGCCAAGATCGACGAAGCTGCTGAAGCTCTCAAAGCTATCGCTAAGCAAGGCAAGCGCGTCCTCTTCGTAGCTACTAAGAAACAAGCAAAGCAGGTAGTAGCCGACAAGGCTGCTTCTGTAAACATGCCCTACGTGACTGAACGCTGGCCGGGCGGTATGCTCACCAACTTCCCCACCATCCGTAAGGCTGTGAAGAAAATGGCCAATATCGACAAACTCATGAGCGACGGTACGTACTCTAACTTGTCTAAGCGTGAAATCCTTCAGATTTCACGCCAGCGCGCTAAGTTGGAGAAGAACCTCGGTTCTATCGCTGACCTGACTCGCCTTCCCGCAGCTCTCTTCGTTGTTGACGTATGCAAGGAGCACATCGCCGTGAAGGAAGCTCAGCGCCTCGGTATCCCCGTATTCGGTATTGTTGATACAAACTCTAACCCCAACGTAGTTGACTACCTCATCCCCGCTAACGATGACTCTAACAAGAGTATCGAAGCTATCCTCGACGCTCTCTGCGGTGCTATCGCTGAAGGTGTTGAAGAGCGCAAGGCTGAGAAGGTTGACACTGAAGCTGCTGGTGAAGGCGAAGCTGCTAAGGCTCCCCGCAAGCGCGCTTCCAAGGCTCGTGCCGAGAAGGAAGAAGCTGCTCCCGCTGCTGAAGAGGCTACGGCTGAGTAATTAGATTTACCAAGTTCTTGGTTACAAGGGGCGAAAGTCGAAGGTTAGTATTGCCATCCAAATGACTAAGAAAGCTTTTCAGACTGACGCATCTGGTAACCAGGAACTTTCTTTTTATACACAAGTTTAATCGTTAATATATTTCCAAGAAATGGGAGTAGGATTAGAAGATATCAAGAAACTTCGCACCATGACTGGTGCTGGTTTGGGTGACTGCAAGAAGGCACTCGCTGAAACAAACGGTAACATTGAAGAAGCCGTTGAAATCATCCGTAAGAAGGGACAGGCTGTTGCCGCTAAGCGTTCTGACCGCGAAGCTGCTGAAGGTGCTGTACTCGTAAAGCAGGAGAACGGTTTCTCTGCAATCATCGCCCTCAAGTGTGAGACGGACTTCGTTGCTAAAAACGAAGATTTCGTGAAGCTCGCTCAGGACATCCTCGACCTCGCTGTTGCTAATAAGTGCAAGAGCCTTGACGAGGTGAAGGCATTGCAACTCGGTGACCACACGGTAGCTGACGCTGTTACGGATCGTAGCGGTATCACGGGTGAAAAGATGGAACTCGATGGTTACAACTTCATCGAAGGTGACAACGTTTCTATCTATGACCACATGGGTCGCCACATGCTCTGCACGATGGTTCAGACGAACAAGCCCGCTGAAGAGCAGGCTCACAACATTGCTATGCAGGTTGCAGCGATGAACCCCGTTGCTTTGAACGAAGAAAGCGTTCCCGAAAGCGTGAAGGCTGAAGAGTTCAAGGTTGCCATCGAAAAGACGAAGGAAGAGCAGATCAATAAGGCTGTAGAGGCTGCTATCAAGAAGGCTGGCTTCAACCTTTACACGGCTGAAAGCGAGGAACACCTCGAAGAAGGCATCATGAAGGGTCACATCACGGCTGAGCAGGCTGACCAGATTCGCGAAATCAAGAAGACGGCTGCTGAACAAAAAGCTGCAAACCTTCCCGAACAGATGATTCAGAACATCGCTAACGGTCGTATGAACAAGTTCTACAAGGAGTCTTGCCTCTTGAACCAGGAGTACATCCAGGACAGCAAGATGTCTGTTGCTGACTACTTGAAGGCAGCTGACAAGGAACTCACGATTGTTGACTTCAAGCGTTTCACGCTCCGTGCTGAATAATCTTCTTCAGTAACAAGAAGACTTACATTACATAAAGAAAGCCGCATCCCTTTACGGGTATGCGGCTTTCTTTATGGGTAGATTTGAATGAGTTATTCTCCTTTTTCTCTTATTTGTAATCGGACAAGTAAGATGAAGTGACGAAATAATCACAACTTTGCATAACCTTTGAACACATTGCCCCGACAAGAAATGAATCCTTCAATCTACTGGCAACATAATCAACCATTATACATTTATCGTTATGCGTAACAATTACTTATCGCGCTCAAGCGTACGCCTCGGCATCCTCTGGATGCTGTTGATTCCCTTGATTGCGCAGGCTCAACGCCATCCGAGTTACTATCAAAGTGCCAAGGGAGCTAATGGTTCCAACCTCAAGACGGCGCTCTTCAGAATTATCAGTGAACACGAAGCACGAAGCTACAAACAACTCTGGCAAGATTTTAAGAAGACGGACGTTCGCCCCGATGGCAAGATTTGGGACATTTATTCCAATGCCACCAACTACACGCCGGGCGGTTCGGCACAAGGTGCTAACTACAAGAAGGAAGGTGACTCGTATAACCGCGAACATTCCTTCCCGAAGAGTTGGTTTGATGATGGCCACCCCATGTACACGGACCTCTTCCACCTCTACCCTTCTGACGGTTATGTAAACAACCGTCGCTCAAACTATCCTTTTGGTGAAACCAACGGCGAAATGTACACCTCAAAGAATGGATACTCTAAGTTAGGTTCTTGCACGACGCCGGGCTACAACGGAACGGTATTCGAACCCAATGATGAGTTGAAGGGTGACCTGGCACGTACTTATTTCTACATGGCTACGGCTTACGAAGACAAGATTGCTTCTTGGCACTCACCGATGTTGGCAGGCAATAAATATCCCGCCTATGCCAAGTGGGCGATTGACATGTTGCTGCGTTGGGCACAGGAAGACCCTGTCAGCGAAAAAGAAATCGCTCGCAACGAAGCAGTATACCAGATTCAGCGAAACCGTAATCCGTTCATCGACTATCCTGGATTGGAGCAATACATTTGGGGAAGCATGACGAGCACTCCCTTCGACCCCGAAAACTACGGCACGGTAACACCTCAACCTACAGAAGTGGCTGCCCCCGTATTCTCTACTCCCTCGGGCACAGTGGCTGCGGGCACGAAGGTAACTATCTCTTGCGCTACGGCGGGTGCTACCATTCACTACATCATCAACCAGGGACAGGAACAGACGAAGGCTGCTCCCGTAGAATATACTGTCAACGAGACAACGCACATCTCGGCTTACGCTCGCTTGGGTGAAAAGCAAAGCCAAACGGTAACGGCACAGTATACCGTACAGAGCACAACGCCCGAAATTCCCCAAACTTCTGATCTCTACGTCATGCTGACGGACGAATCGAAGCTCCGTGCTGGTATGCCGGTTCTCATTCTCTGTAATGAGAAGAAGGTTGCCATGGCGGAACAGGGTAACAACATTCGTAACTATGTCAACGTAGAACCTTCAGCTGAAGGTAGCTTGACGACGAAGGTAAACGGTCAGGGACTTCCCTATGCATTCGTATTGGGTGGCACAACCGGTGCGTGGACACTGACTGACCCTGTAGCGAAGGTGTTCATTTCACTCAACAAGAGCGAAAATAAGATTCATACTTCTGCCACGGCTGACACTCCCAACGCTCAATGGACGATTACATTGACTACAGACGGTATTGCTACGATTGAAAACAAAGCCATTGGTGGACGCTTCATTCAGTACAATCCTTCTTCACCGCGCTTCGCTTGCTACAAGGGTTCACAAAGTGAGGTTTCTCTCTATGGTCAACCGACCGCTACGGACATTCAGCAGATTGAACAGCAACAACAGGGTGTCGTAACGGTGTACAACCTCGCCGGTCGTTTCGTTTGCCGCACCACGACGTTGAAGCAAGCTCTTCAGCAATTGCCCCAAGGTCTTTATGTCATCAATGGCAAGAAAGTTTGGGTGCGCTAATGTTCCCGACTTACAATTTGGGCTGGTATGAAGATTGAACAGTTGAAGAACGAAGTCATTAAAAGGTCACATGGTTATTCCCACCTGTCTCGACCTAACTTCTAAACTCTTCAACAAATCACTTTAACCAATCGCCTGATTCCAATAAGCCGCGACTTCTATCTCTCGCAAGATTGAAGTCGCGGCTTTATTATTATAGAAAGGGAAAGCATCTGTTACCCCAGGCATCAAGCCACATTGAAAACATCAAGTTCCCCCACTCTCCTACTCATCGGCAAAAATGATGGATTCTCCCCTTCCATTTGCTTGCTAATCCCTACACTTCCGGTCTACCATCGAACTTTCCGACCCCAATAAACTCCAACTGCAGGGTTTTCGTTAATTTTGCCTCGGTTACAATCACAAACATCATTCAGCAATGAACAGACAACAACTCATCGACAACATCCGTGCGAAACAATCCTTCCTCTGCGTTGGTCTTGACACTGACCTCAAAAAGATGCCCGCCCATCTCTTGCAGGAAGAAGATCCTATCTTTGCTTTCAACAAGGCTATCATTGACGCTACAGCTCCCTACTGCGTAGCTTACAAGCCCAATCTTGCCTTCTACGAATGCTTCGGACTGAAGGGATGGACGGCCTTCGAGAAGACCGTTCGCTACATCAAAGAGAACTATCCCGACCAGTTCATCATCGCAGATGCTAAGCGTGGTGACATCGGTAATACCTCGGCCATGTATGCTCGCTCATTCTTCGAAGAAATGGACATCGACTCGCTGACCGTAGCTCCTTACATGGGCGAAGATAGCGTGACTCCCTTCCTGCAATATGAAAACAAATGGGTGATTCTCCTGGCACTGACCAGCAACAAGGGTTCGGCTGACTTCCAGCTCTCACAGGATGCAGAAGGCGAACGTCTCTTTGAGAAGGTACTCCGCCGCTCACAACAATGGGCTTCTGAAGAAAAAATGATGTATGTAGTCGGTGCGACACAAGGTCGACTCTTTGAAGACATCCGTCGCATTGTTCCCAACCATTTCCTCCTCGTTCCTGGTGTCGGCGCACAAGGCGGTTCGTTGGAAGAAGTTTGCCGCTATGGCATGACGCGCGACTGCGGTCTTCTCGTGAACTCTTCACGTGGCATCATCTATGCCGACACGACCGAACGCTTTGCAGAAGTAGCTGCAGAGAAGGCACACGAACTGCAACAACAAATGGCTGCTGAGTTGGCAAAACGCTGTCAATAGAGGAAATCGGAACAAACAAGTTCCTTCTCCTAAATACAAACGGCGCAGGTAAGCTAAATTACTTACCTGCGCCGTTTTATTGATTGACGAAAAGAAAAAAACGATGAACGGCTTACCGATGGTATTTCCCTTTCGATTTGACCAGAATAACCTTCACCCGCTCGTCGTTCAAGATTTCCTTAAAATAGAGGTCGGCATAAAGTCCGTATTCGGGAGTATGGTTAGCCCATGTCAGGAAGTCTATCGAACCCTCGATGTTGTCTGCAATTTCTTGATACCAATACACGGGAAAAGAGAGCGCACGAACTTTATTCCGATTCACCACCCGTTGTAAACTATCTAAGCACGTAACCTGTTCGTCTGCATCCAAACCCGAAGGGCGTGGCAGATCCACGTAGAAAGAAGTATAGAAACTATCGGCTGTAAACTGTGCCAATGCCGCTTCACACCGACTCTCTACGATCAGTTGCCGCTTACTGATACCATATTCCTCACAGAGTTGATTCAACACCGCCAACGCTGTATCGGCATTCGCTAACGTGAGATTCTTGATGTCAAGCCACACGCTGTCTCGATCGGCTGCAATTTCAGGCAAATAACTCTCTAGAGACAAATTGAAAGTCGTGTCTTCGTCGTGTGTCACATCAAAGACACCTTTGTCACGCCAAACCAGATCTACTTCAAAGTTGGGAAAACGTACTTCCTTCTCCCGCATCTTCTCCAACGAGTTCGTACGATGTAGCCACACTCTTCCGGAATGCGTGCCTACTTGATTGGCTTCATAAAAGCAATATGCACCATAAGCGGACAGGAGCAAAAGCACGAAAGTCCATACCGACTTCTTCATATCACGATTCACGAGGTCTTTTTATTCAAATAGAATTCTATAGAGAATGGGAATAAACTACTCTACACACAAGCCTTCGGTAGCATGAAAACCGCGCAGGAAGTCTGCTACCTCCATGCGTTTCCTACCCGCCAATTGCAATGTCTGCAAATGCAAATAGCCATCTGTCAAGGCTACCTTCAAGTAAGTCTTGCCGTCTGTCAGCACCGTACCTACTGATTCGGAAGGAGTGGTAAACTCTTTGGTCGTTGCATAGACTTTCAACACAGACTTCTTACCATTCACCAAGAGTTCAGTCCAAGCAGCTGGATAGGGAGAAAGTCCACGGATGAAATCATAGGTCCGCTTCACACCCAGTGACCAGTCGATGCGGCAAGTTTCCTTGAAAATCTTCGGAGCCGGACGCAAAGGTTCGTCACTTACCAATTCTTCCTGCGGAATGGGATGTACCCGGTCGGCCAGGATATTGTCTACCGTCTCTACCACTAAGTCGCTGCCCAGATACATCAGTTTGTCGTGCACATCTTCTGCATTGTCGGTATCGAGGATAGGCACGGGCACACGCTGAATGACGCTTCCTGTGTCGATATCATGGTCGAGGAAGAAAGTCGTGATTCCCGTCTGGGTATCTCCATTGATGATGGCCCAGTTGATGGGAGCCGCTCCACGGTACTGTGGCAACAAAGCAGCATGCAGGTTGAACGTACCCAAACGGGGCATCGCCCAAACGACCTCAGGCAACATGCGGAAGGCAACCACGATTTGTAAATCTGCTTGCAAACTACGAAGTTCTTCAATAAAATCGGGGTCCTTAAGTTTGGCAGGTTGCAACACCTTCAGTCCATGCTCCACCGCATACTGCTTGACGGGGGAAGCTGACAGTTCCGTTTGGTGGCGACCGATGGGTTTGTCGGGCATCGTGATGACACCGACCACGTTATATCCTCCCTCTACAAGCTTGCGAAGGGGTTCAACAGCGAAATCGGGCGTACCCATATAGACGATTCGTAAATCTTGCTTTTCCATAATAAATTAAATAAGAGTTGAGAAGTGATAGAGAAACACAGATGGGAAGAGGAAGCGAGAGGTGACCCGCAAAACGACTCTGACGGTCTGCAGGATAGCTTGTACACCGCAAGCCGTCCGCCGGCACTCTTCGAGGCAAAGCGTCTCCCTACGATTGCGGACGTTCCGCTGTATAAAGGGTACTGAGACCGAACGTAAAGCGTTTGAAACGTACATCACCAAATCCGGCTTTCTGCAAAATCTGTTGCATGACTTCACCTTGCGGAAAGGCTTCCATCGTAGCTGGCAAGTAAGTGTATGCACGGCTGTCGCGCGATATCAGTTTACCGAGTGTCGGCATAAAGACGTGGGAATAGAACCAGAAGAGCTGCTTCATCGGGAAGCGTACAGGCGAAGTCAGTTCGATGATGACCAATCGGCCACCGGGACGAAGCACTCGCCACATTTCGCGCAAACCGCGATCGAGATCTTCGAAGTTACGAATGCCGTAAGCCACCGTAACGGCGTCGAAACTGGCATCGGGCAAGGAGAGTTGCAAACAGTCTTCGCGTTGGAAACGGATAACGTGATCAAGTCCTGCTTCCTTCACCTTCTTCCGACCTACATTCATCATACCTTCTGAAAGGTCTACACCAAGTAAGGCTTCGGGCTGCAATTCGCGCGTGGCAAGCAAAGCGAAATCACCTGTTCCCGTAGCGACGTCGAGCATGCGTTTGGGAGCATAAGGCTTCAACGAACGGATAGCTGCTTTGCGCCAACGGCGATCTATTCCCAACGAAAGCGTATGGTTTAACAGGTCATAGGAATGGGCGATGCTGTCGAACATGCGTTCCACCTGCTTTCCCTTAGACTCGCCTTCGCCATAGGGTTTAATTGTTTCTTGTTTGTATGTCATATTGATGAGAGCAAAGCGCACCACAAGGATGCGTAAATCGAGCGCGAAGTTACAAATTTCTAAGAGGCTTCGGAAGGCTGTCTCTCTACGATTAAAAGAGATATACAACCGAATCTGCCACAAAACGAGATTCGCTGACTGAAATGAATCGCATCAAATGCCCAACTAACCGCAATCTTTTCCGTTGGACTGCAAACTGCCCAACGATGCGTTCTGCCTCAGGCTGTAACGGGGAGTACAGCCTAAACTTTAGACTCATCGACGCATAAACTAACCTTTACAGAAAATCCCTCAAATAAAACGACTTACGTTTCCTTCTCCTCCCAATAAATTTCTACATTTGCGAAGTCGGAAGTACAAAGGGGAAAGTGCTTCCGATTCTTCTTTCCTGTTAGTTATTCCCCACACTGTATAACCTAATCTTTCATTAGCCATGGATGCAACTCTATTTTGGCTAGTGCCGGCTTCTTCCATTTTAGCCTTACTCTTTGCCTGGCACTTCTATCGTGAAATGAAAAAGACTTCTGAAGGCACACCGCGCATGATCCACATTGCTGAAGCGGTGCGCAAGGGAGCCATGTCTTACCTCAAACAACAGTACAAGGTGGTCAGCCTCGTTTTTGCCGGGCTCGTCGTACTCTTCTGCGTGATGGCTTACGGATTCCACGTGCAAAATGCCTGGGTACCGGTAGCCTTCCTTACGGGTGGCTTTTTCTCAGGATTAGCGGGCTTCTTGGGCATGAAGACAGCCACGGCCGCTTCGGCCCGTACGGCTAACGCGGCCCGACAATCGCTCAACGGCGGACTGCGCATAGCCTTCCGCAGTGGTGCGGTTATGGGACTGGTGGTGGTAGGTCTCGGTCTGCTTGACATCTCCTTCTGGTACCTGTTGCTCAATGCCTTATTGCCTGCTGGTGACTATCCGACAGCCAAACTCTGCATCATCACGACGACCATGCTGACTTTTGGTATGGGTGCTTCGACGCAGGCTCTCTTTGCACGTGTCGGTGGAGGTATCTACACCAAGGCGGCCGATGTAGGTGCTGACCTTGTGGGTAAAGTCGAGGCGAATATTCCCGAAGACGACCCGCGCAACCCAGCAACCATTGCCGACAATGTGGGCGATAACGTGGGCGACGTTGCGGGGATGGGTGCCGACCTTTACGAATCGTATTGCGGCTCTATTTTAGCTACTGCTTCGCTCGGTGCTGCCGCTTACATGCTGGCAGGCGATGAGGTGATGCAATACAAAGCGGTTGTAGCACCGATGCTTGTTGCCGCTGTGGGTATCATTCTTTCCATTTTGGGCATCTTTGCTGTGCGTACACGCGAAGACGCCAACATTCGCCAGTTATTGCGTGCCCTTTCGGTCGGAACGAATCTCAGCAGTGTGCTGATTGTCGGTGCGGCTTTTGGTATTCTCTACCTTTTAGGCCTTGATCGCTGGTGGCAAATGGGATGTACCGTAGCTGTGGGACTTGCCGTGGGAGTCGTTATTGGTCAGGCTACCGAATACTATACTTCCCAGTCGTATGCTCCTACGCGCAAAGTTTCTGAGAGCGGTCAGTCGGGTCCAGCCACAGTCATTATTTCGGGCTTAGGCTTGGGCATGCTTTCGACAGCTGTTCCCGTTTTGGCTGTCGTGGTGGGTATCATTGCTTCCTTCCTCTTGGCTTCGGGCGGTGACTTCTCAAATATCTCGATGGGTCTTTACGGCATCGGTATGGCTTCGGTCGGCATGCTTTCGACCTTGGGCATCACGCTGGCTACCGATGCCTACGGACCAATTGCTGACAACGCTGGCGGTAATGCCGAAATGAGCGGCTTGGGAGAAGAAGTACGCAAACGTACCGACGCGCTCGACTCCTTGGGCAATACGACTGCCGCTACCGGCAAGGGCTTTGCCATTGGTTCGGCGGCATTGACGGGCCTGGCTCTGTTGGCTTCCTATGTAGAGGAAGTGCGCATTGGCTTAGACCGCATTGGTCAGGCTACACTCCAGTTAGGCGACGAACAAGTCAAGGTGGCCGAAGCCAGTTTTGCTGACTTCATGCACTATTATGACGTGACTTTGATGAATCCTAAGGTATTGGTCGGCATGTTCCTCGGTGCAATGATGGCATTCGTCTTCTGCGGACTGACAATGAACGCTGTCGGACGGGCAGCTTCGAAGATGGTCAATGAAGTACGCCGTCAGTTCCGTGAGATTAAGGGAATCCTGACGGGCGAAGCAGAACCTGACTATGAGCGTTGCGTCATGATTTCGACCAAAGCGGCTCAAAGCGAAATGGTATTGCCTTCTATTATGGCCATTATCGTACCGATTCTGGTAGGCCTCATCTTGGGTGTACCCGGTGTACTGGGATTGCTGATTGGCGGTCTGAGTGCCGGTTTTGTTCTCGCTGTCTTCATGGCAAACGCGGGAGGAGCCTGGGACAATGCCAAGAAATATGTCGAAGAAGGTAACTTTGGTGGCAAGGGTTCGGAGGTACATAAGGCTACAGTAGTTGGCGATACCGTGGGCGATCCCTTTAAGGACACTTCAGGTCCGAGCCTCAACATCTTGATTAAACTCATGAGCATGGTCAGCATTGTCATGGCTGGACTGACGGTAAGTTGGAGCCTCTTCTGATGAAGCGTACAAACTGACAGACTACATGATTTCTGCTAAAGCACAAAGCCTTGAAAGGGCTACACCACACGAAGTAGAACGGACGTTTTACCTGTGCATTGGTAGCCTTCTCAAGGCTTTCTTCGTACACTTACGTTTCTTGCTTTTCAACCACTCGTTGCCTAATACCTGAAAGATACAATTCACATCTATTCCTACTAAGTCCGAAAAAGCACTACATTTGCAACTCCAACCAATGAGTTTATTCATGATAACAGAAAGAACCAAACAAATCGGGGTGTTGATTACCACCGCCCTCTTGATTATCGCCGCCGTAGCTTACTGGCTGTTCTTCTCAGCCTTTGCTCCCAACGAACGTCCGGTCTATGTCTGCATTGATGCAGACGATACGCCCGACTCCGTCTATGTCAAGTTAAACGAAGTAGCGGCTCCTTCGCAATTAGTAGGTATCAAAATCTGTGGTGCAGTCATGGGCTACCAAGCTGAACGCATTCATCCGGGACGCTATGAAGTCACACCGGGCATCAACTCCTTCTCGCTGATGCGTAAACTTCGTGGAGGACAGCAAACACCCGTTCGCTTAGTGATTCCTGTTGTTCACACGCTCAATGACTTGGCGGCCCGTCTAGCAACTTCTTTGGCTCCCGACTCTGCCGCCTTTGCCCGTGCATTTACCGACTCCGTCTTGCTCCGTCGCTTCGGAGTCACCCCCGAAACGGTTGCCTGCCTGTTCTTACCCAACACGTACGAAGTCTATTGGGATTTGACTCCCGAAGAATTGCTTCAGCGCATGAAGCGGGAGCACGACGCCTTTTGGACAGACACACGCAAGAAGCAGGCTGAGAAGGCTGGTTTGAAAACGAACGAAGTCTACACACTCGCTTCCATCGTCGAACAGGAATCTGCCAACGAGGCTGAACGTCCGCTCATTGCAGGAATGTACTTGAACCGTCTCCACCAGGAGATGAAACTTCAGGCTGACCCAACAGTGAAATTTGCCCTACAGGATTTTACCCTTCGCCGCATCCTGCACAAACACCTCACGGTTGACAGCCCTTACAATACGTATCAGCACGTAGGCCTTCCTCCCGGTCCGATTTGCATCCCCTCACTCAATGCCATCCGCTCCGTGTTGAACTTTGCACAACACGATTACCTTTATATGTGTGCAAAAGAAGATTTCTCTGGTACACATAACTTTGCTGCAACCTACGATGCACATCTGAAGAATGCTCAAAAATATACGAAGGCACTCGACGAACGCCAAGTAAAATAAGAGTACAGACGCATACATAAACGCTCACGAAGTGAGCTACCCTTGATAAAGGATCAACTCAGCCCTGTAAAGGCAACACAAACCACGGTTATCCACTAACTCGCTTGTGTCGCACTTACAGGGCTGCATGTTTTCATAAAGCGCAACCAAGTGGGATAGGCTCCTACCCTATCCCACTTTTGTTGTGCCGTCCCCTTGGAACTTCTCAATCTTTTCCTTACAGCGAATGGTGGAGTCGCTTCTTGCGTTTGAAGCTAAAAAAGAGGATGCATCGGCACCAGTCCGATACATCCTCAAGCTATCAATCAGTTTTCATCAGTTACTTTTCTTCGGCTACTTCCTTTTCATGTTCTTCAATCAACTTATTCTGAAGATCACCTGGTACAAGTTCGTAGCTGGCAAACTTCATAATGAAGGAAGCACGACCACCAGTCAGTGAGCTGAGTGAAGTAGAATAAGAAGCCATTTCCTTCAAAGGCACCTTGGCCTGCAACTTCTCATAACCATTCTCGCTACTCATGCCGACAATCATACCGCGACGCCCCTGAAGATCACTCATCACGTCGCCCATCTTGTCAGCAGGAACGAACACTTCTACATCATAGATCGGTTCGAGAATCTTCGGACCCGCTTCCTTAAAGGCCTGGCTAAAGGCATTGCGACCAGCCAACATGAAGGAGAGTTCGTTAGAGTCAACCGGGTGCATCTTGCCGTCATAAACGACTACGCGCACATCGCGAGCGTAACTACCCGTCAACGGACCTTGTTCCATGCGGCTCATGATACCCTTGAGAATAGCTGGCATAAAGCGTGCATCAATCGCACCACCTACGACAGAATTGATAAATACCAACTTACCACCCCACTCCAGAGGTACTTCTTCCTTGCCCTTCATCGCTACGCGAATCTCCTGACCACCGAACTTATAAACTACGGGATCGGGCATGCCGTCACTATAAGGCTCAACAATGAGATGCACTTCGCCAAACTGTCCGGCACCACCACTCTGCTTCTTGTGACGATAGTCTGCACGAGCTGCACGCGTAATGGTCTCACGGTAAGGAATACGCTGTTCGTAGAACTCTACAGGAATCTTGTCCAAATTCTCTAATCTCCACTTCAACGTACGGAGGTGGAATTCACCCTGACCGTGCACCAAGATCTGGCGCAATTCCTTGCTCTGCTCTACTTCCCACGTCGGGTCTTCCTGACGCATACGGTTGAGCGCAGCCATCATCTTCTCCGTGTCGGCCTCATTGACGGCGCGAATTGCACGGGTATATTTCGGGTTAGGATATTTAATGAAGTTGAAGCGGTTTTCGCAATCCTTGCTGTTGAGCGTATTGCCCGTGCGCACGTCTTTCAGTTTCACCGTACAACCGATGTCACCCGCATGCAGTTCCTGCACCTTCTCACGGTTGGCACCTGAACAAACGAAGAGCTGTGCCATGCGTTCCTTCGAACCACGGTCTGCGTTGGCGAGATCGTCACCTTCGTGCAGCACACCACTCATCACCTTAAAGTATTGTACTTCGCCGATATGCGGCTCCACACCCGTCTTGAAGAAATAGATGGAAGTGGGACCTTCGGGATTGAGTTTCACTTCTTCACCACGCGTGTTGTGAACGGCTGGCATTTCGTCTACGAAGGGAACCACATTGCCAAGGAATTCCATCAGACGACCTACGCCCATATTCTTGGAGGCACACACACAGAATACTGGGAAAATACTGCGTGTCACCATACCCTTGCGGATACCTTCACGCATTTCGTCTTCCGTCAAGTGTTCCGTCTCGAAGAACTTCTCCATCAAGCCTTCATCGTTTTCAGCAGCGGCTTCCACCAGTGCTTTGTGCATCGCTTCTGCACGTTCCTTCTCCTCTGCGGGAATCTCTTCCAACGTAGGTTCACCACCATCGGGACCCCAAGTGAGTTTCTTCATCAAGATAACGTCAATCAGCGAGTTGAAGTCTGGACCGGTCTGTACGGGATATTGCACGGGAACGACCTTTTGGCCATAGATTACTTGCAAGTCTTCCACTACCCGTTCGTAGTCGCAAGCCTCGCTATCAAGCTGATTTACTAAGAAAATGACAGGCTTCTGAAGTTTTTCGGTATAGCGGAAATGGTTTTGCGTACCCACTTCGGGACCAAACTGTCCGTTGATAAGCAATACAGCCGTATCGGTCACGTTGAGTGCAGTCATGGCAGCACCTACAAAGTCGTCAGAACCCGGACAGTCTATAATGTTGAGCTTCTTGTTGTTCCATTCAGCATGGAAAACGGTGGAAAAGACAGAGTAACCGTAGTCCTGTTCCACCGGGAAATAGTCGGACACCGTGTTCTTCGCGGTGATACGACCACGACGCTTAATCTGACCACACTCAAACAGCAAAGCTTCTGTGAGCGTGGTCTTACCTGAGCCGTCATTACCAAGGAGCGCAATGTTTTTGATTTCGTGGGAATTGTAAACTTTCATGGTGAAAACTGATTTAAAATGGAAATTTCATACGCAAGCAGACACTTCAGCAGGGTTAGTTAGATTTTAAGCTGAAGGCGGTCCAACTAGGCTTTGTCATGAAGGGAAGCCAAACGCTTACGACCTTCCTCATTCAGCCTGCCACTTGCGCCAACGGGGAGTTTCCTCGTTTTCGGGGCGCAAATTACGCCCTTTCACTCAATGAGCAAACAGAATGCCGTATGTTGTAAAACACATTTCGCAAAACAAAGGATATTCTACTATTTTTTCCCCGTATAAACGCCGTGATAAAGTCTTGCAATCCAGCTCTGCACGGTGCTACTCCCCTTACCACACCCTCCAACAGCCGCAACCTGCTTTTGTCATACAATATCCCCCTACAAAATCCGTTTCCATCAAGTATGAAACATCTTATCCTCTTACTACTCTATATAACGGTCTGCCTCCCGTCTGCCTTTGCCCAAAAGCGCACCCGCATCTTCGGTTGTCTAAAGGACACCGAAGGCAGTCCCATTGAACTTGCTACGGTACGCATTATGGGACAGAATGCCTTGACATTTACCAACCTCAAGGGCGAGTACTCGCTGTGGTGTACTTCTGCTGACACCGTGCGTGTCGTTTACTCCATGATTGGTTACGAAACGCGCAAACGCTTGCTCCGATCACCAGGTGATTCCATCCGGCTCGACGTTGTCCTGCCCCTTTACGAAAAGGGAACACTCGGCACGGCGGTCGTAACAGGACAAGGTGTACAAACAGGTACGGTGCAACGCATTCAGAAGCCCGACATGAAGCTGGGCCCTTCTACCACCGGTAATGGTGTAGAAGAGATCATTGCCACGCAAGCTGGCGTATCGACTCACAACGAACTTTCTTCGCAGTACAACGTGCGTGGCGGTTCGTTCGACGAGAACTGTGTTTACCTAAACGGTGTCGAGGTTTATCGTCCCATGCTCGTCCGCTCCGGCCAGCAAGAAGGACTCTCAGTCATCAATCCCGACATGGTTGAAAGCATTGGTTTCTCTTCAGGTGGTTTCGAAGCACGCTATGGCGACAAGATGTCCTCCGTTCTCGACATTACTTACAAACGCCCCGAAAGGTTCGAGGCTACAGCCCAAGCTTCCATGCTCGGTGCAGGAGGCTATGTCGGTTGGGGCAATAAGAAGGTCAGCCTCATGACTTCCGTGCGCTACAAGACAACACAATATCTACTCGGCTCGATGGATACCCACGGCGAATACAAGCCCAACTTCCTTGACTACCAAGCTTTCTTTTCCTGGCATCCCAACCGCCGCTGGTCGTTTGACCTCTTGGGCAACATCTCTGACAATCACTACAACTTCAAACCCGAGGATCGCGAAACAAAGTTTGGTACCATTACCGATGCGAAGAGTTTCAAAGTTTACTTCGACGGTAAGGAGAAAGATGCCTTCCGCACGCTTTTCGGAGCGGCTACCCTCACGCGCCACTTCAATCCCGAGACTTTTTTGGCCTTGCAGTTCTCTTCCTTTGCAACCAAAGAACAGGAAACGTACGACATCCAGGGCGAATACTGGCTCAACGAAGCTACGACTCAGGAACAACTCGGTGTGGGTACTTACATGGAGCATGCACGCAACCGATTGCGTGCGCGCGTCATGAACACGGGACTGCGTTTCCGTACCAAACTGACGGGGCACACCCTGCAAGCAGGCTTTAACTGGAATCGCGAAACGATTCACGAGAATGCCCGCGAATGGGAAATGCGTGACTCCATGGGCTACTCCCTGCCCTATGAACCCGACGTGCTGAAACTCATTTACAGCCTGCGGTCAAAGGCTGACATCACTTCTTCGCGCTTCAGCCTGTATGCGCAGGACACTTGGCGCATCAAGGCCAAGCCCGGACTCTTCAACCTTACCTATGGTTTGCGCTTCAGTTATTGGGACTGGAACAAGGAGGCACTCTTCTCACCACGTGTATCGGTCGGTTTACTCCCCTCCTTCTCCGACCACTGGACATTCCGTCTGGCTACCGGTTTATACTACCAGGCTCCGTTCTATAAGGAATTAAAGGACACGACGCTTCAGGCAGGCATGGCCACCGTGGCACTCAACCGCGACATCAAGTCCCAGCGTTCCATCCACTTTGTCATTGGAGCCGACTACACTTTCCGTATGGCAAACCGTCCTTTCAAGTTTACTGCCGAAGCTTACTACAAGGCTTTATCCAACCTCATCCCTTACACCGTTGACAATGTTCGTGTAGTTTATTACGGTCGCAATGCTTCCAAGGGATATGCCGCCGGTATAGATTTCAAGCTCTACGGCGAATTTGTCCCGGGTACAGACTCTTGGCTGACTTTCTCGCTCATGCGCACGAAGGAGAAGATTGACGGCACCTGGATTCCCCGTCCGACAGACCAGCGTTACAACGTGTCGCTCTTCTTTACCGACTACTTCCCCAATACGACCCGCTGGCGCTTCACACTGAAAGCTGCCTTTGCTGACGGTCTGCCCTTTGGTCCTCCCCGTTCCGAACGTGCCAAACAAACCCTTCGTGCTCCGGCTTATAAGCGCGTAGACATTGGCATGAGCTACCGATTGCTCAACAACGAAGACCGCCGCAAACACGGCTTCCTCGGTGCTTTCAAAAACATCTGGCTGGGCTTAGACTGCTTTAACCTGCTGGGTATCGACAATGTAAACTCTTATTATTGGGTGACCGACATCAATGACACACAATATGCCGTGCCCAATTACCTCACGGGCAGACAAATCAACGGCCGATTGGTATTCGAATTCTAACCCAATCGCGCGTTGAGATTTCGAAATATCGAATGCTACACACAAGTATGGCATCTTAAGCTACCATTTTCGATTCTCAACGAAGTCTGTTTCCAAAATCTATTTTAAAATTAACCTCTCTAAAACTGCATAAGCTTGCAATTATGCAAGAAAATTCGGTTCTACTGCAGATTTATCCCGTACAAGTTTGGACGGTCGGAAATAAGCCCTTACATTTGCACCGTTATCCAAATTTCTACAATCTTTTTATCCTAGGCTAATACCTATCAAAAACAGACAAGGCGAAACGCAAAGAGCGTTTCGCCTCTTTTTATGCGCTAAACTTGAGTATGCCAGTCCCGATTAATCAGAAAGAGAAGAATCACCCGATGAATCAGGAGGAAGTTCGCCGAGGTTCTCCTCTACGCGCTAACTCTCAAAGAAGGAATTAAGATACAGCTAAACCTGCTCTCTTATGCATTAGAACCTACTGATGTACATTGGAACCTGCTCACGGATGTATGAAACCCCGAAGGGGGGACAGCGACTTAGCCCAGGGTGGAACGGAGCGAACCCCTGGGGAAACAAACGGTCGTTCAAATACAATTTGAACCCCGGAGGAGTGGAAGCAAATTACTGCAGAAGGGAAACAGGGATATGCCCTTCGATGCGAATACGTTGGAGCAGCCACCCCTCCGGGGTTCGATACATTTTAAAGACCGTAATCACTTACCTAGGGTTCCGCTTCGCTACACCCTAGGCTAAGACCCTTTCACCCCTTCGGGGTTCTCCTATACACGCTGAAGCTCTAGGAGGAGAAAAATAAGATACGATACAGCTGAAGCTACCCTTGTACATTCGAATCTGCTCACGGATGTATGCCCTCCAAAGGGATTCTCCTCTACTACACGCTGAATCTCAAAGAGAAGAAATATAAGAAACGATACATTTGAGCCCACTGATGTACATTGGAACCTGCTCCGCCCCTTGATTTAGCGGGGTATCCCGGGTCAGCGGATTTCCCCGGTTGGTAAGCTTTCTTTTAAGCGTATAGCATAGCCAGCCTGAACATGAAGAATTTCACATCAGACACCCCTCTTAACTGGCTTCGAAAAGCTTTGATTTTAGCATTGAACGACTCCGCAGAAGCATTTGTCAATCGTTCCTCAAAATAATTTATGATGGTTGTACTATGGTTTGAAAACGTATCAAGCACCTTGTTGAATTCCATAGAGTCAAACTCTTCCACTTCATTGTACCATCTAGCGAGATTCAACCTTGCTTCGTCGGGACTTGACTTCTTGTTGAAGATGTCTGTCAGTTTCATGCTAAGGCTGTATCCTTCCAGAAGCTTTGGGAATTTATCAAAGAGAATGGCAGCCCTGGCCTTTTGCTGTTCGTTCCATTTGGTCCAGTGTTTCAGTATGATATGCTTGCTTCTGCTTAATATTTGCGGTAAGGTTTCCCCATTATCCATTCTTTCAGGCTCCCATTTTCCGATTCTATCTCTTTCTGCCTTACTCTTTGCATCTTTCTTCTTTTGCCGATGCTCCCTGATAGCCCTATTTTCTGCATCAAGTACTTTCCACCGGTAATGTATTCTCAATTGGTCAACAGCTTCAGACATAAGCTGTTGCACATGAAAACGGTCATTAATCAATTTAGCGGCAGGGAAAACCTTTCTGACAGTGAGCATCATTGCTGATGACAAATCAGTTGTAACTGTCTTTACAGCCAGCCGTTTCCGAAGTGGAATCCTACGCAAGATTTCACTTACCACGTCCGTAGCAACTCCGCGAATCATGGCAACTAAAGTCCCTTTACGACCTTTCGCTGCTTTGTTGGTCAGAATTGTATAAACATCTCCATTGCTCAGACAGGTTTCATCCAAGGAAAGGTTCTCTCCAATATTTTCAGGATAAAGGATATAATCATGCGCATGTTCAACTTGATCCCAGTTTCGGTAATCACTAATCTTCTCCTTGTATTGCTTACGCAGAGTCTGACCTTTTACTCCGTGACGTTCTGCAAGTACACAGATGCTTACAGGAGTAGACTCAATCTCCTTCTTTTAAAAAAGACACAAACTCTGAGTTGAGCCGTGTGCCGTCAAATTCTGATAAGTCCCAGTCGTAGCTGAAGATTTCGTTGGATGATTTATCAAGCCATTTACGCTTACGGACATGGAGATAGGTGGCACGCCCGCGTATAGGATAATCTTGAATTACACGATACTCTCCAAATCCGTAGGCTATAATTTCAGGATTATATTTGTCTTCCTTTAGTTGTACTTTCTTTTCATCAAGATAAATATCAAAACGATCAGCGCTCTTGTCGAAGCTGACAATATCAAAGTTGTCGATAAGCACATCTGGAAGGATGGCTCGAAGAAGTTGTTCTGGTTTCATAATACAAAGGTAAGCAAAGATATTTATTTGTAGGAATACCAACCAGAAATTTCCGCTGAGCCCTTAACTGCCAAAGATATTCTGCTGAAAACCTTCAACAACCGCACCTATCAAAATTTCTATTTCTTACGTGCTTCGTTTATAAGAAAGGCACACTTCACAGGATCCGCACCACGCTCTTTCGCATAACAATCTGCCAAATAAGCAAAGAATCGGTCGTCACCTGAGAGCTGTGCTAAATTCTTACAGCCTGCAGCTACTGTTACACCACGACCACACTTCAAACTATTGGTATCAATCAACGAAAAGTGGTAACGTCCGTCGATAATGTCATATAAAATATTAGACGAGGAAAAATCACGATGCAAAAAACCATCTTCGTGCAGGTGAGCAGCAAAACGAGCAAAATGCCCGATAACTTCACGCTGCTTGTCAGCAGGTTCGCCAAGCAAACTATACATGCTGTAACGGTAGTTGGAGTGCAAACAAACAAAATATGTCACAAAGTTGCACAACCCATGCCGGTAGCGCACGTAAGCGATTGACTCTGGACTCTCAAATCCACGTTCACGAAGCAAAAGCGGACTGATGTAAGCAAGTTTTCCCTTCGACGACTTATAAATAAGCTGCTGAACCCGACGACGAAGAGTGGGCTGCGCATAACGTTTGACACACAACGTCAGTCCATCAACATGAAGCGTACGGATAACATTACGACCCGTATGAATCTCATGCCCTTCATGTTCGAAGTGCTCATCCAAACGCATCAGGTAGTCGCGTAAATGCTCGTATTTAGGATTGAGAATGATTTTCATACACTTAGAATAGAGGTAGCGAATAGGCCCCTGTATATTCAGATGCTCCTATCGCGGTAATCTTTCGAACAAAAGACAGCGACGCTTATTGGAGCAACAGCCCCTTAAAGAACAATATAAAAAGAGAGAAAGAAACGTACCACTCCTATCAGACTAGCACAAAAGAGAGGCATTTCATCATCAAAAGACAGGGTCTTTATGCAATGCGTATTTTCCTTTTCGCAGCAAAGGTATAAAAATAGTCTGAAAAAGAAGGACAAGGTTCCCAAAAAGTGACTTTTTATGTGCTTCGTTGTTTTCAAACGTATCTTTTTACTCCAACAGGAAGAAAGCTCTTCCTGTTGGTTTTTACAAAGGCTCGCAAACGTGTAACACACTACCCGACAAGACCTCCAATCGAACTTAAACATTCCCTGACCCGCATTGTATTTCCTACAATTTATACCTACCTTTGCCTCCCATTTGACACGCTCGCACACGCGCGTACATTATTATACATATAGACACACTACGCCTGCGTGCCGACAAACAAAGCAAACAAAAATGCGGTGAGAAGACATCAACAAACCGCAAATGGCCTTGAAGCCTCCAAGACTCAACGAAATCATCTACAACTTAGACTTCCCAACGGCCACCAACTCCCTTCCCCTTCTGATATACTTTATTCCCATGGCTACGCTCACAACCGAAAACGGCTTTTCACATCCGGCGGAATCTACCACAAACCCCATGATCAGCCTGCACAACATCCATAAATCCTTTGGCTCACTCGAAGTACTTAAAGGAATAGACCTCGACATTTTCCCGCGCGAGGTCATCAGCATTGTGGGAGCCAGCGGTGCAGGAAAAACAACGCTGTTACAAATTATGGGCACACTCTACAAGCCCGACCAAGGGAACATCTGCATTGCCGGACAAGACGTTGGAGGACTGTCACAAAGCAAATTGGCAAAGTTCCGCTGCGAACACCTTGGATTTGTCTTCCAGTTTCACCAATTACTCCCGGAGTTCTCAGCACTCGAAAACATCCTAATTCCAGGAATGATTGCTGGCCGCAAGAACGACGAAATCCGCAAGCGGGCAATGGAGTTGCTCGACTTTATGGGACTCTCCGGACGCGCAGAACACAAGCCAGCCCAGCTTTCGGGCGGTGAAAAACAACGCGTTGCGGTAGCGCGTGCCTTGATGAACAATCCTGATGTGATTTTAGCTGACGAACCTTCGGGCAGCTTGGACCTCCACAACAAAGAGGAACTTCATCGACTTTTCTTCCAACTGCGCGACGAATTGGGACAGACGTTTGTCATTGTAACGCACGATGAAACACTTGCCCAGCTCACGGACCGCAACATCCGATTGGTAGATGGACGTATAGCGGAACCGGAATAACCCCACACATCGGTACCACTACCCAAATTATCGACCGAGTTTTCCACAATCATTTTACTCGGTTTTCATTCTCAATCTCACAGAGCAGGTCGCTATCAAATACCTGCCTCATTCTCCACCTCCCTACACTTATGATTAAACTTGGAAATTACAATACTCTTCGTATCACTCGCTTTACCGACCACGGAGCCTATCTCGACGGCGGCAAGTTGGGTGAAATTCTGATGCCGAAATCGTACGTACGCCGCGAAATGCGTCCGGGCGATACGGTAGAGGTTTTTGTTTACCTTGACCAAAGCGAACGACTTGTCGGAACGCTTGAAACGCCCTTAGCCCGAGTTGGCGATTTTGCCTTCCTCACTGTCGCGTGGGTCAACGAATACGGCGCCTTTCTCGACTGGGGCTTAATGAAAGATCTCTTCGTCCCCTTCCGCGAGCAAAAACGAGTCATGGAACAAGGACGCGCATACCTTGTCCATGTACACATCGACGAAGAAACACAGCGCATCGTCGCTTCAGCCAAAGTAGAAAAGTACTTGCAGCGCGCCACCCCTTCCCTCTTCCATCGAGGTCAAGACGTAGAAGTTATCATTCAGCAGAAAACCCCCTTAGGCTTTAAGGCCATTGTGGACAACGCCTATGCGGGCATGATTTACGACAACCAAATTTTTGCAGAAGAGCCCCATACAGGTGATGTACTAACGGCAACAGTAGTCACAGTTCGCCCTGATGGCAAACTCGATCTGTCACTTCAACGCATTGGCAAAGGGCGCTTCCGCGACTTTGCTGAACAGCTTTTGGAAGAGCTCAAACAAGAAGGAGGACAGCTTCCCTTCTCGGATAAAACCGACCCAGACACCATCCGCGAACACTTCGGCGTGAGCAAGAAAACATTTAAACAAGCAGTGGGCAACCTCTACAAACAAAAGCTGATTTTACTCGAAGAGGGGAATATCATTTTAAATAGGAATAAATAGAATTATTACCTTTTTTGCTTCCTCTAAATAACAAAATCGGGGGGGGGTATTTTTTCTATTCGATATGCTTAGAAAAAGTCAGAAAAGATTTGGACAGCACAAAAAGGTTCTCTAACTTTGCTTACGTAATAAACAAACAATTAGAAACTCTCGAAAAAATAGTTTTTTCATCTCTATATAAGTTCTGTGAAGCAACGTTGCGTCGGGAGACGCGACGTTGCTATTTTATATCTACCTATACCCTGTAATCCAATGATGGCCTACCCAACAAAATAAGGAAGCCGTTGTAGCCTATCATATCCTTCTTGATGACAAACATCAGCCTCATGGTTAATGAAAAAAGTTAGCGTTGAGAAGAGCATTGAACCGTTTCATGGAATGTGGGATAGAGGAGATAAAAGAATAAGAATGAAGGTTACGATTATGGGAAAAACCCAAGCACAACCGATTTGAACAGCTTTCAATCATAAAGACGGCTCATACCCCCTATTCGATAGGCTTTCAACCATTGAGGAGACTCAAACATAAGCAGTACAATAGGTTTTCAACTATTGAGAAGACTCAAACATAAGCAGTACGATAGGTTTTCAACCATTGGGAAGACTCAAACATAAGCTGTACGGTAGGTTTTCAACCATTGAGAAGAATCAAACATAAGCCATACGATAGATTTTCAACCATTGAGAGGACTCAAACATAGCCTGTACGATAGCTTCTTAACCATTGAGAGGACTCAAACATAACCTGTACGATAGCCTCTCAACGGTCGAAAGGACTCAAACATTGATTGTACGATAACTTCTCAACGATCGAAAGGACTCAAACATTGATTATGTGAGAGAGCCTCAACCATAGAGATGATTCGATCAAATACTGTGGAAAAGCAAATCATAAGGAGAAACTTACCTTTAAACATCCATACGTCATACAAGTGTATATGCCCTGAATAAACCTCCCCAACTTTATCGGGTATCTAATTCAACCCTCACCTACTCAATAGTTTACCACACTCCCCAAATAAATATTCAATTCGCATCAAACCCTCTATTTTGCTCTTTGTAACTTAGCAATATGGGTATATACCTACATTTTTTAGGGCGATTCAAAAAAATATTCATAGAAGCACTTGGTTGAATCCAAAATACACACTATCTTTGCCCACGTAAATAAGAAAACAAAGATTTAGAAACTCTCGAAAAAATAGTTTTTTCATCTCTATATAAGTTCTGTGAGGCAATATTACGTCGGGAGACGTGATATTGCTATTTTTATATACCCCACTCTCTTAAGCTATAGCTTATCAAGCTCACACTTGAGAGCCCATCCCCCTCACACCTATAGCCTTCCCCATACTCCAAAGCAAGCGGCTAAACGGATTGAAGCTAATGACTCCAACAAGCAGCAATTGGAGCGCGTTCATTTTTTCAACATTCCGACCAATGACTTTACGTAACTATACCCCACTGTGGCTCTGTGCACTCGTACTGACAGCCTTACCCCTTCATTCGGACACCATTTCCACACGCGTCCAACCACAGGTTGTGCAGACAAAAGCCAGCGACAACATTCTACTCCACAAGCCTTCGAAAATTACGGCAGGTGATTCACTCACCCTCCGACTTAACCATCTACTCGACGACCCACTCTTTGACGAAACCCAAGTGGGAATCTTCGTCTACGACCTCACCGTGGGAAGAAGAGTTTATGCACACCACGAACGTCAACGTATGCGACCTGCCTCCTGCCAAAAACTTGTGACTGCCATCACGGCTTTGCACACGCTTGGCACAAATTACCAATACCATACAGACCTCTTCCTCAGTCCGGAAAACGATACCACCGGAAAAAAAGTGACCATTTACCTACGAGCTGGTTACGACCCCTTGCTCGACCACGACGACCTAAAAGCCTTTGCCACTGCGCTACAGAAGGAAGGCATTGAGCGTATCGAAACACCACTCATCCTAGACTGTTCGCTTAAGGATGAAGACGAACGCGGTTGGGGATGGTGTTGGGACGATAAAACTGTACCACTGACTCCTTTATTATATAAGAACAAGGATCGCTTCGTAGAAACCTTTCGCGAAGTTTTGGCTGAAAAAGGCATTGAATGGGACGGAAGGACGACACTGGGAACCTGCCCAGACCAGGCAACACGCATCTGCCAGCGTTCACACACCATCGACCAAATACTCCTGCCCATGATGAAGGAAAGCGACAACTCTGTAGCGGAGTCACTATTTTACCAATTGGCTGCTAAAAGTGGCAAACGATGGGCAGGACGTAAGCAAGCAGTACCATACATTAAGGAGGTTGTAAAGAGTTTGGGACTCAACCCCCGAGACTACCTCTTTGCCGATGGTTCGGGCCTATCATTATACAATTATACCAGTGCCGAACTTTTGGGCAAACTGCTCATCTTTGCTTACGATCATCCAGAGGTATACCGACACCTACTTCCCTCCCTTCCCGTGGCTGGTGAAGACGGTACATTGGAACGCCGTATGCGGGGAAGTGCAACCCGTGGCAACGTGAAAGCTAAGACAGGTACCGTGGAGGGAGTGAGTACCCTGGCAGGATACTGTACCAATGCCAACGGCCACACACTTTGCTTTGCCATTCTGAACCAAGGGGTAAAGAGAACAGCCGACGGAAGAGATTTCCAAGACAAAGTGTGTAATTTACTCTGTGAGTAAGTAAATTTGCAGTCGAAAGGACGATGCTTCCCTTTTGGACCGTTCGCACACTCCAACGTTACGGAGCGATTAGCAAGCTGACAGTGAATGAAAACTGCATTTCACCACACAGTCACACGCGGCCTCAACTGATCAGAGGCTAACTCGGACTAGGAAGCAACGCCACAGACTCTTGCTTAACATACTACAACTGCATTCCTCGCAATGAAAAAAGACATCGAAATCGCACACAGCACGCCGCTCAAACGAATCGACGAAGTGGCACAGTCCATGGGCATTGACCCCGAAAGCATTGAACACTACGGCAAGCATATCGCCAAACTACCCCTCTCGCTGATGGAAGGCAAGAAGGATGGCAAGCTCATCTTGGTAACGGCAATCACGGCTACCAAGGCGGGCATCGGCAAAACGACCGTAAGCATCGGCTTGGCATTGGGCTTGAACGCCATCGGTAAAAAGGCGTGCGTAGCACTGAGAGAGCCTTCACTGGGCCCCTGCTTTGGTATGAAGGGCGGCGCAGCAGGCGGCGGTTATGCACAGGTGCTCCCGATGGAGCGCATCAACCTCCACTTCACAGGAGACTTCCACGCAATTACTTCTGCCCACAATATGATTGCCGCTCTGCTGGACAATTACCTCTACCAGCACCAGAAGGAGGGCTTCGGACTGAAGGAAATCCTTTGGCGACGCGTACTCGACGTTAACGACCGTTCGTTGCGCTCGATTGTTACGGGTCTGGGCCCTGCGACCAACGGCATTACGCAGCAAGCAGGCTTTGATATTACACCGGCATCAGAGTTGATGGCAATCCTCTGCCTGGCACAAGACGAAAAGGACTTGCACCGCCGCATTGAGAACATTCTGTTGGGCTATACCTACGAAGGACGCCCCTTTACCGTACGCGACCTCGGCGTAGCAGGTGCCATCATGGTGTTGCTCAAGGATGCCATCCAGCCTAACCTGGTGCAAACGACGGAGAACACGCCGGCCATCGTACACGGCGGTCCGTTTGCCAACATTGCTCACGGCTGCAACTCACTCATCGCCACTCGCATGTCTATGGCACACGCGGACTACACAATTACGGAAGCTGGTTTCGGTGCCGACCTCGGTGCGGAGAAGTTTTACAACATCCTCTGCCGCAAGAGCGGCCTGACCCCCGACTTGACCATCATTGTCGCTACAGCTCAGGGACTAAAGATGCACGGTGGCGTTGAACTCGAAAAGATTAAGGAACCGAACGAAGAAGGGTTGCGCTGTGGATTGGCTAACTTGGATCGCCACGTACGTAACTTGCAAGGCTTCGGTCAGAGCGTTGTCGTTGTGTTCAACCACTTTGCGGGCGACACCGTGAGCGAAATGGACTTGTTACGCGAACATTGCGAACAGGAACTGGGTGTTCCCTTTGTCATCAACTATGCCTATACGGACGGCAGCAAGGGTGCCGTAGAAATGGCCCAATTGGTAGTCGATACCATCGAACAAAAGCCTTCTGCGAAACCGTTGAACTTCACGTATAACGACGATGACAACATCCGCACAAAGATTGAAAAGGTGGCAAAGACCATTTACGGCGCAGCAAGCGTGACATTTGCCAAGCCTGCACTCAACCGCATCAAACTGGCGGAACAGCATGACATGGCGCATTTCCCCGTCTGCATTGCCAAAACTCAATTCTCCTTCTCGGCTGATGCGAAGCAGTATGGTGCGGCAAGCGGATTCAATATCCTCATCAAGGATGTGGTACTCAACACTGGTGCGGAAATGATTGTAGCCATTGCCGGTGACATTCTCCGCATGCCGGGCTTACCCAAGGACCCGCAAGCCAACCACATTGAATATATAGACGGCGAAATCATCGGACTCTCATAAACCAGACGATTTTGCTCTTTGATTAAGGCGGAGCTGAGAGACGGAAAGGAATAAGTCGGTGTAAAAACGAGGCACAACCTGCCTCTTCACCTCCTTTTCCATCCCTCTCAGCTCCTCCCCCTTTTACAAACGGCGGCACGAAGGAAGCAAAGGAGCCGCAAGCAGCACTTGCCAACCCTATGAACTTTCCCTATTGACAATTCACGCTTTCGAACAAACGAAGCCCTCGTCTTCTTACCTATCAACCTAAATCCTTCGCCGCTATTCCCTTTCCCTAATCCAATCCATCCGTATCGTGCCTATTACTGACCCTACCTGGATATTCTTCATCGTCCTCTCCATCATTCTCTTTGCCCCGATGTTGTTGGAACGCCTCCGCATTCCTTCGATAGTCGGCATGATTTTCGCGGGAATCTTGATTGGTCCCCACGGCTTCGGTGTGCTCGAACGTGACGGCAGTTTTGAACTGTTTGGCAAGGTAGGCTTGTACTACATCATGTTCCTTGCGAGTTTGGAAATGAACCTACAGGACGTGCAACGCATCAAAGGACGCGCAGCTACCCTCGGTCTGCTGGGATTTATTATTCCCATGCTTCTGGGCTATGCCGCCAACACCTTAATTTTAGGTTGCGGAGCAGCGGCAGCCGTTCTCATTGCCGCGATGTATGCCTCACATACCTTAATTGCCTATCCCATTGTACTGCGTTACGGTCTCTCCAGGCTGCAAAGCGTCAGTATTGCCGTGGGCGGTACCATTGTGGCCGACACGTTAACCCTCTTGGTATTGGCTGTCGTAGGCGGCATGATGAAGGACAATGTAACGGGCTTCTATTGGGTGTGGTTAGTAGTAAAAGTCATCCTACTCGGCTTGCTGATTATCTATGCATTCCCACGTATCGGGCGGTGGTTCTTCCGTCGCTACGACGACAGCGTAGTCCAATATGTGTTTGTGCTCAGCCTCGTGTTTCTCGGTGCTGGGCTGATGGAATTTGTCGGGATGGAGGGCATCCTAGGCGCCTTCTTAGTCGGATTGGTACTCAACTCCCTGATTCCCCCCAGTTCGCCATTAATGAGCCACATTGAGTTCCTAGGCAACGCACTCTTTATACCCTATTTTCTCATCGGAGTCGGCATGATTATCAACCTTGGCGCCCTGATTGACCACGACGGAGCCTTCCTCGTGGCAGGAGTCATGGTGGCTGTCGGCGTGAGTAGCAAATGGCTCGCAGCTTTCTTCACACAAAAGCTGTTTAAGCTCTCTGCTCCCGAACGTAACCTGATGTTCGGACTCACGGGTGCACGTGCCGCCGCAACCTTGGCTGTGGTTTTGGTCGGTTACAATATTATCTTGCCCGACGGTAGCAGACTCTTAGGCGAAGACGTGCTCAACGGAGCCATGGTACTCATCCTGGTAACCTGCGTAGTCAGTTCATTGGTTACGGAGAGCACAGCCCGCAAACTGGTTATCCAACAACAGTCGCAACCGGGCACACCTGAAGAACAACAGGGACAGAACGCCGAACGCATCCTCCTTTCATTAAGCAACCCCGAAACCATGCAACCCTTGGTTTGTCTGGGTTTGATGCTCCGCAATTCCCATTCGCCCGCTCCCATCATGGCCCTCAATGTGGTTTTAGAAAATGACCCTTCGGCCAGACAGCAAGGCTTGGAACTCTTACACCGCGCCGAGAAAATGGCAGCGGCTACGCATGTTAAGATTCAGACATACAGCCGATGGTCCGTGAACGTGGTCAGTGGCATTTCACACACGGTAAAAGAGAACGCGATTACAGATTTGATACTCGGTCTTCACCAAAAGGCGAAGCTGACGGAATCCTTCTACGGCAAACTCAGCATGGATCTTTTGGCATCGGTCGAACGTCAAGTACTGATATTGCGTGCCATTGTACCTATCAATACAATTCAGCACATACACATACTTGTACCGACCAAAGCCGAATACGAACCTGGGGTTGCCCACTGGATGCAACAGATTGCCCGTCTGGCTCAACAGACCAGTTGTCCGGTAGACTTCTATAGCGGTAAGGAAACTCTGGCGAACCTCAAGGCTTTCATTGAAAAAACGAAGCTCCCGCTGACCTACGACCTGCGCGAATACGTTTCCTGGAATGACTTCTCATCCCTTGCACACTTCGTGCGTCCCAATCAGCTCTGTGTCTTCATCTGTGCGCGTAAGGGAACGATTTCGTACCACAACTACATTGAGCGTATGCCCGACCAAATCGAGCGTTACTTCTCCTCCCGTTGCATCCTGATTATCTATCCCCACCAGCCTGCCGCCGATACCGCCAATGCCTACGCACTACGCTCGGGAGTGCCGCTGAAGATGAGATAAGAAGCCCCATCAAACTAAGATTCATTGAAACAGAAGGAGCCTAACTGGATACATAACAAGGCACCTGTGATCGCACTATATTGATTGAAGAAGAGACAAGCGTCATTGATTTCAAAACAAATATAGAATCAACAAGCAATCTCTATTTCCAATAAAGAGCTAATAAGAAATTCCAATAATCCTTGAGTTATCTTTTCCCCTCACAGAGTCGAAATCCGCGATATACAAGCAACGTCTTTGCCAACGCGGATGAAGCGTAACGGAACAAGAAGATAGCGTACATACAACCCTAAACGAAGAAAGCGGAGTCATCTAATCGACTCCGCTTTCTTCGTTCTCAAAACAGACAACCATACCTCCAAAAGAAGGATTCTGTAGAGACTCAGTGAGAAGATAATCATACGGCTTAAAACAGCTGATTGTAATCTACTAAAACTCAATAAAAAAGGGTGAAACTCCCCCCAATCAAGATTTTGTCCGTACTTTTGCGCCCGATTAAAGCATAACAGCATCCTCTATAAATTATGAAGATTCTTTCCTCCTCGACATTCCTCATGAGCCTCCTCGCTACCCTTATGCTGGGAGCCTGCGACACTACCAATGACACCGTGATGGATGTTTCGAGAGATTGCATTGTCTCCAGAGTCACTGTGGGGACGCTTAACCGAACCCTCCAAACCGTTTCGTCTACGGGTGCCGACAGTACCTACCAGGTAACGGTCAACGGAGCCATGTACCCCATGTTTATCGACCAGCTCAACAACCGTATCTACAATGCGGACTCGCTTCCCGTAGGTACCGATGTGACCAAAGTCGTATTTGCAGACTTCAATGTCTCGGGTACAGCCTCTATCAAAAGTCTCTATACGGGAAAGGACACCATCTTTACCGCAAAAGACAGTACAGACTTCTCTCAACCGCGCACCCTCACTGTTCACTCGGCTGACGGTAGCCTGACACGAGAATACCAAATCGAAATACGCGTTCACCGCGAAGAAGCTGACTCCTTCGTTTGGCAAAAAATGAATGCAGCTCCTGCTTCTCCACTGACTCAGTTCACACAAAGCCATGCGGTGACGGCGAATGAAAAGATTTATGTCTACGGAAACACAGGCAACGGAAACTCCCAGTGCTTGGAGATTGACCCGAAGGCTCCGGTCTTTGACCAACTGACCGCGACCAATCTCTCCTTGGATATTCGCTCGGTACAATATTTCCAAAACACCTTCTACGCCTTGAGTCAAGGCGAACTGGTACGCAGCACAGACGCGGCCAATCAATGGACACAAGCGGGTGTTGCGCAACACTTTGATGCACTTGCGGGACACTCTACCGACAGCCTCTATGCCGTCAGCGGTCAACAGCTTTGGGCTAGCGCAAACGGTACAGACTGGACTTTGTCTACGCTCGACACCCCCAACGCATTGCCCGAGGTGTTCAGCACCACGTGCGTGCCTTCTCCCCTCAATTCCTATGCCGAAACCTTGGTCATGGTGGGTACGAAGCAAGGCGCACCCATTGCGTGGAAACGCGACATCGACTTGCGCGGTGACTTCACCTATCCTTGGATGTTTATCCCACAGACGGAAGAGTTGGGCAAATACAGTTGCCCCCTCCTTCAGCAACCTACCCTTCTGACTTACGACCATGCAGCTTTGCTCTTCGGTTTGACCACCGAAGGTAAGCCCGCTCCCTTCTACATCAGCCGTGACTACGGACGTACGTGGAAGCCTTGGTCTTGGCGAGCCCCGCAAATCCCGGGTGCCACGACCCTCTGCGCTACGGTCGATGCCGACCACTACCTCTGGATCTTCTGTAGCGGTACGGGAGAAGTGCTGAAAGGCCGCCTCAACCGCTTGGGATGGAACGAAGAGGAAGACCGCTTCGAATAAATCCCCCTGACAACGACTGACCACATCCCCTCTCCATCTGGCACAACGATGGGGAAGCATTTCAAAGCATCTAAGCACGATGAAAGTACTGATATCCCTTCTGGTTTCACTCTTCACCCTTGCCGCCCACGCGCAGCAAGGCGAAACATTTTACCGGTTGGAATTGGGAGCAGGTCTTGGCATGGGTGCAAACTTCACTGACGTGAAAGGAAAAATGGGACTGGCCGGTGCCGCAATCGCCCGCTTTCCGCTCAATCCACGGATGGCAGTCAAGGCACAGTTTACCTACGACCAAATGAAGGGTTCAACCGAAGGGCGAAAAGAATTTTACCCCACCAACCCGAATGCTTCAAGTGCAGACCGCTTGCACTACGCAGTCGATGATGGTATCTGCGACCTCTCCGCACTCTACGAACTACACTTCCTGCCTTACGGCTTTGTACGCGACTACAAAGGTTACTCCCGCATTGTTCCCTACCTTCAGATGGGCTTCGGAATAACCTACGGACTGGCAGGAAAAAGCTTCACCGCCAACATCCCGGTGGGCTTAGGTATTAAATACAAAGTTGCACAGCGTTTGAACCTGGGGTTAGACTATCTCGTACATTTCAGTCTCTCCGATAAGCTCGACGGACTCGATGCTCCCTTAGGAATATCCTCCAGCGGCTTCCGCAACAAAGACCATTACTCTGCGCTGACGCTGACGCTCACTTATGACCTTAATCCGCGTTGCCCGACATGCAACAAAGATTAGTCTGTACTCCTTTACACTCCTTTATGCAAATGGACTCATCCAGAATACCTGAACACATTGCCATCATCATGGATGGTAACGGACGCTGGGCAAAAGCTCGCGGACTCAACCGTAGCATGGGACACCAGCAAGGCGTTGTGGCTGTACGCGAAATCACAACGGCATGCTCCAATCTCGGCGTTAAGTTCTTAACCCTCTATACGTTCTCGACTGAAAACTGGAACCGACCTGCCGACGAGGTGGCCGCCTTGATGTCACTCATCCTCACGTCGCTCGAAGAAGAGTTGTTCATGAAGAACAACGTGCGCCTGCGTATCATCGGTGACTTGAGCCGCGTACCTCAGATCGTACGCGATTCCATTCTCGGACTCGAACAACGCACGGCTGTCAATACTGGCATGACCATGGTCATTGCCCTCAGCTACAGTTCGCGTTGGGAAATTACCGAAGCAATGCATCACATGGCCAAAGAAGTAGCAACAGGTAAACTTCAGCCCAATGAGATTACCGAAGACTGCATAGCCCAACACCTGGCAACAAACTTCATGCCCGACCCCGATTTGCTGATTCGCACGGGCGGTGAAGTACGCCTCAGCAACTACCTGCTCTGGCAGTGTGCCTATACGGAGCTTTACTTCTGCGACACATTCTGGCCCGATTTCCATGAGGCAGACCTCGTGCGTGCCATCGAATGGTTCCAACAGCGCGAACGACGCTACGGAAAGACCAGCGAACAGGTCACCGAACCAAACGAAGCGTAACCAACCCATCCAACAACCTTTCCCGGAGCAAACACGCGGATTCCTCCGACGACTTGCCCCTCTGCTCCCTAAACTATTCTAACAGCAAATGAAGATTTACCGCATTCTGCTTCTCCTGATTACTTCATACACTTCCTTGGGACTCCAGGCGCAACTGGATCACACCACTCGTGTGGAACCCGATATCAACTACACGGCAAACCGTCAGCGTTACGAACTCGGCGGACTGACTGTCGAAGGTATCAAGGGATACGACGACCAGATGCTCCTCAACCTCTCTGGGCTCAATGTCGGACAGGTCTATGAGATTCCGGGAACGGACATCAGCGAAGCCGTGCGTCGCTACTGGGATCAGAAGTTGGTATCCGACGTACAGATTGTTGCCGACAGCATTGTAGGCAACAAGATTTATCTGCGCATCAAGCTGACACCACTCCCCCGTATTTCCAGCATCAAATACACCGGCGTGAAGAAGTCGGAACGCGAAGACTGTGAAAAAATCATCGGTCTACAACCTGGTAGCCAGATTAACCAAGACTACATCGACCGCGCCAAACTCTACATCAAGCGTCACTTCGAAGAGAAGGGCTTCAAGAACTGTGAGGTCGACATCGTACAGCGTGAGGACGTCGTAGGCGACAACCGCGTACTCCTCGACATCAATATTCACAAGAACGAAAAGATCAAGGTCCACAAGATTTTCATTACTGGTGCTGACCCCAAACACGTGCGCAAGCTGAAAAAGGCGATGAAAAAAACGCACGAGAAGAGTTTCGTCAACATCTTCCGCTCCAAAAAGTTCCTTCCCGAAAAATACGAAGAAGATAAGGGATTCCTCATTGACAAACTGAATTCCTGGGGCTACCGTGATGCCGTAATCAAACACGACAGCGTGGAAACCGTAGACGACAAGCACGTCAACGTGCACATCGACCTCTACGAAGGCACCAAATATTATCTCCGCAACATTTCGTGGGTGGGAAATACTGTGTATAACTCTGACCTCTTGCAACATCTGTTGCAGATGAAGAAGGGCGACGTTTACAACCAGACTCAGCTCAACGAACGACTCCACCAAGACGAAGACGCTATCGGTAACCTCTACTACAACAATGGTTACGTATTCTACAACCTCGACCCCATCGAAATCAATGTAGACGGCGACTCCATCGACCTCGAAATGCGCATTCGCGAAGGTCAGCAAGCCACGTTCAACCACGTACGCATTGCCGGCAACGACCGCGTTTATGAAAATGTGATTCGTCGCGAACTCCGCACCAAGCCGGGCGACCTCTTCTCCATGGAGAGCATCAAGCGTTCGTTGCAAGACCTGGCTCAGATGAATCAGTTCGACCCCGAAGCCCTGCAGAGCGAGATCTTCCAGCAAATCAAACCCGACCCCGTGACCGGTACCGTCGATATGACCTATCCGCTCACCACCAAGGGAGGTGACCAGATTGAGCTTTCAGCCGGTTGGGGACAGACAGGTATTGTCGGCCGCGTCGGTTTGAAGTTTACCAACTTTTCCATCCAGAGCCTCTTCAACAAGGGCTACAAGCGCGCAGGCTTCCTGCCTCAGGGCGATGGTCAGACCCTTTCGCTCCAAGTACAAACCAACGGTACTTACTACCAAAACTACGGACTCTCCTTCCTCGAGCCCTGGCTGGGAGGCAAGCGTCCTAACCAGTTGTCGTTCTCCATTGCTTACTCCAAGCAGAGCGACATGAACTCCAACTTCATCAACCAAAACTACTACAACAACTTCTACAACTACATGTACGGTACGGGCTCCAACTCCAACTATTATACGGATGCCTACGACCCCGACAAGTATGTGAAGATGTTCAGTGCAAGTTTAGGTTTTGGTAAGCGTTTGCGCTGGCCCGACGATTACTTTACCTTCATGGCAGAGCTCTCGTACGTGCGCTACATGTTGAAGTCTTGGAATTACTTCCTCATTCAGGACGGTAATTGCAACAACATCAACCTCTCGCTTTCGCTGCAACGCAACTCGACCGACCATCCCTTCTATCCGCGTCGCGGTTCGGAATTCTTATTCCAAGTCACCGCCACTCCTCCCTACTCACTGTGGGACGGCAAGGATTACAAAAATCTGGCAACCAACCCGCAAAGCGCACGCTACCAGAAGGAAACACAAGAGAAGTACCGCTGGATTGAATACCACAAGTGGAAATTCAAATTCCGCAACTTCACCGCCCTCACCGGCGCAGTCAAAGCTCCCGTGTTGATGACACGCGTTGAGTTTGGTCTTCTCGGTGCTTACGACCGTCATAAGAAGTCCCCCTTCGAAACTTACTACGTCGGTGGTGACGGTATGTCAGGCTACTCCTCCGGCTACGCAACCGAGACCATCGGTCTGCGCGGTTACGACAACGGTTCACTCGCCGGTAATGCCACCAGCAACGCTTACGCCTACAGCCGCATGACCCTCGAATTGCGCTATCCGTTGATGCTCGAATCCTCTACCTCCGTCTACGCTCTAGCCTTCCTCGAAGGCGGTAACGCTTGGCACGATGTCAAAAAGTTCAACCCCTTCAACATGAAGCGTTCAGCCGGTGTCGGTGTACGTATTCTCCTCCCCATGGTCGGTCTGATGGGTATCGACTGGGCCTATGGTTTCCAGAAATACGTCAACGGCCAAAAGGCAGGTGGTGGTCAGTTCCACTTCATCATCGGTCAGGAATTTTAATCCTCATCGGTGCAAGGGGAAAGCCCGTTTCCCATTTTGGGAATACAGTCCTTCCCCTTGCCCTAATCCCCTTTCTCCGTATGAAAAAGATTCTATTTCTCCTTCTCCTCAGTTGTGCAGCCTTTCAGGCACAAGCACAGAAGTTTGCGCTGGTAGATATGGAATACATCCTCAGCAACATTCCAGCCTACGAACGTGCAAACGAACAGCTCAACCAAACCTCCAAAGCTTGGCAAGCTGAAGTCGAAGCACTCAACAAAGCCGCTGAGACTCTCTATAAGAATTATCAAAACGAAAGCGTCTTCCTCAGCGAAGCGCAAAAGAAAGAACGCGAACAGGCCATCGTTGCCAAAGAAAAGGAAGCAGCAGATCTGAAGAAGAAATACTTCGGCCCCGAAGGCGAACTCTACAAGAAGCGTCAAAGCCTCGTAGAGCCCATTCAGGATGAAATCTACAATGCCATCAAAGGCATTGCCACCACCAAAGGCTTCCAACTCATTCTCGACCGAGCCTCTGACAACGGAATCATCTTCGCCTCCCCCTCTATCGACATCAGCAACGAAGTATTGGCAAAACTTGGTTATTCCAATTAATTCCCATACCTTTGCCGCCGCTAAAATCGCTGATAATAATACGATTAAGGCCCTCTCCAACCGCAACGGGAAACCTCATTCTGCCCTCACCTCCCCACTTCGGGACTCCCCGATTCTGGCAGGCAGTAGCTCCTACGGTTTTCTCCCACGTATAATCACAATAAGCAATACAAGACTATGTTCAAGAAAATTCTTTTGCTGGTGCTCTTCATTGCACCGATGAGCATGTTCGCTCAAAAGTTCGCACATTTCGATTACACCTCCATCATGCAGGCTATGCCCGAAGTAAAGGCTGCTCAGACCGAGCTCGAAGGCCTCTTCAAGAAATACCAGGCTGAATTGGAAGGCATGCAAAAAGAACTCCAAGCTAAGGCAGAAAAGTATCAGAAGGAAGATACCGACGCTACTCCCGCTAACATCCGCGAACGCCACCAGCAGGAACTCCAAGATATGTACCAGCGCCTCCAGCAGGCTAACCAAGACAACGAAACCAACCTGCAAAAGGCACAAGCTGAAAAGATGCAGCCCCTCACCCAGAAGGTAATGAACGCTGTAAATGCCGTGGCACAAGAAGGTGGCTTCGTATACATCATCGATAAGAACGCGTCACAGACTGCCGGCATCGTAATCAATGAAACTCTCAGCACCGACGTGACCGACCAAGTAATGAAGAAGCTCGGCATCACCGCAGCTGCTGCCAAGCCCGCTACTCCTAAGAAGTAAGCACTTCCCCCCAACAAATCATCCTCCCTCGAATGCGCAGCCCGTGCCCATTCGAGGGATTTTTTTGCCCATATTCTCACAGCCGCACCAGCATATCGTCCCCCCCATTATCGCCACATCACCCTCAACACCTGGGCTACACTCAACGAAGACACCATCGCACACCGCTACTTCTCCGTATCCTTCCGCAACATCCAAGCCGCTTTTGCCCATTTTCTCCGTGTCTACAACCAAGGTCGTCCGTTCATCCTCGCGAGCTTCAGCCAAGGTGGCAAATCCGTAGTCGAATTGCTCAAGCGGCTGACACCCGCCGAGCGTCAACGCCTTGTAGCCGCCTATGTACTCGGGCACAAAGTCACCCCCGACGATGTCAAACAAGCTCCGTGGACACGTCCCGTCCAAGATACCACCGACACAGGAGTCGCCATCTGCTACAACACCGTTTCGTCCGTTCCCTACATCAAACCCATTGTAAGCGCTCCCAATGTCATGTGTATCAATCCAGTCAATTGGCGCACCGACTCCACCCCTGCGCATCTTTACGACACCCTCACCGTCACGCTCGACCCAACTCACCAAGTACTTGTACTCCACGGCTTCGATAGCTCCCAACTTCCCAACATTCTCAATGTCCTCAACGTAGGCGACTACCACGGTGTCGAGCCCTGGCTCTACAGCGAATGTCTGAAGAAGAACATCTGGCAACGCATCCGTAGTTTCCGAGCTACGTCCCACTAACAAGCCGCCTCCCCTTCCTTCTTCGCGCCCCCATCTTTCATTGTAACCTCATCACACAACTTCTTCTACGCAAAATCGGGATAAGAACCCTTACAAAGGACTCTTATCCCGATTTTGCGTAGAAGAGGGAGTATAAATTATCTTTTTCTGATATACGAAAAAGTGATTCAATCTGCAAACGGTTTCCAACTGATAAAAGTTTATTCTGGCAGAATATATCCGTAGTCCTCAGCTTTTGAAATAATCTTCATCAACCTCTTACATTGAGCTGAGGAAGGAAGATGCCCCGTAGCAATGTATTTAGCTATTCCTTGGATGAAGTCCAATTCACCCCACGACAAAATATTCTCATTAGAGAGTTGCGAATAAACTTCAATCCAAGTAAGTAGAACCAAGATTGAACACTTCAACTGCATTATCTATTTGGCTGTTAAACCTATGTTCACGGCGAGCAGCCCCCTCATCCGCTTTACGTTGATTTATCGAAACCAAGCTATCAACGAATTCTTGTGAAAACTCATACGCTTCGCTTTGGAAGTTGTTCCAAGTAGAAGCTACTCTAGACAAAGAACGAACCAAGCCACCCTTAGCCTCACGTTCAAGGTACTTATGCGTAAAATAGGCAAGTCGATTCAGTTCTTCAGCCAACTCTGGCCAAATACGTTGCTTCTGCCAAATTAAACGCCAATCCAAATCCTTCCCCTTCGGAAGCAAAGTCATCAATTTAGATATCGTGTAGGGAACTATCTGAGCCTTATTACCCCCCTTCGGATACCATTCAGCTTTACCGATAAGCTTATCTAACTGATCAAAGAGTATAACAGAGCAAACCCCTTTCTTGAAGAACTCTTCGTTGATGGAGTCTCGCGAGTTGTTGTATATATTCTCAATCGTTTCAGCAAACTTACTGAAGTTGATAGCAGAGCTTTGGCAAACCTGATGAGGATTCATGTAAATTGCATTCAGGCACTTTGCCAACTTCTCTTTCTTGATTACTTGCGATTTAGGATGCATCGCACAATACTGTTTGCGTTTCGCCACGGTCATCTTCATCTGTTCCTGTTCCCATTTACCGCGCGAACGCTCGTAATACCACGTTGTCTGATACGGATTTCCGTCTACTGGTGGTGCCATCACCTTTGACGAAAGTTCCTCCATCATCACATGGAAGGGATGGTTTGAGAAAAAGTCAGCCTCCGACACCGCATTTTGGCTATTAGCGCATTGCGAAATCGTTTTCGTAATCTCATTGTATTTATCGATCTGTTCCTCAGACATTTCGTCCTCCACATTGAGTACAGTCAACTTCATCGGAACGAAGAGCGTATCCATGCCCTTCTTAGCCTCATTCTTGATAATGGCATTTGCCAATGAGGCTGTAGTCTGACCACCGTTGATAATTTGCGGATCAGTAAAGTGCGTAATCTTTCCATCACTGGAAAATGCAACGGAACGTGCAACTATCGCGACACCATTGTTATAGGTAAAGAAGTTGCTTGGTCTATTCATAATTGTCTCACGGATACCCTTATTGACCTTTCCTCTCACGCTCAGAAAGGCTCTAACGTTTCCCTGAAGCAATTTACTACCATACTTCAAATAAATGTCAGCCAGGAAACGACCTGGCAAGATGCCCAAATACGCATCATAATCTGTCGTATCCCCTAAATCAGCTTTGAGACACTGGATACCATCACAACCAAAGTCCTTCGTATCAATGTGGATAACCTCACTTGAATTTGAAACGAAGGTCTGGAAAATTCGTTCAAGCGTCCAAACACAGACTTCTACAGGACGATTCAAGAAGTCTTCTTTCTTCAATGTCTTAATCTGCTTACTCAGCACTGCGTCTGAAAGGATGAAGAACTTAAAACGGCTTATCTCAGTGTTCAACATACCCTTGCCTATCTTCTTTGAGAACTCTTTGGCCAGACAGATCACATTATCAGAGTCGTCACAGTAATCACTGATATGTCCATTGACTGCTTCATCGATGAAATTCTCCATATACTTGCACATCTCGTCTATCTGCGTTTTGGTTAACGTAGGTATCGAGTCACGCATATTTGAGAACTGGCTCGCAATCAATATGAGAGAACCGTCAGCCTCATCATAAGCATAAGCATCAAACGCCATCTTTCGCCCTCTCTTACCCTTCATATCAACAGACATGGGGTACGGGTCGTTCAACTCTCCAATCTCTTCAAGATTTTCGAGCATCTTGTTGATGAATTGAGTTTCTGGTTCGGTACTATTATGATCCGCATTAAATCTCAAGTCATCAATAAATTCGGTACGAAATTCTGCGAGTTCCATAACTAAGCAAGATTAACTTTAAAACATTGTATCTCAGAAAGAATCAAGTCATACGCAACCTTACTAATAGAAAGAGGGATGGAAGCCCTTCTAATGCGGGGGAAATCCTCCGTCACCTTGTAGAACGATTGGTCTTTGATATCATAGACATATCCATCATACGCCGGAGAAAAGTTAAAGCCGATAGTAGAAAGCTTTTCAAGCAAACAGTCTTTCTGTACTGTATTAAGGATATCCATAAATTCTTGAACCAGTGCGTTCAAATTCACACCGTCAAACGAAGGACTCATTTTCTCAAAGCTATAAACGGATAAGTAACCTTCGTCTTCGCTATCCAGTTGCTCGATGGATGAAATGCGCACAGTTTCTTTACCATTTGAGATTGCTTTAATTTCAAACCATTCATTTCCTTTTGAAAAGTCCTTATGCGTACATTCAGGTCCAGTCCAACTCGACAACGCTTCGTCTATACCCCAATGCGGTATTGCCCAGTCCTTCAGGAACAGAAGCTCTGCCATTAACCCAATGATTTCATTCTCGGTCAAGACAGAGTTATCACTCTTAAAGAGTTTGCGCCACGACTGAAATCGTGCTATCAAGGTTTTGTACACTACATTATCGTCTACGATTCCTTCGACTGACGCTGTCAAATCTTCACAGAAAGCACTAAAGCATCCGATAACCTCATCCTTCGCCAGCGAAATGCGTAAGATTTTTGTTGAATTAGTGTCTTTGTATTGATTGATAGCGAGGAACTCTGAGCCGACAAGCTTTACAGGAGTAAAATTTCCCCTGTACTCAAAGCAGTAACGTCCCTCATCATCTTTACCGATAAAGAGATCATGCTCTTTAGAACCGACTCGTACAAAAAAGCCGGTTCTAAAGTCATTGATAAACTTCTGCAATATGTTATCCATCGTATTCTTCTTCATTAGGTGTGTATTCTTCCCCTTCAAAACCATTCAGGCGAAGCCAATTTTTATTAACCTGATATGAAACGACTGTTTCATCGCTTGCAATCCCAGGAAATCCGATTGCAAAGGCTATCAACTGGTCGTTACCCAATGCTTTCTTAAACTCATCGAACCTCCTGCCATTTGGCTTTGTCGAATCTTCCTCAACAAAATTGGGATGGATTGGCATGATAATCAGTATTGGCTTACGCTTTTCGAGATACTTGAAGTACGCTTTGACTGGTATATCTTTCTGATCGGCCTCCTGCTTGGATAGTCCTTGATCTATCCACGCTTGCCTACAAGCATTCTCAGCTTGTTTTATCTCATTTGCTGTCAAGCAGAACCTACCTTCGCGCGTACCAAGTATGTGACGACGTGAAGATATTTGTACCGCATTTCCGTGATCATACAATGTACGTTTAGCACACTCTATGTTTGACAGCGGTTCTATCTGACACATGTGCGAACTCTCACCGCCTTCGAATACGATATCCCATAGATCCAAACCTTTGTGTTCAGGATTATCGATAAAGGACAAAATCGTTTCGACATTAAAGTTGACGTTCAGCAGAGAGCTATTGATTCTTGATAAGAACTCACGGACGATGTCTTTCGGCACATCTGCAAAATAGCGAGAACTCTTAATTTCAGATGACTTGACGTTCTTATACTTGTAACGCTCTACATCGGCAAATCGGTACTGATACCCATCTTCGAATAAGGCCATTGCCAATGCTTCGACCTCCTTCAGATTTTCTCTGTTTTGCTCAGCGTTCAAGCTCAAATAAGGTGTGTCGTAAATAGAACCATAATAGCCAACGCGCATTTCATAGCTACTGGCTGAACGCATCTTATTGCTGGCAGTAATTTGTAACTCCGCACAATTGTCACGTACTTTCAGACCGAAGTCTTTGGGAGTTAAATGCTGCTCACACATTTGCGTTATGTCCGCCTTTAAGAGTTCCGCCGATTCAGATATCTCATTATACCATGCGGCACTTGCTTGCGAAGTCCAAACCTGAAACAGATCATCGTAGTGAGGACGATAGCCAAACCATCTACCCATCTGCATTAAGACATCAAACGTAGCTGTGTTGCGATAGAAGTAGCTGACCAAAAGTCCTTCCAGTGTCAAACCACGCGACAAGGCCAAACCACCAACCGCAATAACACGTAAATGAGGATTTGCCTTATAGTCTAACTTGTTACTCATCTTTGAACCATTGACTACAAGCACCTTAATATTCTTAATTGCGTTCAGTAGATTGGTTTTATCGAGCACACGACTGACCGTAAACTCTTTAATGTTGGAAAAGTGTTTCGCCCATAGCGCACTCAGCTCTTTAAAGAGGGGAAGCTTCTCATTTTTGGTCTGATTCTTATCAAAATCATACTTGATTGCACTGGAAACTTCGTGATATATTTCCTCAACATGCTCTTTAATTACCCCTTGCACTTTGACGAAGCGACTCATATTGATAAGCATACTCCTCGGCGCAGAAGAGTCGCCACGCAAGTCACGAACAACATTCGCCAAGAAGAAGCAGAGCACAGCCTCACGCAAACTATCAGGTAATTCACCATCCCACTCCTTCTTATGTTGGAAGTAAAAAGTTCCACGATTCAGAGATTCTATATCATTCTTTACAGCCTCCTTATACTCCTCAGAAGCATAGTCAGGCTCTTCGATGTCCGCAATATACCTTAAATTGGAATAGTGATCACCCTCTGTTGAAAAGAGTCGATCTGCTCCGATATAATTGGATGGAGTTGGTAAGACGTAAATAAAATCTTCGGGAAACAAGTCTGCCTGTTTCATTTGGTCTACCGAATCAGGGTCGATAAATATGTTCGCAAACGGAGTAGCCGTAAACCCTACGTAGGTAGATACCGTAAACAAATTGCAGATGTTTCGTATCAATTTGTTTGTCTTTGTCGGATCGCAATCATCCTTCCGCGTATTTACGGAAGCGTTATCTGCTTCATCATCAATAAGCAGCAATGGCGCATCCACATACCCTGTTGAATCAACTTTTGCCTTACGCAACCAAGTATATAATTTATTGAGCACAGTAACATTCTTCTTACAGACGAAGACAACTATCGAATTCGTAGTAGAGATAGAATACGATATATCATCTTTGCCACTGACGAAATCCCTTTGCACTGAAGTAAAGGCAGACGCTGGAATTTTGGAAGCGTAGTGGCCAACGCCTACCTTATAGTCCATTCCAGTTGATCCACTCTTAAGACAAGTGCGCCCTACCACACCTTCATCGACACGTTCTTGGGTTTGTTGGCGCAATGACTCTGTAATACCAGCCAACAAGATTATAACCTTGTAGCCTGCATCTGCAGCCTTACAAATCATGCCGATATAGGTCGAAGTCTTTCCCGACTGAACATCACCTATTATCAATCCCCTGCGCAATATGGGTTTACCTGTAAATTCCGACTTTGGATTAGCCAAACAATTCAAAATGGCGGGTAAAGTCTTTTCCCCCAGTAAATCAAGACTCTTTTTTGCAAGAAAAGATTTCTCAATCAAGAACCGACGATAGCGTTCCCAAAATGAATGATCAGATATCTTCTCATCATCATACCAATCATGGGAATCGTTATGCTCTTCGCCATAAAGGACTTGCCCAGTGGTATGCCGCAAAAACACTTCGTACTCTAAGTCTTGAAGCAATTCATTGAAATCTTCTTGATCAGCATCAATACTAAAAAAGTTCAAAGAAGATTGTATAATCTCTTTTAAATCGTCAATACTTAAATCTGCTTCAGCCTTTTGTTTCTGGCTCAACCAGGCCTTTACCACTATTTTGAGGTTGGCCTTACCTTTTTCAGTCATCTTCATGGTCAAAATACTTTGTGAGTCTTCCCTTCAACCCTTGAAACAAGCAGAAAGGTTCTGACTTCATTAGATCATCGATTAGTTGATTTGTAGTAAGTGGACTTATTGCCGCACCTGAATCAATCATGGTTACAGCCATTTGAAAGATATCATCTTCTCTATGATTATCTTCCTCCTCAATGATACAGTCATTAGACTTATCGAGATATATCTGTTGCATAGGAATACTACGCTCTATTTCGTTGAGAAGCATATTTACGTATGCCACATCAGCATCACTCAATTTGCCTAACACAAACTTCAACAATTCGCTTTCGCGATTGATTTTATAGAAGAAGCTCTTATCTCTGCCTTGTATGCGATCCCAAATGTAGTCAATACTTTCGTCTATTTTTTGTCGTCTTCCTCTATGCGTTTGCTTGGTGACAGAAATTTCCATGGCTTCTCTCACCATCGATTTAAGTTGATTCTGAATGCGCTTAGGTATCTGCGCTACCTGCTTCTTGATGTCAATACTCCAAATGTCGTCCAACGCATTGGGGATATCAACTCTTATTCTGGCATTCTTGGTTAGCTCGCTACGTTGCTTCATACCAAACCAATTGCCCCATATGATCAGACGCTCATTTCTATAAACGTAGAAGCCTTGCTTGGTTCGCATTTCCTCGACACCCCCCATCAACTTTTTATCCTTATCTGTCATATCCGACAAATAGGGAAGTATAAACGGACGAACATGTATTTGTTGCTCTATTCCGTTACTATCAACAACGGCAATGGTTCGCTCTTTCTTGGTAGTGGTTTTCTGATGATTTTCCAAGAAGGGATCCAATGGTTTAAGCTTCTGATTGTTGACATACATTGCCACCTTCTTTCGGGTGCGACTCATATATCGGTGAAATATGAGCGACATGTGTTTCGCAACCGAACTCTTCAATGAGTCAAGAGCTGCATAAACTTGCCCATCATTAGACTTTGACAGAATATCAAAATCGGACCACAGAACCAAAGTTCCTACACCTTGTTCTTTCAGCAGTTTGAAATAAGGAAGCTTTTCCCTTTCTGCTTTTGTAAAAGAGAGCAACGTCCATTTCTTGGTTTGCTTTACATGATTAAAGTCCCAGGTGTACGAGGAGTATTTTCCTTCATACAAACTGATCACAGTTAATACGCGGCACTGTGACAATGAAGCTGATTTAAGACCGAGTCCGAAGCGGCCTAAATCATCTTCATTTCTAACATCTTCCGAAGATGAGCTACCATATCTCATTGCTTCGAAAAGCGTATCGTTATCCATACCCTTGCCATCATCTAAGATGCCAACGGTTAAATCGTCCAAGGGAGAAGTAGGAAACAGTACGCGAATTTTCTTCGCACCAGCACTAATGCTGTTATCAACCACATCCGCTATAGCTGACTCAAAGGAATAACCCATTGAGCGCATAGAACCCATAAGCATATCTGCCTGCGGGATGTTTATCTTTTCCTTACTCATAGTACGATAGAATTTGCTGAACTATCGCTTTTGCTAAAAGCGGTGGAACTGCATTGCCAATTTGCTGTTGTATATGTGAGATAGGGCCTTCAAAGTAGAAATCATCGGGGAAACTTTGCAGACGCGCAGCCTCTCTGACCGACAAGCCTCTATCTTGCGTTGGATGTATGAGCATCATCTTACGATAGTTAGAGATAACTACGGAAGGGGTATCTTCGCGCAAACGCTTATATATACCACTGTGACAACGCCCCTTGTCCTTGTAGTTCATCATCAACCTTTCCGGGATACTGCTCCAGTTTTCACCCTGCTTGATATATTTATATCGTTCAAGTACGAGGGGGCTATTCAGGGAAACTTGATTTTGAGTCGAATACAATGATCTCTCACGCATCAAACGAGCATACGGTGAGCATTCATCCAAACTCAAAGTATAGGGAGTTTCTGCCAAATTATCACCAGACTTTAGCTTGGGTAAATCTGCTATTGCGTCACCTACCGTTACCTCATTGTCAAAAGGCTGAGGGAATTTGAAATCTACACCTACCCTATTGCCAACGATGAAACACCTATTACGCTTTTGCGGAACGCCATAGTCATTTGCCCATAATATTGTAGGCTCACTGATAGTATATCCCAGATCGCGAAAGCTCTGACATATCATTTCAATGACCGCTCCCTTCTCCACGTTGACTATTCCCTCAACATTCTCAAACAGAAACCAGTCTGGCTGCAAATCTCTTACGAAACGCACAAACTGTTTGAACAAATGGTTCTTGGGATTCTCCATGGTGCGTCCATGCTCTTCTCTGCGCTGATTAGACATTGAAAAGCCTTGACAGGGGGGACCGCCCATGATTATGAACACATGCTCTTTTATACGATCCTTTGGCTCGATGTAGTTTATATCTTGATTGAATACAATCGCTTTCTGATGATTCCTCTTGTACGTTTTTGCAGCACTGGGCCATATTTCTACAGCATACCTGACATCAATGCCAGCCATTTCTGCACCTAAGCTCAGACCGCCTGCACCAGAAAAAACATCTACGCCTACTTTTTCTTCAGGTTTAATCAAAGTTTTCTTCTTGGTTATCATTGGTCTGATGATCTGGATAAGTGTGTGAATAAATACTCAGTGTCAACGTCTTTGACTTCAAAGACCTTTCTGACAACGACTCCTATATTATACTTTATCATGAGCTTCGCTAACGAAACTCCATCGATTAAAACACAACGAGTTGACGAACTCATAAGTTGCCACTCTATGGCTTCCGCTGAAAAGGTGGATGTGGTAATATATAAACCGTGTGATATCGCCAATGAGGTCAATGTCCCAATAAAGGATTGAACATCCAACGAACTTATTTCTTCATCAGGGTTATTATGTGCTATGACAAATATTTTATTCAGCCCCAATTCGTCAAAGTTCAAGAAGCCTGAAAGATTGACTGCATGCTCCATCTTAGCTTTCAAAGCACAATCTTCCCACTGAGAGGAGTATCCCATTTTAGGAAAAAGTTCAAGGAGCAAATTCTTAAACTCTTGTTTATCAAAGCTTGAGACAATACCTTTCAGCTCATCTATCAAGCCGTTGGTAAGATCTTCTACTTCCTGATGAATGGCACTCAATCGGGTTTCTACAGTCTGCACCTGCATTTTCGCGGTCTTCTTATAAGGAACTACTTCTTTTTCTTTTACTATTTCGGTAGACGTATCAGCAACTAAATCATTCGATTCATTCACCGCCTTCTTTGATTGCTTCTGGGCATTCGCCTTTAGCTTGTTCGCCCGCTTCATCAATTCACGCCGCTTACTTGCTTCGCGAGTTTCCTGCTCAAAATAACGATACGCTTGATAGTGTTCGCGCAAATACTGACGATTTAAACTGTCTATGCCTTGAGCAAGTAATTCTTTCCCTGCCTCAGTGATTTGCTCCGTTGCCTTATCGACACGCATGAGCAAGCCTGCTTTTATCAAATAGAAGGTTGACCAATGAAGCCTATCTGTAATCTTTAATTTCAGTCCACTATTAACCCTTTCCTGAAGATCTTCTTCAGAAAAGCCCATATATTTAGCGCATGCGTCTCTCAATGCATCACGATGCCACGGCTTACCGTCACCAAGTATATATAGTACTGGAAAGAAAAATACCTCAAAACTCGGAATCATAAATTACAGATTAGGAAATAAAAAATCGTGCTCCATCAAGGCCTCTTCCTATGTCTACATACATACAACATTGGCATATTAGAGACATCAAGAAAGAGCATTCAACAGAGCCTTACAATCTTTCTTGCTATTTATTTTAACATCTTACATAACAGACTGACTTAGCAAGAGCGCAAATATACACACAATTTTACATATTAGAGCGGGTATTGCTCCTATTTTATTGGATTCATCTCTTCATTCATGAATAGAAGACCCCATATTTTTTTCTGTAAACGCTCCCATCTCTACTTCCCATAACTAATTGCTATAGTGCAAGGATACTTGCCAATATACAAATTCCTCCCCAAAATTATTGATATGCCAGCAACTACCGGAATCGTTTTTTCACGAACCTAGACCTCTCTTCTATAAACAACCAAATAACCCTTTCAGACGTCCTAGATAGCACTGCTTAATCGCAAAACAGGGATTTTTCTTGGAAAATGGGAGCATTTTCTTAGAAAAGTTGAGTGAATGCTTGGTTCATTACAAAATAATGCATACTTTTGCGCCCGCAATTCGGGATGTAGCTCAGTCCGGTTAGAGTACGCGTCTGGGGGGCGTGTGGTCGCTGGTTCGAATCCAGTCATCCCGACTTTCTGCTAAGAAGGCAGCAAACTTTTGTAGTTTGCTGCCTTCTTTCGTTGCTGCCAATAACGAGGAACAGATGGCTGACCAACTGGACGATGGGAGCTGGGATCCCGAACAAGAGACGAATGATGCGTACAACGACGCAAACGGTTATTCACTGCAGATGAAAGGGGATTTGCGAACTTCGCGGAAGTGCTTTGCAATGACTGCAATGCCCATGCCCAAAGTCGCGAAACCGCATTGTAAGAATGCAATGCTCATTTCCAAAGGCGCGGAAGCACATTGTAAAAGTACAACGCTCATTTCCAATGGCGCGGAAGCTCATTGCAGGAGTGCAACGCACATTTCCAAAGGCGCGAGCGTCTTCCTTCGTGGCGAAATACCCTGAAAGGCGGCACGAAAGGGTGGTGCGCCCTACACCGCCTGTTTTTTCCCACCCCAAAAGCATAAGATTAGAAAACGCTCTGTGATTGAAGAGGAGCAAGGGTACAAAAAGCGGACAGAGGAATCCCGTGAGGGATACTCCGTCCGCTTTCGATATATAAAGGTTGATCTTCCGTGTGGAAGTTAGAGGGAGGGCACGATAGGGTGCGGGGCGGCAAACTGCGAATTACTTTGCTGCAGTCTGCTGAGCGGGACATTGCTTGTTGCAGTTGCGCTGGCACGCCTTTGCACGCTTGTGCTTACGCTGCGGGGCACAAGCATTGCCCTTACCGCAATATTGCTTACAAGATGCGGCATGACATTTGCCTCCCTTACCATACTTACCCGGCTGGCCCTGACGGTTTCCACCGAAGAGCACGAGGAGTTGCTGGGGGTTGAGTTGCTTGCTGAACTGCTTGTAGTAGGAGCGGCGGATGGCGACACGCTTTTCGTCGTTTGCCAGACGTGTTTCGACGAGTTGCTGAGCCTCTACGTCGCTCAGACGAGCCTGACGGGGCTTCTGCTGACGAAGGGGACAGTTGCGGCGAAGCCCCTGAAGGGTGTCTTGATAGGCTACGTAGAGGGGGACAAACCAACGCTGGGTCTTGTCATCGAGCTGCAGACGGGCAGCCATGCGGTTGGCACGGACAGTCTGACGTTCTACACAGGTGGTGGCTGCCTTCGGAGCCTTATCATTTGCTTGTTGAGCCTGTGCGCTGGCACCTGACAGAAGGGCACAGAGCGCGATTACGAGATATTTCTTCATAATTGTCTTTGCTTTAATAGATGAGTGGGAAGGAATGGATTGAGAGAAAAGAGGGGGGAAGGGATGGAGTCAGGGCGCTACATGCCCAGGGGGTAGTGAGAGGGCCGTTACCGACGAAGTGGGGTGTTCGGGCAGCTGCTTCCGAACTCCGTTGCACGACGACAGACGGCTGATTCCTGTTCCGCGACCCCCTCCCAAGTGATTGGCAGCGCCCGTGCCGCGGTGCGGAGGGGCGATCGCCTTTTGCGGAAAACATGTATAGGACGGCGAAAGGGAAAGATGGTTTAACGAAGGGGGTAAAAAAATTGAGTCAAGTCCTGCGGGACATGACTCAATCAAGCATATTGCAAATATTGTAAGAATGGGATAGAGATGAAGATTGCGGCAGGAAAAGGGGAAAAGCGCAACACCACCATCACTTATTCGAAGTAGAAGGAGAGAACCACCATGCCGAGGGTGGCACGGTCTACGCTCTCGGTAAAAATCAGCTGTTTGCGGTCTGTAAGATCCTTGCGGTTCTTCTGAAGGATGTTATTCAGTCCGAAACAGAACTTCAGTTCGGGAATAAACTTGAAGAAGGGAAGGTAAAGGTCACATCCCAATCCAGCCTCTACCATTACGGTGAAGGGCTTCGCCTTGAGTTTAGACTGCTTTCCTGTCGTGAGGTCGTACATCGGGGCTACGCCGGCAATGACATAGGGACGGTAATTATTGAAACGGAGCCCACTGATTTTGAAATCTACCGGAATACCGATGTAACAGGATTTCATATCCTGGAATTCGTCTTCACCCGTCGCAAGGTTGCGGAAACTGAGGTGCTTGGAACCGAAATGCAGGGAAGGAAGCACACGAAGGGCAAGGTACTTGTTCATTTTCCATTCGCCCAAAACGCCTACAGAGAATCCGAAATTAGTGCGGTCGGTCGAGGCGACCCATTGTTGCCCAGTGGCGGGATCGATATAGCCGTTGTTTTCCAGTTTCAAACTTTGGTCGTGACCACCCACAAAAAAGCCGTAATGAAACCGCCGTTCGTCAATGAAGGGCTTATTTTGTACACGCCGCTGTTGCGCTCCGAGGGTCAGGAGCACAGACCAAAATAAGAGGGTAAAAACAAGACAACGACGCATAACTTTAGATTGAATATTATCGGAAATTCCTGTGAAACAGGCAGTCAACGTACAAACGCGTGCTTCGGGATTTTATTGTTTTCTAAAGGAAAAAAGCGGGGCGGTTAGTTCCTTTGAAGAAAATATGTAACTTTGCCGCGTTTTCTGTCTGCCGATTGTACCCTCTCCAGGGCCGAAAAAGCGGAAAGGAAACAAGGACAATAACTCACTCTCAACAATTTTAAATTCTACAATTATGGCTTACGTAATTAGTGACGATTGCATCGCTTGCGGTACTTGCATCGATGAATGCCCTGCTGGCGCTATCTCTGAAGGCGAAAAGTATTCAATTGACCCCAGCGTTTGTCTGGACTGCGGTACTTGCGCTGATGTTTGCCCCTCTGGTGCAATCTCTGCAGGTGAATAATCGCCCCCACTTAACTCAAACAAAAAACTGCCGCCCACTGTTTCACTACAGTTGGGTGGCAGTTTTCGTTTAGAGAAAGGGATGTTATGAGGTTATCAGGTTATGGGGTAGGTGACTGAACAAAATAGCGACTTATCGAGATATTGACTTGTTGCAGAAAAGAGTCTGAGGACTGCCGCGCAAAAAGTCAATCAATCGATAAGTCGTTATTTTTAATTTTAAATGGCTGGCTCACAGCCCTTACACACTCCTGTCCTACCTTACGGCCTTCGGTCGCAACGCCACAAGGGGGATGAGCATTTCCTCCATGGAGATGCCGCCGTGCTGGAAGGTATCCTTATAATACTGCACATAATGGTTGTAATTATTAGGATAGGCAAAGAAGCGGGCACCCGTGGCAAAGATGTAGGCGGTCGAAAGGTTCGGCTGCGGGAGCTGAAGGGCTCGCGGATGGCGAACTTCATAGACCTCCTTGGCATTGTAGGAAAGATTCTTTCCCATCTTATAGCGCAGGTTGGTGTTGACATTGCGGTCGCCTACGACCTTTGAGGGCGTATCGACACGAATGCTGCCGTGGTCGGTCGTTACGAGCAGGTCGTAATCGAGAGATGCCAAACGGCGGAAGAGTTCCTTGATAGGCGTATGGCGGAACCAGGAAAGCGTGATGCTGCGATAGGCCGACTCGTTGCCTGCCAGTTCGCGCACCATGCGACTTTCGGTACGGGCGTGGCTCAAGATATCGATAAAGTTAATCACAAGGACATTGAGCGGGGCACGCAAGGTAGCCAATTGGGTGAGGAGTTTGTCAACCTGGGTTGAATCGTTGATTTTGTTGTACGTAAACTCTTCGCGACGGCGGTAACGCTCCATTTGACGGCGAATGAGCATTTCCTCGTTGAGGTTCTTGCCTTCGTCTTCTTCTTCGTCCACCCAAAGTTCGGGATACATCTCCTTGATTTGCAAGGGCATGAGTCCGGCAAAAATGGCATTGCGGGCATACTGCGTTGCGGTGGGCAAAATGCTGTAATACAAGTCTTCGTCGATGTCGAAATCCTCCGCAAGTTCCTGGGAAATGGCTCGCCACTGGTCGAAACGCAGGTTGTCAAGCACCAAGAGGAAGACCTTGCGCCCCTGGCTCAAACGGGGAAATACGCAACGCTTGAACACATCGGGACTCATCAGGGGGCGGTGTTCGGCATCGGTAACCCAGTCTTCGTAGTTTTGCTTGACAAACTTCGCAAAGGTTTGGTTTGCTTCCTCCTTCTGCATCTGAAGCATCTCGTTCATGTTGCTGTCTGCCTCAGAGAGTTGGAGTTCCCAGTAGACCAACTTTTTATAGAGTTCTTTCCATTCCTCCGGCGAGAGTTGTTCACTCATCTGCATACTCAGTTGGGCAAACTCCTGGCGGTAGCCTGTCTGCGTCACTTCCTGCACGATTTCGCGCTGGTGAATGTTCTTTTTCAGTGTCAGCAATACCTGGCTCGGATTGACGGGCTTAATCAGGTAGTCTGCAATCTTCGACCCGATGGCTTGGTCCATCAAGTCTTCCTCTTCGTTTTTAGTCACCATCACCACGGGCACAGCGGGCACGATTTCCTTTAGTCGTGTGAGCGTTTCGAGGCCCGAGAGTCCCGGCATGTTTTCGTCGAGCAAGATGAGGTCAAAACGTTGTTCGTGACAGAGATCTATCGCGTCGGGGCCGTTGGTCGCAGTGACCACGTCGTAATCCTTCTTCTGCAAGAAGAGGATGTGGGGCTTGAGCATTTCTATCTCATCGTCCACCCAAAGAAGTCGAGCTGTCATGTTGTGAAGGCAAGTTTAGAATGGGGATTAGAAATTACAGGGTTAGAGGCTGTGAAGGGAAGGGACCTCGTAAGGTTGCGAAGTGAGAAGGAATAAGAGCACGAGATAGAGCGGGACAGATAGTAATCAGATTCAATGAGGGCGTACACCCTTGAGGACACCCCATGCTGATCAAACCCTGTCGCTTCATTGAAAAGCCGACATTTCGAAGAATCAGGTTCTTGACTTTTCGAAATGTCGGACTGCCGAATACTCCTAAGGAGTGCTCACGGGGAATCATCGTCCCCTCTCCGTTACAGCTCGTAGCCCCATTGCTTGAGCACGTCGCCCCAATGTTCTTCGACAAGGTGGCGGGTACGGTCAGCGTATTTGTATTTGTTCTTTTTGTAACCGCGCTTCGCGCCCACATATTGCTCGATGGCTGTGCGGGCTTCTTCCCAACCCGGAAGCGAAAGGGTGCGGTAGATTTTCTCTGTCATGCCGAGGGCATCGGCTTCGAAGTCTTCAAACTTCACCTCGATGAGGTTGCCTTCGGGAATGAGGTGCTTATCAGCCTCATAGCGGTCGTGCAACTTCTTATAGACGGTGAGAATGTTCTTCTCCATTTCTTCGTCGCTGAACTCTTCGAGCTTGAGCGGCTGAATGGTGTTGGTAAAGAAGGAACGGGTAGACTCGAACACGGTATAGGGATTGCGCATGAGGTAGATGAACTTCGCATTGGGGAACATCTTGACCAACTCGCGCACACGACCTGTGTGGGGCGGATTCTTAGACAAGAACTGTTCGCCACCGGTATTCCACAACGAGATTTTAATAAGCTTGCGGAAGGTTTCCTCCCATACAGAAAGCTCCTTCTCGTTGATTTTTTCGAAGAGCAGGTACTTATCGCAATACTCCATCATGTACTTCGGGAAGAACCAGAAGTTGTAATAGGTGTAGGGACACATATTGGAGAGGGCAAATTCCTCCTCTTGGGGAAGGTCTACTGCCAATTCCATGTTGTCGGTCGGACGCTTGTCGGGCATGAGCCAAGACATGTTCTTCTTGAAAAACGGCTGGCCAAACATCATCAGGTGGGGGAAAACCGTCTGATAGGTGGTGCAATAACCAAAGCGTTTGTCACAAGAGAGAACATTGTGAACGAAGGTCGTACCCGAACGCCAATGACCGAGGATAAAGACGGGGTCGTGCTGGAGCGGCTGGTCGGCAAGGAGCTTCTTGTAGCGGTTTTCCTGCAACGGGGCAAGGGTAGCGAGCAAACGACACACCGCTTTGGTCAGGCGGTATTTGCCTTTCCACTTGGCATCGACGGTACGACCACCAGTAAGTTTCTTAAACGTGTTCCAATCGGCACCGACGAGGGTATTTATCGGGAGTTTGTTGAATTCTAAAAGACCCATGGTTGAAGTTTAGTGGTAATAATGTATTTGATTGTGTGGGCGCAAAGGTACGACTTTTTGATTATTGCCATCGGTCGCAGTGTGTGCAACCGCACCTGCGGATGAGGAAGTTTTCTACCTGAGACGAAACGAAAGAAAGGCTGAACTGGACTTTCGGAAACGGAAAAAGCGAGGGGAGCCAGCAGAGCGTGGGAGAAAAAACGAAGGAAAGGAGGGGGCGAATAGCCACGGAAGGGGAATATACTGCCAGAAGGTTGTAATTTTGCAGACTGATTATGTGGTGAGAATGAACACGCGCCCGGGCCTTACTCGGCGAGAACTCACCCCCACACTTATTTTTTTATAGCTTCACACTCATGCGTACCCCTACAGCCAATCGCTTTACGACCTTTACGGTCAAGACTGCGATGCCTCTCCTGGATTATATCGAACAAGCCCTCGACGGCATCAGCCGTACCCGTGCCAAAGCCATCCTCAGCGGAGGCGGTGTGCGGGTGAACCGCAAAAATATCCGCCAGTTTGACCTGGCATTACAACCGGGCGACCGGGTGGAAATATCTAAACGCAAGCCCAAAGGCGAATTGCGCTCGAAGTTTGTCAAGATTGTCTACGAGGATGCCCACTTGGTCGTTGTGGAAAAGTCAATCGGTATTCTCTCGATGGCTTCTGCCCACCACCAATTCAGTGTCAAGAAGGTATTGGACGACTATTTCCACCAGACCCACCAGAAGTGCACCGCCCACGTGGTGCACCGCTTGGACCGCGACACCTCGGGACTCTTGGTCTATGCCAAGACGATTGAGGCGGAACAGATTTTGGAACACAACTGGCGCGACATTGTAACGGATCGCCGCTACATGGCTCTGGTTTCGGGCGTCATGGAACAGGACCAAGGTACGGTGCAAAGCTGGCTGAAGGACAACAAGGCTTACTTCACCTATTCCTCGCCGGTAGATAACGGTGGAAAATTTGCGGTGACGCACTTCCGCGTGATGCGTCGCAGCGATACGCACTCTTTGGTAGAACTGAAACTGGAAACGGGACGTAAAAACCAAATCCGCGTACACATGCAGGACTTGGGACACCCCGTCTGTGGTGATATTAAATATGGTAACGGCGATGATCCCATCGGCCGTTTGGCCTTGCATGCCTACCGCCTCAACTTCTACCACCCGATTACCCGCGAGCTGATGCAGTTTGAAACGGATGTACCCCGAAAGTTCCGTATTTAAAGAAATGCTGTCGAGAAAGCTTGAAGACTGTTAGCAATAGAACGAAAGGGGTGAATACAACCAACCCTTTCGTTCTATCAATTTTAGAGCAAACGACTTCATCCCACAAGGCTACCTCAAAACAACGGCATCACTGTTAACAGCATCACCGCCACACAAGCATTACCCCGCCCCCTAATAACCTCCATCCAAGCATGTTCGTCTCCGTCCTTCTCCCACTTGCCCTGCCGGGCAGCTTCACATACATTCTGCCTCCCGCGTTGGCAGGCCGAGTGACCGTGGGTACCCGCGCCATTGTACAATTTGGAGCACGACGCTACTACACAGCACTGGTGATTGCCCTCCATGAGGAGAATCCGCAACCAGGTGTCAAACTAAAAGAGGTGACGGACTTGGTCGATGCACACCCCATCGTACTGCCCAAACAGTTGGAACTGTGGAAGTGGATGGCACAATATTATATGTGTACGGCGGGAGAACTGATGAAAGCGGCACTGCCCTCGGGATTGAAACTCGAAAGTGAAACCCTGCTGGCACGCAATGAGGAATACGACTGCGACACACAGCCGCTGACCGAGCGCGAAACGCAAATCTACCACGCACTGACGGCTGACAAAGGCACGAAACTTCAGGCTTTGGAAAAAGAACTCGGCACGGGCAGCTTGTTGCAGACGGTAAAACACTTGGTAGACATCGGGGCGGTCACTGTACGCGAATCGCTCACCCAGGGATTTAAGCCTCGCAAACAGCAATATGTACGTTTGACAGCAACCTGTCAGACTGAAACGTCACTGCACCTCCTGCTTGACCGGTTGCGACAAGCTCCGCGCCAAGAGGCACTGTTGTTGCGCTACCTGGAGCTGTCGAAAGCGGCTGCAGCTCTGACACTGCACAATCCGCAACTCATCAAGGAGGTTGCGCGGGCAGAACTCTGCGAAGAAACGCAAGACACGGCGGCACTGGCGGCTCTACGAAAGCGCGGCGTGTTGGAGATTTATGAGGTAGAGACGCAACGGTTGAAAACCTTCTCGGCCGAAGCGCTCGTGGCGCGCAAACGCTTAGCGGCACGCCAACAACAAGCGCACGACGACATTGTCAACCATTTCAAGGAAAAAGAGGTCTGCCTGCTCCACGGTGTAACGTCGAGCGGAAAGACGGAAGTGTATATTGCCCTCATCGAAGAGATGTTGGCACAAGGCAAACAGGTGCTTTACCTGGTGCCTGAAATCGCACTGACTACGCAACTGACTACGCGTCTGGGGCGCGTCTTCGGTTCGCGCATGGGCGTATATCACTCGAAATTTCCGGATGCCGAACGTGTGGAACTCTGGCAACACCAACTTTCGGACCATCCCTTTCCGCTGATTCTCGGCGTACGTTCTTCCATTTTCCTACCGTTCCAAAACCTCGGATTGGTCATTGTGGACGAGGAGCACGAAACGAGCTACAAACAACAGGATCCTGCTCCGCGCTACAACGGACGCGACACCGCACTGGTACTGGCCCGCCAACAGGGAGCAAAGGTGTTGCTCGGCACGGCAACCCCTTCGCTGGAATCGTACCACCACGCCCAAACGGGGAAATATGCCTTGGTAGAAATGTTGACCCGCTACGGCGAAGTAGAAATGCCTGAAATCGTAGTGGAAGACGTCAAAGAGTTGCGACGCAAGAAGCTGATGAAATCGCCCTTCTCGCCCCACCTGACGGAAAGGGTGCGCGCTGCCCTGGCTAACCACGAACAAGCCATTCTCTTCCAAAACCGACGGGGCTATGCACCCGTATTGGAGTGTCGCACCTGTGGCTGGACACCCCGTTGCACCCGTTGCGACGTGAGTCTGACGTACCACCAGCGCATGAACAAACTGGTCTGCCACTATTGTGGTACGGCCTATGACGTGCCGCGCCAGTGTCCGAACTGTGGGGACACGGAACTACGGGACATCGGTTACGGTACGGAAAAAATCGAAGCAGAGGCACGAACGGTCTTTCCCGAAGCGCATACCGAACGAATGGACTTGGACACAACGCGTTCGCGTACGGCTTACGAAGAGATTATTCGGCGCTTTCAGCAAGGAGAAACGAACTTGCTGATTGGGACGCAGATGGTGACGAAGGGATTAGACTTTGACCACGTCAGTGTTGTGGGCATTCTGCATGCAGACCAAATGCTCAACATTCCGGACTTCCGAGCCTACGAGCGGGCCTATCAGATGATGTCGCAGGTGGCAGGACGCGCGGGCAGACGCGGTAAACGCGGTCTGGTGATTCTGCAAACTCGGCAACCCGACACGCCCGTTATCAGTCAAATCGTTCGCGGAGATTACCTCAGTATGTATCGCGAACAGATGGAGGAGCGCACGCTCTTTCACTTCCCTCCGGCCTACCGGCTGATCTATATCTACTTGAAGCACCGCAACGAACAGGTGGTAGCGCATGCCGCCGAACAGCTGGCGACCCTACTTCGTCCGCATTTCGGCACGGACCTCTTGGGGCCCGACCGTCCCGTGGTGAGCCGCGTGCAACTACTGCATATCCGCAAACTCCTGGTCAAGATTGCCCCCACGCTTCCAACCTCGGGTGTACGCCGCACGCTGTGGACGGCACGCGAACTGCTCGTGAAGCAGGAGGCATACAAAGGACTGGTCTGTTATTTTGATGTAGACCCATAAGAAAAGCGAAGAAACGAAGAAGCGAAGGGGGAAATAACTCGAGGGTAAGACGACAGAAGTCTTCTGTTACAAAGATTTACATGCCCAATTATTTGTTTGAATCGAATATTAGAAATACCTTTGAAGCGCAAATTAGAGTATTCTCCTTTCAAAAAAACATTCCTTCAAAATAAGTAGAATATTCTAAGGAAAGGTTACACTATCGTAGGCAATTCGTAAGGGATTTATCCCTATTGAAAATAGTGGGACGGCTCTCCTTTCCTAACAAAATAATGAACACATCTGCGTCCCGTCTTGCAGAATAATTATCAATGAACAGACTCCGTCTGATTCATCGGTTTTTGTTTTAGCATGATGCCTACTTTTTTTATCTCCACTCCCAATTTATTGGTGGTTTGCCTTAGTTGCAACCCTTGTATCTTAACTTCCATAAGTCAAAAGCTTATGGAAGTATACTCGTATACTTATTTTCCCCCTTAAATAACCTTTGACGGATACTATCGCTCTTGAGATGCTTTTTTGAAAATTTCAAGACAATCATACCTCCAACAAACATCGTAAGCCCGTGAACGGGCAAACTGTAAATCGTATATTATTCAACTAAAAACTACCCAAAATGAAAAACAAGCTGATTTCCCTGCTAATGCTTGCTATCTTACCATTGGCAGCATTGGCCGCAGACGTAAAAGTCATTCTTTCGGGGTTGGCAACAGGTGACAAGGTTATGCTCAGCATAGCTTCTGGCAGTTACCTCGCGACCATTCAAGCAACGGAGAACGGTACGTTTACATTCGTCAATGTACCGGAAGGCAAACACAGTGTAAAAGCTGAAGCCACGGGCTACAACGTAATGAAAGCGCTAATCGTGGAAGTTAAAAACAACAGTGTAGTGCCGTCACTGCCGCTGAAAATCGCCGTTACCAAGATGAGCGAGAATCCCGACTCGTGGAATTTTGAATGGAAGGAAGACGGCAGCCCATCGGGGTACACCACCACTGCACACAAGAATGAACCGGCTGAGATTGAATTCCTCGGCAAAATGATTGTGCCGGCTGATGTTCCGTCGTTCTCTGTCTTGAAAGAGAAATACAACATCGTACTGGCAAACGACGAAAAGCCTTGGTCACAGGAATACGCCTACCGAATGGTGGAGACAATGAAGACGCTTCCGCTGTTCTATGATAAGTACCCCCATTTAAAGCCAGCCAAATTCAGCCTTACTGCCGAACATCTTGCCGATGACATTTCGGTGGTAAATGTAGAAGGTGGTTGCGAAGTGCGCATTTCAGAAGATGCTTTCTATTATGCCAACCCTTTCCTTGTAGACCTGGACGGAAAGCGCGGACGCCTGTTCTCCAAACGGTTGCACCATGCTCTTACCAACTACATGACCGACTTTGGACGCAACATCTCCAATGTCAATGACATCCTCAGCGAACGCTTCGGTTGCTCCATTATCAACATCGATTACACCGAGTTGACCCAAGCTACGACCCAAGAAGATGCGGCTTGCTTCCAACAATTCAAGCCGGCAGAACTGGTGAGCATCATCAATATGTTTGAGGAGTTTCCGGAAGGATTCCGCAAAGTACCCCATCTGAAGTACTTGATACGCCGTCAGAACGGACACGACCATCCGCTTTACCCAGAAGCGGCTGCTGTAGCATGGCCTACGCTTGAGAACGGCTACATTGAGTTTATGGAAAAAGCATTTGGAGGAAACAGTCAGGAACTGGCTACCCAAAGACTTATCCTGCATGAGAAGACGCACTTCCTTTGGCAACACGTATTCTCGGAAGAAATCAAAGCAGAATGGATTAAGCTGGGTGGATGGTATAAAGATCCCAATCAGCCAAGTGGATGGTCAACAACGAAAACTACGGAGTTCGTGTCTGCCTATGCGCATGGAATCAATCCGAACGAAGACATGGCGGAGTCGGTAGCAGACTATGTCAAAAATCCCGCCATTCTCATGTCGCGCTCTATCGGAAAATATGAATTCATACGCGACCGCATCATGCACGGTGTACGCTACATCACCACCGTACCTGATCACTTGTCGTTCGAAGTACTCAATCTTTGGCCAGACTATGACTTCCCTGGCAAGATTAAACGTGCAAGCATCACCGTAGACGGCAAACCGGAAGAAGACAAGTTGCTGACTATGGAAATTGAGCTGAACGACATGCCTAACATCGAAGACGGAGCTTCCTATGCATATACCCGAATCACTTCGCCGAAATTCCTCGATAACGGAGAAACAAAAACGCAGTTTTATGATATCCAGATGAATCCTGTAGAGGGAAGCAACCATATTTTAAGAGGTACCGCTCTCATTTCCAAGTACTCCAAGGCTGGGCATTGGACAGCAGGTGACATCACCACAAAGGATTTGCAGGGCAACCAACGCCATGAAGGCCATAACGACTGCGTGACGGACTTCTTTATCAACAACCCGATGGAGGATTTGCATGCGGCTCAATATGAAAGTGGAAGCTTGAACTACGAAATCACTGATACCATCCTGGAAGGAAGACAATGCCAGAATCTGAAAATTACCTGTAAGGTAAAAGACGATGTGGGAATCCAAAGTGTTCAAGCAAGAGTCGCTTCTGATGCTGCAGGATTCAGCCAAAGCGTTGATTATCATGGGAGATATAACCCTAAAACTCAAATGGCTGAATTTAATTTCCCGATAAAGGAGTTCCTTCCGACAGCTAATTACTACGTTTCTGCACTTTTTATTAAAGACTTTGCTGCAACAGATACAGATGTTTGGTTCTCCGAATCTCCTCAACATGAGCCTGTAAAGAAAATCTTTATCCAGACTTCGAACCCAGATACGGTGCATGCAGAAATCGACCTCAATAGAATCTACGTTTATGCGGAACCGACTCATCCCGAAGCACCAGATGGAGAGACCAAAGTGACGGTCAACTTCTATGCACGCGACAATATTTCTGGACTTGGAACGTGTGAATATTACTTTATCGACCCACAAGGGGTTAGACATGGTAATTATTATTATTATCATAGAAATTCGAGAACTGAATTCTTCGATGGCGACCCGACGGTTTGGGAACACCATCAAATCGTGCATATTCTGCCGAGAGGTTCTGTGCCGGGACGCTGGGGATTGGCAAGCCTCAGAGTTAGAGATAAGGCCTTCAACGAATATGTCTATAATTTCTTGGAGACATTGATATTCGAACCAGACACCGACCTGTCGAAATATGAATTGTTTGCTGACATAACCGATTCCCAATGGCTTTCCATCAGTCTTGCTTCGGATAGCGGCAGCCATTTCGGATTTAAATATAGAATTATCCATGAGCAAAGCGGAAAGGAAATCTCCGGTATCGCAACGGGTAACAGCTCTGTGGAAAACCGCAGCAAGCGAGGATTTACCAATGCACAAACGGCAAGGATAGATGTTTCGTCACTCCCTGACGGCGAACTGGTAGTCATAGCCAATGTGCTCGATGAAAACGGAAAGATAGAGACCGCAAAATCAGCTAAGGTAACCAAAAAGCCTATCGAATGTGTGGTTTCAATCTCTTCGGATCGCTATACGACCTTTGTGCCTCCAGTAGATGTTGCTACGATCGAAAAGGTTACGGCCTATACCGTCAAGGTTGGCACCAAGCGTCTGTTCCTCACCGCTCTTCCCACTGGCACGACTATTCCTGCTGGCAACGCAGTTGTTCTCAAAGCCGCAACCGCAGGAGAGTATCGTCTGCCCGCAGTAACTGAATCGCAGGCTTTGCAAAACAACGACCTGCTCGTCACGACCGAGAGCCTCACAGCCGATGGTACTCAATATGTTTTCGGCAAGCATAACCTGTCAGGCAAGATGGGCTTCGAACAGGTTTCAGAAGCCACGACCATTCCAGCGGGCAAAGTTTACCTCAAGATTTCATCCCAACAGGCAAACGAGATTAAGTTCTTCTTCCTCGATGATGAAATTCCTTCCCAACCGACCCGTCCCATGAATATTACAACGGGATATTACCTGCTCAAGCAAGTAAATGACAAGCCCAATTGCGCAGGTGGACAAAGAGGTGTCGGATTTATTAAATACGAACAGGAAAAGATCGGTACGAAGGTAACTTCTGTCGATACAGAAGCTACGCCCAATGCTTCCAACTACATTTGGTACGTAGAAGTCAAGGATAATCAAAATATCACCATTTCTACGACAGCGAAGGTGGCTTCATGGAATTTGCCGAGTAAGGCAACGGGCGAACAACCGCTGGTAGCTTACGACCTGCGAACGGAGTTGGTGCGCGTCACCGACAAGCCGGAACCGTTAGGCAATGCTGTCACTGAAGCACTTAAGGAAAACGCTTGCTTCCTCACCAATACGCAAAAGGACTCTTATGTACACTTTAGTGGCGATTATTTGGGAAGCTGGACAAATTCGGGAGTAGACTCCACCTTCATGATACAGTTTTATTCACTGGATGAAGGCACTATGCTCTCCATAGCCAAGCAAGGTCTGACGAAAGCCATCAATGAAGCCGAATCCAAAAAGGATTTAATTGGTAGTGAACTGGGACAATATTCACAGCCCCAAGGTACATCCGACATCCAAACCTTGATAACCGATGCCCGGAAGGCACTGGAAAAAGGTGATGTAGCAGTAATGTCAAAAGCTACAGCTGAACTTCAGAAGGTAATAAGTGGCCTGATTTACAACCAACCCGTTGTGGGTCACTTCTATGCTTTCAAGGGTAAGGTCAGCCACCATTATATTGACGGCACCACAATGCAAGCCAAGGTGAAGACTACAGCCAAAGAAGGTGAGAACTTCAAGGCAGGCCAGGTATTCTACCTGAACACGGAGAATAAGCTCCTAAACTACGCTCAGGGTTACCACTTAAGCGATACACATACGCTTCAGACAACGGGTGTAGCCAATAAGTGGACTTTCAGTGCTTCACAAGGCGGACACGATGGTCACTATGTAATCATGTCTGACTTTACGGACGGTAAGTACCTGTCTGACAATGGCAGCGAAGACAATACATTCTGTGACCGCAGCGATAACTATAAGAAGGATAGTTGCGACTGGCTTATCGAAGAAGTCACCAGTCTGCCTGTGACGGTTTCAAATGCAGGTTGGGCTACGCTCTATGCACCTGTACCTTTGACAATCCCGAGTGAGGTAAAGGTATACACGGGTAAGGTGAGTGGCAAGAAGTTAATTCTCTCACCCGTTCAAACCACGATTCCTGCTCATACCCCGGTACTCATTGAAGCTACAGCCAATACGTATCAGTTTACGATAGATTACGAGGCGGTTGAAATTGCTGCAATAGACCAAAGTCTCGACGGCACCATTGAAACGAAAGTAACGCCTACAGACAAGAAAGTCTTTACGTTGCAGAAACTTGAAGACGCACTCGGTTTCTTCAAATACACAGGCACGAATCTTCAGGGCTTCCGCGTTTATGGCGAAAACCTCCTTGGCAGTACTTCATCTGCAATGGGACTGGTATTCGACTATGGTGAAGTAACAGGTATTGAAGGCATTACTACTGATGGCCAAAAAGCAGAAATCTATGATCTCAGCGGTCGCCGCGTGGCGAAGGCTCAGAAGGGTATCTACATTATAGATGGTAAGAAGGTGATTCTGAAGTAACCTATCGAACGACAGAAGGAGAGCGAAGTGCCTGGCACTTCCTCCCTTCCGTCCACTCGGTACTAGCCCACCCTTTTCATCCTCATATTACATCCATACAACAAAAATATCCTACAAATTATGAATAAGAAATCATATCTCGCTCCTCAGGTAAATACTTATCAAATGGTCGGAGAAGGCCTAATCGCGGCTTCACCTAGTCTTCAGATTGGTGACGATGAAAAACTATTTGGCAATCAACAACTCTCTGACGAAATGGAATCATCTTGGTCAAACGATATTTGGAACAAAGACGAAGAATAAGTGCTGAGCTCCAGCATAAGGGCAGTCGCTTAGGAAATGCATGCCCAACGTTATATACGTAAAATAAAATGTCCCGGAACTGGTGGTATGTCCAACCTATTCCGGGGCATTGTCGTGTGTGGCGAATCAGAAAGCACATCTTTGGGCAGTTGTCACCCTCCAGAAATAAGACTGACTGGCCGCTAAAATGGTTCGTAGAAGACTTATCGAAAAAGTGCAACCGGACACCTATACCGCCAATAAGCCTTCTGACACTTGTCGCAACCGTGTCTGTAAGCCTAAAAAGCTTTCTGACGCTTGTCAGAAACATATTTGGAAGCCTAAAAGGATTTCTGATACTTGACAGAAACGTATTTAGAAGCCTAAAAGGATTTCTGACAATTGACAGAAACGTATTTGGAGGCCTAAAAGGATTTCTGACAATTGACAGAAACATATTTGGAAGCCTAAAAGGATTTCTGACAATTGACAGAAACGTATTGGGAAGCCTAAAAGAATTTCTGACACTTGACAGAAACACACTTGATGAGTTGATGCGAACAAGTTTACCGGACAACAATCAAACGATTTACTTGTTGTGGGGAAGTTTACCGAGACACCTCTTTTCATGGGGAACTTTTCAAAGCACTCCTTTTTACCGACTCCTGTCAGTACTTACCGGCTTCTTTCGACTTAAATCACCCCTTACCGAAATCAGAGAAGTTTCTATCCCGACATAAAATGTAACTCCGACCTTTCGTAACCGACTGATTTACCCTAACTTTGCGACCGCATCCTTATTGATCAAGATGCGGTCGCTTTGATTTATTAATTCCTAACTATTATACATTATCCCTATGATCGACGTAAAGAAATGCCTCAACGACTGTGAGGAAAAAATGGATATGAGTGTGATGCACCTCGAAGACACGCTCGCACAAATCCGTGCCGGAAAGGCGAACGTTCACATTCTGGACGAACTTCGCGTCAATTCTTATGGTTCCATGGTACCCATCAACAATGTGGCAGCCATTACGACACCGGATGCCCGCACCATCGCTATCAAACCTTGGGACAAGCAAATGTTTCGCGTAATCGAGAAGGCTATTATCGACTCTACCATCGGTATCATGCCTGAAAATAACGGTGAAGTGATTCGCCTGGGTATTCCTCCCCTCACCGAGGAACGACGCAAGCAATTAACGAAGCAGTGTGCCAAGGAAGCTGAAGAGGCTAAGGTGGCTATCCGCAACGCTCGCCGCGACGGTATCGACAAACTCAAGAAGGCTATCAAGGACGGACTCTCTGAAGACGTAGAAAAGGACGCTGAAGCTGACTTGCAGAAGATTCACGACAAAAAGGTGAAGCAGATTGAAGAACTGCTCACAGCTAAGAACAAAGAAATCATGACGGTGTAAAGCTTCGCTATGCACGGCATTGTAATTAAAAATACTGGAAGCTGGTATGTAGTGCGCACGGACGACGGACGTGCGGTGGAATGCAAGGTGAAAGGAAACTTCCGCCTGCGCGGCATCCGCTCAACCAACCCCGTAGCCGTTGGCGACGGGGTGACGCTCACGGAGCAAGAGGGTCAACAGGTGGCGTTTATCACCGAAATCGACGAACGGCGCAACTACATCATTCGCAAAGCTTCTAACCTCTCCAAGCAAAGCCATATCCTCGCAGCCAACGTGGACTTGGCTTTGCTCGTTGTTACCATTGCTCGCCCCGAAACGAGCACCACCTTTATTGACCGCTTTCTCGCCTCAGCGGAAGCATACCGTGTACCGGTGTGCATCGCGTTTAATAAAGTAGATGACCTTACGGACGAAGAACGGGAGATGAAGGATTACTTGGAACACATCTATTCCTCCATCGGCTACCCTTGTTTCTCACTTTCGGCTCTACGTGGCGAAGGTGTAGACGAACTAAGCCAGGTCTTAAAAGGGCAGACGACGCTACTCGCTGGACATTCGGGCGTAGGTAAATCGACCTTACTCAACTTGCTAATTCCTGATGCACACGCCCGAACAGCGCAAATCTCGGAAGCGCACGGCACGGGCATGCACACGACAACATTTAGCGAACTCTATGAGTTACCCGAAGGGGGTGCGCTGATTGATATCCCGGGCATTAAGGGCTTTGGCACGTTTAACATGGAACCCGAGGAAGTGACACACTTCTTCCGCGACATTTTCAAACTGGCTGCGGACTGCCGTTTCTCGAACTGTACGCACCGCCACGAACCGGGATGCGCAGTACTTGATGCACTCGAAGCACATGAACTGGCTCCGTCGCGCTACGCTTCGTATCTGTCGATTCTCGAAGATAAGGAAGAAGGGAAATACCGCGCAGGCTATTAAGGCGAAAGGCTTTCTCCAAAATGAAACGAATGCTCGCACGAAGTGCAAGCCAGCGACTTGTGCCGTAAAGGGATGTATCCCGGAATTCGGTTGATAAGTAGCAAAGCGCTAACTGCCTTAAGGTTACAGCATTAGCACCCATAATTGTCCTCCCCTCCGAACCCCTCAAATACTCCCCTTATGACAACCCTCATTATCCTCCTTGCTGTCCTGACACTGATATTGGGACTGGTTGAAATCTTTCTGTTCCCGGGCTTCAGCATCGCGGGAATTGGTGCTTTGATTTGTGCCTTTGTAGATACGGCCCTCATTTATCAAGAATTTGGATGGGAATGGGCCATGTTCACGATTGTGGCTGGAGTCATCCTTCTGCTGATTCTTCTCAAATGGGTTGCGCGATCGAAGGCGTTGGATAAGATGTCGCTCCATACCAGTCTACACTCGACTAACGCCACAGAGGCACAGCTCAACGTAAAAGTGGGCGATACGGGTACTGCAATGACCCGCCTTGCTCTCGTAGGCAATGCCCAAATCAACGGAAATGTGGTCGAGGTCAAATCGGCTGGCAACTTTATCAATCCGGGAACTGCTATCCGTGTGACAGAAGTCAACGAAGCCGCTATCACGGTAGAGGCTATTTCGTAAGGAACACGGTACCTACGCCGGAAAGCCCAATGCGACAACGCTACGGACTATCTTGGAAAGTGACCACAACTACTGTAATGATTATGAAAATACTTTCTCTCCTATTTGCTGCCACGCTTGCTTTGGGAGCCAGTGCCACCGTTCCCCAACGGCGCACGTTGACTTGCCAGCAACCAGACGGCACCTCCCTAACTTTGACAATGGAAGCAAACGGACGCTATGCCACGTTTACAACAACAGACGGCATCGCTTTGCTCCGAAACAGTGAGGGACATTATTGTTATGCCCAACTAACAGACCACGAACTGGTCAGTACGGGACGCATAGCACACGAAGTTGCAGACCGTTCGGCCGAAGAACAGACCTGGGTTGCTTCACTCTGTTTAACCCAAACGGAAGCGGTAAAGTGGCTCGATGCGAAATACCCACGTCCCTGTCTGTCGCGCAACGGCCGCAGTGCAGCATCGACTCCTGACGGTCTTGGAAAATACAAGCAATCGGGCGGCGGTGTGGTGAACAGCATCGGTGCACCAGTTATCCCTGTAGTGATGGTAGACTTTGCCGACCGTGCCTTCCAAGACACGATTGATGCCCAAAAGGTAACGCGCTTCTTTAACGAGAAGGGCTATGCCGACGAAAAGGGGAGCAAAGGCTCAGTCAAGGACTATTTTACCGCACAAAGTCAAGGTTTGTTTACGCCCTCGTTTGAAGTCGTGGCTCATGTCACGGTGCCGGAAGGCTATGCCTACTATGGCAAGGACGCAAACAACGGAGCTATTGATATGAAGGTGAGTCAACTCATCGAAGATGCCTTGAGAAAAGCCGAAAAGACGGTGGACTTCAAACGCTTCGATACGGGCAATGGCGTTCCTTTGGTGACGATTATGTTTGCTGGTGCGGGACAACAATCCGCCTTTGAAAATGGAAGCGAGGATTATATCTGGGCTCATTTCTCAACCCGCTCGTTTACGGTGAATAACAACCAGGTGCGGATTAATTCATACTTCGTAGGCAACGAATTGCTTCAGAGCTACGGAAAGGGACCGAACGACGTAACGGATGCTCACATGGACGGTGTCGGATTGTTCTGCCACGAATTCGGCCATGCTTTGGGTTTGCCCGATTTCTATTATACAGGAAGCGACGCTACCTTGAACCGCGACTTGCTGACCATGGATTATTGGAGCATCATGGACTATGGTCAATATTACTTCAACGGCTATGCGCCCCCGGGCTACACGGCTTTCGAACGCAGCACATTGGGTTGGCTGGATGTGAAGGAACTGACGGAACCTCAGTTTGCGCAACTTTATCCCTTTGGTAAGGAAGCAGAAGGACCAACGGCATACGTCATTCGCAACCCGGAAAACGAATGTGAATACTTCCTCCTGGAAAACCGTCAACCCGACACTTGGTATCCGAAACGCATGGGCGCAGGAATGCTGGTGACACACGTAGACTACTCGGCACGCTACTGGGCGAACAATACGGTCAATAACGACCCGAACCACCAACGCATGGCATACGTACCTGCTGACAATAAAAAAGATGGTACGCGCACAAGCCCGGAACTGACGCTCAGCCAACTCTTCAATGGCTACAAGGGTGACCTCTTCCCCGGTACGCAAAACGTAACCTCCTTCACGGACGAAACGACTCCCGCGATGAAGTTTTACAACTGTTCGACGGATAAAGTGAACCGTCCTATCTACAACATTGTGATGAGCACTGACGGCGTCATCTCCTTCAGTTTCCGTGATGCCTCGTTGACGGGTATTGATGCGGTGACACAACCTGATGATACGGATAACGTACAGGTTTATACCCTTTCGGGACGTCGCGTAGTTTCCTTGCAAACAGCGGCTCCGGGTGTGTATATCCTGAGCAACGGCCAGAAAGTCATCAAACGATAAACAACAGAGTTCTATCCCCTATCAAGAGTTTAGGAGTAGCGTAGTTCCATCGGATTTTCGCTACTCTTGAACTCTTTCCTTTAAGAGTGGTTCTACCAAGCGAAGGTCGAAGAGTGAAAGTTAAAAAGTGAATGCGGTATTTCTGCTTCAGGAATCAACATTCCAACCCAACGACGATGAAACCGACCTGCGTAAATTCCCATAGAACCATTCCCCTATCCCCCATTCACACTTAATCTCTTCATCCACCATGATTTCAACGCTGATTAATGATCATCTCTGTGTAGAAATTTCGGCCCTTGGTGCAGAAATTCAAAGCATTCAAGACCGCCACACGGGACAAGAATACATTTGGCAAGGCGATGCCCGCTGGTGGGCAGGCCGTTCTCCCCTACTCTTCCCCATTGTTGGTAGCCTGTGGAACGGTGTTTGCCGCATCGAAGGCAAGGAAATACACCTGCCCAAACACGGTTTCCTGCGTCGTCGCGAATGGGAAACCAAACGCTTTGGTGTGGACTTTGTCCGTTACGAAGCTTCCCACACAGAGGAAGACTTAGCAATATTTCCCTTTCCCTTTACCGTAGCCATTACCTACCGCCTCAAAGACCGTGAACTCCTCGCAGAAATGGAGGTAACGAATACAGGAACAGATAAGTTATGGTTTCAAATGGGCGGACATCCGGCCATTCAGCTTCCCAACTGGGACGAAACGCGCGAGGTAAATGGTTACTTGCAACTCGAAGGCGAGCTTCAGCACATTGGTCGTGCGGGGGAACAAGGATGCCTCGAACCCGAACAGCACGCTGTGCCCACTGACGAACAAGGACGCATCGAACTTAAGGTTGATAACTTTATCCACGATGCTCTCATCTTTGACGCGGAACAGGTGAAAGCCGCCAACGTGCTCGACGCAAACGGCAAGCGCGTGGCTCGCATCGAAAGTAGCGCACCCGTTTGGCTCTTCTGGGCTCCCGCTGGGAAAAATTGCCCCTTTATCTGCTGCGAACCTTGGTACGGCCTTTGCGATCATCAAGGGTTTGAAGGTCCGGTCAGCGAACGTCCCTTCATACAGCAAGCTGAACCCGGCGAAACGTGGAAGGGCTATTTCAAAATCGAAGTGGAAGCGTAAGAAAGCAGCTGACGGAAGCTGCTTGTCCTAAACTTTTCCCCAAAAAGTTACGACAGTACCTTACTCTCCCAGGTCACTTGTTCCCTTTTCACCCCAATAGAAATGTAAAGGTATACCCTCTAACGCCAATACAAACGTAGAAGTGCAACCTCTAACACATCCCATAACCCAATAATCCGAGACCTCCATGCCTACTCGTGAACAACAAATCTATCGTGTGACCTTAGGCGGCAGTGTGGTCAATCTCCTGCTGTTAGCTTTCAAGTTTGTCGCTGGCATTGTGGGCGGCAGTGCTGCTATGCTGGCAGATGCCATTCACTCATTGTCGGACTTTCTAACTGACTTGGTTGTCATAGTCTTTGTACGTATTTCGGGAAAACCCTGCGACGCGAACCACGATTTCGGACACGGAAAATACGAAACCCTCGCAACAACCTTCATTGGCCTGATGTTGGTGGGGGTGGGCATCGGTATCGGATGGAATGGCATTACGCAAATTATACGTTGCCTCGAAGGCGAAACTCTGGAAGCACCGGGAAGCATTGCGCTCATCGCTGCCTTGGTTTCAATTGTGGCAAAGGAAGGGCTGTACCAATGGACACTCCGAGTCGGTAAACGAACTTCTTCGCCCACCGTCATTGCCAATGCCTGGCACCACCGTAGCGATGCCCTTTCGAGTATCGGTACGGCTCTGGGTATCGGCGGTGCCATCCTGTTGGGAGAAAAGGGAAGGATGCTCGACCCGTTGGCGGCCGTGTTGGTGAGTTTGCTGATACTGAAAGTGGCGTGGGACTTGCTGAAGCCCAGTCTGGAGGAACTGTTGGAGAAATCGCTCCCCGAGGAGGAAGAACGCCTCATCACCCAAATCATCTTGGAAGAAAAAGGAGTGAGCGAACCGCACAACCTGCGCACACGCCACATCGGAAACTATGCCGCCATCGATGTTCATATTCGCATGGATGGAAGTACCCCCCTCGCTGAAGCGCACCAAGCAACCCGAGAGATCGAACAGAAGCTTCGCCAGCATTTCGGAACGAGCACGTTTATCAACATCCACGTCGAACCGACAAAATAAGTGCGTACGGCTACGCTGCCCACATCAATTGCAGCAATCCTCCTACTGCTTAACACGGAGAAAGGCAAGGATTAATTCGAAGAGGATATGTAACTTTGCCCCTCGTAAACAACAAAACAATCCCTTCTATGACAACAAATAGCCATAACCCCAACGAGGAAGCACTGGTCGTGGACGGCCACAAGCTCTCGATTGAAGAATATCTAAACCAAGACGAGAAGAAGGATTTGCTCCGCCTGCTCACTGCAGGATCGGTGGACGACGGTAAGTCTACCCTTATCGGCCGTTTGCTCTTTGACTCGAAGAAACTTTACGAGGATCAACTCTCAGCCCTCGAACGTGATTCCCAACGCGTGGGAAATGCGGGTGCTGGCCAAATTGACTATGCACTGCTCTGTGACGGTCTGAAGGCAGAACGCGAACAGGGTATTACCATTGACGTGGCTTACCGCTATTTCTCAACGAACAAGCGCAAATTTATTATTGCTGATACGCCGGGACACGAACAATATACGCGCAACATGATTACGGGTGGATCAACAGCCAACTTGGCTATTATCCTGGTCGATGCCCGTACCGGTGTCATCACCCAAACGCGTCGCCACACATTTCTCTGCTCTCTGCTCGGTATCAAACACATTGTACTGGCAGTCAACAAGATGGACCTGGTTGACTATCAGGAAGAAGTATTCCGCTCGATTGTCAAGGAGTTTGAGGCGTTTATCGCACCTTTCCAGATTCCCGATGTGCGCTGCATCCCCCTCTCAGCCCTCGAAGGCGATAACGTCGTGGAACGCAGCGAACGTACACCATGGTACGACGGACCGGCTTTATTGGAATTCCTCGAAACGGTACACTTGGGTAATGACCATAACTTGACGGACTTCCGCTACCCTGTACAGTATGTACTCCGTCCTGACTTGGATTTCCGTGGCTTCTGCGGTAAGATTGCTTCGGGCGTGATTCACCAGGGTGATGAAATCATGGCACTCCCCTCGGGCAAGCGTAGTCATGTAAAACGCATCGTGACATACGATGGAGACTTAGACTATGCTTTCCCGCCTCAATGCGTGACCTTGCAACTGGAGGACGAAATTGATATTTCACGCGGTGAAATGATTGTTCGCCCCGACAGTGTACCAACTTGCTCTCGCCACTTTGAAGCGATGTTGGTATGGATGGATGAACAACCCATGGACGTACGTAAGTCTTTCTACCTGAAACATACCACCAACACTTCGCGTTGCCGCATTGACCACTTTGCTTACAAAGTAGACGTCAATACGCTGGAACGCAGCGAGGTGGATCACTTGGAACTGAACGAAATCGGACGAGCTGTCATTGTGAGTTCGAAGGAACTCTTCTTTGATCCGTACAGCCAGAACAAATCAACCGGTGCTTTCATCTTGATTGACCCCATTACGAACAATACGTCGTGCGTGGGTATGATTATCGGAGAAGTGGCCGAAACGGATTTGCATACGGATGACGCCCTGCCTACACTCGACCTGCCGGCTCTCGGTATCGGTGCGGAACATTACGACGCAATTGACTGTGCTGTAAAGGCACTTTCGCGCCAAGGCATCGAAGTGAAGGTGAAGAAATAAGGCAGTTCTTTTTCTTTTCGGCAGACTGAGGTTACTCAACAGTCCGTTTCTTCGCCTTGGCGAAGCACATATTCACTGTATCAGCTCGATAAGTCAACGAGGTTAATGCCCCAGGGAACACACTTTATTTCCCTTTGTATGCCTCGGTTGACTTATCGAGCTTTCTTTTCTCCATACTTTTTACTTGGAACTACTAATTCTTCCCCGCTCATGTTCCGTCTTTATCTCCTCTTACTGCTGTTCCCCTTGCTGACTGGCTGCGAACTGATAGACTATCATCCTTACGACACCCGAACCCAAGGTAGTCATCACCTGACGAATCCCAACCTGAAACGCATCGAACAGACTTGTGCTGGAAAAACTAAAATCCGCTTTGCCCAAATCTCGGATACGCAACGCTGGTATGATGAAACCCGCGCGATGGTTGCTGACATCAATGCGCGAACGGACATCGACTTTGTTGTCCATTGCGGTGATATCAGTGACTTCGGTGTGACGAAGGAATTTGAATTACAACGCGATATTCTACAAAAGCTCCGCGTACCCTACGTAGTTCTGCTCGGGAACCACGATTGCCTCGGTACGGGAGCAGACACCTACCGTTACCTCTTTGGAGACCCGAATTTCTCCTTTACGGCAGGCAATACGCAATTTCTCTGCATCAATACCAACGCCTTCGAGTATGACTATTCCACCGCCGTACCCGACTTCGCTTACATCCGAAAGATACGCAGCGAACTGCCCCCGACCGTGACTCGCACAGTGGTAGCCATGCACGCACAACCGACTTCGGAACAGTTTAATAACAATGTGTCGAATGTATTTCAATATGAAATCAAGCAGTTTCCGGGACTTGCGTTCTGTCTCTGCGGACATGGTCACCAATTCCAAGTAAACGATCTCTTCGGTGACGGGGTGCTTTACTACGAATGCGCTTCGGCCAAACATCGGGAATATAGCATTTTCACACTCAACTCAGACGGTACTTATCAACATGAATTGGTTACTTATTAAAGTCTTTTGTCTCGGCTTAGTCTGTACGATCGGGCTGACGGCTCGGGCCGCTTCACCCGCCTTGCGCACAGATAGCCTCATCCGTGTGGAAGTAAACGATTCGATGGTGGTAACGCTTCCCGACAGTTTGATTCGTCAATTGGCAATCGGACTGGGCATGCGCGACAGTGTCTCCACAGACTCGCACCAACGTCGTCACGATACGCACCACAATTCAATCTATGAACGTCGCCGCCGCAAAAGGTTGGAGGGATGGATGAACCTTATTCCCAACCAAGCAACCTTGCAATTTGCTGGAAGCATCGGCTTACTCAATGCCGGACTGGGCTGGCACTACGGCCGAGGAGATCATTGGGAAACGGAATTGCTCATAGGCTTCGTGCCCCGTTACCATTCAGAACGCACGAAAGCGACCTTTACACTAAAGCAACGCTATGTGCCCTGGCACTGCCAACTGAATTCGCGTTGGACAATTCAACCACTGACAACAGGCATCGGGTTCAATACCATCTCAGGGGATGACTTCTGGAAGAATCTACCCGACCGCTACCCGCACCAATACTATGGATTCTCAACCAAGGTGCGTATTCATCTCTTCCTCGGTCAGCGGCTGCGCTACGCCATCCCTTACCGCCACCGTTTGCTGAACCAAGCTGTTTCGCTTTACTACGAATTCAGTACCTGCGACCTGTATCTCATCTCGAAAATAACTAACCGCCACTTCCCCTGGAAAGAAACGCTCTCATTGGCCTTTGGACTACGTTGGGAGATGTAGGAAAAGGGGAAAGATGGCCTATTCATTTGCATACAAAAACTCCGGAAGACACTGTTACAGCTGTCTTCCGGAATTTTCTATGGGGCTTCAGAACCAGTCAACTTAAAACTTTACTTCTTCATAAGGAATATCACCTAACTTCGCGGCACGCTTGCCAAAACCACTGCGATACATCTTACCGGCACGCAAAAGATAAATTTTGTCAGCACCCGAGAGTAAAAGGAGGTCGACAAAGGACTTCTGATAGGTCTCATAATTGTCGTGTACCGAGAAGTCCATGTGCACAACCTTGCCCGGAATCGTCACGACATAGGGCTTGCGTGCTTGGATATAGTGTAAGAAAGTCGTACTGTCGGAGGTGATGAGTACGCGGCTTTGCGGATGGGCCTGTTGATGAATCTCATCGACCTTGGCTACACAACGATCCATCAATTGCTGCCGTTCCTGATTGGAAAGAATGGCGAAACCACCCTCTTTAAAGTCACCCAACAGTTGTTGGAAACGGAATACCATGGCTACATAACCAGAGTGAGGAACGACCGAACCTTGCTCCAAAGCTTTCGCCAGTCGGGGAGCTGGACGGAAAAGTTCCTGAAAGTGCTGATGAAAATCAGCGTCATTCATCACCGTATTAGAATAGATATGCAATTGCTTGCCTGCATAGCGCTTGACATACTGGGACAGAGCCAAGTTGTGCAACTTGGCGGGCAACAATGCCGCTTGCAACATGATTGGATGTGACTCAGTAGGGTGATAAGTCAAACGATTATCGGGAAGCAGCCAATCAACTTGGTTGGGAGCTAAATAATCTTCTAACCGAAAAGGATAAACATGGTGGATATAGAACGGAATGCGATGGCGGCGACAAAAGCCATAAACCCCGGCGATGCCTCGAATACGATCGGACAAACCACCATGCAAACAACGCCCATCAATCATCATCACAATTTCCGTTTGATGAACGGTGCCTAAAGGAGCTGACTGCTGATAATAACGCTTCATCAGTACTTCTTCACGCAGGTGAAGGCGGGTATGCGAACTGAAAATATCGCGCAAACCAGAAATGTAACGGGTAATCTTATGCAACTTCATATTCTGCAATTAAGGCTTGAGTCAGGATTCAATCAGTTCGGGATGGCGAGCAAAGTAATCAGGAATAGTTGAATCGGACAATATGTGTCCTGTCTGACAGAGTTCCGCATACTGATTCTTACCTATAACGCGATCGTACTCTTGCTCCAACCGTCCGGCTTTATACAATTCGTAGAAATAACGCCAATGCCTTCCCCCGTGTTTACTCTTATTCTGCTCCAACTGCCGTCCGCCATTTTCCATTTTCTGAAGGAAATGAGCACGACCTCGCACAGTATAATGATAAACACGAACCTCACCATACGCACAACGACGGGGCAACATCGCCACCTTATGATTTCCCATAGCAATCTGCAAATAGCCTGCAGCCTTGTGCATGACCTTCTTGCGTTGCGGAGCAAAAACAGAATAAGGAGACAGATCGAAATTTTCTCCTTCACGCGTAGGCACAACGCGTTGATTCCACTGCCAAAAGGGCTTTCCCTCCTCAGGATATACTCCCCGTACTTCGCAATGAAGCACATTGACCGATAACGCAGAAACAGCCTGCTTCAGGCTACCCGAGGGCGCATACCACAGTTCGTCGGCATCGGCATTGATTATCCAATCGGCTCCATAACGGGTCTTAGCCAGCCACGCCATGCGATCTACCCAACGTTTTTGCTCATAATTGGTGGCCGTCTCGTGAATGACTTCCAAAATCCAGCCTTTCTCCTGGTAACGGCGAATAATCTCCGGTGTGCGGTCGGTTGAATTATTATCAGTTATCAAAAAGCCATCTACTCCCATCGAACGATGGAAGCGCAAATTAGCCTCCAACACGTCGGCTTCGTTTTTAACCAATAACGTCATCAGAATGCGCGGTTGACGAATGGGACGAAACGCACGAGGAGCTTCCCAAAGTGCAAAACCTATTTTTTTCAGAAGATGTGCTATCATAAGAAGGAGAAAGGGATAATGAATAGAGAGCAAGTAATCAGAACCAAAGATGAACTACACCTCACCTTATTGTTGCGGATCATACTGGTAACCATCTTGCAACGAACGATAATACTGCATCCAGTGGTAGCAACTTGCTGCATCGAAGCCACGTACTTCAGCATAAGCCTGCGCCAGCACTTGATGAAGATGCGGACCACCCGGTAAACGCTCGAAGTTACGACACCCAAATTTTAATCCGACACGCCCCAAGCGCATCCGATTAAGGTCAATGATTTCAACCTGGATTCGACCGCCTGCCTGTTTGCCGTACAGAATGTTTCCCCGACTGAAATCCTTATGCCAATAACCTAACTCATGCATACGAGCCGTAGCTTGCCCGATGGCAACCAGTATGGCATCGCGGTCGGAATGGTCAACAGGTAACTCCAACAGGTCTGCATAAGTATAAGGACAGGCTGAAAGGCGGCTGACATAAAAACTGTGAGCCAATCCACCCAGACCTCGCTGTTCGATGTAACCAATGGGTTGGGGAGAGCCTATACCCGCCTGACGGAAACGATCTGCATAAAGGTAAGAACGCTTTGCCTTCGAACCGCGTACGTAGGCATAGGCTAACCGATTGAGCCAATGCGGAACATGGAACGACTTAACCACAAACTGTTCACCACCATAACTTAACAACCGCAACTCATTTCGTCCCTGATGAATCACTTTGCCTTCTCCCTGTGCAAAACGTTCGGGAATTGAAGTCAGAAAGGAAAGCAAATAAGGAACATCGGGATGACACGTTACTCGGTAACTGGATGAAAAGAGGGTATACATTATTGTAAGAGAATAAGGGACTAAGAAGAGGGAAGAAACCACTATTTATTCATCAACGGGCACCCGAATCCAACCTTCGGGATAGATGTGAGGAGCTTCACGCCCCTGGAACCAACGCTCGGGTACTAAAACCAGTTTGTCGGGACGCGGATTAAGCCATGCCCCCCACCACGAAAAAGTACTGTTGCAAATGATGTGATGGCGACAACGACTCATCAACATCATATCCTGCCAACTATCTGCTCCCTGATTCCAATCGACAAACTGTGCCTGCGCCAATGGCAAGTTCTCCTTCACCCACTGTAAATCATCAGAAAACACATAATAATGAGCAGAAGGAAAACGACGCGCCATTTCAGCTAAAGCGTGACGATAATAAGGCAACTGACACACACAGCCCGAGAGTGCCCAATGCTTAGGTTGCAAATAATCGCCCCGACGGATGTGAATGGAAACGGCATGTTCATCGGCATCAATAATAGCTGCCATCGACCGACTCTTCGCATTGGCCCGTTGCAAATCAAAACGGAAGGTACGACGCACTTCATCCCGAATGTCTGCAAAATAACGTTCGGACTGGAAAAAACCTTTGAAATAAACAAAGGGAGTGCGATAAACCTTGCGAAAAGCCCAATCAGTAGAGTCTATGGATTGCTTGCGCTCATAAATCTTGCGAAAGAAAAGGAATTCAATCACCTTCTTGACAGCCTGATTGATGCAAAACTCTGTAGTAGGCAGACCAAATACGCGATGGAGTTCATACCCATGGTGCACATGATAATGTACCATGTCTGACAAATCAATACGTACACCAGGGAAGCTGTGACGCATCCGTAAATAAAAGGCATAAATAAAGAGTTGGTTGCCCAACCCTCCTGTCATCTTGATAAATCGCATACTTAGGAATAAGATAGAATGTAAAACCTGCTTTTAGCAAGAACGCGACAAAGATACGGAAAATGAACGGCGCAAACACCATTCTGCGACAGGAAGGCGGTGAATTACATAAGGTTTGCTCTCGTTTTACAAAATCATTTCCTGGGAACGTTTATTGGTCGAATGGAGATTTATCCATATTTTTGCAGCGATTTAAAGCAAAGAGTAACCTATCGAACCGTTTAGCATAGGTGTTTATATAAAGAATCGACCAAAATGAAAGCAAAAAGATTTCTCGCCTCTCTCGTTCTCCTATGTGGATTTGCAGGGATGGCATTCGCTCAGCTCCCCTCGGTGAAGCTGAAGGACATGAACGGTAAAGTAATTGACACCGCGAAGTTAAGCAATGATGGCAAGCCCTTTATCATCAGCTTCTTTGCTACTTGGTGCAAACCTTGCAACCGCGAGTTGAAGGCTATTCACGAAGTATACCCTGATTGGCAAGACGAAACGGGCGTACGCGTGATTGCCATCTCTATCGATGAAGCCCAAAACGCGCAGAAGGTGAAACCCCTCGTTGATGCCAACGGTTGGGAATACCAAGTACTGCTCGACCCGAACAGTGACTTCCGTCGTGCTATGGGTGTAAACATGATTCCTCACGTATTCGTAATCGATGGTGACGGCAAAGTGGCTGAAAGCCGCAGCGGTTACACAGAAGGTGGCGAACAACACCTCATCGAAAAAGTACGCGAACTGATTGAAAAGAAATAAGGCTGGTTCTATTAATTATTTCAGTTGATAAGTTGAAAGTTGAAGAGTTTATGTTGAAGAGAGACAAAGTCTAAGCGTTTAGACAGAAGAGCAATGCTTCTCTATCCACTTTGAAACTTACAAACCTTGAAACTGAAAGACTTAGAACAGAACCTCAGCAGACTCTTACCCGCCTCGTGGCGGAATACGTCCTTACAGAGAACTCCGCGAACTTCATTGCGAAGTTCTCTGTTTATTTGGGCGAAGCTAACACAGATCGCTTCCCCTCCTCCCATCCTCAACCACAACCTCACATGACTCACTTTACAAAGTACGCCGCTGTGGCGGCACTTGCGCTCACTACCGCTCTGCCTGTAAGTGCACAGGAAGAAGACGGAAAGAAGTTTACACTTCACGGTAGCGTGCAGAGCGATGTGCTCACTTTCCCCCAAGAAGACAATAAAATCGGCACAGGTACATATAAGGACGACTTCATGACCAATACCTACGCCGAGCTCCACCTGCTCAACAAATATTTCCAGGCAGGTGCACGCCTCGAATACCTCGACCATCCACTGCCCGGCTTTGAAAAGGATTTCAAGGGTTGGGGCTTGCCATACTTCTATGTGAAGGGCAACTACAAATGGGCGGAACTCACCTTGGGTGACTTCTATGACCAGTTTGGTTCGGGCTTGATTTTCCGTACCTACGAAGAGCGTTCACTCGGTGTGGATAACTCCTTGCGTGGTGGTCGCCTCACGCTGAAACCTTTCAAGGGAGTCAGCCTTAAGGTTTTGGGTGGTCAGCAACGTTACTACTGGCACCACCGCAACCTCGACAGCTGTTCACCTTGGACGTACGGCGGTGACTTGGAACTCAACGTGGACCAGTGGGTGAAAAAGATGGACGAAGCAGGTACACGCTTGACCCTCGGCTTCTCTGCCGTGAGCAACCATGCGGGCAAAGAGCCTGACCTCTACGTAAGCGGTACCACGGTCGGCAAGCCAGAAGGTGCTTACCAGCTGAAGATGCCAAAGAATGTCGGTGCCTTTGACGTACGTGCCAACTTGCAAACAGGCAACTACAACTTCCTCGCTGAATATGCATGGAAGAGCGAAGACCCCTCGGTTTCGAATGGCTATACTTATCATAAAGGCAAGACCCTCCTGCTCTCGGGTTCATACTCCAAGCGGGGCATGAGTGTCCTGCTCCAGGCCAAACGCAGCGAAGACATGGCGTTCCGTTCACGCCGCACCATCAATGCAGAGTCATCGGCCTGCTACATCAACCACCTGCCCGCCTTCGCCATGCAACACACTTACGCATTGGCGGCTCTCTATCCCTATGCCACGCAGATGACACCGGGTGAATGGGCTTTCCAGGCTGAATTGGGCTATAACTTCAAGCGCCGCACGGCACTGGGCGGTAAGTATGGTACAAACGTAAAGGTGAACTTCTCACACGTACGTGGCATTGACCAAACTTACGACCGCGAAACGGACAAAGAAATCGGCGGTAACGGAGCAGACTCGAAGTTCTTCAAGATGGGTCCGCAGACTTACTACCAGGATGTCAACGTGCAGTTGGAAAAGAAGTTTACGCGTCAGTTTAAGTTCAACTTCATGTACTCTTTCCAGCGTTACAACCAACAAGTGGTTGAAAACCATGGTAGTAATGCCATCAAGAGCCACATCTTCGTAGCGGAAGGTAAGTACCAGTTCTCCCCGAAGATTACCCTGCGCGGTGAGGCCCAATACCTCCACACGAAGCAAGACCAGGGCGACTGGTGGTACGGTTTGCTCGAGCTCTCGGTACTCCCCAACTTCATGTTTACCATCAGCGACCAGTTCAATGCCAACGTGCCGACTTACACGGCCGACGGTGCTGTTGACGAAAGCAAGGGTACGAACAAGGTACACTACCTCATGGGATCAGTTACCTTCACGCACAAGGCTCACCGTTTGCAGCTCAGCTATGGCAAGACACGTGCCGGCTTCAACTGTTCAGGTGGTGTTTGCCGCTTTGTACCCGCCTCCAAGGGGCTGCAGGCATCTTATTCCTTTAATTTCTAACCCTCACACACATTTATTTCCCTATGAATATCTCTCGCTTATCCCTTCTCCTCGCCTTCGCCGGCTTCGGACTGACTGCCTGCGACAATGTGGACGAAGGAGAACGTTTCGAAGGTCCACTCGACTTGGAAGAAGTGTTGGCCAAGTCTGAAAAGAATGTGCTGATTGAGGACTTTACGGGTCAGCGTTGCACCAACTGTCCGAATGCGGCGCAGAAAATTCACGAATTCCAGGAACAATACGGCAAAGACCGTGTCATTGCCGTTGCCATCCACGGGGGTGGCTTCGGCGTGGACGAAATAAAGCCCAACGGACAGCCCAACCCCAACGGACTGGCCAATGAGACGGGCAAGGATTACTATAACCGCTGGAACATCAAGGCACAACCCAAAGGGCTTGTCGACCGTAGTAGCAGCACAGACGGCGGTCTGGACCTCGACTTATGGCAAGGTGCGGTGGTTACGCGCTTCCTCAACGCGCTGACCCTGAAGGCGGATGTCGAAGTAGCCCGTGTAAACTACGATGCTGCAACCCGCAAGCTCGCTTTGGAAGTCAAGGTGGAAGGAAAAACTTCGGTGGCTGGCAATCTGCAAGTTTGGCTGACGGAAAGCAACATCGTCAAGCTTCAGGCGATGCCCGACGGCACGAACAACCGCAACTACGTACACAACCACGTGTTCCGCGCGTCTGTCAACGACCCTTATGGTGACCCGATGACGCTCGATGCTGACCAGGAACAAATCAAAACCTACGAATTTACCCTTAAGGAAGGTTGGGTACCCGAAGAAATGGCCATCGTAGCCTTCCTGTACAATTCAACCGACGGAGTTATCCAGGTAACGGAAGCTCCCGTCCTTTCAACTCAAAACTAAACAACCACTGCCCATTCAACCTTGTCCCCGAAGCTCTTCGGGGACGGAGGATTGAAAGCAAACTACTCATTTTAGAAACTCATAAACAACAAACAACCCTATGAAGAAATTTTTCTCACTCCTCGCTGTAGCACTCTGCAGCTTCACCTCTGTCCTCGCACAGGTTACGGTCAAAAACGGTGACCAAGTAATCAATGATGGCGACATCATTACGTACTACGCTACTGAGTCCATTGATGAATTTGAGGGTGATACAAGCGTTGTAGCCGGCCCCCAATTCGACCCTACCATCTGGCCTTCACAAGCTGGCAATCTAAGCATTACTGTAAATGCTCCCGACAATGCATTCGGTAAATTAAAATGGTGTGCCATCACCGGACAATGCGAAGTAATCAAGCAAAAAATTACCACTCGTTCTACTCAGACCGTTGTAGATTTCCCCATTCCTATGGAGTTGCATGCTGAGTTTAAGCCTGGTAAATACGACAGCTACGTAGTGAACGTTGAGTTAAAAAATGGACTGACTAGAATCATGTCTTTCTACATCAACTATGTCTATGATGCAGAACACGCTTCAGGCATCGCAGGCGTAACGGCCAACCAGGCACAGGTTGTCTTCACGGGCAGCGCGCTCAATTGCCAGTTCGCCAATGCAGCTTCTCGCACCGTTCAGGTATACAGCCTCGATGGCAAGCTCGTTAAGAGCGTAGCTACCAACCAGGCACAGGCTACCATCAGCCTCAACGACTTGCAGCAAGGTGTTTACGTGTACAGCGTAGCCGAAGGCGGTCAGAAGGTGAAGAGCGGTAAGGTGGTGCTTAAGTAACCCACAACTGACACAAAGACATTTTTATATAAGGAAACAGCCCAACCGGTGACTAACTGGTTGGGCTGTTTGCGTAAAAAAGATTTTGAGAAAAGCTCAAGCAGGAGAAAGTACGGTAGCAGGAAGTTGTACGGTCGCGGCATGCCGCGACCCAAAGCAGAAGTATCTATTTCCAGCTGAATTAAACGGCTCAAACCAATGAGTCGCGGCATGCCGCGACCGTACAACTTCTGCGACCGAATCCATGCCGCGTCCTAAAGCAGAAGCATCTATTTCCAGCTGAATTAAACGGCTCAAACCAATGGGTCGCGGCATGCCGCGACCGTACAACTTCTGGGATCGAATCCATGCCGCGACCCAAAGCAGAAGTTGCTCTTGTTGTGCCAAATCTTACGCTACGCTCACTTTTTCCACCTATTTCTTGGCAAAAAGAAGAGATTATAATTGGTTGCATGGAATATTGTAAATACCTTTGCCCGCAATTTTAAGAAAAATGTACGATTAGCGAATCGTTTTCCCCTTTGACAAAAACATATCTCCATAAAACAATATCTGCATGAAACAATTTCTACTCACTCTCGCAGCTGCCGCAGTACTTGGCGGTAGCGCGCAAGCTCAGACCCAATTGGTCGGAAGCAAGTTGCAGCGCAACGTGGAAATCGCTCCTTCCCTCAAGCTCAATGCCCCGGGCTTACAGCAGCTTGACTTGAAGAAACTTCCCTTCAAGGCAACCCTCGCTCAGCGCAATGCCCGCTACGACCACTCTGAACGCGACCCCAAGGAGCTCTCTTACCAGGTAACAGGTCAGGAAGTTCGTTTGGGTAATCTCGGTGGTCTCGGCCTGAACTGGGAAACGTTGAAGAGCCAGCTGGGCTGTGTAGGTTATGGCTACGCTCAAATTTTTACCAAAGATATGCTCAGCCGTTACGCGGGCAACACCATCACCCACATTGACTTTGCAGCCTGGATGGGCATTTACCAGGAAGGTATCGCCTTCATCATGGACTTAAATACAGGCCAGTTACTCTTCGAAGATAAAATAGCTGAAATTGCAACTCCGGTAATAGACAACGCAACGGGCATGGTAACATTCCAGCCCACTTCAGTTCCTTGCGACTATGTCATCACGGGTAAGGAAGCAGGCTTGCTGATTGGTTGGGTGGCTACTGGTAAGGCTGACCCCAAAGACCCCCTCTATAAGGATGCAGGCTTTGTCATGCCGATGTTCCCCGACAACACGGGTGCAGGTATGGGTGCCCAAATGATGGTGTTGACACAAAAGGGTGAACTGGGTATTCTTCAGGATTGCTCTAAATGGAAAGACAAAGAGGGCAATCAGACGGTTAATTGTGCCTTCATTACCATTCGCACGAAAGGTGACAACGGCTTGAAGAATTCAGACGCTACTGCCTTACAAGTAGGTAGCGTTCGCGGTGACCTCAACGGCAATGCACAAGCTTCCGTAGTTATCCGCAACATGGGTCTGGACTCGCTGACTTCGTTTGACTACGAATTTACCGTAGACGGTCAGAAGAAAACGGGTACTTACTCCTTTGGCAAGGATTACCTGGCATTCTACTGGCCGGGACAGATTCAGCTTCCCGCTATGCTTGACAGTAAGCCCGGTCGCCAGCTCGGTGACTTCAAGATTACCAAGGTCAATACCAAGGCTGACGAATACACGGCAAACAAGGACAACGAAGTTCCCTACCCTGTCATTACGATGGAGAACGGATACAAGCGTACGCCTGTCATCGAAGAGTTCACCAGCATCACGTGCTCAGCCTGCCCCTTCGGAATTGTTGGCATGAAGAACGCAGTAGCTGCAGCTAACGGCGACCTCGTCAGCATTGCTGTTCACGACGATTTCAATGCCCAGATGCGTAAGGATCCCTTCGTCGTAGCAGACTACGCCCCCGTCATTAAACAGTATGCACAAAGTTTCCCCGAATGTACGGTCAACCGCGAGTTAACGGGTCATGCCTATGCCGACATCGTGCCCATGACACAAACTATCATGGCAGGTCCGTGCGAAGCCAACATGGTATTGGAAAGCAGCAAGCCCCTGCCTATCCACAAGACCATCAAGGCAAACGTAACGCTCGACTTCCTCTTTGATGCCCCCGCAGGTAGCTACGGTGTGGTTTACGTGCTGACGGAAGACGGCATCAAGGGTGTACAGCAGTTGAATGGTTTGGCTGGTCAATACAACTACTACAAGAAGCAGGGACTTTCTGACGAAAAGATTTTCAGTGCGCTCAAGTGGGGAGCTGACCTTCAGGAAATTGCCAAGCAAGGTACAGCCGACAAAGATGGCAACTACTGGTACATGCCTACCTTCGACCACACGGCGGTAGCCATCTCTGATCCTTTCGGTCAGAAGGAGACTTCACTCCTCCCCGCTATCAAGGCCGGTGAGAAGATTAAGCACACCATCGAGCTGCCTATCCCCGAACGTAAGAACCCGGCTTTGAAGCGTGAGAATCTCAAGCTTGCTGCGCTCCTCGTTGACCAGACGACGGGTATTGTAGTTACGGGTCGCCAGATTTCACTCGGTGAGACTTCAGGTCCTTCTGCTATCGAAGGCGTTGAAGCTGCTGACGGCATCGAAGTAGAAGCTGTAGCAGGTGCATTCAACGTGAAGGCTACCAACGCGAAGGCTCAGGTTTATGCCGCTGACGGTAAGCTCGTAAGCAGCTGCACGGTTAACGGTCAGGCTTCTCTTCCCACCTTCGGCAAGGGCGTTTACGTGATCCGCGTAGAAGCTGCCGGCAAGGTTTATACGAAGAAGGCTGCATTCTAAGAGTTGAGAAGTTGAAGAGTTGAGAAGTTGAAGAGTTGAGAAGTGAAAGGTTGAAGGTTGAAAGTTAAAGTCATTGGCTTGACGAATAAACTTTAAACTCTTAATCTCATAATCTCCTAAACTCTTAATCTCATCCCCCTTCTAGTTCATTCCTCGAAGCAGGAGACAAGCCCCTTTGTCTCCTGCTTCTTTATTTCATTCTTGTCGTGAGTACCATCTCTCCCTTTTCATCTCCCCTCTACTTGCTTGCCAAGCCCGCTGGTTCACGTTGTAACCTGGCCTGCAAGTACTGCTACTATCTTGAGAAGTCCTGCCTCTATGCTGACGACCCCAGTCAGGTCATGAGCGACGAACTGCTTGAGAAGTTTATCCGCGACTACATTGCCGCACAGACCATGCCCCAAGTGCTTTTTACCTGGCACGGCGGCGAAACCCTCATGCGCCCGTTGGCTTTCTACAAAAAAGCAGTGGCACTACAAAAGAAATATGCAGGCGGTCATACCATTGATAACTGCATCCAGACGAACGGTACCCTGCTCACGGACGAGTGGTGTGAATTCTTCAAACAGGAAGGCTGGCTGGTGGGCGTGTCGATTGACGGTCCGCAAGAATTTCATGACGAATACCGCCGTAACAAAGGCGGACGCCCCTCCTTTCACCAAGTAATGCACGGCATCCAGTTACTCAACAAACATGGAGTGGAGTGGAATGCACTGGCTGTCGTCAACGATTTCAACGGAGACTATCCACTCGATTTCTACCACTTCTTCAAGGAAATGGGTTGCCGCTACATTCAGTTCACCCCCATTGTGGAACGCATGCAGTCACACACCGACGGTCGCACCCTGGCGGCTGTGGACGAAGCGGGCAACGGCGGTCTGATGGAATTTAGCGTGACACCCGAACAATGGGGCAACTTCCTCATCACCATCTTCGACGAATGGGTGCGCCACGACGTGGGTGAATACTACATTCAAATCTTTGACTCTACCCTGGCCAACTGGGTAGGAGCACAACCCGGACTCTGCTCCCTGGCCAAGACTTGCGGTCATGCAGGAGCGATTGAATGGAACGGTGACGTGTATGCCTGCGACCACTTTGTTTTCCCCCAATACAAGTTAGGCAACATTCACGAAGCAACCCTTATCGAAATGATGTACAGTCCCCGCCAGTTGGCTTTCGGTCAGGCCAAACAAACGAGCCTGCCCCGTCAATGCCGCGAATGTGACTACCTCTTTGCCTGCAACGGCGAATGTCCCAAGAATCGCTTTACCCAAACGGCTGACGGAGAACCGGGACTCAACTACCTCTGTGCAGGTTACCACCGCTTCTTCCAGCACGTAGCTCCCTACATGGACTGGATGAAACACGAGTTACTCAACCAGCGTCCGCCTGCAGGCATCGTAGACCTCCTTCGACGGGAACCCCATTATTTTGAGAACAAGCCATAAAATAGCGTAAGCCGACGACGGAAATAGCATAGGCATTGCCCCCATCCCCTGCATTTTTCCACCGCGTTCACGCGAAATTGCTAACTTTGCGCCCAAATAATTAAACAAACACATTAAGACATGGCACAAGAAGATGTATTCAAGAAAATCGTCTCTCACTGTAAAGAGTACGGTTTTGTATTTCCCTCAAGCGATATTTATGACGGCCTTGGTGCCGTTTATGATTACGGTCAGAACGGCGTAGAGCTGAAGAACAATATCAAACAATACTGGTGGCAGTCCATGGTGCTCCTTCACGAAAACATTGTGGGCATTGACTCTGCCATCTTCATGCACCCCACCATTTGGAAGGCTTCCGGTCACGTAGATGCCTTCAATGACCCCCTCATTGACAACCGCGACTCCAAAAAGCGTTACCGTGCAGACGTACTCATCGAAGACCAGATTGCCAAGTACGAAGAAAAGATTGACAAGGAAGTAGCCAAGGCTCGCAAGCGTTTTGGTGAAGCCTTTGACGAAGCACAGTTCCGCGCCACCAATGGCCGTGTGCTCGAACACCAGGCTAAGCGCGATGCACTCCACGAGCGTTACGCAGAAGCCATGAACAAGATGGACTTGGCGGAATTGAAGCAGATTATCCTCGACGAGGAAATCGTTTGCCCCATCTCGGGTACGCGCAACTGGACCGACGTGCGTCAGTTCAACCTCATGTTTAAGACGGAAGTCGGCTCTACGGCTGAAGGTGCATCAACGATTTACCTTCGTCCGGAAACGGCTCAGGGTATCTTTGTCAACTACCTCAACGTGCAGAAGACGGGCCGCATGAAGATTCCTTTCGGTATTGCCCAGATTGGTAAGGCTTTCCGTAACGAAATCGTAGCACGTCAGTTTATCTTCCGTATGCGCGAATTCGAACAGATGGAGATGCAGTTCTTCGTGAAGCCCGGTACGGAGTTGGATTGGTTCAAGCAGTGGAAGCAAACGCGTCTGGCTTGGCACGAAGCCCTCGGTTTCGGTTCTGAATGCTACCGTTACCACGACCACGAGAAGTTGGCTCACTACGCCAATGCCGCTACTGACATCGAATTTAAGATGCCCTTTGGCTTTAAGGAAGTGGAAGGTATCCACTCTCGTACGAACTTCGACCTCTCACAGCACGCGAAGTTCTCAGGCCGCAAGATTGAATACTTCGACCCCGAAACCAACGAAAGCTACACGCCGTACGTTATCGAAACTTCTATCGGTGTTGACCGTATGTTCCTCAGTGTCATGTGTCATGCTTACGAAGAGGAGAAGCTCGAGAACGGCGAAACTCGCGTGGTACTCAAGCTTCCTGCAGCCCTCGCTCCCGTGAAGTTGGCCGTATTGCCTTTGGTTAAGAAGGACGGTCTGCCCGAAAAGGCTCACGAGATTATGAAGGATCTCAAGTTCCACTTCAACTGCAAGTACGAGGAGAAAGACTCTATCGGTAAGCGCTACCGTCGTCAGGATGCAATCGGTACACCGTTCTGCATCACGATTGACCACGACACGCTTAAAGACAACTGCGTCACGCTGCGCGACCGCGACACGATGGAACAAACCCGTGTGGCCATCAGCGAACTCCGTAGCTTGATTGAAGACAAGGTAAGCATCACTTCCTTGCTCAAGAAGTTGCAGTAAGAACTCTTTGCGGAACACCGGAGGAGAGGGAGATAAAACGCCTGGCGGAATGTCGATAAGCTCCGCTGTCGAAACTTCAAGATGCCGATAGTTCGGCATCCCGAACCATCGAAACATCGCGCTATCAGAATCCCGATAAATCAACAGGCCTTCTTGCTTCTCATCCTCTCCTCCGACTGTTCTCTACTCCTGCTGATCCATTTCTATGAAACGTATATTCCAACTCCTATTTTGGGTTCTTCCCCTCGTCACCCTGTGTTCCTGTGAGGACAATGCCAATGAGGAAAACAATGCTGAGTTTACCAACAATTGGCAGTATCGCAACGAACAGTTCTTTGCAGAACGGGTTCAGGAAGCCAAGCAGGCTATAGCGGAAGCAAAGCAAGCACATGGCGACCAATGGGAATCACATTGTGACTGGCGACTCTACCGTAGTTATGCCAAGCTCGCCGGCGGTCTCCCGACCGACACCATCTGTGTAAAGATTGTGGAGCGCGGTGCAAATACTTCGGTCACGCCCCTCTATACCGACTCAGTCAAGGTCAACTACATCGGTTACCTCATGCCGACCGAATCGTACCCCAAGGGACGCATCTTCGACCACAGCGGCCTGTACGAGTCTGAGGACTATGTGTTCTCTCCCTCTTACTCCACCCCGATTGGTTTCTCTGTGAACAACCTAATCGAGGGCTTTACCACCGCCTTGCTCTACATGCACATCGGTGACCGTTGCCGCATTTACATCCCGAACGAATTGGGATACCAAAACCGAGCTACGGAAAAGATTCCTGCCTTCTCCACCCTCGTCTATGACACACAGCTCAAGGCGATTTATCGTGCAGGAAGTTCACCCAAAGCACTGCAATTGGAAAAATAATCGTACTTTTGCGCCGACTTTTATTGTCTTTCTGTCTGTAAAAGACTTTACACGAAAACATTTTGAACACGGCTCACACGTTCGGCTTGCTTTTTGCAAACCCTGCAACTGAGTTTAATCCCCAAACAAGACAAGATGAATGTAGCCATCGTTGGTGCCAGTGGTGCCGTAGGCCAAGAATTTCTTCGCGTCCTCGCCGAGCGCGACTTTCCCATTGACAATCTTCTGCTCTTCGGTTCAGCCCGAAGTGCCGGTACGAAATACACGTTCCGTGGTAAAGAATACACCGTCAAGCTCCTGCAGCACAACGATGACTTCAAGGATGTAGACATCGCGTTCACTTCTGCGGGTGCCGGTACGTCTAAGGAATACCTCGAAACGATTACAAAGTACGGAGCGGTCATGATTGACAACTCTTCTGCTTTCCGTATGGACGACGATGTACCCTTGGTGGTACCTGAATGCAATGCAGCTGATGCACTCAACCGTCCGCGCGGTGTGATTGCCAACCCGAACTGCACCACCATCATGATGGTCGTAGCCCTTCAGGCTATCGAGAAGCTCAGCCACATCAAGCGTGTACACGTTTCTTCTTACCAGGCTGCCAGCGGTGCGGGTCAGGCTGCGATGGACGAACTCATCGAGCAATACCGCCAGGCTTTGGCAGGCGACCCTGTCAAGGTTGAGAAGTTTGCTTACCAGCTTGCCTTCAACGTCATTCCTCAGATTGATGTCTTCCAGGAAAACGGTTACACGAAGGAAGAAATGAAGATGTATCATGAGACGAAGAAGATCATGCACACCGACTGCTTGACTTCTGCTACTTGTGTACGCGTTCCTTCACTCCGTTCACACTCTGAAGCCATTTGGCTCGAAACGGAAGAACCCGTATCTGTCGAAGCAGCTCGCGAAGCCATTGCTTCGGGCGAAGGTCTCGTCTTGATGGACAACCCCGAGAAGAAGGAATACCCCATGCCGCTCTTCCTCGCTGGTAAAGATGCAGTCTATGTTGGTCGTATCCGCAAAGACTTGGCTAATCCCAACGGCTTAACCCTCTGGCTCGTCAGCGACCAGATCCGTAAGGGTGCTGCGCTCAACGCGGTGCAAATTGCAGAATACTTGATTAAAGTCGGCAATGTGAAATAAAACCGCCCGCCGTTTCCTCCGTGAAGGAAGCGAACGAATGGTTTCAATTTTTGAATGAATCTCACTTAGCCGTAAGTTATTGTTCCGGACGTGACGGATGATTCCGTTCACGTCCGGTCTTTTAGTTTCGGGAGAAAAGCGAACGCTTCTCCTCTCTATTTGTTCTGTCCGTTCTTCCCCTCGTTCCTGTTTAAGAGAACGGATTATATCCTCCTCCCCCTATGATTCTCACTCCTCATTTTCCTTCGGTTCTGCGCGCAAGCATCGACTTGCCATCCTCCAAAAGCCTCAGCAATCGCGCCTTATTACTCGGCGCACTGAGCGGAAACGGCGCACAGGTCGAACGGCGTTCTACTTGCGACGACACCTGCGTCATGAGCCACGCATTGGAACAACGCCCCGAGGTGGTCGACATTTTAGCTGCAGGCACCGCCATGCGCTTTCTCACTGCTTATTTTGCTGGATGCAAAGGAGAAGTACATACACTCACGGGTACACAGCGCATGAAGGAACGCCCCATTGGCGTACTCGTTGAGGCATTACGCCGACTGGGGGCAGACATCCAGTACGAAGCCACAGAAGGTTTTCCGCCTCTCCGTATTACAGGACGGCAATTGCAAGGCGGTACCCTCAACCTACCCGCCGATGTCAGTTCGCAATACATCTCAGCCCTGCTGATGGTAGCTCCCCGCATGTGCGAAGGATTGACACTCCGCCTGCAAGGCACCATCATCTCGCGTCCCTACATCGACATGACCCTGCAACTGATGACTCGTTTTGGTATTCAAGCTCAATGGCTCAACGAGCAGACCCTCTACGTTCCAGCCCAACCTTATGCAACGGGCGTTACCTATACAGTCGAGAGTGATTGGAGTGCGGCTTCCTACTGGTACGAAATGGTGGCACTCACGTCTGATGCCGAAGCCCGCATCGAACTTCCCTGGCTTTTGAAAGAAAGCTTGCAAGGAGATGCAGCCGTTCGTCGTTTCTTCGAACCGCTCGGCATACAAACTACTTTCTGCCCCGAACGAGGCAGCATCGTACTTCAAAAGAACCCTTCCCTCCTCCTTCCCGAAGGAGAACCGCTGGTGTTGGATCTCATCAACCAACCCGACCTGGCTCAAACCTTAGTCGTCACTTGTGCCCTGTTGCGCCGTCCCTTCCGTTTTACGGGACTGCGTTCGCTACGCATCAAGGAGACCGACCGCACCGCTGCGTTGGCCACCGAACTCTTGAAGTTTGGCATCACCTTAGGCGTAGAAGGGGACGATGTACTTTACATCTCCTCCTATCCAACCGATGCGCCCCGCTACGACGGTACGCCCATTGCCACCTACCACGACCACCGCATGGCCCTCGCCTTTGCACCAGCCGCTCTCCGCTGTCCCGGAATTCAAATTGCCGACCCCGAAGTAGTCAGCAAAAGTTATCCAGATTACTGGAAAGACATTGCCTCCTTGTCTGCGAAATAAATATTTCATCCCCTCCAATTACCCCATTCACCATCTTATACGTTATGGAAGTTCTTCTCTATTCTCTCTTGGGTCTTTTCATCGTTGCCCTTTTGGCGGGTTGGATACGTGACCGCATCCTGCGCCGCAAACTCGAACGAGGTGAAATCGAAGAAATGCCTGGCATCCAGAAAGCGCATGCCGACGATTGCTGCGGACAGCACGATATCTGTGAAAAAGAAAGTCTGCTGGCTGCGGTCAGTCAGGAAGTGGAGTATTACGACGACGAGGAACTCGATGTCTTCCGTGGTCGTCAGGCCCATGAATACACGGCTGAAGAAGTTGAACGCTTCGAGGATGTGCTCGACACCATGCGCGAAGAGGAAGTGGCCGGCTGGGTACGCTCGCTCCAGTTACGCGGCATTACGCTCCCTGACCCCATTCGCGAAGAGGTGTTCCTGATTGTCGGTGAATTCCGACAAGAAATGAGGGGCTGAAGAAACTGGCTTGTTCGATTAGGGCATTTGTTGGGTTATGAGCTTACTTATGCTAACTCATAACCCTATAACCCTATAACCCAAACCCCATAACCACACAACTACACAACCGCATAAACTCCCCCATCCCCCGCCCCTATGTCCATCCTCACCTACCCCTTCTTTCAGCATGCCCTACTAGGTGCCCTCCTTGCCTCCCTTCTTTGCGCCATCGTAGGCACCTACGTGGTGACGCGACGCTTAGTCATCGCCGGAGGCGGCATGGCCCACGCCTCCCTGGGTGGCGTCGGTTTAGGAGCCTACTTTGGATTTCCTCCGCTGTGGGGAGCCACCCTGTTTGCCTTAGGTTCTGGACTGTGCATCCGATGGTTGAGCGGCAAACGAACAGTTCGGGAAGACGCCGCTATCGCCATGCTATGGACCTTCGGCATGGCACTCGGCATCCTCTTTGCCTACCTCACCCCCGGCTTCATGACCGACCTTCCCTCCTACCTCTTTGGCAATATACTGAGCATCTCGACCACCGACCTCCTCCTTTTAGGCAGTCTCACCCTGGTGACCTTCCTCTTTTACGTCCTGTGCCAACGAGCCATCATCTGCATCGCCTGCGACCGCGACTTTGCCCGCACCCAGGGACTCCCCGTCACCCTCATCGAGAGCATCCTGACCCTCCTCACCGCGCTGACCATTGTGGGTTGCCTTCACTTAGTCGGCATTGTCATGGTCATCTCCCTGCTCAGCGTTCCCCAAATGACCGCCGCCCTCTTCATCCACACCTTTCAGCGCCAAGTTCTTCTCTCCGCCCTCTTCGCCTACATAGGTTGCGTTGGCGGCCTCTTCCTTTCCTATTGGGCCGATGTTCCCGGCGGAGCCTCGATTATCCTTGTCAGCATCACGCTTTATGCCCTTTGCCGTACAATAAGACGGGGAAAAGGCAGTTGATAGCCTTGGAAAAGCTCGTCAAGTCCGAAACCTCATCAGGTAAAATGGTCGTTGGGTGTATATCCCCAAAGTCGTTATCTCAAATGATTGATCGTTCGGCTTTTCGAGAAAACGACCGAACCCATATTCGACAGCCCACCGTCCAACCACCCCCTCTTCCCCCTAATCCAGCTTCCTTCCCAGCATGCACATACCCCGCATCCCCCTACTCCTCTGTAGCCTCTGCCTCCTGCTTTGCACCTCGTGTTCCACCAAGAAAAACACGGGGATGACGCGTTGGTGGCACTCCTTCACCTCCCGTTACAACACTTTTTTCAACGGACACCAGGCCTTCCTGGAAGGAGAAAAAGCCAAAGAGGCGGGTCACAAGGACAATTACACCGAGATGCTCCCCGTCTTTCTCGTAGCCAACGAACAATCACGCGCTACGGGCAAGCCTCAATACGAAACCGCCATTACCAAGTGCCAGAAGGTCATCACGCTCCACTCCATCAAACGCCGCCCTCAAGTCAGTCCCGGCAAACGGAAGAGCAAGAAGATGAAACAATACCTGCAACGCAAGGAGTTCAATCCCTTCCTCAAAAATGCCTGGCTCCTCATGGGCGAAGCCCAGTTTCAGCAAGGCGAATTTCTCGAAGCGGCCTCTACCTTCTCCTACATCACCCGCCTCTATGCTGCCGAACCCGCAGTAGCTGCCGAGGCACGTCAGTGGCAAGCGCGTTGCTATGCCCAGATCGACTGGTACTATGATGCCGAAGAAGCCCTCTCCAAGGTGCGTCGTGACTCGACGGGTACCCGCGTACAGCGTGCCGCCGATGCCACCCAGGCCGACCTCCTGCTCCGTCAGGAACGCTTTGCCGAAGCCCTGCCCTACCTGGAGCGCACTGCCCGACAGGCCCGTGGCAGTTACCAGCAAGCCCGTCTCTACTTTCTCCTCGGTCAGGTCAACCACCACCTGGGCAACCAGCAGGCGGCTTATAAGGCATTGGGAAAGTGCATTCGCAAGAGTCCGCCCTTCGAACTCGCTTTTAACGCCCGCATTCTCCAGACGGAAGTCCTCGCGACCGACCGCCGGTCGGACAAGAAGATGATTAACCGACTGAAACACATGGCGCGGTCGGAAAACAACAAGGACTACCTCGACCAAGTCTACTACGCCATGGGTAACATTTACCTGCACACGGCCGACACGGCGGCAGCCATCAGTGCCTACGAAACGGGACGCGCCAAGAGCACGCGCGGCGGTGTCGAGAAGGGCGTATTGCTCCTCCGCCTCGGTTCCATTTATTGGGACCGCCGCAAGTTCGACCTTGCCCAGTCCTGTTACACCGAGGCAATCGGCCTCATCAGCAAAGACTACGACAACTACGAGGAAATCCCCCGCCGTTCGAAGGTGCTCGACAAACTCGTACCCTACACCTCTGCCGTTGCCCTGCAAGACAGTTTGCAGGAACTGGCCCGCATGAGTGAGGCTGACCGCAATGCCGCTATTGACCGCGTCATCGAAGCCCTCAAGCGCAAGGAGGAGGCCGAACGCAAAGCGCGCCGCGACTCTGCCGCCCAGGCACGCGCTGAGGAAAATGCGCAAAACGGAACGAACAACACCCCGACGACTACGCCCAACCGTCCGCAACCGGGCAAGGAAGGCCTCTGGTACTTCTACAACCCTACGGCGGTCATGCAGGGCAAACAGGAGTTTGCCAAACGTTGGGGCAAGCGCAAGAATGAGGACAACTGGCGCCGCTCGAACCGTACGGTCGTAGCCATGGACAACGAAACGGGCTATGATTACGAAGCGGAAGACTCGCTCCGTGCGGCAGAGGACTCTATCGCCCAAGCTGAGGAACTGGCTGCCGACTCTGCCGCCAACGATTCTGTGGCAGACGACCCGCATACCCGCGAATACTACCTCAAACAGATTCCCTTTACCGCCGAAGCCAAAACGGCCTCTGATGCCATCATCATGGATGGTCTCTACAACGCGGGCATTATCGAAAAGGACGATCTGGAAGATTTCCCGCTGGCAAGCGAAACCCTGGAGCGATTGGTCAACCAATACCCCACCTTCGAACAGCTGGCCGATGCCTACTACCAGCTCTTCCTACTCTACTCGCGTTGGGGCAAGACTGACCGCGCCCTGGCGATGAAGCAACTCTTGGCCTCCCGCTTCCCCGACAACGACCTCGCGCGCCTGATCAATGCGCCCGACTTTGAGTACAATGCCCGCTATGGCAAGCAATTGGAGGATTCGCTCTACACGGCCACCTACCAGGCTTACCGTCGGCGCGACTTGGCCACCGTTGAGCAAAACTTCGAACGTTCGACGGAGAAATATCCCAAGGGACTCAACCGCCCCAAGTTCATCCTTATCCACGCGCTGAGCCGCCTTGGCACCGCGACCTCTGCTGACCTCATCAAGGAACTGCGCGACCTCATCAGCCAGTTCCCCGAGAGTGACGTCAGTCCCCTCGCGGGCATGATTGTCAAAGGGTTGGAGAGCGGACGCCAACCGGGCACGGGTACCTTCGACCTCGGGTCACTTTGGGATCGCCGTTCTGCCGCCGCCGACTCTGCCGCAACCGATGCCGCCAACCGCCGGCAGTTCTCACCCGAGCGTCAGACGCCCTTCCTCTTTGTCCTGATGTTCCCCACCGACTCGGTCAATGCCAACGGCCTGCTCTACGAAATGGCGCACTTCAACTTCACGTCCTTCGTAGTCAGCGGTTTCGACATGAGTCTGGTCAAGGAGAAGGGGCTCTCGCAATTGCGCATTGCGGGCTTCCACTCTTACGAAGAGGCCCACGCCTATGCCCAACGCTGTTACCGCGCAAAGGAACTCCTGCCTTACTTGAAGAAAGGACGCGTCCTGCTTATCTCGCAGGAGAATCTCGAATTGGTCGGCACGCTCTTCAGCATCAACGACTACCTGGAATACTTCGAGAAGACCTTTGCCCCCATCGAGTTGAAACCCAACCAGCCTGTGGAGCAAATGCTCCCCATCGAACAGCATTACGAGGACGAATACACGCCCGAGGAGCTGGAGCGCATGGAAAACGGCGAATCGGAGGACGGCTCGACCCCGACCGATGACGACGAAGGCGAGTGGTACTAACCGCACGCAATCTCCGCTTTTACACCCAACAAGAAACGCAACACCGTTCCATTGATTCTTGAAAAACAATGGAACGGTGTTGCGTTTGTCGTTTCCGCCCTTTCAGAAGAAGGAAGCGGCTTCTGCCTCAATACTCCACGCGGTCAGTATTCGCCATCCACTCGTCAAAAGGCTGCTTGCCTTCGGCTTCGAGAAGGGTCTCCGTGGTGAGCTTGCGTTCGTGAATGGGGAGGGGCAGTTCGCGGTAGATAAAGGCATCGTCGAACCCCGCCTCGGCGGCATCATCCTTTGAGGCGGCAAAATAGAGGTGGTCGAGGTGTGCCCAATAAATGGCACCCAGACACATGGGGCAGGGTTCGCACGAGGAATAGATGTCGCAACCCTGCAGGTCGAAGGTTTGAAGCAGAGCCGCCGCCTTGCGGATAGCCTGCACTTCGGCATGCGCCGTCGGGTCGTGGTTTGCCGTCACGCGGTTCACGCCTTCTGCCAATATCTTTCCGTCGCGTACAATGACGGCACCAAAGGGACCACCGCCCTGACGCACATTCTCCACCGCCAGGGCGATGGCACGCTGCATAAAATCTTGATGAGTCATCATGTATGATAAGGTGTTTGAAATGAAACAATGGAAATGAAGTGACACAAAGGTAAGCGCATTCACCATGGAACGTAGACTCTCCCGTGTTAAATGACAATAAGAAGACGGCTGTTAAGTAGCCGTGTGGAAAATTAGTTATACATAAAATCCTACTTACCCCCACTCTCTGCCGTGTACGGCGGCCCAGCACAATGAGTCGCAGAAGCCTCGCTCCTCCCCGTGTAGACTCTCTATTTGTCCGATGGTGGTGAGAAGGACAAATCGCAGCCACTAAAATTGTCCTTCTACAGGGAGAACGACAAGTGGAAGGACTAAAATTTGTCTTTCTCCTGATAGAAGGACAAATCGCAGCCACTAAAATTGTCCTTCTACAGAGAGAACGACAAGTAGAAGGACTAAAATTTGTCTTTCTCCTGATAGAAGGACAAATATCGGAGTGGAAAATTGTCCTTCTTCCGATAGAATGACAATGGGTAATGCGAAAGAGGCACTGCCCAGGCAGAAAAGCCCCTTCGCCTGCCGCCGTTTCCATGCTTCGCACGACACGAAAGGGGAACGCGAAGAAGAAAACAAAGTTTCCGCCGCTCCCCCTTCTTCTCTTTTCCCTTCCCAAACGTCACTTTTCCCTCCCCAAATTCCCCCTTTCGAAGACTTTCTTCCATGAAAATGAAAGAAATACACCGTTCGTTCACCCTTTCTTCACAGAATGGGGCTAATTTTGCAGGCGAAAAGACAAAGACACGTTCTTTGAAAGAGATTAATTCAATTTATTATATCACTATGAGTTATTTACGATTTACAAAAATGTTCCTCCTCATCTTGGCTTGTGTGATGGGAGGACTGAGTGCGAATGCACAGAAAACTGTTGAGGACTTGATTAATCAGGAAGCAACGGGAGTTACAGAACCTACTTACAAGGATGTAACTGTAACTGGTACGAGTGGGGCTGTTTATGCTATCAACTGTGCTGGTCAGTATCAAAATACGGTACAGCTACGATGGGACACAAGAAAGAAGAAATACAGCGGCATCGTAACCACAACAACTGGCGGTAAAGCTAAAAAGGTAACAGTTGTTTGGGATAGCAATACTGCAAAAACATCTCCGCGAGCACTCAATATTTATGGTAGTAAAAATAAATACACGGATTATAATGATTTGGTAGACGAGCAAAAAGCTGGTACTCTCCTTGGAAGCATTAAATATGATGAAAATGCACCTACCAATTCATTTGAAATTGAGGGAGATTTCGCTTTCATTGGGTTACGCTCTAATAGCGGTGCCGTATTCCTCACCAGCATCACCATTGAATGGGAACAAGCGGGCGGTGCCACCCAAGAAGTAACCGTAAACTTGGCTGAAGGCTTCGGTACACTCTACAATGCTAACGCTCTGACTGTCCCCGCTGGTGCTTCATGCGGTATCGTAACTGGCGTAAAAAATGGCGTTTTAGACGTAGACTACAAGTACGCAGCAGGTCAGAATGTACCGGCTAAGACCCCCGTACTCGTTAAGGCTCCTGGTAAGGAAAGCGTTACCTTTACTACCACAACGTCTACTGAAACAGCTCCCACCACCAACCTCCTCAAGGGTGCTGACAAAGACGGCGTATTTGCCACTGAAGCTGGCTACATTTACTACAAGCTCGCTTATAATAACTTCGCAGAAAAGAAGAATCTCGGCTTCTACTGGGGCGCAGCAGAAGGCGGTGCATTTAAGATGAAGGCAGGCAAGGCTTACCTCGCTGTAAAACAGGATGTAGCACAGGGTGCGCAGAAGTTCAACCTCGAAGGCAACGCTACGGGTATCGAAGCTGTAGAGCAGGCAAATGAAGCTAACCGCGTGGTTTATACACTCGATGGTCGCCGCGTGATGAACGAAAAGCTCGCTAACCCAACTTTAACGCTCCAAAGAAAAATCAGCCTTTTTTCGATGTTTTTCGTC